>Ga0334890_1003232_pt1 | contig 16826 bp, 17 predicted proteins | sample GraSluR1_MG_3_FD_207220 | JGI IMG/M metagenome (GOLD analysis project Ga0334890, IMG submission 207220) | Sludge microbial communities from methane-producing bioreactor in Wageningen University, Netherlands - Granular Sludge_31_08-R1 | ecosystem: Engineered > Bioreactor > Anaerobic >... | reverse complement strand
GTTCCTACCCAGGCCATCCCTCCCTGTAGGATCGGATATTGAATCTTCAGAAGTGAACAAATTCGGTTCATACCGTTTTCCTCCTTGCCTTCAACTTGGCATTCGATGCAGGGTTGCCATTCCATATGATAGTCCGGATCCATAAGCCATTAAGAGAATGTTTTCTACTGGAATTTTCGAACGATATACCTCCTCTAGCGCCCAAGGAATGCTATTCGCGCCTGTATTTCCGTGGAGAGATACCGTCGATAATATTTGCGCTTTTGTGTATCTTCTGGCTGTATGAAAAAGCTTTTCAATAATTCTTGCATTGGACTGATGGGGAATGATCATGGAAAGCTGGTTGAAATCAACAATCTCCGTACATCGCATAAATATTTCTTCAAAGGTTTTGACCGCAAACCGATATACATGCAACCCATCCATATGAATTTTCCAAAGTGGTTTCCTCAATGATAGCGACAAATCATGGTCATACTTATGAGTGTTAAAAGACAGGCCGATTTCCATCCACCCATCTTCTTCAATGGTCATAGCGGTGCTTCCGTCTCCAAATACGATATATGTTCCTGTGTCTTCCTCTTCGAGAAAAGGGGAAAACCGTTCGGAAGTGATAAGGAGGATTTTCTGATACATCCCCTTTTTGATTAACGCTGAAACGACTTCTAAAGAGTTGATAAACCCAGTACACCCGTTGTTCATGTCAAAACCACCGCATCGGAGATTGAAAGCGCCTTGTATATAGGCCGAAATCGAAGGAAAGGATTGTTCCGATGCGCTGAAGACACAAATTACTTGATCGATCCCTTCCAAAGCGTCTGGATGGATTTCTAAAAGCTCTTGGACGGCTTTTTTTGCCATTACCGAGTTTTCTTCATCGGAAAAAAACCGCTGAAGAATACCTGTTCTTTGCTGGATCCACTCGGGGTCCAAACCCAATTGTTTCTCCATCTCTGTACTACTTACCATTCGTTTGGGTATATATCGAGCCATCCGGGAAATACACACTCGGTTCATAGTTCTTTTGTTCCAAGAATGAGCTGCGCGGTAACGACTAAACCCTTTTTCCCTTCTTTCTCGATTTGACCATCCACGATTGATATCTTTCCCCTTCTCTGGATAGCTGTGATTTCGTAGATAATTATGTCTCCAGGGTAAACCGGTTCTTTAAACCGCGCTTTTTCGATACCAAGGTATAAGGGAAGCTCTCGAGTTCCATCAGTGGAATTCTGATCGCAATGAATGAGCATCAATCCTGCTGTTTGGGCAAGTCCTTCAAGAAGAAGCACCCCGGGCATAATGGGGTAAGAAGGGAAATGTCCTTGAAAAAATGGTTCATTGATCGTGACACATTTAATAGCTTTAATGGTGCTTTCCGTTTTTTCCAACACCCGGTCTACAAAAAGAAAGGGGTATCGATGAGGTAGAATCTCCATAATCTGTTGAATGTCCATGTTATCCTCCTTACAGATATCTCGCCGCTTCAATCCTTCAACTCGATCGGCTTAGGGTTTGCCAGAAATAGTCTAGAACTTCAATCGCTTAAAACCTTCTCCGAAAACTTCAGTGTTTTGTTGAACAATCATAAAAGCATCAGGATCGTGCTTTAGGGTAATGCTGCGAAGAAGGCTGATTTCTCTTCTCCGGATTACAATCCATAGAACCGGACGGTCTTTTCGTGTGTATGCGCCCATGCCGGGAACTATGGTTGCTCCCCGTTCCAACTTCATAAAGACCTCTTCTTTGATTGCTTCCCATTGGTCGGATATAATCCATACACTTCGGGTATTTTCAATCCCTTCCAAAACACCATCGATAACTTTCGTCGTAACAAAAATAGCAATGATTCCGTATAACACAATAATCGGTCCAAGAATGATCATAGCAACGAAAGTGATCAACGAGTCTACGATTAATAGCCCAAATCCCGTGCTAATCGAGGAAAAGCGCTTTATAATCATCGCAATAATGTCGGTGCCCCCTGTGGAAGCCCCTTTCCAGAAAACCAAGCCCATCCCTATACCCGCAATCACTCCCCCATAAATTGGCGCTAAGAGTGGATCCTTAGAAAGATCGGGAGGGGACAAAGGCAAAATGTATGAGAATAAGTCCACAAAAAGGGATAGGGTGATCGAAGAAACAATGCTTTTAATTCCAAAGCGAGCCCCAAGGATCCAAAATCCCAGAGCAAACAAGCCCATATTATATCCAAGCATTTGTATTCCCACTGGCCAACCGGCCAACTCATATACCACGATTGCTAAGCCACTTACTCCACCTGCTACAATCCGATTGGGTACGAGAAATAGGGCTATTGACACCGCAGTCAAGAAACATCCCAGAAAGAGGACGACATAATCTGTAACGAATCCTTTTTTGAACCCCATCAAGGGGATTCCTTAATCGGGAGCGGAATCAAGAACAACTCAGGTTTTTGGTTCGTAGTATATGAAGAAAAGCCCACAAATCGATCAGATGGCGAGAAAAAAGGGTAAAATTGATCGCCGGAATCGGTATCGAGTCTTTGAGGTTTATCGTCCTCTACCGTCCGGATAAAAAGGTCATAGACTCCTGTTGGATTGGCACTGTATACAAAAAATGGCGACTCAAAAGACCATCGAACATCGACTTCGTTAAAATCGGTTTGTGAAAGCGAAGTCCATTGATTGGTGGATAGATCCCAAGAAAACAGATTGTAATGGGATCCCATGAGTAAAGAGAGAATAGCGATCCCATCTCGAACATCGATTGATTGAGGGAATCCATAAGGAACAGGAGGATGAAGGATCCATCTTTTCATGGAGTCCAGGTGCATCTGAATGATCTTGCCGTCACGAATGTAATACAAATAATCTTGATCAACACAGGGGGAATGGATGTCACCGTAATCTAGGGTGATCAGTTCTGATCCTTGAACAGAGAGAATACCGGTTAGCTTCGAAACTGCTAAGGCGCGAAGCTTCCACTGAGTTGCTCCACTTTGAATAAAGATCAACCACGGGCCTTTTTCGTTTTTCAAAGAACCAATAACCAAAGGGAAAATTTCGCTTGCTTCGGGCAATACATAAATCGATTCCTCCATGGTTTCCAAGTTGATAACGATTGGGTTGGTATTCCCTGTAAGTTTGTCGGAGATATAGGTGAAGAACCTTCCATCTTGCGAAAAACTTGCGTATTCATAACTGGAGAGGAAATGCGTGAAGCGAGTATCCGCTTCAATCCGATGATTGAGCACTCCTTCCAATACGAGTATTTCCAGAAGAGTCATTGCGGCTCGATACGCAATTGGTTCCCAGCGTTCGCCGGATTTCAGAAAATATGAGTTGCCCTTTTTCCCATCCAATTCAATATCCAATCGGAATAGTTCTGATCCTTCGGAGCAAAAACGTATGGTGAGTGAATAATCAGCAGGGGTGCGGATCGCATATCCTTCAGAAATGAGATGTTTCTGGATCGCATCGGTCATATCACGTGCAATTGACTGAAAAGAAGAGCTCAATACGGGATCGTAATGGAGGACAAACCGCACGGAATTGCCAATAAACAAACATGGTAGGCTGAAAAAAAACATAAAAAAAAGGGTGACTTTTAGCATTGGTGTATCTTCAGCATGTTTGTCGTCCCGGGAATTCCCCACGGAATTCCTGCCGTTATAATAATTAGATCTCCTTTTCGAGCGATTCCCCTCTCTAAAGTTTTCTCAACGGATAACTCAATCATTTCATCTGTACCCATGGTTTTTTGAATCAATACAGGTATTGTTCCCCAGACCAAGGCCATTCGTTGAAATGTCTGTTCATTAGGGGTTGTCGCGATGATCAAGGCTTTGGGACGGTATTTTGATATCCTCCGAGCAGTGCTTCCACTGCTTGTTGACGCAACAATAACCCCAACGTTGAGCTGTTCGCTAATCTGCACGCAAGCTTTTGCAATCGCTTCTCCCGAATTCTCCATAAGGGGAAGATCCTTCCATGCCTTGGATCCGAGGTCAGCTTGCACGGTTTCGGTTCGTTGCGCGATCCGGTGCATTACTCCTACTGCTTCTACAGGATACTTTCCAATGGCGGTTTCTCCGGAGAGCATAATGGCGTCTGTTCCATCCAAAATGGCATTGGCGATATCTGTGGCTTCTGCCCGAGTGGGACGAGGATTGACAATCATCGATTCAAGCATCTGGGTTGCAGTAATCACTGGTTTGCTTTGGGCGTTGCACATTTTAATTATCCTTTTTTGGGCGATTGGAACATCTTCCGTTGGAATCTCTACTCCTAAATCTCCTCGTGCAACCATAATGCCATCACTTTTGTATATGATGCTTTGAAGATAAGCCATAGCTTGACTGGTTTCAATTTTCGAGATGATGGGAATAACCGAGTCCATCCTTCGCAAATGGTCTCTTGTTTCTTCTACATCCTCAGGTTTTCGAACAAAGGATTGCGCGATAAAATCGATTCCTTCTTCAACTGCGATCTTCAAATACTCGAGGTCTTTATCTGTAATCGGAGGCAATCCGATATCAACACCAGGTACGTTGATCCCTTTTCTGTGGGAAATGACGCCAGAGTTTAAAACCCTGGTTTTAATCTGAGTCTCGTTTGTTTCGAGCACTTTCAAACCAACCAAACCATCATTGACGAGGATCAAATCTCCTGATTTGACTTCTTTCGGGAGATTGGCATAGCTAATCGATGCGTATTGATCGTTTCCCAAGATCTCGTCAGAAGTTAGCACGAATTCCTGCCCTTCTTCCAATTGGATTTCATCCGCGCAGAACTGACCGGTTCGTATCTTCGGACCTTCCAAATCGAGCAGAATCGCTAAAGGTTGGCGCATCCGTTCTCGTATTTTTTTTAACCGATGGATCAATTGAATATGCATTTCGGGCTTTCCATGAGAAGTGTTTAGCCGAGCAACATTCATCCCTGCTTGAACTAGGGATTCGATTATCGACTCTTTTTCCGTGACGTTTCCAATTGTACAAACGATCTTTGTTCGTCTCATCACTCGCCTCTCCTTCTGTATCGAAATCTATGAGACTAGGAAAGCAGATATGAAATTTCGTAGAGATCCAAATTGATCGTTTTCTTTTGCTCTAGCACCGTCTTATAAGGAACACGCACCATAGAATTCGATTGAAGCCCAATCATCACGCCAAACTCACCCTCCATAACCGCTTTCACGGCATGCAATCCCATTCTTGTGGCTAGAATCCGGTCAAACGCAGAAGGGCTTCCCCCTCTTTGAATATGCCCCAAAATGGTTATTCGCGTCTCGTAGCCAATTTTGTGTTCCAGATGGCGAGAAACCGTATACGCGCTTGCTGCTCCTTCTGCCACAACGATGATGGAGTTGATTTTCCCCCTTTTTCGTTCTTCTAAAAGTCGTTCAGCAAGTTTGTCGTAATCGACAGGTACTTCAGGAATGATCGCGGCTTCAGACCCAGTAATAATACTCGCCATCATTGCGATGTAGCCATTTTCTCGACCCATGACTTCCACGATAAAAGCCCGTTCATGGGAGGCAGCGGTATCTTTGAGTTTTTGGATGTTCTCCATCACTGTATTTAAACATGTATCAACTCCGATGGACATATCTGTTCCATAGATGTCATTATCGATACTGCCTGGAATTCCTACTGTAGGGATTCCGTGATCATCATTTAGCAAAGCCGCGCCGTTTAAGCTACCATCACCACCAATGACAACCAATGCTTGAACCCCTCGCTTTCTCAGCTTCTCTGCTGCTTCTTCTCGAACAGAAGCCACTTTAAATTCTGGGCAGCGAGCGGTTTGAAATGCTGTTCCTCCCTTTTCCAAAAAACCTGCCACATCCTTATACTGAAGCTCAATAAATTCCTCATCCAAGATACCTGCATACCCCTTCTGGATCCCAATCATTTCCATACCTGATTTGATTCCGTAGCGGACAACCGCGCGAACTGCCGCATTCATCCCTGGCGAATCTCCACCGCTTGTCAATATTCCCAATTTTTGAATTCCCATTGGCTCTCCCCCTTGACTAAGTTGCCTTTTCTTCCCGATCAATCGATGACCTAATTCCCTTCGCAATACCGATTGCGATGCTTGGAAGCTCTTCGATGCGTTCATTGGCAATTACCGACACAATATCAATAATCCCGATATATTTGCCCGTATTGGGGAAATAGGCGCTATCCTCCAAGCCTAATGCGCCAATCATGTAGATCGTGAAGTCTTCTTGGACCAATCTCAGTTCTTCCTGTCTGTGCGACAGGGCTTTCGCAGCTTTGGCTTTCCAAAATCGAATGGTCTCATTCTTTTGATAAATCCTGTCCAAAAAAGGACGGGAAAACTGGTCCAAGGAGAGACGCACTCTTGGCTCGTCTAAATGATAAAATGCACAGTATGGAATCATAATCCCCGGAAGCCTTCTTTTATAGTCTTCCCAGAAATGCATCCATTCCTTCCGATCTTTTTTTAAAATGTCGAAAAAATCCATGGACCGTTCCAGTAATATGCTACGCATAAATAATCAGTCGGTCTTTCGACGAAAAAGCTCGAGTACCAAAAGAACCTCTCCTTTTCCGATTTTTAATTGTTTCGCGATTTCTTCGGGTTCGCTGCCTTCAGAAGCAAGATTCAAAATACGGTGTTCGAGCGAGCTTTCGGATATATCAAAGGAGGGAAAAGAAGACGATTCTCTCTCTCCAGAATCTCCTTTCTTTGACTGTTCAAGGACAAATTCCTTTTTCTCTTCTTCGACACTCGATTTTTTTCTCGTGGTTTTATCACGGGTATTCTGTTTAATGTCTTCAGCATGATTTCCCTCGTCATGATTCAGGGGGGCCGCTTTCCCATTGCTGTCCTGTGAGAATTCGCGTATCATTCCCATCTTTTTTTCGAATTCGGTTATGTGTTTGTTGCTCTCTGAAACCAGCGATGAAAGAGACAAGTATATTTCATTGGATTCCTTCAAAACTTTCTGGAAATCGGCAATCCGATTTTCTAAAGCTTGTAATCGATTCGCTGATATATGTTGGAATCGTCCGATCAAATCGAGAACTCTTGTCTCAAATTCATTGACGTCGGTTGAAAGCTTTTCCGTTTTCTTCTTGCTTCCGCGAATGAATAAAAAACCCATGGCGATTAAGAGCCCAAAGGTAGCAAACACTACAAGGAACAAAGTTGCGTTATCCAATGGCTTTCCCCCATTAGGCTGATCGAGATTCATCATTCAGCCAATTCGCTAAGCTCAAGATCATAGATGCGTTCTGTTTGAGCCACCTTCTTGATTCGGGATAATCGGGCGCATGTTGTTTCACTTCCTGCCAAAAATGGGGAGAATGATTCATATGCGTTAAGTGGCACAATTCGTGGATTGCTACATAATCAATAATAAACACGGGTGCCATAATCAAAGACCAATTCATCTGAAGGACCCCATTATTGGTACAGCTTCCCCAACGAGATTTATAAAACTTGATAAAGACGTTCTGGGGATGTTTTTGAACTTTGATTGAAGCCTTATGAACACGATCCAAAATAGTAGCTTTCGCGCTCCGGATCAAAACCTTTCGGATTTCTTTGACAGCATTCCGATAATAGTGATGTCGTGGGAATCTGGGATGACAAATGATTTGGATTGTATCACCTGATATTTGGCAGTTCATGCTTGGTATTTGTGGGTCTGAGATTTCCTGGATCGTCCGGACTGTTCCTTCTATCAGAAATTGTGGAAACAACTCGTTATGTTTCATAGGAAAGGATTTTGCCTACGATCTCTTTTAATCGTTCATCCGCATCTTCATTTGGGACTTGACAAGTGCCGGCATTGGAGTGTCCTCCTCCTTGGTAATGAAGCATAAGTTCTCCGATGTTTACAGTCGATGAACGATCAAGTATGGATTTTCCTACGGCAAAGACAGTGTTCTGTTTTTTTAATCCCCAAATAACGTGGATGGATATTTTCGAATTTGGAAAAAGGGCGTAAATCATAAAACGGTTCCCGACATAAATCGTTTCTTCTCTCCGAAGGTCAAGTACGATAAGGCTTCCCATACCTAATTCTTTGGAGCAATGAAGGATTTGGTTCTTGAAATTGGATTGTTGCGAAAAGTACAAGGTAGATCGTTCTTGTACATCTGGGTCTTCAAGGATTTCTCCGATGGTCATTTTTTTGCAGGAATCAATGAGTTTCATCATCAATGAATAATTGGATATCCGGAAATTCCGGAATCGTCCTAGACCTGTTCGAGCGTCCATTAAAAAATTGAGTAATACCCAACCTTTGGGCTGAAGGATTTCATCCAACGAAAACTGAGCAGAATCCGATTTGTCAACCGCTTCCATCATTTCATTCGACACTCCCGGAAAGCGATCTCTTCCACCAAAATAGCTGTACACAACCCTGGCGGCAGAAGGCGCTTGAGGATCGATGATGTGGTTTTTTTGCTCCGAAACACGAAGTGTTTCGCTATAATGATGGTCAAAAGCAAGATAAACCCCTTTAACGTAGGGAAGATTGGTCGTAATGTCTCGCGAAGTAATGGCTATTTTTCCGTCTTGCATGTCTTTGGGATGCACAAACAGAATATCTTCGATCATATCCAGTTCTTTCAGTAAAACTCCGCAAACCAACCCATCAAAATCACTTCGAGTTACAAGGCGAAATTGGTTCGGTTCCATCTTTGCTCCCCTTTTCGTCGCGTTTGAACCCCTTCGAATTCTATTATACCATGCCATGGAACCCATGGAATGGGAGTGTCTGAATTTCCTATGGCGTACCGATTTGGATTATGAGAACCAATGAGCGATTGTACAGGCCACTTCTTCTCTTTCACAATCATTTACAACAACGTGCGCGCTATTTTCAAGGATGATCGTTTGTTTTCGGGATGCGCCAATCTTATGTTCGATTATATCAGAGGTCTTTAATGAAACTGTTCGGTCCTTTTTTGAGAGAATCGTTAGTGTTTCCGATCGAACCTTTGGCAATCTGCGAATTGCTATTCTCCGTATCCGCTCGAGATCCGATAGTTTTTTCAGATTATCTGTGCTCCAATATTCTTTGGACAGGTGTTCCAAGTCAGGATTGTCTGGGAAAATGGGAATACGCCCTTCATCCCTTTTGCGATTTGGAACGATCCATTTAAGAATTGGGGTTAATCCAAGGATTTTGCTTTTCACTCCAAACGCGGGAGCAGCCAAAACGATTTTTGGCGGTTGGAATATGGAAGCAAGAATGACGGCCAATAACCCTCCCATTGACAGTCCACAAATCATTGGATTTTGATAATCTGTTAAAAGGTGGATATAGGAATCGATTGATGCGCGCAACCATTGATTCCAGTTTGATTGGTCAAAGTCGGTGGAATTGGTACCGTGCCCGGGTAATCGGGGCACATGCACAGTCATTCCTTTCGTATTCAGGTAATCGGCAAGAAAACACATATCGTGAGGAGATCCCGTATATCCATGGATCAGCAATACCGCTTTCTCCCCCGCTTTTCTGAAAATGGGAGCTGATATAGGCGAGCCGATTTTGGTATCGGGTCTCAAACGGTCAATGTTCACGAACTAACTCCTTATGCTGATTGCCCATTTCAACGTACACATTCGCGTGGAGTGTACGAGATTCTCGAAACTTTGGATCTAGCCTTTTTTTCTGTACAGCAGGAACTCCGGCAACAAGACTATCTTCGTCAAATGATTCTCTTTCCTTTACAAGGGAAGACGCAGCGATAACAGTTCCTTTTTGGATGATTGCTCCATCGAGAATGACTGCGCCAATCCCAATCAAAGAATGGTCATCAATCTTGCATCCATGGATAACTGCGTTGTGTCCGACAGTTACTTCCTTTCCAATCCAAACGGGATGGTTCTCAGAAGTATGAATCGTTGCGTTGTCTTGGATGTTGCTGGATTTCCCATCTTCCAGTGTCACATCTCCGATGATTGTCGCATTGGGCGCAATAAAAACGGATGGATGGATTTTCGGATAAGCATCCAAATACCTAAGGATCATCTTACCCCCTCCTCTCACATGATGATCTCATTCCCTTCTGAATACTGCTTTTTAAAACCGACAACTTGATAGGTCCTGAGTTTTGTGTTTTTTGATTCTCGCCAACTGCAACGAACAGGGACTGCAAATTCCGGAGCGAATTTCCCTTTTTCTAACCAATATCTTGCTTCTTTGGTCCGAACAACACTGGGGTTGGCGATCACTTCAAGATGGATGGGTGTATCCAACCAATGTGCTTCATCAATGGTATTGATAGACATGATTTTTTCGCAGATTTCCTCTCGTACTAACGAATCTGGGGTTGGAAGGACATTCACCAAAGCAATATTTCTGCTTAATGGACCAATTACTTTCACGTTTGCAAGGGAAGCCTGGAATTTTTTCTCGCGCAATATCCCAAGAAGGGTTTCATTGGATTCCGATACGGCTGAGCCATGATACGCAGGCGCTGCGAGCATCTTCATCAAGTGTTTGAGTGTGCATCCCTCACGGTGTTCTGACTCACCGGCGCGAACTCGATCGAGTGGAATCCCATAATGATCAAGCATCTGCTTAATCATGGGTTTATCGAGCTCGAATAAAGGGGAATATGTGTCCAACATCCTTTTTTTTCCATATGTACCCCAGCTATCACTCTGATTTGCGCCAGAAATCAAAATAGCTTCAAAAGGTTTTACCGAACGTACTCCGGCCAGTTTCACCCGTTTTGTGCAGAGATTGCATGAAGGCCCATATCTCAATACTTGCTCCTGTTTCGATTTTCCCTTCACCCATACCAGCTCGCATCCAAGACGCTTTGCAACAAACAAAACGTTGCTCTGCGTCTGGCTATAGGCATACTCGCCAAATGAAACATGCACCAGGATAACTTGGGATTTTCCCAGGGCTTCGACGGCAATACTCGCGGCGACTGTCGAATCCATTCCCCCTGAGAAAGCAATATATACGGGTCTGGGAGCATCAATAGATCGGATTTCTGTAATAATGGAATGGATTGTTTCGTTCAATTGTACCGGTCCTTCCCTGTTTTGACCAGATTATACCACGAATTCTAGATCAGTTCTCCATGTATGCGGCGCTTCGAAGTTCGCATGCCTTCCGTAGATTTCGCATGGTTCCGATATGCCCCGATCAGAGAAGAAATCAAAACGGGTGATTGGGGGAAAACAATTCCTTTAGGGCCGTTTTTTGAGAACGAAAATCGTGATATAATACATGCAGTGAAGAGGATAACTCTTTCTGAGCGAGGAGTGGTTTTGATCGAAAAGGAAAACAGTACAGAAAATATCATCTATTCTCTCGATATTGGCACACGTTGTGTAAAAGGGTTGATTGTTGCCAAACGGGAAGAATCCATAGAAATTCTTTCTGTGGCTGTGATGGAACATGAGGAAAGAGCCATGCTTGATGGCGCGATTCATGATGTTCAGAAGGTAAGCCGAATCGTACGCGTGGTGACCGATCACCTCCAATCGCAAAGCAAGTTTCCGCTTCATTCGGTTTCCGTTGCAATGGCTGGACGGTTTTTGAAAACTTCTCTCGGAGAAGCCCGTTTGGATGTATCAAGTGATCATGCGATCTCTTCCGACTCTGTTCGGATGTTGGAAATGAACGCGATTAGTGAGTCCATAGATAAACTTGATGTTCAAAACCACGAGATGTACTGTGTGGGATATTCCGTTCTTTACTATTCTCTTGATGGAGAGTGGATAAGGAATCTCGAAGGTCAAAGGGGAAAAGAAGCGTCCGTTAAGGTGATCGCCGCGTTTCTTCCAGCGTACATTGTCAATGCGATGATGAATGTTTTAGAAAAAACGACCCTTACACCGAGGCATATCACGCTAGAACCGATTGCAGCAATGAGTTTGGTGGTTCCCACAGACCTAAGAAAACTGAACATCGCTTTAGTTGACGTCGGTGCAGGAACGAGCGACATTGCGATTTCAAGAGACGGGACGATTATTGCTTACGGGATGGTTCCGTTGGCGGGTGACGAGATTTCAGAGCGTTTATGTGAGCAATACTTACTCGATTTTCAAACAGCAGAACAGGTAAAAAGGGAAATGAGCAAAGATCCTTTGGTTTCGGAGATCGTAGTTTCCGATATCTTAGATAGTTCTGTCACAATCAATCAAGAAGAATGGACAAAGATGGTTATGCCGGTATTGGAAGAAATCACATCAAAAATTACATCAGAAATTTTGAACCTTAATGGAAAGCCACCATCCGCCGTTTTGATTGTAGGTGGAGGAGCGAAAGTCAAAGGTTTTTCTGAACTGATTGCCGAAAAGTTGGGTCTTCCCCAAAGCCGCGTAGCATTGAAGATGGTCGAAAATCTGCCTACAGTTATAGACCCGAACCATCTTTTGCAAGGAAGCGAATACATCACTCCTGTTGGAATTGCGAATTGCGTTGGGACGCATACAGGGAGTGTCTTTGTTCGAGTAACCGTTAATGGTGTCCCAACTGACTTAATGGCGATTGACGGGAAGAATACAGTCATGCAAGCCCTTCTTCAAATGGGATATCGTGTGGAAGATATTATCGGAAAACCAGGCCCGGCCATTGCCTTTGAAGTCAACGGTTCGCTGCAATTTGTTCGAGGAACAATAGGCCGAGCGGGCAAGATTCAAGTAAACGGAGAGGAAGCGAATACTCGGACAAGGCTATCACATGGCGATATCATTCAATTTGAGCCGGGAGAAGAAGGTCATACCCCAACCGTATTCTTGTCTTCGTTTATTGATAAAATTCCGGTTTTAGTCAACGGATCAGTATATGAAATCTGGCCGCGGGTCTTTTTAAACGATAATGAAGTACACGGAGATGTCGAGGTACAAGACAAAGACAAAATCCAGTTTTCACGTCAAGTGAACCTACAAGATGTTCTCGATCACTTGAACCTACAGCATAAAGAGTATGTCAGTTTACTGATGAATGGCATGCCAAAAGCGGTGTTGTGGAAAGAAACAGAATGCCACCAAATTCTCCCTTCCCAAGATGCGATCCCCCTTAATCCAAACTCCCCCCTTGTAGAGGGGTCCGTAATAACCACAAAAACCCGGGAGAAGATGCCTACCGTTCGGATGCTCCTTAAAGACTTCGGAATCAGATATTGTACGTGCATGGTGAACGGAAAGGAAACGAAAATCCCTGTCACCTCCTACCAAATCACGATCGATGATACCCCAGGAACATTGGACAGCACCCTGTACGAAGGATCGAATGTGTTTATCGAATCGATCGAAGGTACTGCAAAGATTGTGGATATTTTCCCATTAATGAGGCTTGATGTGAGCAACCTACGAGGGTATTCTCTCCGTCTAAATGGGAAGAACGCGGCATTCTTGGATCCTTTATGCGAAGGGGATGAAGTAGAGATCGATTTGCAGAAATAAGGAGGGAGAAAAAATGATTGTTGGCACAGTAACCCTTAATCCTGCGCTGGATCGAGAGTTCATCATACAAAATTTCTGTGCGAACAGCTTGCACCGGATTTATGATCGAGATAAGATCAATATGGATCCTGGTGGGAAAGGAATCAATGTTTCGATGATGCTTGCGAGTTTGGGGATTCCTTCTACTGCGATGGGATTTATCGGAGGGTATATCGGCCGGGTTATCTCGGAAGAACTGCGGAAGAGATATCGATCCATTACAGTCAACTTTGTTCATATGGAAGAAGAAAGTCGGGAAAACATATCCATTTTTGATGAGGAAAAACATACGATCACTGAGATAAATGCTCCTGGCCCTCAAGTTTCTGAAGATGATCTTCAGCATTTTCTCAAAAGGTATCATTCGTTCTGTTCCCATTCCAACCTTATCTTGATTTCTGGTTCAGTGCCTTTGGGCATTCCTCTCAATATTTATGGCACCCTCTCACAAATTGCTCAAGAGAGGAATAACTCCGTATTCATGGAAGCCCGGGGAAAACTACTTACGCAATCAAGTATGCAAGCATGCCCCATGGTAGTACGTCCGGACATGCGTAGTGATCAAAAAATCCTCGGTCAGCATGTGGAGTGTTTGGACGACTATTTTGACGCAGGAAAAGAACTCATTCGAAGAGGCGCTCAGTTGGTTGTTATTTCCTATAAAACCCTTCAAGATGTTATTGTAACCAGGGAAGGAAATTGGGTTTTTTCGATTCGAGACGAGGAAGTTGACTTCTCGCATTTATTGGGGACTGGGGATGCTTTTATGGCAGGTATGATCTATTACTATTTAAAAAGAAAGCAAACGGAAGCTTTGGACTATCTCAAAATGGCTCATTTTGGAATGGCTTCAGCGCTTGCAAAGACTCACAGGATCAAAAAAGAGATGCCTCCAGTGGAAGAAATCAACCAAACTATGGATCATATTGCCATTGAACGGATGAATTGAGGTGGATGGATGGTCGTTGGAGAGATTATGATCAAAGATGTTTCAGCAGTATTTGAAGATGAAAAAGTGGAACGGTTCGTTCGGATCTGTTCCAATCACCAGAGGAGTGGAATGCCTGTCGTTGACGACGACATGAGATTGGTCGGCTACATCAGTGAAAACGACATTGTCAATGCAGTAATGCCTTCCTACTTCGGAATGCTTCAATCTGCTTCGTTCATTCCGGATACCAATCAACTCAAAAGGAAACTTCGAGAAATTCGGAATGAACCGATTCAAAAGTTCATGAATCAAGCCATCGTAACAGTCCAAGAGAACGATACCTTATTGCATGCGGCCGATTTGCTAATCCGACACAAATTCTTGTCTTTACCAGTGATTAGTTCAGAAGGTTCTTTGTTAGGAATCGTAAACCGGATGCAAATTCTCAGTGGGGTCATGCAGGAAATCCGCTCGGAGGAAGGAAGCGCACAAAACCTTTGAAGGTCCGAGTGATGACTCTTGGATGCAAAGTGAACCAATACGAATCACAGTGGATGCTTCAAATACTTCGACAGCAGGGTCACAGTGTAACTGAAGCCCTTGATCTGGAGTGTGATTGCATTATCATTAATACGTGTGCGGTGACAAATGAAGCCGAACGGAAGTCTCTTCAAATGATTCGAAGAATGAAACGCAGATATCCCGAGTCAAAGATCGTAGCTGCAGGATGTTTGGCTCAGTTAAACCCTCATCTGTTCTGGTCCGAGTGCAATCGAATCGTTGGCAATCAATATAAAGACAGATTTTTGGAGATTATCGAAGACGATTCAATCTCGACCCAAGCCTTTATCCCTTTCGATTATAACCAAACACGATCTCTCCATCATCGCCTTTGCCCCAATGGGGTTCATCATCGAGTAGGTGTAATGATCGAAGAAGGGTGTAATCAAGCATGCTCATATTGCATTATCCCTCTAGCGCGTGGTCGAACACCAAATAGCAAACCGGTCGAAAGGGTCGTTCAAGAAATAAAGGGGTTGGTAGACCAAGGCGTAAAAGAAGTCGTGCTAACTGGGATCAATCTTCAATTGTATAAAGACAATTCGTTTCAAGGAAACGAAACGGATTTGGTTTCTCTGATCGACCAAATTTTATGTATTCCTGGGGATTTTCGCCTTAGAGTCAGTTCCCTAAACCCCGAGGGTGAATCCCATAAATGGGTTCCCATTTTCCGACACACAAAGATGTGCCCTCATCTTCACCTATCCATCCAAAGCGGTTCCAACCAAGTTTTACGGAAAATGAATCGGAAGTATACCATCGACAAAGTATATGAGTGGGTAGACCGGTTGCGCTCAGTAAACCAGAAATTCAGTTTTTCGACCGATCTCATCGTTGGGTTTCCGGGCGAAACAGAAACAGATTTCTTAGAAACAGTCCGTTTGGTTCAATCCATAGGGTTTGTTAAAGCGCACATTTTTCGCTTTTCACCGCGAAAAGGAACACAAGCAGCAGCCATGACGGGACAAGTGGACGAACGAAAGAAGAGAGACCGTTCGTGGTTCTTGAATGCACAAGCCATCGAATCTTCGGTTCGCTATAGGAAACTCCACTTGAACGAAATTCGTCCAGTTTTGTTTGAGCGCAAACAAGCGGGTTGGATGACAGGCCACGATGAATACTATCTCGAACACTGGATTGCCATCCAAGAGGGTTTGCCTGTTGACAATCAGACAAACCAATTCATCATGAATTGCAGGATTCGCTCTTTTGATGAACTGTATATGGGTCGGGTGGTGTCGGAGTATGTGGGTATATCTGAATCAGAAGTGGCAGGATAGCGAAGAAGCGCGAATATCTCTCTGGGACAGGGGTTTTCTATTTGGGGAATCAGTCTATGAATCTCTTCGTACTTATGATGGAAAACCTTTTGCCGTTGACCGTCATTATCACAGACTTTGTTATTCAGCGGGTGTATTGGGTATTCCAGTTCCTGTTTCCTTGGATTCGCTCAGGACAGTAATCGAGGAAGGTGTTTACCGCAACAATTTGCCCGAGGCCAATATCCGAATCCAGTTGAGCGCAGGCCAAGGTCATTACCAGATGCGTGAAGAGGGCTTGACGCCAATGATCGTCATTGTATTCAAGCCACTAGAGCCCAAAGATCCTCTGATTGAAACAAATGGCGTTCAAGTAGCTCTTTCTCGGATTCGACGATATGTACCAGTCGAACATGGAGCAGCGGTAAAACTATCGGGGGCTTCAGACATAATCATCGCGCGAAGAGAGATTCATCCCCCTTTTTATGATCGACTGATGCTGAACCACCAAGGTCATGTGGCTGAAGGTACCTTTAGCAATGTTTTTTTCGTGAAAAACCAAGTAGTTTTGACCCCATCGATTCATTCAGGAATCCTTAGCGGGATTACTCGCGAAATTGTCATAGATTTTGCTCG
>Ga0334890_1003229_pt1 | contig 16835 bp, 10 predicted proteins | sample GraSluR1_MG_3_FD_207220 | JGI IMG/M metagenome (GOLD analysis project Ga0334890, IMG submission 207220) | Sludge microbial communities from methane-producing bioreactor in Wageningen University, Netherlands - Granular Sludge_31_08-R1 | ecosystem: Engineered > Bioreactor > Anaerobic >... | reverse complement strand
GTTTTCTGTGGATCGGGACGGCTTGATCGTCGACACGGATAAGGCGGTATGGCTGCAAGGTCGCTTCGCGTGGATGCTCGCCACGCTCTATAACACGGTTGAGCCGCGAGCGGAGTGGCTGCGCCTGGCCAAGCATGGCATCGACTTTCTCGATGCCCACTGCTTCGACGATGACGGTCGTATGTTCTTTCTCGTCACGCGTGAGGGGAAGCCGCTGCGCAAGCGACGCTATTTCTTCAGCGAGACCTTTGCCGTCATCGCCTATGCCGCTTATGCCAAGGCGGCGGAGGACCCGGCGCTGCTCCAGGCTGCGGAAGATCTGTTCCGGCGCGTGACCCGGCTTGTGACGACGCCCGGCGCGCTGCCGCCTAAGGTCGACCCGGCGGTGCGGCCAATGAAGGGGCTGGCTGTGCCGATGATCCTGATCGCAACGGCTCAATCCCTGCGCGAGGCCGGCGGCGACCCGGAACTGTGCAACAGATGGATCGACCGCTGCATCGACGAGATCGAGAGCGATTTCATGAAGCCGGACATGCGCGCCGTGCTGGAGACGGTCGGCCCTAACGGCGAATTCCTCGATCACTTCGACGGCCGCATGCTCAACCCCGGCCATTCCATCGAAGCGGCCTGGTTCATCTTGGAGGAGGCGCGCATGCGCGGCAACGACACACGTCTGCGCACCCTGGGCGAGACCATCCTCGAGTGGATGTGGGCGTGGGGCTGGGACGCGGAGTATGGCGGGCTCTTCTACTTCCGCGATGTAAAGCGGCTGCCTGTGCAGGAGTATTGGCACGACATGAAGTTCTGGTGGCCGCACAACGAAGCCATCATCGCCGCTCTGCTCGCCTATCACCTCACCGGCGACGCCAAGTACGCAGCCATGCATGAACAGGTGCATGAGTGGACGTATGCACACTTCCCCGACGCGGAGCATGGCGAGTGGTACGGCTATCTGCACCGGGATGGCCGGCTGTCCGTGCCGCTCAAAGGAAACACCTGGAAAGGGTGCTTCCATGTGCCGCGCATGCAGTGGAAGTGCTGGCAGATATTGGAGGAGATGAAAGGCGGGTTAGCGACGAAGCAGGCGGACTAGCTGAAAGCGGACTCCAGCCGGGCTAAGAGCATGCCGGCTTCGTGCAGGTCGGGCATGTCACAACCTTCGGTGAAGGTCGCATACACGGGCAGCAGTCGCTCGTAGGCCTCGGCGGAGGCGCCCCTGTTCTGCAAGAGGCGCGCGAAGCTCATCGTGGCGCGCAACTGCCAGGCGAGCGCTTCTTTCTCGGCTGCGGAGTTGATGGCGCGTTCGTAGTAGGCTTGCGCCATCTGAGCGGCTTCGTCGGCGTATTGGGCCAGGAGAAGATCACCCATGAGGCGCAGGATCTCCGGCTCGAAGAGGCCGATGCTGAACTGCCCGGCGCCGGATTCGGCCGCGGCCAGCGCGGCAAGTCCCCGTTCCGGATCTCCTGTCCGCAGATAGGCTTCCGCCAGATGCACAAAGAGCAGCGCAGCCATATCCGCGGCATCGACACCCTCTAGGATATCCAGGCTGCGCTGCATGCGGACAAGCCCCTTGGCGGGGTCGCCGGAAATAACTTGATCGTATCCCTGCGCGGCCTCGGCTGCCAGCCTGTAGGCAGGCAGTTTTTCGCGATTGGCCAGCACGATCAGGTTCTTGACGAGGCTGCGGGCATGCGCCGTTTCATGGCAAAGCAGCGGCAGCACTACGCCGGCAATATACAGAGCGACGATCTGCGTGCGAGCGTCGCTCTCCTGCCGCGCCAGGGTTAGCGCTTCGTGCGCCCGCGCCAGCGCTTGCTTCGGATAACCGAGCGTCCACAGCGGCACGGCGAGTTGCGCCAGGCTGTGGACTGTCATGTCGATGCCGGATAGGTGGAACGCCGTGCAACGCAACCCGTATATGCGATGGTGCAATGCCTCCTCTAGGTAACGTCTGGCGAGGACAGGTTCGCCTTCTTGTATGCAGGTTATCGCCAGCGCCCAGTGGGCTGTCGCTTGGCGGATGAGGTCGCCATCCGCGCGGGCTAGACGAAGCAGTTTGTGGTTCAAGTCGAGCGCACGCGCGTAGTCGCTGCGCCCCAGAGCGGCGGCGGCGCACGCTTGTAGCAACAGCAAGGCTAGTTGGTGATTGCCGCCGGCCAGCAATTCGCAGTAGCTGAGCGTCTCGTCCGACGTTGGACGGTCTCGCTGCGCGCGAGCGCAGGGGGGCTGAGCGGGGTTGGCCTCCGCCCGGTGCGGAAGCTCACAAGCAGCGCACTGCGTGGGGACCGTGCGAGGGCGGCATTCGGTTGGATAGGGCCATAGCAGCCCTTCCGCTGCGTCATCATCGCCGGCTTTTGGGCTTTGCGCGACTTGCAGCAGCCGATTTGTCGCCTCAACGGGCATATCCGCCGCTTCGTAGTGCAGGGCAACCTGGAGGGCGTGGGGGTATGTCCCCTCCGTGCCCGAACGGAGATAGAATGTCTCTAGCGCCAGGGCGATGGCTTCGTGCAGTTCGGTGCGTCGAACCGGGTCGAGGCTGTGGTAGAGGCTTTGTTGGCAAAGGGCGGCGCGGAAGCGATAGCGTGAGAGTCGCGTGCGTCCCATGCGCCTATCAGCCGGGAGTCTGTCCACGCTTACGGCTTGCACCAAGTTGAAGCGGCGGCTCAGCGCGCCGCTGCATAGGCCGATCACCTGTTCTTCGTCCATGCCGAGGGCGGCGGCGACGACCTCGGCGTCGAAGACGGGTCCTTGTACGCTGGCGGCAAGGAGGACCTCGCGCCAAATCGCCGGCAAATTGGCCGTGAGCTTGGCGACCACCGCCTGAACGCGCGGGGGCGCAACCGTCCATGTCAGGGAGTCTGCTTCGACCCACTTGCCCTTGCTGTTTTTGACGAGATCACCCCGGGCTTGCATGTCGCGCAGCAACTCGCAGGCAAATAGCGGGTTGCCGCCGGTCTGTCTGGTAAATTCGTCGCGAAAAGCGTCGCTGAAGTCGTGCGGTATGGCGTCGAGGACCGTATTCGCCAGTCCGCCTGCTTCGCCCTGGTCGAGGTCGATCCGGGCTTCTCTGAAGCTGCTCTGCAGTTCGCTGACGGCTTGCTCCAGCGGGTGCACGAACCCTGCTTGCGCGGTGTCGGCGAGGTCGCCGGGGCGGTAGGCGCCGACGAGGAGGATGGAACTCTGTCCCAGTCTGCGTCCCAGATGCCAGAGGAGAGCGATGGTGTCGGCGTCCGCCCACTGCAAGTCATCGAAGAGAAGAAGCAGTGGACGCTGCCGAGCAAGAACGGTGAGAAGGCGCGCCGCTTCTGCGAACGCCTCGACCTGAAGCGCACCACGAAAACCGTGCTGCGAGGCCGGCTCGTGCACCGGATGAAGTGCAGCCGGCCTTGCCCTGAGCTGACCCCGATTCGCACCGGTCCTTGCCAGTTCCTGCACCTGGGCAAGCCAGGACGTGCGTGCATCGGCATCGCCAGGCCAGGGGGCGAGAATCTTTGCCTGAGCAAGAAGCGCGCTGCCGGAGACAAGCGGCCCGATCAGGCTAGGGCCATGCTCGACGAGGGCGCGCAAACCGGCAGGCGCAAATTCGTGCAAACGACGTTCTGCTTCGTGATGATAGATGGGCTGGACGCGGGCGATCTCCAGATCGCCGGACAACTGCCTCAATATCTCGCTGAACGGCAAGCAGATGTCGGAAGCGCCGGCGTAAGGCGCGCAACATCCACAGACAGCAACTAGGCCGCTGTGCTGTTCGAGGGCGCGCACGGCGAACTGCCTGAGCAGGGCGGTCTTGCCGCTGCCCGCGCTGCCCGTGATGAACACGATGCGGCTTTCCCCTTCCAGCGTTTCGTCCAGCAAGCGGTGCAGCGTTGCCAGTTCCTGCGTGCGCCCGACGAAAAGCGGCGGATCTGGGCTGGCGGGCGCGTGGTGCGGCTCGCCGCCGGCGTCGCCCGGCGATGCGTGTGCCGCGCCGTCCAGCCGTCCGGCGCGGATGCTCTCGAAAAGCGCTACGGTCTGGTCATCCGGTTCGGCGCCTAAGTCCCTGGCAAGTAGGGTCTGGCAGTTGTGGAAGTGGGTGAGGGCGGCCCCTCGTTGGCCGTCCAGGGCGAGGGCGCGCATCATTTGGCGGTGGGCGCCTTCGTACCACGGGTCAAACTCCATCTGGCGGCGTGCGTAGGCCTGGGCCTGTCTGTAGTCGCCGCGCTGCTCGCTGATGGCGCAAAGCCTGTGCAGCACGAGAAGCATGTGCCGGTCGAACTGCTCGCGTTTCAGAAGCAGCCATTCGTCAAAGGCGGGACTGTCTACGGACGAAATTCCTTCCAGGAAAGGGCCGCGATAGAGCGCTGCGGCGGCTTTGAGATCCGCTTCGTCGTGGCTGCCGCCAAGTTGCAGAAAGCGTGTGACATCCAGCATATGGCGGCTATGGCGGTTGAACTGCAAGGCATCGCGCGAAACGATGAGGTGCGGCGCATCTGCGCCGTGGTCGCCAAGGGCGTGGCGCAAGCGTGAGAGGGCATAGCGCAGGCTGCTGCACGCCTCTTGGTAGCCGGCTTCCGGCCACAAGAACGCAGCCAAAGAAGGGCGCAGGTGCGATCGGTCCGCTTCGACGGCTAGATAGGCGAGGAGCGCCCGGAGCCTGTCGGACGTTAGGCCGGTTATTGCCAAGCCGTTGTACGTCGCTTGGAATGGGCCAAGCAACTCCAGTGACAACTCTGCCACTGTGATCCTTCTCCTCGATCCCGCAGAGGGCCGGAATCGGCATCGCGCGTTTAGCCGGTGTTGCGTCTGCGCCGTCATATCTGTCGAAACCGGAGCGCGTTCAATTACACCCTATCGCATCCGGCACGTCTATTTCCTATCAATTTCCTGTCAATCTTGAAGATGCGTGACAGCAGGCGCGGCCGTGCGCCCGCCGACACGCGCTGGGCAACAGCAATGTGCGATCCGTTGCCCAGCGCCACGCGCCGCACACGCCGCGCACACGTTTGCCGCACCGTGGATTGCTAGACTGGCGATGAGCGGGATTCGCGCTTGGTTGCGCGTCTGTGTGAGCAACTATGCAAAACGAAGAACAGCGGTATCTGGCCTTCCTTGTGCGCTTCTGGCAAATCCGGAAGCGCGGCGAGTTAGTCTGGCGGGCGTCGGCAGAAAGCGCCCAGACGGGCGAACGTAAGGCGTTCGCCGACATGGACTTGCTGTTCTCGTTCCTCAAGCGATGCACCGAGGAACAGGCGCGACCGGGGGAGGCGGGCCGGTCTGCGTGCGATGGCAAGCCGGCTGTGCATCCCTCCGTTTCGGCTGAGGACGCAGGCAAAGGCGGGCGCGACTAGCGTATTGGCGCGAGTGTGTGGAGCGAGCGTAACATGTTTCAGACCCAGCCGGTAGAGATCGATTGGATCGTGGGCGTCCTTCTCCGTCGCCTGTGGCTGATCTTGGCTTGCGCTCTGTTGGCTGGCGTGTTGGCTTCCGCCGTCGTCACGCGCGTTCCGCCTGCCTACGAAGCCACGGCAGTTCTGCTTGTGGAATCGCAGCACGACGAGAATTCGAGCGTGTACAACGATCTCATCGCCGGGGAACGGCTTGCGCTGACCTACAGCCAACTGCTCAAAAGCCAGATTGTCTTGGCGCAGGCAATCGAGCGGCTGAACCTGCCGGAGAGCCCGCCATCCTTAGCCAAGCGCATTTCGGTCGAGACCGTCGCCAACACACAGTTGATTCGTATCACGGCGACGGACTCTGTAGCGGCGCAGGCGGCGTTGATCGCCGATGCGTTGGCGGAATCGTTTGCTGAGTATGTCAAGACCCTGCCTGAACAACGCTTCAGACCGGCGCTGGCAAGTCTACAGGCCGAGATGTCGTCGGCTTCGGCCGAAATCCGGGACGTGCAGGCGGAGATCGCCGCCCTCACTGCGCGCCGCAAAGAACATGATGCGGAAGCGGCGCGCCTGGCTGTACTGCTGGCCGATTCACGCGCCGCGCTGCGCACGTTGCAGAACGACCACGCCAACCTGCGTATGGCCCTGGATGAGGCTGCGGGCAGCCTGCGCGTCATCGAAGCGGCGCAGGGGCCAGCGGCGGATCAGGAGTCGCCACATAGCGCCTCAGTCATCTTGCTCGCCAATGAGGCGCCGTTGGCCGCGCTTGGCGGCTATAGTGGCGGCCTTGGCGACGGCAGACTCGCCGCTACCTACGCCGCAATCGTGAAAGAACGATTCGGGCTGGAGGCGGCGCTAGCATCCGCCGAAATAGCAGACCTCCCGGACATGACGGCTGGAAGCGTTCAGGTGGAGCAATTGCCCGGAACGCAGCTAATCCGCATTACGGTCACGGACGCAGACGGCGCGACCGCAGCACGCCTTGCCAACGGCGTCGCCGCGGTGCTGATCGAGCAGATGCATGTCTTGCTGACAGAACCCTACGCTCAGCGCCTGACCGGCTTGCAGCAGCGTATCGATGCGTTGCAGGAGTCTATCGACGCGACCCAGGTCGAGATCGACTCCGTTGCGCGCGATGAGATCGCGGCCGAAACGGAATTGGCGGCCCTGTTGAGCGCAGCGGACGAAGACCGCGAGGGCTATCGGTTGTTGCAACAAGACTATGAGCAACTGCGCCAGGCGAGCGTCGCAGCCGCCAATACAGTGGCGATCGTCGAATCCGCCCAAACGCCGGAGGCGCCGGCAAGCCGCGCCGCGCTCTATGTGCTGCTGGCTGCTGTGATCGGCGGTGCGGCGGCGACCGGCATCGCCTTCGTGTTGGCGAATATGGACTCGATCTTGCGGACAGCTGAAGATGTCGCCCAGGCGCTGGGCCTCGACCCGATTGCGGCGATTGGCCGGCTTAACCCGCGTGAACGTCTCTTGGCCGCCGAGACGTCACCGCACTCGCCCGCGGCCGAAGCCTTTGGCGTGCTGGCCGCTAACGTCCGTGTTGCAGCCGATGAGGGTCTGTTCAAGACGCTGCTGGTTACCAGCCCCATGCCTGGCGAGGGCAAGTCGACGGTTGTCGCCAACTTAGCCGTCGCTCTGGCGCGTACCGGGTTCAGCGTTACAGTCGTGGACGCCGACTTACAACGTCCGCAATTACGCGAGCTGTTTGGCCTGGGGCGCGGCGGCGGGATCGTGGATGCGCTGGCGAACGGGTGTGTTGAGCGGCATCTGCAAGAGGCTCGTACGGCAGGCGTGAAGGTCCTCGCCGGGCCGAGTCTTTCGGAGCGCCCGTCCAGCCTGACGAACCCGGCGAAACTGAGCGGGCTTTTGGCGCGGCTGGCGGCGGAGGCGGACTTGGTGCTGATCGACAGCCCGCCCGTGCTTGGGTCGGCGGACGCGCTGCTGTTGGCGTCGCATGCCGATGCTGCGCTCATGGTCGTGCGCGCCGACCGGACGGCGGACGCGGACGCGCAGGAGGCGATGAAAGCGCTGCGCAGGGCAAAGACCGGCGTCTTGGGCGTCGTGCTCAATGCCGCCAACCTGCGGCGTAAAGGGCGCAGCCGCCCTTACCGCCAGGCGCTGCAAGAGGTCGAGGTTCATGTCGAACAGCCGCGTCATGTATCAACCAGCGCGGCATAGGCGCGCAGAAGCAGGGGCGCGGGATGAAGGCGAGCAGGAAACGGCTAATGGGAGCGGCGGCGCTGGCGTTGACCGGCGCGTTGCTGTTGGCGTCGCCGCAGCCCGCGTTGCTGGCCATCGGCGATTTCCTGGTGATCCGCGATGCGCTGGCGCACGCCGATGTGATCCACGTCATCAGCGGCCCCGATCACCGCGCCGACTATGGCATTCGTCTGTATCAAGAGGGGTACGGCAGCCGCATTTTCTTTACAGGCGGGTGGTGCCCCGTCATCCAGGGCAACCATGCCGAGCGAGGATCGGCCAGGGCGGCGAGCCGGGGCGTTCCGCAGCAGGCGATCGTCGCCGACGGAACCGAGGTGCACAGCACTTATGAAGAAGCGCTGCGCCTGGCGGAGTACATCGCCGCGAGCCCAGTACCCATACGATCCGTGATCGTGGTGAGCGATTCGTTCCACATGCGGCGGGTGCGCTGGACGTATCGCCGCGTCCTGGGCAAGGCGGTCGCGGTCAAAATGGCGCCTGTGCCCTTCGAGTTGTCGCCCTACCGGCGACGTTGGTGGACTGATGCGGAATCCGCTCGCTTTGTGAAGGATGAGTACGTGAAGACAGTCTATTACATTGCCCGCTACCAGTTGAGTTGGGGGCGCGCCCAAGAATGGCTGGCGACGTATGACCGCGACTGAACGGACCACGTTAGCCTTGTTCGCTGCGGCGGCAGCCCTAGTATTGGTTGGGGCGGCCGTATTGTGGGCGGGCGGAAGCTTCCTCCCCGGCGCGGAGAGTGCGCCGGGGAAGAGCGGTCAGATCACCGCGTCTGCTCTCCCTACGCTCCGCCAGTCTGGCGAAAACGCCGCAGGCGAAGACTTGCCGGGACAGTTTCTGGGCGCACTCACGCCGGGGCCTGGGCTTCTGCCTGCGGGGACGGTGACGGTCACGTTGAGCCTGACCACCTCCCTTCCCGCCGACTGCCGCTGGAGCGACTCGCCCGGCACGCCCTATGCGCAAATGACGAACTCCTTCGCGCAAGGGCAAGGCGCTATGAACCATGACGCGCTTGTCTCCGGCCTGTACGATCTCGCCGACCGCTGGTTCTACGTGCGATGCGCCGGCTCGGATGGCATCGTCGACCCGGACCGGCAGGAGGCGCAGACTCACCTGCGCGTGCTTGGCCCCTGGGACGGCGGCTACCCGCGGATCGCCAATCTGTGGCCCAACTACGATCCGGCGTTAGGAGTGGATTTTTTCGCCGGCTACGATCTGCTTATCCCCAACTGGTGGCCGGAGGCGGCAAGGCCTCTGGACAGGCTGCGTGCCGTGAACCCTCGCGCCAAAATCCTGCGCACGCAGAACGCCACCTATGGCTGGCCCGAAATCGACGCGCTGACTGCCGAATGGGTGAACAGCAAGCCGGGCGAATGGGGCTACCCGTGCCTGTTACGCGACAGCGGCGGGACGATTTTGCGCGTCGCGATCTGGGGGCACCCTATGTTCAACCTGACCCAGCCGCAGTGTCGCGATGCGCTGATTCGCCAGAACATCGATGAGTTTCTTTCGCCTGATGTGCGGGCGGGCGACAACCTGGCCTACGACGGCATCTTCTGGGACTTGCTCAACGGCTGGATCTCGTGGTTGGGCGCAGACATCGACGCCGATGTTGATGGACAGCCAGACGACCTGGCACAACTCGATGCCGCCTATCAGGCCGGCCTGCAGGAACTGCTGGCAACTGTGCGCGCCGCGCTGCCCAATGCCATCCTGATGGGCAATGAGGCGGCGACGGTCTACGCGCCCTGGGTGAACGGGCGCATGTTCGAGTGGCATCTGTGGACGCTGGCGGACAGGGCCAACCAGCTCACCTGGGACAAGATCGTTGCCGACTATGATGAGTGGTCGGACCTCGGTCAGACGCCGCGCACGACCTTTATTCAGGGCGCACCGCAATCGCTGGAGGGGCCGCAGGGCAGCCGCAGCTACGACTATATGACGCCGGCTATGCGGGCAGAGACTGCAGCCGACTACCAGCGGATGCGTTTCGGGTTGACCACGGCCCTGATGGGCGACGGCCTCTACTTCTTTCAGTACCAGCCGACTCGCGGCCAGTCTTTCTGGTACGACGAATTTGGCGCAGTAGGCGATCAGCCCAGCGGCGCACTGCCGCTCGGCTATTTAGGCCTCCCCACAGGCGAACCGCAACCGCTGGACGGCAGTCCGCAGGGCGTCTGGGCGCGCTCTTTCGATAACGGGCTGGTCGTGGTCAATGCCTCGTCCGAGATCCGGACGGTCACGTTACCCGGCAACTACTACAAGCTCGACGCGGGCCAAGCGCCTCTTTTTCAAACGCGCATCGACGACGACGCCATCGCCGCTTCCGCCGGATGGCGCATAGAGCCGGCAAGCAATGAGCAGTTCGGTAAATCTGTCCTCGTCGCCGAAGGCGGCACGATGGCGAGCGCCGTGTATCAGCCTCAGCTTGCCTTTGGCGGGTTGTATCACGTGTTGGCATGGGTTGCGCCTCGCGCCGGACAGAGCATCAGCGTGACGGTGGGGATTACGCACACGGGAGGCACGGCATCCGTCATTCTCGACCAAACGACCGGGGAAGACGGTTGGCGCGACCTGGGCGCCTTCCCATTTGATGCGGGCGACACGGCCGCTGCAACGCTGATGGCTACGGGCGAGGGGAACGTTGTAGCCGACGCCTTCAAGTGGGTGAGCGTGGCGCGCTTCAACGACGGCGCGCGCGTCGGCGAGGTCACTCTACTGCCGCAGGACGGCATTATCCTTCTGGCGGAGTGCAGCGATGATCTTCAGTCGCGGCTCTATGTGCCGCTGATCGAGGTGAGGTAGTCTCGTCATGATCAGACCCGCGACGACGGTAATAGGCGATGCGGTGAGCAACGGTGCGCCGCTTGCCGCGCCGGACACGGCGTCGGTGCAGCGGAGATTCATGGCGAACGTCGCGTCCAACGCCGCGTATATCGGGGCGCAGACTGTCGCCAATCTATGGATGACGCCGTTTCTCATCGGCCGCATAGGCGTCGCCGCCTTCGGCGTCATTCCGTTGGTGCACATGGTCACGGCGTATCTTTCGGTGGTGACCTCGGCGCTCGACTCCGCCGTCAGCCGATTCCTGGCAATCGATCTTGGGCGACACGATGCGCAGGCCGCCAACCGGACGTTTAACACGGCCCTGTTTGGGATTCTGGCAGTTACGGCCGGTCTTAGTCCCCTGGTCGTGGCCGTTGCCGTCGCCTTTCCCTCGTTGTTCACCGTGCCTGCAGGGTGGGAGCGGGATTCGTCCTGGCTGTTCGTTTTGAGCGCGGCGGCGTTCTTTATCACCGTCATCGGAGGGGTTTTCGCCGTCTCGCCATTCGTGTACAGCCGGTTCGTCTGGCGGAATGCAGTAAGCCTGGCGGGGCTGGCGGTGCGCTTCGGGCTGATCGCGGCGCTGTTCGTGCTGCTGCCTGCCCGCCTCTGGTATGCCGGCGCGGCATTGTTGGCCGGCGCTGCGGCTTGCATGGGCGGCTATGTGCTTCTGTGGCGCCGGCTGACGCCGGAACTGCACGTACGTCCGGCGGCATTCGACCTGCCGCGGCTGCATGACCTCTTGTCCATGAGCGGGTGGCTGGTGGTGAATATGGCCGGGGCCATGCTGCTGCAAGGAACGGGCTTGATCGTCGTCAACGCCTATTTCGGCGCCGCCATGACCGGCAGCTACGCCGCCGTCGCCCAACTTGCCCTGCTAATCGAGTACCTGGCGGACGCCGCGGCTGTCGTGGTGCGGCCGGTGATCTTGGCGAAATACGCGCATGATGACGCCGCCGGCGTGCGGTCTGTGGCCGCGCAAGCGGTGCGGTTGCTTGGGTTGGGATTGGCGCTGCCGGTCGGTCTGTTGTGCGGCTTCGGCAAGCCGTTGCTGACCCTGTGGCTTGGGCCTTCCTTCGCTCATCTGAGCGGTTTGCTTGTTGTACTGACGGTTCACCTCGGCCTGAGCCTGTCTGTGCGCCCGCTGCTGCACGTACAGAACGCGTATGACAAGGTGAAATGGCCGGGGATCGTGACTCTGATCTCCGGGGTGGCGGCGCTTGGCTTGGCCGTCGCGCTGGCGCAGTGGGGGCCGTGGGGTTACATGGGGGTGGCGCTGGCGGGCGCGCTGGCGTGGACGGTCAAGAACGGCCTGTACATGCCGATCTACACGGCCAAAGTTACGGGGTTGCGGTGGTGGAGCTACTTGCCGAACCTGACGCCGGGCGTTGCCGGCACGCTGTTCGTAGGCGGCGCGGCGTATGCTCTCGCCCAGGTTGGAGGGGCGGACGGCTGGCTCGCCCTGGCAGCACTGGCCGCGACCGTGACGCTGGTCTACGCCGGCTTCGTGTGGCGCGTGATGCTTACTCCTGATGACCGGCGGCTGATACGGAATCTGGCAATACGGGGAATGCGCGGCGGAGCATTGCCATGAACTTATTTGTAGTGGGCGATATCGCCCTGGCGAACGAAGCGAACTCGCAACGGGCGTGGACACTTCCCGCCGGCCTTCGCATTGGGGACGATTGGCGCGTGCTGTTCAACTGGGAATTGCCCATCGGCGACGCGCTCAACCCGTCGCCGCGTAGCAGCGGGCCGCGCTTGAGGGCGTTCAAGGACTCGCCGCGAATGTTGCACAACTGGGCGCCCGGCTTCGCCACGCTAGCGACCAACCACATCTTGGACGCAGGGCCTGACGGTCTGTTAGAGACGCTGTGGGCTTTGCGCCAGGAGGGCTTCGTCACAGTAGGGGCTGGGCTTTGCCCAGAGGAGATCGCCGGGCCGCTATGGTGGGAGACGCCGGAGGGACGGCTGGCTGTAGTCAACTGGGTCTTCCCAGAGACGCACCCGGACTGGATGGCTGTGCCGGGCCCGAATTGCTGGCCCGGCGCGGAGGCTGCGGCGCAAGCTATACAGGCGATCCGGCAGGAGGCGGACTGGGTAGCGTGCGTCGTGCATTGGAGCGACGAGCATTTCGCCTATCCGCTCCCCGCGGACCGGCTTGCGGCGCGCGTGCTGATCCACGCGGGCGCGGACTGCGTGATCGGCCACCATCCGCATGTGGTGCGCGGCTGCGAACTGGTGGACGGCCGCCCGATCTTCTATAGCATCGGCAATTTCTGCTTCGACGACATCCCCGACAACCGCGGTGGATGGGCCGTTCGCCATGCGCCCAGGAATCGCGAGGGGCTAGGCATTCGGATCCGGCTGCGCCACGGGGAATCGCCCCGTTTTGAGGCGCACTCCTTCTGGTGCGCGGACGGCGTGGCGACGGTTGACCGGGCCGCACGCGCCAAGAGGCGCATGGAGCACACATCGCGCATTCTGCGGATGCGCGATGGTGCGGCCTATGCGCAGTGGTACGCGGCGCAGCGCATTCGCTTCGACCGCTGGTCCGCGCGGTGGCACTTCGGCGTCCGGCGCTTGGGCGTGCGCGGGATGATCCGGCGCTTGCTGCGGGCGAGCGCGTAAGGGGCGGCGACGAACGTTCGCCCCGCACTTGGACTGGAGGCTTCGTGATGGAGAAGGAATCGAAACTGTCATCCATGACGAGGCGTTGGCGCAAGAGCCGGCTCTATTCACGGCTGCGCCAGCGCCTGCCGATGGCCGAACCCGCCTTCATCGATGACCGCGAGGCTGTCGACGCTGCGGAGCCCGCAGTCATTGACTGGCCGGTAGGACTGCGCAAACCGCGCTGCGGCGTTGTCCAGGACCCGGGGCCATACCCGAGATGGACCAAATACAGGCGTTTCTTCGAGTACAACGGCTTTGACTACGACATTTACAACCTGCATGCGCATGACTGGCTGGAAAAGGTCCAGGGCTATGACGCAATTATCGGTATGCCGTCCAGCGAGTTTTGGGATGTGGAAGAAACCCGCAGGAAGTATCACTTTATCGAAGGGCATCTCGGCAAGGCGACCTATCCGTCCCCCGAACACGCCGCGCTGTACGAGGACAAGGAGCTCGAAGCGTGCCTAGCCGAGATATGCGGTATTCCTTTTGCCAAGACCTATGTGTCGCACGACCGCAAAGATGCGCATCGCCTGGTCGATACCTTGACCTATCCTGTTGTCTCCAAGACCTTTCCCGCCTCGGGTTCCATCGGCGTGGAGTTGGTGCGCAACCGCCAGGCGGCACACCGGCTGGTGGAGCAGGCGTTCTCCCCGACAGGGCGAAAGTCGCATATGGTGGCCATGCGGCAGAAGAACTACATCTATCTGCAGGAGTACATCCCTAGCGACGGCTATGATGTGCGCGTGATCGTGGTCGGCAATTGGCTATTCGGCAACTACCGGAGGGCTCCAAAGGGAGATTTTCGCGCTTCGGGGATGTATCTGGGCGAATTTCGCGCGTTGCCGGAGGAGGCTATGCGCATCGCTCTGCACGTCAATGCGTACGTCAAGAGCCCTGCTATGGCCGTGGATATGCTGCATAGCCCAGACGGCGCCTATCGAATCATCGAGATGTCGCCCATTACTCAAGTACAAAATTCGGAATGGCTACAGGTCGACAACGTGGCGGGCGCGTACATCTTCGACAACGACTCGTTCACGTTTCAACCGGGGCGGTACTGGATCGACGAAATAGCGCTGCGCGAGTATTTCTTGCACAGCTATCTGCCTCGGGTGGCCCAAGGCGGCTCGCACGCAGGCGCTGTGTTCGAGGCGAAGGCATATGAAGGCTGACTTGGCGCCCAGGATCATCCGGCGCGTCTGGCAGAAAGCGCTCTATCTGGAGCAGTGGCGGCTGCTCTACGCATTTAGCGACGAGTTGCCGGCCTCCTTTGCGGGGTTCCGGCCGTTGACTCCGCCGCGCGACAGGTTCTGGGCCGATCCGCACATCGTGCGCGCCGATGGGCGCTATTACATCTTCGTGGAGGAGTATCTTTTCCGAAGCGAAAAAGGTCACATCGCGGTTCTCGAAATGGACGAGCAAGGCGATTGCGCCGAAGCGGTCAAGGTATTGGAGCGGCCTTGGCATCTTTCCTATCCCTTTGTGTTTGCATGGGAGGGCGGCTACTTCATGGCGCCGGAATCGTCCGCCAACCGCACGATCGCGCTGTATGAATGCGTGGAATTCCCGCATAGGTGGCGCTTCCGCATGAACCTGATGGAGGGCGTCGACGCGGTAGACAGCACATTGCTCCCTCACGACGGCTTGTGGTGGTTGTTCACCGGCATCGCCGGCCGCGGCGTTTCGCTCCCCTATGCCCAACTGCACCTGTTTTCCGCCGGCAGCCCGGTCACGCACGCATGGCGCGCCCATCCGCTCAATCCGCTGGTCGCGGATTCCAGGAAAGGACGACCGGCAGGCGGTGTGTGGCGCGATGGAAGCGAGCTGTTGCGGCCGTCGCAAGACTGTACGAAAACATATGGCTACGGCTTCGATTTGAACCGCATCTTGCGTCTTTCGCTTACAGACTACGCCGAGGAAACGGCGCTGTCCGTCAGACCGGATTGGGATGCAAGCGTGGCGGCGACGCACACCTTTTCTCGCGCTGGACGCTTGACCGTGATTGACGCTTTTGTCCGGGAACCGAAAGCAGCGCACACATGGAATTCATGAGGGTTGCGCAGCCACGCAGTTTGCTCGCCCGGCAGGCAGGCCTGACGGCGTTGGCCGCGGCATTGAGTTGCGCAGCCGCCGCATCCTACATCGCGTATCGATCGCCGTTCGCTCCGCTGCTCGTGGGTCTAGCCGTATGCGGCTTTGGAGCACTCGTCACTTGGATGCGGCGACCGGTCTGGGCGCTGTATGCGGCGATCGCGGCGGTCTTCTTGCCGGCCGGCATCCTGGCGTCGAGTTGGCAGTCTGACCTCAACCGCGGCATGACTGTGGTTGCATGCGGCGGTTGGTTGTTCGCCGTCATCGTGCAGCGCCGCCAGGTGGTCATCACGGGCGCGGCGCGGTGGATGCTGGTCTATATCTGCTGGGCGGCGGTCACGCTTTTTTGGGCGGATGACGTAAGCGCGGCGTGGGTCGGCATCCAAACCTACACGCTGCGTCTCTTGCTCTGTCTGCTCCTCATCGCCAACTTGGTCAGAACGCGCGACCAGTTGGACGGGCTAATGGCGACGCTGGCGCTCTGCGGCTGGGTGTTGATCGCCGCCTGCGCAACCGCCTTCGTCGCCGAGGGATACGCGCCGGGCGCGCGCCTGCGAATCTTCGGCATGAACGAGAATCAAGCCGGGGTGCTGGCGCTGGTGACCATGATGGGCGTCCTCTGGCAAGCCATGCGCGTGGACCAGACGCGCAGAACGGCAGCGGCGCTGGTAGGGTCTCTATTCATCAGCTTGGCCTTGCTGGTAACGGCGGCGACCGGATCGCGCGGCAGCGCGATTTCGTTCGTGGTTACTTTCGCCGTTTTCTGGCTCTGGCAGCCCACGCGCATCTGGGGAAAACTCGGCTTGGTGATCTTGCTCGCCGCGATGTTGTTGGCCCCGTTTGTATTCACCACGCTGGCTGCGCGTTTTGCCGTAGAACGCGGGGATACGCTGTTGGGCAGGCGCGAGGACCTGTGGCTGGCCGCGTGGCGGATGATCCTCGACCACCCCTGGACTGGCGTCGGCATCTTCAATGCGCCTCAGGCGATGGTGGGGTACGTCGAAGCGACCAGGGGCGTAGGGCAATTCGAGATGGTGGCGATCCATAACCCTGTTCTGACGATCTGGGCGGAGACCGGGTTGCCCGGCTTGCTGCTTTATTTGATCGTGCCGGTCAGCGCAGCCACGACATTCGTTCGTTACTGGCTGCGGGATAGGCGGGCGGGCGATAAGCGTCTCATGCCCTACTATGCGCTGATCGCCGCCATCACGGCGGGGTATCTGGTCTCGTGGATCAAGGGCGGCGGCGTCGAGACCGACCGCACCTATTTCCTGTTGTTGGCGTTGCTGGCGCTGCCGTCACATCTCATCCTCGAAAGCCGTGCGGACGCCGGTCGCGCAGGCAGCGTAGATTCGCCACGCGTGATGGAAGGCTGGTTGACATGGTGAACGCCTCTGTTCGGTTGGCAATTTTCGTGCCCGACCTGGTCGCCGGCGGCGCGCAGCGTTCCATGATCAAGCTGGCGGGCGGTTTGGCCGAACGCGGCTACCCGGTGGACTTGGTGTTGGCGCACGCGTCGGGGCCGTTCATGGCGGAGACGCCGGAGACGGTGCGGCTTGTGGACCTTGGCGCGCCGCGTGTCCTCGCCAGCCTGCCGCGCTTGGTCGATTATCTGCGGCGCGAGCGACCGGCGGCGATGCT
>Ga0334890_1003217_pt1 | contig 16892 bp, 21 predicted proteins | sample GraSluR1_MG_3_FD_207220 | JGI IMG/M metagenome (GOLD analysis project Ga0334890, IMG submission 207220) | Sludge microbial communities from methane-producing bioreactor in Wageningen University, Netherlands - Granular Sludge_31_08-R1 | ecosystem: Engineered > Bioreactor > Anaerobic >... | reverse complement strand
ATATCACTATTTGATTATATTTGATTATATTTGATATATTCAAAAAATTTTTAACAAAAAAAATCCACAATGTGAGATTTCAGACTGTGTAAATATCAAATTTTATTCATTACTCACACAGTCTGGGAGCCTGTGCGTGAAATAATCCCCTCATCCTGAAACTTTTTCATGTGACGGGTTATTGTTCTGCGCGATTTATTTAATCTGAGGGCAAGTTCATCAAGAGTTATTTTGGGATCTGCCCTAATGAGATTTACAATGTCACTTACAGTGTCATTTACAGTGTTACCATTGTTTTTTTTCAGGGACTCTCCCTGCCGCTTTTTGAGTGTTGAAAGGATTTCATTAAGCATATCTGTTCCCTTAATCTTTGAACCATGATTTGCATGATTAGAGGATTTACAGGATTTACTTTACATGGACTTCTGCTGAATCATGCAAATCCTTTAATCCCCCCGCATGCGGTGCATGTGACCCCCTTAACAAGGGGGTTAATTTATATGCTGGAATTAATTGCAGAAAATAAATGACACAGCCGGTTTAATGAACGCCAACCATTGCTGAATAGAAAACCCCCCTTTTTTAAGGGGGGCGGTCACTGCCTGTACTGAGCTTACCGAAGTAAGATTGTCGAAGTGAGCTTTGTCGAAGTGCGGTGAGCGCAGCGAACCGGGGGGATATGGTTCAGGCTGCAGAAAATTAAATTAAAAGGAAAAAAATATATGCAGCACCGCCCAGGGCCGCGTCCTTACCGGTTTAAAAGAGCAGAGGGGGCGCCCCGAAGCAATAGTATTGGCAAATAGATATAAAATGGTTATTCTTTTAAACAAAGAATTTAATAATTTTTAGCGGTATATATATGGACAGGACTGTTGCGAAATTTAAGAGCTTCAAGGATGCTGAAGAAGCTGAAATCCTGAGTCAGATAAAGCTTTCCCCTGAGGAGAGGCAGGATATTGCCCGTATTCTTAAAATCAGCCTCATACTGATATTTTACTGAAATGTTCTAAGAATATTACTTGATCTGACACTCCTTTAATTAATTCTGGATCAGATGATAAAATCACCACTTCGGGTAACAGATGCCAGAATCTTTATTTATAATGATGTATTTGAGCAAAACGGTTTTTCTTCTGGAAAACATTCTGCTCCTTTATGTCTTTTTAACTCCAGGGAGAACCCGTCTTTTCCAGGTTCTGATTTTTGCTGCAACATGGACTGCGGGGAACAGCGTTCGCTATTTTCTCATGTTCATTTTCCCGGACCATGCCATGCTGAGCTATATTACCGGTTTTTTTTATCTGATCCCGTGCCTCCTGATTTTTAAGGAAACTCTGCGGGCGAAGATTTTTGTCTTCTTTATGATCTATTCCCTGACTCAGTTTACATATCTTGTATTTATACATATAGACCGGTTTTTTGTCCCTCCGGTTCCTTACACCTTTGTTTTGATCGGGATGCTCATTGAACTTTCACTTATACCTTTTATTTACCGCCATGCCAGGAAGCCTTTAAGAAGTATCCTTGAGATTATGGATATGCAGAACCCGGTTTTTACACTCTTCCCTATTCTGTCATTTATGCTCCTTGCGGTCTACGGCCTGGAGGATAATTACCGGCTCACTACATTTATCACTCTTGTACTGTCCACATTGCTGATTTTCTTTGCCTACTACCTGACTGCCACTTCAATATCCGCTGCAAAGCGTCTTCACGAACTGGAACAGATATCAATGACTGACAGCCTTACCGGTCTTTATAACAGGCGCTACATGGATAATAAGATAAAGCAGGAGTTTCAGCACTGCCTCAGATCCGGTACAGGCTTTGCCCTGGCTTGCGCTGATATCGACTTTTTTAAAAAAGTAAATGATCTGCATGGTCATGATTCAGGTGACTTAATACTGAAAGATATTTCCCGCATTTTTATGGAATCTATCCGGGCTTATGATACTGCCGCAAGATGGGGCGGGGAGGAGTTTCTTTTTCTCTTTCCTGAAGCAAATGAAGAACAGGCTATGCAGCTTTGTGAAAGGATCAGGAAAAGAGTGGAGGATGAGATATCTGTTTCAGGGGACAGGGCAGCCCCCTTAACAATAACAATCGGGGTTGCTGTTTTTAACCCTGCTGATTCTATTAACATGACAATTAAGAAGGCGGATATGGCGCTGTATTACGGAAAACGTGGCGGCCGGAACTGTGTGATCCCATTTAGCAGGATAGCTGGTGAATTACCGCTTTAAGGGTTTGGCCTATACTTAAAAGATTAATATTTTAACTTGACTGGAGACTTTATTCCGGTATATTTTAAAAATGCCCTATCAGTTTTAATTAATCTTTATTATAGAATATAAATGAACCCTGAACAGAAACGAATGCACGACAATTTAATTAAGACCTTTGAGCTTATTGAAGTTACTAAGGATCTTTCCATTGCGCGGATTATGCAGGAAAATCCCTGTATGAGCAGAAAAGAGGCCGGGTCTGCTTTCTGGAAAGAGGTGCGGAGAATTAAAAATATTAATTCAGGTGTAAATGATCAATGAACCTTGCTGAATCTATTCCCCTGATATGCCGCGAATTTGCAAAGGATGGAATATCCTTTGCTGCTTAATTTTATCCCTTGAGGTGATACATGTATATTCCGGATAAGCCTGACAACACTGTTGATTTTCTGAATAATTCTGCGGAGAAATTCCCGGCAGAGCCTTTTCTGGGTAAAAGGCTTGCAAGCGGTGATTTCCAATGGATCAGCTATGCGGATTTCAAAGAGAGAGTGGATAATTGCCGCGCAGGGCTTGCCCTTCCTGGTGCGGGGAGGGGGGATGCTGTTGGTATTATCTCTGCAAACAGTATTGACTGGGCTGTCGCTTTCTTTGCTGCAGGGGGGCTGGGCGCACGCTATGTTCCCATGTATGAATCTGAACTGGAAAAGACCTGGAAATATATTATAAATGATGCTGATATTAAGGTTCTCTTTATTTCCAAAAGAGAGATTTATGAGAAGATTAAGGATATTTTAGATTCATCTCCCAGGCTTGAAAAGGTTATTATTATTGAGGGTGAGGGGCCCGGTTCCATGATGGAGCTGGAGAGGCTTGGTAGTGAAAAGCCTGTGCCTGCAGTAAGCCCGGAGCATTCTGAAATTGCTGTTTTAATTTATACTTCAGGCACCACCGGGGAACCGAAGGGTGTGCTCCTTTCACACGGTAACCTTACAAGCAATTCACATGCCAGGGTAAAGGCCTACCCTGAGTTCAGCAATAATGACAGGACTTTGAATATTCTCCCATGGGCCCACTCCTTCGGCCTTGGGGAACTCCTTACTATGGCGCAGATAGGCGCTTCCATAGGCCTTGCCGGCGGACCTGCTACTATTGCTGAGGATATTATTAAGGTGAAGCCCACTTTCCTTATTGCAGTGCCCCGTGTTTTTAACCGGATTTATGACGGGCTATGGACCAGGATGAATGAGGAGGGGGGGATTGCCCGGGCTGTTTTTGTTATGGGTGTTGAGGCTGCGAAAAAGAAACGTATTCTTGCTGAGTCGGGGGAATCATCTTTTATTACTAATCTGAAATTTGCAATTGCTGACCTGATTGTTTTCCGCAAAGTACGCGCCAGGATGGGGGGGAGGCTTATTGGCTCCATGACCGGGAGCGCTGCAATGAACCCTCATATTTCCAGGTTTTTCTGGGATATTGGTATCCCCCTTTACGATGCATACGGGCTTACTGAAACCTCTCCAGGTGTGACCATGAATATCCCTGCCTGCTGGCGTATAGGGAGTGTGGGTAAGGTTCAGGATAAGTGCAGGGTTGTGATTGATAAGTCCCTTACTGGGGATAATTCCCCTGACGGGGAGGTGATTGTCTACAGCGCAGGGGTGATGCAGGGGTACCATAAAAAACCTGAAGCTACTGCTGCGGTGATGACCCCTGACGGCGGGTTCCGTACAGGTGACAGGGGGTATCTTGATGAGGATGGTTTCCTCTATATTGCGGGGCGCTTAAAGGAGCAGTATAAGCTTGAAAACGGCAAGTATGTTTTCCCTGCAATGCTGGAAGAGGTTATTACGCTTAATCATTATATTGAGTTTGCCTATATTTATGGTGACGGCCGCGCCTTTAATATATGCATTGCTGTTCCCGATTTTGTTACTCTCGGCAAATGGGCGGAATCCCGCGGTTTGACGCAGGATCCTGTGGAGCTTATTAAGCATGATGAATGCATAAAATTTCTTGAAGAGCAGATAAGTGAAACTATTAAAAACAGCTTTCACGGCTATGAGATTCCGAGAAAATATATTTTTGATGCAGCCCCTTTTACCCTTGATAACGGCATGCTTACCCAGACCCTTAAGCTGAAGCGCATGGCGGTCCTTGCAAGGTTTAAGGATAGGATTGAGGAGTGCTACAGGGGAACGGGTTCCCCCCTGTCCCCCAAAGGGGGCACGTAAAAGTAACACTTGAGTAAGTTGAAAAATCAAAGTATTAAAAAACACGTTTATATTTTTGAGCTTACAAATGATTTTCGGTAAAATATGGCAATAAACGTCTTGCGATTAGAATAGATGGAAAAATAAATTATTCTCACGGTCATAATAGATTAACTCGTGCCCCCTCCGGGGCGCCCTCTGCAAAGCGAAGAAGGACCCCTGGGGTAGAAAGGGGGGACTTTTATATAAATCCCCTGTTTTTTGCCATCTGAATCATCTGAGCCCTGGTGTTTTCAGGTACTGATTTTCTGCTCCCTTCAGGTTTTTCATTGAGTTTAACCGCGTCAAATTCGCATGCCATGAGGCATATGCCGCAGCCTATGCATCGGTCCAGGTTTATCTCTGCTGTATTCGCATCATCCATTGTTATTGCTTCCATGGGGCACATCTCTGCGCAGGCGCTGCACCCGGTACAGTTTTCACTGATGATTGATGCGTAATAGTTGGAGAATACAAACTCTGCAGGTTTGGGATTTTTTTTGATAGCACCCAGTACTGCGCAGCAGTCTCCGCAGCAGTTGCACATCCCCGCCGGGTTCTGCGATGTGGAGGGCTGGGTTACAAGCCCCGCTTTCTGCGCTTCGGCTACAATTTTAAGGGCTTCATCCTTGTCTACCCTGCGCCCCATGTTTTTGTCTATGTAGTACTGCGCCATTGATCCGAACATGAAGCATGCTTCAAGGGGCCTTGCGCACCCCTGATCTATTGTTTTTTTCTGTGTTCTGCATAAACAGTCTGTAACTGCTATTACATCGGTATTATCGAGAATTGCCTCCACATCATTGTAGGAGGCGATGTGGCGCTCCACATCCACATATTTCTGTACCGGTATTACGCGGAGAAACGTGGATAGGTTGTCGGCAATACTTCTGTTAAATCCTTCTGCAAAATACTGCTCAAGGAGTGTTGAGAGCTCTTTGTCAAGGCTCCTTATCTGAAACTCGGCTATGCCGTGCATAAAGGGTATGGCCCCGTAGCGCACAGTACTTCCCGATTTCTGCCTGAATATGAGTCCGCGCCCTGTTAGATCCTCAAGCTTTTCTGCTGCTGACTCTGCTGTAATATTGAGCCTTGCTGCAATATCGTGAGGCTCTTCAAGTTTTGGCGACAGGTTAAGAAAAAATTCCGCATCAGCTTCAGTGAAAAGTTTTTTAAGGAGTGTTATTTCCACCCCAGACTCTGTTGCAGGGAAGCCAAGTGAATATGTATCCAGGCGCTCCCTTAATCTTGTGTATATGCTCATGTTCCCCCCTCTTTGATGTACTTTTATTCTGATAATTTATTTCTGCTGTGAGCTGCCGGCTGTTGACTCCTGCAGTTTTGTAATCCCGCCCTTTGATATTTAATTCAATTCAAGTGTATATAATCCTGCTCCCCATTTTACACCTCTCCGCCCCAGGCTGTCCTCATCCTCATACCATGCGGTTTTAGTGAAGCCGAGATTTATAAAGAGGGTATTGTAATACTCCGGTTTTCGCATTACAAAGAGCCTGCCGTCAGGGGCACGGCTCTCCCTGTCAAGGCCGCCCCGCTCTAGAGGTACTGATATGAGAAGGCGTCCCCGGGGTTTTAAGTTATTTTTCAGGGTTAATGCTGCATCACCTATTGTTTCATCAGTGATATGCATTAATACTGCGGAGCAGAGTATGCACTGAAATTTTCTGTTAAAGAAAAGGCCTTCATGGGGGATTGTCCCCTCTGCTGTGCGCTCTTTCAGCTTCGGGTCTGATTTTACTGCTGCTTCTATCATTTCAGGTGAGGAGTCGATTCCGCAGGCGTCATATCCCATGCCCAGGAGTATGCGCAGATCCCTCCCTGAGCCGCACCCTATGTCGAGCACTGAAGTTTCTGCAGGGAAGGAGCGCTCAAAATATATGCTCACACCCTCTTCAGCGGTGTTATAAAGTTCTGAAACAGTATCTGCCTGCTCTTTATAGTATGCGGCTGTTCTGCTGTCCATGGCGCAATCCGGATTTTTTATTTTAAACAGGAGTATGGCACTTTTATTTATTTATGTCAATAGTTATTCTATTTCAAGTATGCTGCCCCGTAAGGGCCTGGTGATGCATATTAATAGTGGGGGGGCTTTTCATTTTCCGGGAGTTTCTCCGCATCTCTGTCTTCTATCTTTTTTTTAATCTGCTCTGTTTCCAGGGTAAGTTTCTTTATTGTTTCATTCTGTTCAATAATTACCTGGTTAAGCTCATTTATATAATTCTCCAGGTATGCAAGCTTTGTTTCTATTGTTATAAGTCTTTCTTCTGGGTTCATTTGTTTTCCTTTATTATATTGCTTTTAATAATTCCAGGTGATGATAAATTTCAGGTCGGAATTTGTAAATCATATTATATTATACACTATTTCCGGAATGAACCGGAAAATTTATGAAATTTGCAGCGGTAAAAAATTGAGTGCATATAATAAGGGTTTATTTTTTGCCGGAAAGCGTTACCGGAGCTCCAGCCGCAAGCAGGAGATTGTTGAATGGTGCTGACCAGTCCTATCCTGTTAAGGATTCTCTGAGCCCGGGTATGGAACCGGGTTCCGGGGTGGCTATGCAGAATTTAGGCTTCTCAGTAATCGGCGGGTTCCGCGGTGAGATCAATGCCGCCACATTTAAGGATTCGGCAGCTCTATCTGGTGAAGAATCGATTTTCGGGTTCGGGAATATAATGTTTTTTGTTGAAGCAGGGATGATGTTTTAGTGATGAACCGGTACTGAAAAAGTTCTCTGCTTCACCCGATTTTACCGAAGCAGAGAACTCTCCCTTTTCCATCCTGGAGCCTGTATTCATCGGCGTTGTATGTTAAAAATGTTCTGCTCTTTAAATATACAGGCCTGCAGAATACTATTGAAAAGTATTTAAGATTAAAACCTCTGCAGCATAGTTTTGACATGATAAGATTGGCTGTGCATAAACCCTGGACAAAGGGCCTCCTGTATCCGAAAATTCTTGCTGCAAATAGGGTTGTGTGTACAATATTTCTGTCCCCTGATGCGTGGCCGTAATCTCTTGCCAGGTTCCCTGCAATAAAAATCTCCTCAGTCACTGCACCCTCCATCTCTGCAGCGGGGATGCGGGTAATCCCTTTAAACTGTCCTGTACTGTCCTCCCTGAGTGCTGCAAGGTATTCCTGAGCAACGTCCTTTATTACAAAGTGATCCTTAATCTCCATATATGTGCGGCCATCCTTAATTGACCGTGAGGATCCCACCAGCGCAGCCTTGTCAGCTTTAATCCGCAGCGCCTCTTCAAAGGTATAATCAATGATATATGACTCTCCCGGCTCCATAAGTTTATGTATGGTAATTTCGCTTTTAAGGTGAAGGAGATGACGAAAGTTTACACCAAGCTCTTTAAGGACCTTCATTATCCCTACAGCTGCAGAGTATCCGTAAACAGTAAAGGGGACTTTGAGATTCTCAGGCACACCGCAGAGCCTGTGCCATCTTCTCCATGTGGAGAGGTGATAGATAAAGCTTTCGTCTCTGCCGTAGCGCGCTCCGGTGAAGCGGAGTTTATGGGGCCTCATTACTGAAAATATGGCTGCCTTAAGGTAGAACCATCTGTATGATAAAGTGCCCGGGTGACCATGGTTTGTTATTGGTACAATTTTTCTGCCGCTGTTCATCAGAGCCTCTTGTCAGTTTAAATTCACAGGGCAAATTAAATTGTAAGATTTTTTTGTCGAGCAAAAAGCGGAAATAAGATTCTTGACTTCCCTTGAACAATTGTTTATTTCAATGTTAATTCCTTAACTTTTATTTGTAATATAATGCTCTAATATCCCCGCCGCCGAAGGCGGCGGGGATATTGAAAACAGTATAGTTGCACTAAAAGGTATCTTTAGGAATAATTACTGTGCTTATTTATAAAATGAACTGATTCTGATAAAGGTGTTAAATGACAGCAGTAAGCGCAGGGAATTACATAAATGTCAGGGCTGAATCGGGGGAATTATAATATGATTTATATCGATGAAAACAGAAGGCCCCTTAAAAAGAGGCCTTCTGTATAATTATCAGGAATTTGCCTCAGCTACAATGCTGTCAAATTCATCCAGAATCTCCTGGTTTGTCTGCTTTATAAAAATGTTAATCAGAAGGATTGTTGCTGTGTTTGCAATAAATCCGGGAACTATTTCATACATCTGCGCTCCAAGCCCCATCTGCTTCCATATTACCAGCACAATTGTTCCAACCAGCATCCCTGCCAGTGCTGACTGCCATGTGGTGTCTCTGGAGAAGAGTGCAAAAAGTACAAGAGGACCAAATGCCGCGCCAAATCCCCCCCATGCGTATGACACAAGGCCGAAGACTGTGGTACTCGGGTTGATGGCAAGGGTTAGTGCAATCACGGAAATGATTACCAGTGAAAGGCGCCCTATAAATACCAGCTCCTTCTGGGATGCTTCTTTTTTGATTACCTTCTGGTAGAAGTCCTCAGTAAGTGCGGAAGATGATACAAGGAGCTGGGAGTCGATTGTTGACATTATTGCTGCAAGAATAGCTGCAAGGAAAACGCCGCCAATCCAGGGTGTAAACGTTTTTGTTATCATTAAAATAAACACTTTTTCCTGGTCGCCTGCTGCAAGTCCCGGGAACATGGGTATAGCAATGAGACCAATAATCACAGCACCGGCAAGTGAGATGAAAACCCAGATTATGGCGATTGTCATTGACCTGGGGAGAGATTTTGCATCATTGATCCCCATAAAACGGGCAAGGATGTGGGGCTGACCAAAATACCCCAGTCCCCAGGCCATTGTGGATATTACCCCCAGAATCCCTATACCTGTAACAGGTAAAAAGCTCATGGAGATATTCCCCTCTGCCATTGCTGCTGCAATTCCCTCTGATCCGCCCACACCATTATATGCAAGGATAGGTACAATAACTATTGCTGCAATCATAAGTGAGCCCTGTATTAAATCTGTCCAGCATACAGCAAGGAATCCGCCCAGGAATGTGTAGAGAATAATTACAAAAGCTCCGGCAATAACAGCCAGCTTGTAATCCATACTGAACATTGATTCGAAAAGTTTTCCTGCAGCCACAAGGCCGGAGGAGGCGTAGATTGTGAAGAAAATAAGAGTAATGATAGCTGAGAGGGTGCGTAAAAGACCTGTGGGGTCTTTAAATCTGTTCTCAAAAAAAGTGGAAAGGGTTAGTGAATCTGTATTGGCAGTGTAGATACGGAGGCGTATTGCCACATACTTCCAGTTGCAGAAAGTACCTACAAAAAGACCTACAGCAATCCATGCCTCGGACATCCCCGAAAGGTAGACTGCCCCGGGCAATCCCATTAAGAGCCATCCGCTCATGTCACTGGCCTGTGCGGAAAAGGCTGTTACCCATGTGCCAAGTCCCCTCCCTCCAAGGAGGTATCCTTCAATGCTGGTGGTTTTTCTGTAGAAATAGATACCCACAGCAAGAAGAAACAGAAAGTAAATACCAAATGTTACAAGTGTTGGAATCTGAATCATAAATTACCCTTTATAATTTAACTGTATTATCTGTAAAACCGCTGATTTTACAGGCGGCAGAAAGCGGATTTTTTCTGTAAAGCCGCTTAATATAATGCCGTATGTTATGTTCGTGTTTAACGGGATTGAAGTCATGGCATGAATTATCACAATGAAAGTCCGCCATGCTCCGGAATAGTTAAGGCATCTATTCTGCTACGTGTCAAGAATTATAATATTTTTGATATACAAGGATTTTCTTTATCATCCTGGAAAGCGGGGAGCAATCCATATCAGGCGGCGGAGGCGCGCTGAGAAAAGTTTTACCTTCCAGGTTCCGGTTTCTTATTATTATATTATTTATTGACTTGAAAATAGATTTAATATTATAATTAACATATAGGCTATTCGTTAATTAAATACTGAAATTATAAAAGGAGCATCATAATGCGAATCGGGAAAATTTTAATGTTATTTTTTATTGTATCTATCCCTTTTGTTCATGCTTCCTCAAACTGTATTGAGGGTGACTGCAGGGATGGAAGCGGAAAATATGAGTGGGCTAATGGCGCAAGCTATAGCGGGGAATTTCAGAAGGGGCAGATGCAGGGGAAAGGTTTCTATATTGATCCAAAAGGTGATCAGTATGAAGGGGAGTTCCGCGGCGGTAAGCTTAACGGGAAAGGTAAGGTTACATTTAAAAGCGGGGAATTATCTGAAGGGGATTATGTAAATGGACTTCTTGAAGGTGAAGGTGCCTATACTTTTGTTAATGGAGATTTTTATAAAGGTGAATTTGTTAAAGGGAGAATGCACGGCAAAGGTGTTTATATAAATTCTGAAAAGGATGAGTATTCAGGGGATTTCAGGAATGGTGTGTTTCACGGCAAAGGTATTCTGAAGTTCAGTGCTGGAGGAATATATGAAGGTGACTTCGTAAAGGGGAGCAGGACCGGTAAAGGGATTTTTACTGATAAAGAGGGGAATGTTTATACCGGCAGTTTTAAAAATGGCCTATTCGATGGCTCCGGTAAATTTGAAATTGCCGGGGGAGCACTTTATATCGGCGGTTTCAAAGAGGGGGGATATGAAGGGAAAGGAGAATTTACTGACCCGGTGGGGAATAAGTATACAGGCGATTTTAAGGCCGGCATGTTTAACGGTAAAGGGGTTTACGAGTTCCAGAGCGGCGCGAAATATGAGGGTACATTTAAAGATGGTAAATATGACGGCAGCGGTACATATACAACAGCAGGCGGAATAATGTATGTGGGGCAGTTCCAGGGGGGAGTATTCCATGGCAAGGGAACACTCTACAGGCCTGACGGTACTATTGACAGAAAGGGGGAATTTGTACAGGGTAAGCTTATTGAATAATTAAACTGAGTCAATTTCGGATTTTGGATAAAAAATAAATCCTGTTTACCCTCTGGGGGACCTCACTTCTACCCACTTCTCAAAAGCCCCCTAAATCCCCCGGAGGGGGACTTAAAAAAAGAAGCTTTGAAATAAATCTTAACTTCAAAAACGCTTTTATTTTATAATTGTTTGTTATTCAACTTAAAGGAAGTCCCCCTCCGGGGGATTTAGGGGGCCAATACACCGGGTAAAGGCACTCACTAAATGATTTTTCGCGAAATATCTTTTGTCATTTTGATGGATCTCGACTTGTGGGTAGTAATGAGCTGGGGGACAGGGGGCTGGCTACGGTAGATGCGGTGAACAAATAATATTATTATTTTCCAGATAATCCTGAATGAGCCAAAAATGAAAAGCAGGGGATTTTTTTTGTGAATTTGACGGCCCCGGAAGCAGGAAGGTATATGTTAAAGTAACCGGCGGCTAGTCGTCAAAGAGTGTTGCGCCATTATCAAAGCCTGATTCCCTGCATTCAATCCCCAGGTGCCTGTAGGCATTGAGCGTGGCCATGCGCCCTCTCGGTGTCCTTTTGAGAAGTCCGGTCTGTACAAGAAAGGGCTCGTAATAATCTTCAAGGGTATCGGTCTCCTCACCCACGGAAATGGCAATAGTTTTGAGCCCCACAGGCCCGCCGCTGTATTTTTCAATAATCGCCGCAAGTATGCGCCTGTCCATCTCATCAAGGCCCAGTTCATCAATATCAAGTTTTTCCAGGGCAAATCTGGTAATATCAAGGTCAATCCCATTTCTATTCCCCACAATTGAAAAATCGGCCACCCTCTTAACAAGCCTGTTTACAATACGGGGGGTTCTTCTTGCCCGTCTTGCGATTTCCAGCCCTGCAGTTTCATCCATATCTATCTGGAGAATTCCGGCTGTTCTCATTGCTATTTTTTGTAAATCCTCAGGTTCATAGTAATTGAGCCTGAGCGGTATGCCGAACCTGTCCCTCAGTGCAGCTGTAAGGAGCCCGGTGCGTGTAGTTGCGCCAATAAGGGTAAAATTAGCAAGGTTCAGCTTAATGCTCTTTGCTCCAATACCCTGGCCTATGATAATGTCAATCGATTTGTCCTCCATTGCAGGGTAAAGAATCTCCTCAATGGCAGGTGAGAGCCTGTGAATCTCATCAATAAAAAGCACGTCATTCTCTTCAAGACCGGTTAGGATAGAGGCAAGATCCCCGGCCTTGTCAATAATAGGGGCAGATGTTGCTTTAATATTTACTCCAAGCTCATGGGCAATAATAAAAGCCAGGGTGGTTTTTCCCAGGCCTGGCGGGCCTGAAAGGAGTACATGATCAAGGGATTTTTTCTGTATTCTGGCAGATTCAATAAAAACCTTAAGGTTGTCAGTAATGTTTTTCTGCCCTATAAACCCGGTTAAATGAACAGGCCTTAAGGTTAATTCAACCCCCTGGTCATCTTCAGGGATAAATTTGGAATCTACCAGTCTCGGAGTCTCATTCATATCTATTGTATGGAGTAGGTTTTTAATGTCTTTAGAATCGATTCAGGTGTCTTAAGGCAGAGAATTTTTTCTCTCAATTCCTGATCATTCATCATTTTCGCAATATTAGCGAGGGTCTTAATATGGTGTGTAAGCTTATCCTTTGGTACAATCAGGAGGATAACTATCTTTACAGGTTCATTATCAATGGATTCAAAATTAATCCCTTTAGGGGTAATGGCCATTACTGTGATAATACTGTTAACCTTTGTTGTGGAGCAGTGAGGTATTGCCACACCGTGCCCGATCCCTGTGCTCATGGACTTTTCACGCTCTATAAGAGCGTTGGTAATTGACTCAGCATCTTCAGGAGCAATTTCTTTTGCCTTAACAGCATGGTCAACCATCTCTTCAATGATCCCCCATCTGTCTTTCGCTGCGGTTTTAATAATTATGTTATTTTTCTTAATATTTTCCTGCAGGCTCATTTTCTCTTTCTTTTTATCTTTATATTTTTTTGAGCATTATACGAAAAAATACCATTCATCTCCTGAATGGTTATAACTTAAGGTAATTGTATGAATAAATCAATATTCGTCAAGTCTTATTGAAATAATAATTCAGGGGGAATAATTTCTTTCTTTACATGCAGTTATTTTTAATCCCTGAAATCAGGGTAAAATCTGCTTGACTGGAACATGAATTTTATTCAACATATTGCTGATATGATCAGCAGCTTAAGCTGAAATGTATAATTTAAGGTAGGGGATTTCCTATGATACAACTTGATGAGAGAGGTAATGGTCTCTGTGTAATAAAAATAATCATGAAAGAGGTGCATACACTTGATGTACCCGATTTGAAGGAAAAAATCCAGCAGACTATTGTAGAAAAGGGGATTCAAAAGCTGGTTCTTGACCTGTCAGATGTAAAAATAATAACAAGTACAGGGATAGGGATTTTTCTTAATATAAACCAGGCTTTAAAATCGAAGCTGAAACTTGCCGCACCAAACGAAGATGTTAAAAAGGTTCTTGAGCTTACAAAAGTAACATCTGTGATAAAGCTTTATAAAACTGTTGATGAGGCGATACAGGAATTCTAAGCAGGAGACCCCTTCTCCTTTACTGAAGAAAGGGGTTGCTCTTTTTTTCTCTCCCGATAGTTGTTTCCGGTCCATGGCCGGAAAGTACCCTTGTATCATCAGGCATAATGAAAAGGTTTTTCCTTATTGAGTTGATCAGCTCAGTATAATCACCACCCGGAAGATCGGTTCTCCCGATTGAGTAATTGAAAAGCACATCCCCTGAAAAAAGGGAGTCCTCTATTAAAATTGAAACAGATCCCTTAGAGTGCCCTGGCGTGTGAAATAGAGCCAGGTCAAGGCCTGCGATTTTAATATTACCGGTTATGGGGAGCTCCTTTTCTACTGTAACAGCACCAATGGGACGAAGCCCGAACATGTTTGCCTGCATCTGCACATTTTCAACAAGGGGGAGATCAATAGAGGAGATGTAAAATGGGGCACCGGTTTTATCTTTTGCCTTATTTACACCATCAATATGATCAATATGCCCATGTGTCGCAATTATAGCCTCAATTTTAACCCCTTCAGATTCAGCCTTATTTAAGAGGGGGTCAATACCTGATCCCGGGTCAATAATAATTCCGCTTGTATCATTAATAATAAGGTATGAATTAACCATAAATGGACCGTTTGCCAGCGTGTATACATTCATAAGAATATTATCCTTTTTTATATTTCTTGTATCAGATGAAATCAGCAGATCTTTCAGTGTCAAATATTTTATAGGATATAAAATTATAAAAAAAAGGGCCCCATTTCAGGAAGCCCTTTGAAAACACTTTAAGGAGTTTCTAAGTAATGTCAATAATTACGCTCTGTTGTCATCGCAAGGTTCGTCAGTGTCTGTATTTCTTGCCATTTCCGCATGGGGGGCACTTAAGCACTGGTCCAGATTTTTCTTTTTTTTAATATCTAATTGTTCATCTTTTAAATTTTCTTTTTTCATGATAACTGCCTCCATTCTAAATCTATAATTATAATATATAAGATTTTAATAAAATAGTCAAATTCTGAAGCAATAAAATTCATTTTTTCCTGAAAAAATTCAAAAAAAATGTAATGTTGATTCCTGAAAATATATTTTCAGAATTTAACATTCTTTTGAAGTCATTTTCTTGACTTTATAATAAATTTTATTACTATAGTCATACCCATGGTCACGGAGAATTAAAATGATTAAAGTATCAAAATCTGAACTGAAGGCAAAGATGCTCGAATATTTCAGGAAGGTTGAACAGACCGGAGAGGAATTAATTGTTACAAGCAATAGGGTTCCTGTCCTGAAGGTTTCCCTCTTGAAAAAAAGGAAGACCCCTCAGGAGGTTTTCGGAGACTTTCAGGGTAAGGTTAAATATCATGAGGATATACTGTCTGACACCTCTAATGAGTGGCCTGAACCTACAACCCCCGCATATTCTCCGGCTTAAGCATTTTTGTATCACCTGAATCGAGAATCCCATTAATTACACCGAGCATCTTCTCCTTATCCCTTTGAAGAGTCCCGTTAATCGGCAGATAATTTGATGCGTGAACACCTACAAATTTAAGGTCATCAATTGTAATATTCTCAAAAATAATTTTCATCTCATTCAGCGTTTCCAGGGGGGAGAGAATTTTAATCTCACCCTTTTGCACCCTGTTGTAAAAAACAGTTCCAGGCACAGGTGTTACAGTAAGCGCAGCCAGGTATTTTGGCTTCATCTCATTTGTAATTTTTGCAGTGGCCAGGGCATGCTCCTCAGATCTTTTCCCCCTCCCTGCAAGTCCCAGCAGAACCATAGATGAAAGATTAAATCCCGCTTCATTAAGATTAAGCCCTGCCTGAAGCATTTCAGCATAACCGGCCCCCTTGTTCACTTCATGAAGGAGCGCGTCATCACCGGTTTCAACCCCCAGGTATGCCTTTTTAAGTCCAGCTTTAGTAAGTGATTTCAGTTCATCCATACTTTTGCGCAGTACACTCACAGGCCCCACATAGGTCCCCACATGACGCAGAGATGGGAATGCTTCTTTAAGCTCTGCAAGAATTTCAAGGAGCATGGGTGTTTCAATATCAATTGCATCCCCGTCGCACAAAAAAACCTTCTGCACATCACCCATGGACTTTTTAGCCATAGCAATATCCTCTTTAATATCAGAAAGGGTGCGCACCCTGTATTTCTTGTCCTTGTACATGCCGCAGAAAGTACACTTGTTATGGGAACACCCCACAGTGCATTGAAGCAGATAGCTGTCAGCCTCGCTGAATGGCCTGAATATATTTCCTTCGTATCTCATGATTTTCCTTTCTGGTATAAAGTTTAAGTGTTAATTCCTTAACTCTTATTTGATATTAAAAACAGTATTATTATTTTAAAAGAATAAAAGTCAGCAGATATGAAGGTGTCAAGAAAGATTATTTTTTCATATATATCTCCGCCGCCTTCGGCGGCGGGGTATACAAAGCATCATTATTACAGTGAAGGATATCTTTAGAAATTATTACTGGCAGTATCTATCAATTATAAACAGAAAATTTATGAATAAAAAATATATACTGTGGGATCACGATGGAGTGCTTGTCAATAGCGGATTATTTTTGAGGAATTCAATCCATATAGATGTATTAAGGATGATCATTGTTCCGGTTTATTTCTCTGTTTTTTCAAGTGATATAGTTTACCCTGCTCCTACCGCTTAAAAGCCTCAGCTGCTTCTGCCATATCATTGAACAGTTCTGTCACCTCTCTGTGATCATTTATATATCCTGATTTTCCGGAAGAGAAATATGTGAAAGACATATTGATTATTGATGCAGTATTATGCCGGTTTTTTATGTATTTTTATTCCTATTTTATTATTGCAATTATTCACTACTGTCCCATAGAAATTCGAAAAAAATAAAAAAATGCTATTAATTCTCAGCCCCTGTTTTAAGATGGAATCACTGAACGCCAACAAAAACAAGGGTTTTAGGAGAATTAATAGCATGAACAG
>Ga0334890_1003213_pt1 | contig 16907 bp, 14 predicted proteins | sample GraSluR1_MG_3_FD_207220 | JGI IMG/M metagenome (GOLD analysis project Ga0334890, IMG submission 207220) | Sludge microbial communities from methane-producing bioreactor in Wageningen University, Netherlands - Granular Sludge_31_08-R1 | ecosystem: Engineered > Bioreactor > Anaerobic >... | reverse complement strand
CGTTTCACAGATGGGGAATCAGGGACATGCCAGCGAAGCTACACGAAGGGTCGTTGAGTGGGTTCGCGCCGGTGTTGTAGGTAATATCAGGGAGGTACACATGTGGACCGACCGCCCTGTGGGATTCTGGCCGCAGGGAGATATACAGAGACCTGCAGGAGTAAGAGTACCCAAAAACCTGAACTGGGATGTATGGCTGGGTCCAGCCCCTGAGAAACCTTACAATCCCGAGGTCTGCCACTTCGTATGGCGCGGCCTGTGGGACTATGGAACAGGCGCCATGGGCGACATGGGAGCCCATATATACGATGCTCCCCTTTGGGCCCTCAACCTTGGCTGGCCTAAAACCATCCAGGCTACTTCCACTCCTTACAATAATGAATATCTGCCTCTTGCCCAGACAGTGACCTATGAGTTCCCTGAACGGTTTGAACCCGGCATCGGGTATATGCCACCGGTTAGGGTCAAATGGTGCGACGGAGGTCTTCTGCCGGAAAGACCGGCTAAGCTCGAACCCGGACGCCGCGTGGGAACAGTATTCTATGGCGATAAGGGAATAATGATGGGCGGAAATGCCGTTATGCCGTCACTGGTGCCGGCAGATACCGGTTTCACGGGTCCCGAACCATGGCTGGAGAGAACAGGTAATAATTTTGAGGACTGGATCAGCTCCATACAACAGGGCAAAAAATCAGCTAACGACTTCTCATGGGCAGCTAAAGTCAATGAGATAATGCTGCTGACAAACATCGCCGTTCTGACACAGCGCTCAAACACCACGCTTGAATACGACGGAGAAAACATGAAGATCACAAACCTGCCCGAAGCAAACAATTACTTCCACTACGAGTACCGCAACGGCTGGACTTTGTAAAATGAAACGAATCATTTTTGCAATTTCTCTGGTGACCATATATTCATGCACCGGTGATAATGTAACTCATATACAAAATCTAAGGTGCGAATATATGGTCAATCCCGGAGGGATAGATACTGATAATCCCCGGTTCACATGGCAGATAACCTCTGAGATTCCTGGCATCGGACAATCTGCATATAAAATCCATGTCGGAACAGATTCCGCACTGGTAGCATCAGGCCGGGGCGAGGTCTGGGAATCAGGTAAAGTAAAGAGTTCAACAATCCCGGCAGTTTATTCAGGGCCTCCGCTTCAACCATTTACGAGGTATTTCTGGAACGTCAGGATACGGCAAAGAAACGGGGGCTGGACAAGTCTGTCAGAAACCGCGGCCTTCGAGACCGGTTATATGCATATTGCCCCATGGAAGGGTCACTGGATAACCGATACGTATGATTACAATCTGAAGCCTGCTCCATATTTCAGGAAGGAATTCAATATTGAAAAAAAAGTCAGGTCTGCCAGGTCATACATAGCCGTGGCAGGTTTATATGAACTCAGCTTAAACGGCCGGAAAACCGGAGATCATCGTCTCGATCCCATGTACACACGGTTCGACCGCCGCACTCTCTATGTCACCTACGATGTCACCGGTCAGTTGCAGATGGGGGAAAATGCCATCGGGGTACTGCTTGGGAACGGATGGTACAACCACCAATCTACAGCCGTGTGGTATTTCGATAAGGCTCCCTGGCGTGCCCGGCCGAAATTCTGCATGGACCTGAGGATCGTATATGAAGATGGCACCGAAGAGATTATTGGTACAGACAATGACTGGAAAACCTCTTCTTCTCCGGTAATCTTTAACAGCATCTACACCGCTGAACATTACGATGCCCGGCTTGAACAACAGGGCTGGGATACTCCGGGATTTGATGACTCGAAATGGAGAAATTCACTTAACACCGGAGCTCCTTCAGCAAATATCACAGCACAGGTACTGCACCCCATACGCAACGTGCAGGAGATCCCCGCCGCCGAAATGGTTCAGTTCAGCAATAAAAACTACCTCTTTGATTTTGGGAGGAACATATCAGGTGTGATTAAAATCAGGGTTTCGGGAGAGACGGGCACTCAGATCAGGCTTATACATGCTGAAAGACTCGACACGAAAGGACATGCTGACTTGTCCAACATAGATGTCCATTACCGTCCCACCGACGACAGCGATCCCTTCCAGACCGATATTCTTGTCCTCAGCGGGGAAAAAGAGGATGTTTTCATGCCTCGCTTTAATTACAAGGGATTTCAGTATGTGGAAGTCGTTGCTGATAAACCGGTTAATATCACACAAGAGAGCATAAAAGCATACTTTATGCATAGCGACGTTCCTCCGGCAGGAAAAATAAACTCTTCAAACAACACTCTGAACAGGACATGGCTGGCATCAAACGCCTCATATCTCTCAAACCTGTTCGGTTATCCGACCGACTGCCCCCAACGGGAAAAAAACGGATGGACAGGTGACGCACATATCAATATCGAAACCGGGCTTTACAACTACGATGCCATTACGATTTATGAAAAGTGGCTGGCCGACCACCGCGACGAACAGCTTTCAAACGGCGTCCTGCCGGCAATAATACCCACAAGCGGATGGGGCTACCACTGGGCGAATGGTCCCGACTGGACCAGCACCATTGCACTGATACCATGGAATATATGGTTGTTTTACGGCGATTCGAAATTACTGGAAGATTGTTATGACAATATCAAAAGGTATGTCGATCAGATCGACTCAAGAAGTCCGGACGGAATCACCGACTGGGGCCTGGGTGACTGGGTACCGGTAAAATCGAGGACACCCAAAGAGTTTACATCAACGGCATATTATTATACTGACGCCATAATCCTGGCAAAGACAGCAAGACTTCTGGGAAGATATGATGATGCTGAAAAGTATTCCGCGCTTGCAGAGAAGATCAGAAAAGCCTTCAATGATAAATACCTCGACCCGGAGAAGGCCATTTACGGTACAGGCCTTCAGACTGAATTGAGCGCGGCGCTTCATTGGGGACTGGTGCCCGATGAATTTATCTCACGTGTGGCTGAAAACCTTGCTGCGAGAGTAGTTGCTGATAATGAACATATTGATGTCGGGCTGCTTGGGACAAAAACAATTCTGAATGCACTCGGTGAGAATGGTTACCCCGATCTGGCCTACAGGGTGGCGGCTCAGGAGACTTTCCCGTCGTGGGGATGGTGGATAGTGAACGGTGCAACAACCTTCTACGAGAACTGGCCGATCGACGCTGCCCGCGACATATCGATGAACCATATAATGTTCGGGGAGATAAACGCATGGTATTACAAGGCCCTCGGCGGTATCTTCCCCGATGAAAAGGCACCCGGATTCAAAAATGTCATCCTGAAACCCAATTTCGTTGAAGGCCTTGACCATTTTGAGGCTGAACATGAGGGGCCATACGGCAGGATTGTCTCGAAATGGGAAAGATCTCAGGATATGGTAAAATATCATGTGTCGGTCCCAGCTAACAGCACCGCAGTACTCTACCTTAAGGGCGACGGGATAAAGCTGGGGGGTCTGGACATATTGAATAACAGGTCTATTAAAGTAGTCAGAAGCGAAGGTGATATCTTCAGGATCTCACTGAAATCAGGGGAACATGATTTTGAGGTTTACTGATTCTAAAACGAGGTTTTTCCGGATTTTATGAAGAAATGTAGTAACCCCGCGTTCCACGGCTACTTTACAATGTTGATGTTCGCTATAGAAAGAATTAACAATCAGTAATTAGTCTACTTATGAAAAAGAGCTTTAACATCTTGATTGCTGGTCTTTCGATTATTGTTCTTCTGGCCTCATGTGCCGGAGAAAAAGGATCGAAACAACCTGCGCTGGGGACAAGGTCAGTTTCTGTCATCGAAAAAAACAGACTTCAGTTTAAGGATCTTAACAAGAACGGCGAAGTCGATCCATATGAGGACTGGCGATTAACATCTGAAGAGCGGGCTGAGGACCTGCTGTCAAGGATGACACTTGAAGAAAGAGCAGGTTTGATGCATATTACTTCAGAACGCAGGCGCGGGGGCGGTGTACCCGGCGGCGGTGCTTTCCCTGGCAGAGCTCCGGGAGCTGAGCCTGGCAGAGCTGTTGGAAGTGAACCTTCCAGAGATTCTGCAGAAGACCTGCCTGAAGATCCATTTCCCGCAACGATCGATTATATAAATAACCGACACCTTCGTTATCTCGTTATTCGCGACAATATTCCTGCTTCCGCCCTGGCTGTACGAAACAACAAATATCAGGAGATTGCGGAACAGTCCCGTCTGGGGATACCTGTTGTATTTACCTCAAATCCACGTAATCACGTAAGCCGGATAGAATTTGGAATCACTGAGGCCAGCGGCCAGTTTTCACTGTGGCCCGGGCAACTTGGGCTGGCCGCAGCGAATGACTCATCATTAATACGGCAGTTTGCAGAAATTGCACGAAAAGAATGGAGAGCATCCGGGATCAGGAAAATTTACGGTTATCAGGTCGAAGTTGCCACTGAACCAAGATGGCGTCGCATCAGCGGCACATTTGGCGAAAGTCCTGATCTGAGCGCTGAATATACATGGGCTCTTGTTCGTGGTTTTCAGGGACCTGTAATCAATAGTGAGTCTGTTGTGCATACGATAAAACATTTTCCCGGAGATGGCCCTGTACATCTAGGGCTTGATCCCCATGGCGAAGCTGGACAGTGGGCTGTTTATCCTACTGAAGGAAGTCTCTATAAATATCACCTCCCACCATTTCAGGCTGCATTTGATGCCGGTGTAAGTTCTCTTATGAGTTATTACAATCGCCCGAATAACTCGTTATCTGTACCTCAACTTAAGGGTCTGCCCTTTGAGGAGGTTGCCGGTGCATACAATAAGGCAATTATTACTGATCTTCCAAAAGAGATGGGCTTTACCGGTTACGTGAATACTGATAGCGGAATACTGGGTGGTATGGCCTGGGGGGTTCAGGAATTATCTATGGAAGAACGATATGCGAAGGCAGTTGGCGCAGGGTCAGCGCTTTTCTCAGATGTTAATGATCCCTCTCCCCTAATCAGCGCTGTTCAGAATGGTTTACTCTCAGAGGAAGATCTCAATCCGGCTGTAAAATCTTTACTCAAAGAAATCTTTGCCCTGGGTTTATTTGAGAATCCATATGTTGATCCTGAACTTGCCCGGGAAATTGCCGAAGACCCTGAATCACAGGCAATCGCATATGAGGCTCATAAAAGATCAATAGTACTCCTGCGTAATTCCGGCATTCTCCCACTTGCAGATAATAAGAAAGTCTATATTGAAGCTTTCAGCGGCAACAGCAGCGAGACTGCTACCAGATCTTTCAAAGAATTAGCCGGTAAATCTGTAACTGTAACCGATCACCCTTCGGAAGCTGACGTTGCACTTGTATGGGCCATGCCGAATACTTATGAAATCTCTGCAGAAGAAGGCGTATCTGTAAATCTCGATAAAAACACAGGTATTGATGTTAAAAGGATCAAGGAGATTGAATCAGCATTACCAACTATCTTAATAATAGACTTTAGCAATCCTTGGATTATCAATGAAATTGAGCCTGGGGCTGCAGCTGTTCTGGCTACTTTCGGGGTTAAGGGCGAAGCCCTGTTTGACATAATTTATGGCCGCTTTAATCCGACCGGGAAACTGCCGTTTACCATTCCAAAAGATCAGGAAGCCGTTTCGAAAAATGCATCTGATGTTCCTGGTTACGCCGAGGATTTTGATTATGTCTACGCCGACAGGGATGGTAATGATTATACTTTTGGCTTTGGTATAAGCTATTAAGACTAATTGGCCGGTATAAAATCCACTAACAGGAGCCACCCCATAGGCCAGCCGGAGAAGAAAAAAGCTCTCTCTCTCGCCAAAAACTGTTCCGATAATAATCTTCATAGCTCATTATTTAATCAGATTCTCGTTCATGCAAAAATAATAATGTTAACACCCGTAAATGAAAAAAATACTTCAACTCTCCTTTATATCGGTATTCCTGACATGTTTTAATGTCCTGTCGCAGAAACCTACAGAAAACATTTCCGGATATTTTCCTGATATATTCGGTATACTGAAAACGAAAGTTGAATATGACCTTGACAATTCCCTGATGCGCTTTGAGGTAAGGAATGCGAGATTTGGCGCTACGGGAAGGATCAATGATTACATGTCGTACAAGATTGAGATTGATCTTTCAGATGAAGGCCAGATGAAAATGCTTGATGCTTATGTTAAGATTACGCCGGTCAATAATCTCGGATTCTATCTCGGACAAAGAAAGATTCCCTTCAGTTCAGATTATATGCGTAATCCTGCCGAAAATATTTTCGCAAATCGCTCATTTTTAGCAAAATATATAAATGATGGCATGCGTGATATCGGGTTCTATGCAGAGTATAAAATACCCGGCCAGATACCTGTTAATGTACTTATAGGGGCAGTAAACGGGACCGGAAATAACAATCCGCAATGGATCAGTAAACCCAATCTGGCAGGCAGGTTAACTATCGGCCCTGAAAAAGGGATCAGGATAATCGGCAACTTATATTACGGTGAAGCTCCTGACAGGGAAAAACTTGCCATGATCGGCGGAGAACTCAGGTATGCAAACGGATCTTATTTCATCGAATCTGAATATATCAGGAGAAGCTGGACCGACACATTATCAATAAACCAATATGATGACGGATTTTACATTCACTCCTATTATAACTTCATGCGGGAGAGCAAATTAATTTACATGGTGTCTCCTGTTGTAAGATTTGATCTGATAGGTAATTCTGTATTCACCAAAGTTGCAGATGCCAGCAGGCTCACTCTGGGAGTTAACTTCGGTTTCGAGCCGCGACAATTCTATTCTGAGATCAGGCTTAATTATGAGAACTATTTCAGAAGCAGTCTTCCGATCCATACCGATAAAGTGACCCTGGAGTTTATTGGAAGATTCTGAATTTCTATCTGAATTAATTAATTTCCTGTATGCGAAGTTTATCACAAAGAAAACTAACGCTGAGAGCCACAGAGGACCGATACTATCGGGATAACAGAGGACCACAGAGAATTATTAGGGGATAAATAGGTTTTCTGTGTACTCAAACGTGGTATCCTGCTCTGCAACAGCTTAATATGAATAACCCCCGGTCGTTCCGGGGGACAAATGCCAAACATCGGCGCTAAGCCCGTCTGTGCCGGTTCCGGTTCTTCATTCCGATTATGCGATGTAACAAACTGAAACCCGGACTGCCGCAGTACTTCATTGACGAGATCCTTCATTCCGCTGCCCTCCGGTAAGGATGACAGGGAACTAATTGTGGGATAATAAGGGGGTGGCTCACTGGAGGTAATCTTTTGCTTTTAATCGGACAGTGCCCGAAAAAAAATAAAAATTTTGCATATTATAAAATAATAATATTATATCTTTGTTATATATAAGTTACTTTTATATAAATAAACCATGATATCAAACCAACTTTACAGCGGATCACTTAAGACCATAGTACTGAAACTCCTTGAAGAAGAGGGGCCTATGCATGGATATGCATTAACGCAGAGAGTGGAAAAGATAACCGGGGGCAAGATTAAACTTACCTATGGAGCCCTCTACCCTATCCTTCATAAACTCGAAAAGGATAAATCTGTAGTTACCTCCAGGGAGGTGTTTAACAACAGGGTGAGAGTATATTACTCACTTACTCCGAAAGGCCATTCTGTTGCAGCAGAAAAGATAAGGGAACTGAAGGAATTCATTGAATCGTTGCAAAAGATAGCAGAACCTCAAGCCGGACTCAACTATGCCTGAGCTGACCCTGCAACATATTGACAGGATCACCCGCGACGTCAGGAAGCAGGAGATAATATTCTCCCATCTTGCGGATGAGCTTATCGATCATCTCTGCTGTGATATCGAATCTGAAATGGATAGCGGCCTCACATTCATCGAGGCATACAGAAAGGTAAAGCAGAAAATGGGATTGAGGCGGCTGAAGGAGATCCAGGAAGAAACACTTTATGCAGTTGACACTAAATACAGAAAAATGAAAAACACAATGAAGATTTCCGGTATTGCCGGTACAGTACTTTTAGGTTTTGCAGCGCTGTTCAAAATACAGCACTGGCCGGCAGCTGGCATCATGCTAACACTTGGTGCCCTGATCCTGGCATTTGTATTCATGCCATCAGCCCTTGGGGTTCTCTGGAAAGAAACGCGAAGCGGGAATAAACTTGTACTTTTCCTTTCGGCGTTTTTTGCAGGAGGTTTCTTCATAATGGGCACATTGTTCAAAGTCCAGCACTGGCCGGCAGCAGGACTCATACTAACGCTGGCAGCCTTTTTTGCCATATTCTTTTTTGTACCTTCCCTGCTGGTGAACAGGTTCAGATATGAGGAAAACAAACAAAAAAGACCTGTTTATGTAATCGGGGCCCTGGGATTAATATTCCTGTCCGCCGGGTTATTCTTTAAAATGATGCACTGGCCCCTTGCATCGATCCTTATGGCTTCAGGAATCCCGTTGATCTTCTTCATTGCATTTCCCTGGTATACATGGATCACATGGAAAGATGAAGAACACATCAGTTCCGCATACCTCTACATTGCTATCGGCACCCTGGCAGTAATGGTTCCTGCAACATTGCTTAACCTGAATCTTCAGTATTCGTACGAAGAAGGGTTCTATCAGCATCAGGAACAGCAAAAGGTACTATCCAGGCATTTACTCAACAACAACAACCAGCTGGATATCAGCTACACGGATTCCCTTAACAATAAGCAGATTGAAGAACTTCATTCAGCCACAAACAAACTTATTATGCTTGTTGACGCAATTCAGGTTAACATGGTCAAAGAGGCAGAAGGCTCACCCGGTTTCCCTGCTGCCGCCACGGATCAACTTCTCCGGGGCGAAACAGGGACAGATATTCAGTACAGAATTCTCTCCAGGCCATTCCATCCGGGGCCGGTGATCAGTTTCCTTAAGCCGGGATCTCCTGATCGCCTGGAGCTTGATAAAGCTATTCTTGATTACCGGAATTTAATATCCGGTATTGTCACCGAACTACCCGGCGTGGAAAAATTCAACATCACTGACCCGTCAGGAATTCTGCCATTTGATTTTTCAGAATATACCAGTCCTTCACTTATGTCTGGACTGCACACGCTTGAAGTACTGAAAAACAGCCTGCTGTCAGTCGAGGCAAATATACTTAACACTCTGATGGCAAACAGGTAAACTCTAAAAACATCCTATCATGAAGCAAAAGATTTATATCCTCGGACTAATAACTCTCCTGGTAGTATTGCTGGGACTGATATTCAAGCTAAATCACTGGCCTGCAGCAGGGATAATGATATCCACAGGCATTATAACATTCGTGCTTGTTTTTCTGCCGCTTGCGCTGGCAAACCATTATAAGGCTGAAGGAAGCCGGATCAACCTTCCTCTTTACATTGTAACATACCTGACTTCTCTGGTCGTGTTCACCTCAATGCTTTTCAAAATAATGCACTGGCCCGGGGCCGGTATTTTACTGATCGTATCCCTTCCCCTGCCCTATGTGGTCTTTCTTCCGGTATACCTGATCGTAACTTCAAAAATCAGGAATTTTAATATTTACAACACTGTATTTATCCTTATGCTCCTGGTCTTCATTTCTGTCTTTTCCGCATTGCTTGCCTTGAATGTTTCCAAAAACAGGATCGACGACAGTTATTTTCTTTCTAAGAGCTATAATAATGCCGAAACCCTGATTGCAGATATCCCGGGAGGTAACCGATATTCAGGGCTTAACCTGAAAATTGATGAAGCATTGCAGATCATCAACGATTACCAGGAGAAAATACTGAATTCAGAGGGACTGACAACGGAGAGATGGGAGTCAGACGCAGGTTCACTGGCCAGGCCCGATGCCCGGGGAAGGGCAGCCAATATTTTGCTGAAGGCAGAAGAAGAAAGCGCGGGAGAAAGGCTTTCCAGGAGCCTGAGATCAGTTATAACGGAAATGGAAAATATCCCGGCCTGTAAAGAGCTGGCCGCTGCCGCGCCTGCAATTTTCAATCTCGAAGAATCAGCGGGGATTGAAGAGAAAGGTCTATACCGGATGTTCGCAGATAACTCTCTTTCATGGACTCTCATTTACCTCGACGGTCTAGGAACAAACCTTAAAATGATCAGGGCAACCTTAAAATAAAAGATCGTTATTAAATACACTCACGCTTACCGGTATGGTCCCGGTGAAGACGAGGTGGTGCTTGCTGTTTATCGTTGATCTGACAAATTTATCCTTCCGGGGTAAACCCGACAAAGTCCGCAATTCATCCGGCTTGTTGCTATAAGGGGATTATATGTCATCTTAATTCATAATAATTCTGTACTTTAGATCGATAAACAATAACAGTATGAAAGTTTTTTTCAGATTATCGATCGTTGCCTGTGCTTTTTTGCTTCTTGTGCATTATTCATGCAGAAGGAGCAGTACCGGATCAGGAGTACCAGGTGTGCCGGATGATGCTAAAATGGAATGGTTTGCCGATGCTAAGCTCGGGATATTCATTCACTGGGGTATTTACAGCACGGGCAACACAACTGAATCATGGGCTTTTTTCAACAAAGAGGTAAGCCACAGTGATTATATGGAACAGCTCGACAGCTTTACGGCTGCGCACTATGATCCTGCTTACTGGACCGGACTTATAAAGGCCAGCGGTGCGAGGTATTCTGTTATTACCTCAAAGCATCACGACGGAGTTGCTTTATGGGATACCAGGATGAACGATCTGAGCATCACGAAAAAGACACCGGCAGCCAGGGATGTTCTTTCTCCCTTTATTGAAGAATTGCGCAGGAACGGTCTCAGGGCGGGACTCTATTTTTCCCTTATCGACTGGACACACCCCGATTACCCCGGTTTCATGACAGATTCGGCGAAATACAATATAAAGGAAGAACCGGAAAGATGGGAAAGGTTCCTGCAATTCTGCCATGGCCAGATCGATGAGCTCATGAATGCATATATGCCTGATCTGATGTGGTTTGACGGCGACTGGGAACACAGTGCCGGGGAGTGGCGTGCCCCGGAAATACGAAACAAGATCCTTGAAAAAAGTCCCGGCACCATTATCAACGGCCGGCTGGCGGGGTATGGCGATTATGCCACTCCTGAACAGAATTTTCCCATTACCCGTCCGACCACTGACCTCTGGGAACTCTGCATGACCATGAATAATTCGTGGGGTTACCTGAAGCGCGACAGCAACTACAAGACTCCCTACGAGGTAATAACAATCTTTGCCGATGTTATCAGTATGGGAGGTAACCTTTTGCTTGATATCGGTCCGAAGGCTGACGGGACAATACCTCCCGAACAGGTCGATATACTTGCTGAACTGGGTAAATGGACCTCAAAGCATGGTGAAGCAATCTTTGGAACAGTGGCAGGATTACCGCAGGGGCATTACTATGGTCCATCGACACTTGCAAAGGATTCTCTGTCGCTTTTCCTCTTCCTGCCCGGAAAGGTGTCGGGTGACATCGTTGTCAAAGGCCTTGACAACCAGGTAAAGAGTATCACCGTTGTAGGGGAAGGCTCATCGCTCGGTCATAAGATAGTGGGTAAGATCTCATGGAGCCATGTGCCCGGACTGGTCTACATAGATGTGCCGCACGGAGTTCAGGATACATATATTACAGTACTGAGACTTGACCTTGACAAACCTCTTAAGCTTTATCGCGGACAGGGAGGGTTTGAGTAGGAAAAATCCCGTTTCATCTTTTTAATGGATTAATTTCCTGCTTGTTACTCTTTGACTCGCTCTCTCGTTTCGGCTTAGCAACATCCTTTGAAACCTCACACGGACTTTGAGGTCTGTTGTTACCGTTGCCGTAAAGAGGTTCCTTGTCGGCTGTGATGCACACTGACCATTGTCCCATCGAACCCGGATTTTTTGTACTGATTGTAACCTTCAGATTACCTGTGAAAAGATAATATTGTCCCGGCCGAAGAGTGTATTCCCTGCCTTTTACCACAGCATTACCTCCCCCGGCGATCGGCAAAAAGTACAGACTGCTTGCCGGTCCGGAATACCTGAAGTTCCGGTTTGTCAGTGAATCCCTGTTCACGGTACCCGATGGTGTTACAAGACAGAACTCCCACGATGAATTCCCCGGATTGATCCTTACTCCACATGGTTTCTCAGCGACAACTTCCGCTGGTTTGTCAGGTTTAATTTCAACCTGAACCGGCTCTTCTGTTTTCTGAACAGGCGGAAGGGGAGGTTGTTTCTCTTCGGTTACTTCCCGGGGCTTAACAGGCTCTTCTGTTTTCTGTGCAGGCGGAAGCGGAGGTTTTATCTCTTCGGTTACTTCCCGGGGCTTAACAGGCTCTTCTGTTTTCTGTGCAGGCGGAAGCGGAGGTTTTATCTCTTCGGTGATCTCCTGGGGCTTTACAGGCTGTGCCGGCTTCCTGAATGTAATTGTCATCAGATCTGATGCAACACCTGATTCATTTTTCCCTCTGACCTCCACCCTGTTATCTCCTTCCTTCAGTCCTATGTTTGTCGTAACCATGCCGTCGGGCAGGAAGTTGAAGTTATTTGTGGTTGTTCCGTTAACCATAACAGTCACATCGTTCCATGTCCTTACGTTTCTTGTCTGCACCCTGATTGAAAACACATTTTTCTCAACGGTCAGAGGGGAGCCCGGATCCACAAACTTCACCGCCGGCAGTGCAATTTCTGCCGGATTGTTCCGGCTGACAGCAGGATCGTCGCTCGTCCTTGCCGGAGGAGGAACTTTCTCTTTAACGGGCGGAGGAGCGGAAATTACAGGAGGGGGATCAGCAACCGGTCTGGGCGGCGTGGATCTGTATGATGTTGCAGGAGTGCTGATGGCACTCCCGGAATATCTGCGTGCCGGTCGTGTTGCTCCGCCAAGGTTCCACCGGAAGCCGAGTGATGTATAATGGTTCCTGTCTTTAGCAGAACCTGTTACTCTGTTATTATCCATGTCGATGCCGGTAAAACTGTTCCTTTCTGTAAGAGAGAAGTTTATCTTGTGTTCTATCCCGAGAGAAAAGCTGCGTGAAAACTGGTAACCGAGATAAATACCGAGTGTTGGTAATAATGCGGCTTTATTTACAAGTTTGGTTTCAAACTTCTTATCCGACAGTTCAAGCAACCCTTCATAGATCTGAATCCTCTCGTCGTTCGGATCTATTACACTGAAATCATAGGGAGTCCCGTCTGCATCCAAAAGGTCGGTGGAAGTCATCCCGTGTGTTATTCCGGGACCGGCAAAAGCTGTCAGCACGATCCTGGTCCTTTCTTTCAGGCGATTCAGCGTGAGGCCAAGCTCCAGATCGTAATTGAAGAAGCCGTAACTGATATTGCTGTAAGTTCCATCGGTATTGATCCTGTGATCATAAGCCTGGTTTTCGCCTCCCAGGATCCTTATTTTCCAGTCGACCGATAGCAGGGCATTTTCCTTTTTATAAATATAACTTCCCAAGTAAAAATTTAATCCTGCCCCTTTTGAATTGGCTATATCAGACTGCTGCCAGGCGGCCCCCAGTCCAAAGCCTATGGTCATACCACTATTGGTGGTGTATACTGCTGTTTGTGCTCCGGCATTATTCATGACTGCAATTGCCAGAACCGGAATTAACAGATTGCGGATAGTTGACTTCATTACATCAGGTTTTATAGAAGAGCTTCTCAATAACGTAAAGAATAAAGGATTTATTCTATATTTTTCAGGAGAATCCTGTAATAATGTTGAGATTAGCTTCGGTGTATCCGTCCCGCGCTTTCAAGGGACCCGGTTCCTCACTGGGCTTGCGTAATGAAAAGTCAGTTTATTTCTTCAGATGCCTGTCGGCAAAATCGAGGTATTGTGTCCAGTCGTAGAGGGTAACGGCATGCCCGCCGGTACGTATATGATAACCCACAGTACCGGCAACAGGTGAGTTGACCGCCGGCATATTAACACCGGGGAATCCTCCGGTACCAAGAAGCTTATAAACGGGTGACGCCGCAACACATGAGAGGAATTCCCCTTTCGGATCGGCCCACTGGTCATCTTCGGCGCTTGCCACATATACCGGCCGGGGAGCAATAAGTGCAAGCAGGTGGTGCTGGTCAACCGGAAGTGTCTCCTCCTTCGCGTTATACTTATTGAAATTATCACAGAACCAGTGCGGGAATGATGTATTTATCCGCCCGACAGTCTCACCGTACGCTCTCCTTGAGAGTGCAGCCCCTCCGCATCCTGAGTTATTTGAAATAACTGCGGCGAATCGTGTATCTGTTGCACCTGCCCAAAGGGCTGTCTTCCCGAGCCGTGAGTGTCCCATCACTATCACCTTTTTTGCATCAATGGCCGGGAGAGTCTCAATATAATCCATGGCACGCGACAATCCCCAGGCCCATCCCGCTATCGATCCCCACGAAGAACCATCAGGCTTAAGGTCATATAATCCATGTACCCCGTTCTTAAACCCGTCATCGAAATCAGGATCGACATCACCGTAGTAGATGGTGGCCAGGCCATATCCCCTTGAGATCAGTTCCTTTACCTGCCATGCAGAAGCAGCCCTGCCCCTTCCGGCCTCCGAAGCCTTGTTACCGGTGACAACATCCCCGGCATTGTTCCTCATCCATGAGGTTGTGACCAGGATACCGTGCTCATCAGTGACACTGTGGTTTCCCCCGAAATTATATCCAAGAAAAACGGGCACCGGACCTGATGACTTCGGAAGGTAGAGCAGCATCACCATCGATAGTTCGCGCGACCCGTTCTTCAGGATAAGCTGGATCTCCTTACGGATGGCAGTCCCTCCCAGGGCATCTGTTTCTGATGACAGTTCAACCGGGATTATTTTACCCTTCCAGGCAGGGCTTATCCCATACACCTCATTTTCAAACAATTTTAATATCTCGGCACGTCGTCTTACCCAATCTGTTTCATTCCGCACTTTGTCTCCATTATTGAAGACCAGCGGATCGGGCAGAGTGTAGGCAGGAACCTTCGACTCGTCATAATTGACGACAAACTCCTGGGCAGCCAGGGGAGATCCGTTAAAACAGATCATTAAGCACATAATGAGGAAAAGGGATTTATTCATGGCGGTGGTTTTTAATATTTTGTTGCCAGGTATCAGAGGTAAATTTATTCTTTTTTTTAAAAAGATCGTGCAATCTTGCTTTGTCAGCCGTAGCTTTCTTGACCTCCGTATCCGCCAACCGGCGGAGAAGGAGGTAGCGAAGGCTGGCAATCATGCAATCGATTTTTTCGGGATCTTACAGATATTTACTTACTACGTCTCTCTTTGAAAATGGAGCCAGGAGAAATTTTCGGGTCACTTTCCACGGGTTAAGGAACGATATTTTTGCGCCATTTTTCCTGTTTGCTGTCATTCTGTTTACCAGGAACGGGGTTACTGTCTCCGCCTCGTTGGCAAGAATATTATAAATTCTGATAATCTCTTTCCTGTGCATAAACAGATCCTGCAACGATCAGAAGGATGATCGCAGCAACAAGATTTCTCTTTGAGAAATTCACTTTTGTGTTTTTGTCATTTGCTTTCATGGTCGTAAAATTTAATGGTTTGTATTGAGTTAATTGGTTTTTGGTCATTTCTTTATAGTTCTGAATATTTGCTTATGTAAATCATCCATCCGGTTATTATTACAAGTATGATTCTCTGCCATAGTCCGGCATATGCCTCTGATTCACTCTGTATGAGCGCCCCGAAAACAACAGCAACCCCGGAAAAAAATGAAATCACCCTTCCCCTGTTATCACTCAGTATTAAAGCAGTCGAAGTTGCCAGTGCCGTAAATGAAATAACAGCCATCCCCGCGAAGTAACGGTGAGCTAAAGGAAAAGGCAGACCAATTGTGAAATTCTCGCATATGACCAGATGCCCGGATATGGCAGCAGCAGTGAATGTACAACCGAAAACAGTCAGCATGAACCTCTGAAAGGCCAGACCATCAAAATGTTTCCATCCCGAGATAATTGAATTGGGTTACCAGTTAAATGCATTCCAATATATAAATCCCGATTACAGAGTCCGGATAAGTGCAAAATTACTCCTCGCAGTTCTTGAGAATCTTTAATAAACTGATAAATCTACTGAAATGAAACAAAAAAATCTGATTATTTTTTTTACAGGAATCCTTATTTTCCTGTCACCGGTTATTAGTTCACAAACTGTTAACCAGGTTCCTGCTAATGACAAGCTTGTTGTGTTATGGACGAGTGACGATCCGATGGTAGCTGAGAGAAAATTTGAATACAAAAATATTTAAAACTAATCTCCCCGGGGTCAAATCCGGGTATCAGCATAGAAAAACTTTACAAAAAACAATGAATCAAAGTCCGTTTTCCTTCCTCTTTCGGCTAATTGATTATCAGGTCATATAAACAAAAAGAAAGTGGACCGGTATTATGAAAACAAAAACCTTAATAGTATTGTTTACTCTGTTACTTTTAAGTTTGTCATGCGGCCGGACAGAGATAAAAAATAACAACAAGCAGAAAATTATGCATAAATACTCAAATGAACTTATCCACGAAAGCAGTCCTTATTTGCTGCAGCATGCACATAATCCCGTGAACTGGTATCCCTGGGGAAATAAAGCATTAGAAAAAGCCGGAGATGAAAATAAAATGCTAATTATAAGCATCGGATATTCAGCCTGCCATTGGTGTCATGTAATGGAACAGGAAAGCTTTGAAGACACAACAGTTGCCCGGATAATGAATGAGTATTTTGTAAGTATAAAAGTGGACAGGGAAGAACGCCCCGATATTGATCATATCTATATGGATGCTGCCTTCCTTATTTCAGGAAGTGGCGGCTGGCCTCTTAATGTCGTGGCTTTGCCGGATGGTAAACCTTTTTTCGCCGGCACCTATTTTTCAAAAGATAACTGGATTAAAGTGCTTAACTACTTTATTGATATCCAACG
>Ga0334890_1003212_pt1 | contig 16912 bp, 12 predicted proteins | sample GraSluR1_MG_3_FD_207220 | JGI IMG/M metagenome (GOLD analysis project Ga0334890, IMG submission 207220) | Sludge microbial communities from methane-producing bioreactor in Wageningen University, Netherlands - Granular Sludge_31_08-R1 | ecosystem: Engineered > Bioreactor > Anaerobic >... | reverse complement strand
TCTTGAAGTCCCTCCCCGCAGGCGGGGAGGGATTTAGGGTGGGGTTGCAGACCTTTTCAAACGGTCTCTGAATCAGACTTCCGAAGTTTCCGAAAACTTCGGAAGTCTGCCGGCGGGCCGGGCGCAGCAGAGCAGCGCCCCTACCCGCCGGGCACGGCGACGAAACGCACCCAGTCGTAGGCCAGCGTCAGCGGGCGCGCGTCGGCGGAAAGCCCCGCCTCCGCCGCCGAGATCGCGCCGTCAGCCGCCAGCGAGATCACCAGGTCGCCGCCCAACGCCGCCACCAGGTCGCCAGGGACGGTCAGCGTGTGCTCCGACCAGTCGCCGGGCGCGACGGTGAAGGTGCCCAGTCGCGCGACAACCGGCTCGCCATTGACCAGATTGCCCACCACCACCCTGATCGCGCGCGGCTCGTGGAAAGCCACCGCGCGCAGAGTCATCGTGTAGGCGCTCCCTGGCGGCAGGCTGGCGTAGAGCAGCGCCTCGTTGCCGTCCCCGGCCCAGCGCGCCCGCTCGCCGCCGATGTCCTCCGGCGGGTACCAGCCGTGCCCGATGAACGGTGCGTCGGGCATGAGTGCGGCGGGAGTTGGCTCGCCCAGGTAAAGGGTGTACTCGCCGGGCGCGGTCTGCGGCGGCGGGCGCGGCGGGCAGCCTTTGGGATGGCTAATCGTGCGGTAGAGCACGGCGTCGCGCTCAACCGTCACCGGGCAGACGCTATCCTGCGCGTTGAAGAAAGCCAGCACTTCCTGCGCGCGCGCCGGTTCCAACCAGTTCAGGTGCACCACGATGTAGCCGATGGGCCATGTCCCCACGAATTTCTTGAGATCGCTGGCGGCGGCGCTGGGGTCGAACGGGCGCGAGTCCGTCAGCCAGCCGAGCAGCGGGTTCTGCTCGTAGAACAGATGCTGCTCGATGGGAATGCGCGAGAGCAGCCCGCTCACCTGGCGCTTCTCGTGGGTGATGCCATAGACCATCGCCTCTGGGTGCGACCCGACATCGCGCCAGCCGGTGAACGGTCCCGACGGCACGTCGAGCACCACGTAGTCGTAATCGTCGTAGTGCTCCTGGCGCATCATGCGGTGAAAGTCATAGGGTTCGAGGGCGGGCAGCGTGGGAAAAGGGCCGAAAGCGCCGTAGTCCACCAGCAGGAAGAACGCCCCACCAACGGCAATGGCCCGCCCTGGCAGGCGCGGGTGAGCGCGCAGCCAGGCGTCGTAGGTGAGCGCGACGAAGGCGATCAGCCCCACCGTCGCCGGGGGCAGGAAGCGGATCGGCGTGCGCATCTGCCCGCCGAATAGCTCGTGGATCAGGCGGAATGGCAGCGGCACGCGCAGGCCGAGCACGTCTACATCCGGCCCCAGGGCCAGGATCAGGGCGGGCAGCGCCGCCCCCAGCCAGACCCAACGCTCCCGGCTGCGCACACGGACGAACAGGGCGACGACAGTCAGCACAACCAGCGTCAGGCCGAGCGTTTCGTCATGCTCCGTGCCAACCTTCTGCGCACGGCCCAGGCCGGGCAGCAGCAGCGATGCGGGCGCGAGCGAGTAGTAGCGCAGCGTGAGCAGGCGCGCGGGTGGCAGCTCGCCTGTCTCGAAGTCGAGCGTCGGCTGGAGCGGCCCCAGCAGCCAGGCCAGGGCGACCGTGACCAGCAGGGCCAGCGTCCCCAGCGCCACCAGTCGCAACCGGGTGCGCCCGTCGGGGCCGCGCCACAGCGCCACCAGCGCCAGCGGGCCGAGCAGCAGCCCGCCCCAGAAGACGATCAGCGTGTCGGTGAACCACATGCCCCACAGCACCAGCCCGGTCAGGGCGGCCCAACGCGCCCGCCGCGTCCGCGCCGTCTGCTCCCAGGCGAAGAGCACCAGCGGCAACCACCAGACGGTCAGCAGGTTAAGGTGCCCGCTGCCCGCGTGATCGAGCATGTAGGGCGACAGGGCCAGCGCGATTCCCCCGGCCAGCGCCAGCGGCCAGCCGATCCCGCGCCAGCGCAGGAAGACGGCCATCAGCGCGCCGGTCAGCGCCAGGCTGATCCAGATGATGGTGTTGGCGGCGCGCAGGTGGCCCAGCAGCGGCTCCAGCACGGCGTAGAAGGGCAACATGGACGCGGTGAGCGAGTGGTAGGTCAGGTTGTGGGTGAAGGGGGCCAGGGCCATGTCCGTGTACCAGATGTTCTGCCCGGTCTGCACGGCGTGGCGCAGCCACCAAAGGTTCCAGTGGAAGTGATAGTAATCGAGCACGCGCCCCGATTCGGGCGGCGCGCCCGGCACGCGCGAATTGAGATGCGCGCTCAGCGGAGTCATGGCGACCCCCACCAGCAGCGCGAAGAACAACGTGACTGCCAGCGCGCGGCCCAGTCTCTTGCCGCCGGCCATACGCCCTCCTCAGCGTGTGTCGTCTGGGGCCTGGTGGGGCAATTATAACGAACGGCCCCCGCGCGGAAAGTGGCGGCGCTGCCCTGCTGCGCCCCCATGGGGGCGTATGGCCATACGCCCCTACGGGGGCATTTCGCCAACAGTATCACAAGGGGGGAAGGGAGAAAAGCGGCGGGCCTGCTCCCCTTCCCCTGGCTTTGCTGGGGGAAGGGGCCGGGGGATAGGGGCGTTCTAGCAATCGCCCAACAACTTGTTCGTGGCCCCCCCGCCAGCGGCGTTGTAGCGTGTTGGGCGCGAGTCCGGTAGAGTCAACGCCGGTTTGGGGCCAGCGGCCCCGCAGAAGCTCGCCAGGACTCAGCATGAGCGCCACCCTCAGCGACACCGCCCCTCTTGAGACGCCCGCGCAGGTCGCCACCGGCGGCGCGCCGCCGGAGAGCATGGCCCGCGCCACTGGCGTGATCGCCCTGGGCAACATCGCCAGCCGCGTGCTGGGGCTGGCCCGCGAGACCACGCTCTCCACGCTCTTCGGCGCGGGCGCGGCGGTGGACGCCTTCAACCTGGCGATCATCGTCCCGCGCAGCCTGTACGACCTGCTCATCGGCGGGCACGTCAACTCGGCGCTGGTGCCCGTGCTCAGCGAGTACGCCGCCAGGGACGGCGACCGGCGCGACCTGTGGGCGCTGGTCAGCGCGCTGCTGGGCATCGTCGTCGTCACGCTGAGCGCCCTCGTCCTGGCGCTGGAGTTGCTCGCGCCGCAGGTGATCGGCGTCGTGGCCAGCAGCGACGCCTCGCCCGAAGTGATCGCCCAGGCGACCGATCTACTGCGCGTCACCGCGCCGGCGCTGACGTTCCTCAGCCTGTTCGCTGTGCTGTCGGGGCTGCTCTACGCGCTGCGCCGCTTCACCTGGCCCGCCTTCGCCTCGACTGTCTTCAACGGCACGATCCTGCTGGTGACGGTGCTCCTCTACCGTCAACTGGGGATCACGGCGGCGGCGGTCGGCTGGCTGGTCGGCGCGATGGTGCAGCTTGGGCTGCAAGCGCCCGGCCTGCGCGATGCCCATCTGCGTGTGCGCGTGCGCGGGGCGCTGGGGCACCCCGGCGTGCGGCGCATCGGCCTGCTCTATCTGCCGGTGATGGCCTCGCTGGCGCTGGACGTGCTGGTCAACCGCCCGTTTTCCTACAACCTGGCCTCCAGCACGGGCGAGGGCAGCATCTCCTACATGGCCTGGGCGACGACACTCATCCAGTTCCCGCAGGGGCTGGTCGCCCTGGCGATCTCGGTCGCCATTCTGCCCACGCTCTCGCGCCAGGCCGTTGACCGCGCCGACGTGGGGCTGCGCCAGTTCAAGACGACGCTGGGCCAGGGGCTGCGCCTGGCCATTGTGCTGATCATCCCGGCGACGGTGGGCCTGTTTGTGCTGGCCGAGCCGGTCGTCGCCCTGATCTTCCAGCATGGCAAGTTCGACGCAGTAGACACGGCGCACACGACGCTGGCCCTGCGCCTGTACCTGCTGGGCCTGCCCTTCGCCGCCGTAGACCTGCTGCTGGTCTTCGCTTTCTACGCGCGGCAGAACACACTCACCCCCGCCATTGTTGGGCTGATCAGCCTGGCCGCGTACATGGCCGTTGCGCTCGGCCTGCTGCCCTGGTACTCGTTCTTCGCGCTGATGATCGCCGATTCGGTCAAGCACCTGATTCACACGGGCGTGTCGGCCTACCTGCTGGGGCGGGGCATGGGCGGTTACGGCGGGCAGCACCTGGGGGCGACCGTCGGGCGGGCGGCGCTGGCTGCGGCGGGCATGGGCGCGCTGACCTGGGCGGCGCAGGCCCTGCTGAGCGCCAATCTGCCGGACACCGTGCTGGGGCGGGCGATCCTCGTGGTCGCTGCAGGGGGGATCGGCGTGGCGGCCTTCGGCGTGTTCGCGTCGTGGCTGCGCCTGGACGAGTGGCGCTGGCTGGGCGATGTTCTGCGCCGGCGGCTGCGCGGGTAGCTCGCCTGGCCCCACTTTACCACTGCGGCGGCTTATGCTATGCTGCGAGCACAGCGCAGCGCGCGGCCCTACCATGTCCACTGTGAGCAGAGCAACACCAGGAGACGCCCCATGATCACGCCCCAACTGCTCGCCCAAAGTCCCCTCTTCGCCGGTTTGCCGGACGACTATCTCGCCCGGTTCGCCGCCCTGGCCGATGAAGTCACCTGTGGAGCAGGAGAGGCGCTCTTCCGCGAGGGCGAAGAGGCCAGCCGCCTGTACATCCTGCTCAGCGGCAAGGTGAACGTGCAGGTGCAGCCGACGGCGCTCACCCACCCGCTGACCATTGTCTCGCTGAGCACGTTCGGGCAGTTGGTCGGCTGGTCGGGCTTCATGCCGCCCAATTACTACACCGCCTCGGCCATCTGCCAGGAGGACAGCCATCTGCTGGCCTTCGACGGCACCGCTTTCAACCGCCTGCTGGAGGAGAATCACGAGCTGGGCTTCACGATCATGCGCCGCATCGCCGGGGTGATCAGCCAGCGATTGCGCACGATCCAGGGCGTGGTGCTCAAGACGCTCTACCATCACGACGAGCAGTAGGGGACCGCTGCCTGCACCGCTGGCGATGGCTGGCGACGGTGCGCGCCGCCGCAAGACTTCGGAAGTCTGCCGGACTTCCGAAGTCTGACCGTTTGCATCCAATGGCACGCCCTCCCCGCGCTTTGTATAATCGCGGCGGAGCGACCCACCACCTGAGGATCATGCGTTGACCGAGCAGCGTCCGGCTCCCATCGCGCCAGAGCGTTACACGGAAGAATACTTTCTGACCGCCTGCGAGGGCTATGAGGACTTCCTGGCCAGCGACGGCGAGAACCTCTCGCGGCGACTGGAGGCGGCCTTCGCCCTGGCGGCGGTTGCGCCGGGCATGGCCGTGCTCGACGTGGCCTGCGGGCGCGGCGAGATCGTGCGCCACTGCGCGCGGCTGGGCGCAGACGCCTACGGTTTCGACTACGCCCGTGCCGCGATCAAGCTGGCGCGCGGCGTGATCGCCCGCGACGCCGGTGACGCGCCCGGCAAGATGGGGCTGGCCCAGGCCGACGCCAAACGCTTCCCCTATCCTGCGCGCGCCTTCGACCGCGTGCTGATGTTCGACATCGTGGAGCACCTGCACCCCTGGGAACTGCACGCAGCCCTGCTCGAAGCGCACCGCGTCCTCAAGGACGACGGGAGGCTGATCATCCACACCGCGCCCAACGCCTGGTACGACCGCTACGCCTACCCGGTCGTGCGCCAGTTCCGGCGGCTGATCGGGCAGGGCGCGGCCTACCCCGCCGACCCGCGTCAGTTCCTCGTCGAGCACAACCGCGATGTGCACGTCAACGAGCAGTCGCTGCTCAGCCTGCGCCGGGCGCTGCGCCGGGCCGGGTTCGCCGGGCGTGTGTGGCTGGATTCCCCGCCCCAGCACCGCCAGGAATTCATCGTGCTGGCCGCGCTGCGCTATGTCCTGTTCTGCTGGCCGCCCTTCCGCTGGTTCTTCGAGCGCGAGGTCTTCGCTGTCGCCGGCAAGCGCCGTTAGCCGCGCCGAGTCGTGCTATACTCTGGGGCGTAGGTTTGACGATGTAGGTTTTTGGTTATTGGTTTTTGGTAGCTGATCGCGGTTATGGGTGGCTGTGCTGTCTGGAGCAGATATACCGATCAGCCTGATCCGTCACCCGCAACCATTAACTAACCACCAATCACCAACAACCACCGCAGGATTTAGCGGTATGCGCGACAAGCGAGCCGTTGACGAGCTATCCATCGAGGAACTGGAGCGCATCCTCGCCATCCGCAAGCGCGAGGCGCGCCAGGAACGCCTGCAGCGCCTGCAGGCCCAGGGCCGCCGCGTGGCGACGCTGGCCGCTCCCCTCGACGCGCCGCCGGAACCGCCCGCGCCGCCCCCTCAGCAGCACGAAGCGGCGGAAGACATCCCGCCGTTGGAGCCGCCGGTCACCTACGACATCACCGACGACGTGCCGCGCTTCGAGGACGAGCTGGAAGAGGAGCGCGCGGCCCAGCGCCGTCCGCCGCCCGCCCCAGAACCGGCAGCGACTCCGGCGGCGACCGGCGCGCCTGCGCGTCATGTCTCGCGCCGCCGCGCCGCCTGGGACAAGTTGCTGCTGGCCATTGAGGTCGCGGCGGTGATCGGCGTGATCACCGTGCTGGGGGTTGGCGCGTACCTGCTGGTCATCGAGAACGACCGGATCGAGGCGCTGGAGCAGAAGTCGGCGGAGGTTCAGCGCGAGGCCGACGCCATGCGCGCCACGCCGACACCCCTGCCGGAACTGAGCATCCAACTGGCCGACTACGTACTGCCCGGTGGTCACTACTCGCCGGACGTGACCGGCGGCGAGGGTGCCTTTAACCTGGACGAGCTACCGGCCAGCATCCGCCCGATGGTCATGGCCCAACTGGTCGCGCCGCAGGCCGAACGCTTCACGCCGCAGGCCAGCAGCCCGGTGCGCATCGTCATTGACACGCCCCAGGTGCAGGTGGACGCCTCGATTTACGGCGGCGACGACTGGTACAACCTGGTCAAGGGCGTCGGGCACTACCTGGGCAGCGCCAACCCCGGCGAAGACGCCAACATGGTTCTCACGGCGCACAACGACATCTACGGCGAAATCTTCCGCGACATCCAGTACCTGGAGCCGGGCGACGAGATTCGCGTGCAGGCCAACAACGGACGCTGGTACACCTACGTCGTCTTCGACAAGCAGATCGTCGAGCCGAGCGATGTCTGGGTGCTGGAGCCGGGCAACAGCCCCATCGTCACGCTGATCACCTGCCACCCCTACCGCGTGGATACCCAGCGCATGATCGTTTTCGGCAAGTTGGTTAGCAGCGGACGTTAGCGCCGGGATGTGGTACACTTGGGCGCGGCAAGATGGGTGTGTGCAAACGTGTCAGGTAGAGGCGCTACTCGTAGGGGCGTATTGCAATGCGCCCCTACGGGACCTTGCCTCGCGCTGCGTCAAGCGAGTCGCTGACGAGCTTTGCACACACTCGCTAAGATGAGACTTCCCTGTGAGGAGACCTGACGACACGATGGCTAAGAGAACCCGCAGACCCAACCTGCCGAGCGAAACCCTGGAACGCGCCCGCCGCGAGTTGCAGCGCAGCGGCGAACTGCCGGAGCAGCCTGCGCCGCACGCCGAGGCCCAGGCCGCACCCCAACCGGTCGCCCCTGCGGTTCCAGCGAGCAAAGCGCGCGGCCCGGTTGACCTGCGCCGTGAGTACGCCTACGTGGTATCCGACCTGAAGCATATGGCGATGCTGGCCGCCACGTTCATGGGCGTGCTGGTCGTGCTGTCCTTCTTCATCTAGAACGTGTTATGAACTCCGCACGCTTGGCGTGGCGTGCAGGGCACGGCGCATGGGTAGCGCCCTGACCCCACCCTGTGTCCCTCCCCGCCAGCGGGGAGGGCAGATTTCTCCCCTTTCCCTGCTTGCGGGGAAAGGGGCCGGGGATAGGGGTTGAAAAGTGCATAACACGCTCTAGAACGTGTTGTGAAGCTGGCACACTCGTCAATGAAGGGGGCGCTCTGTTGACCTCACCCCCTGGCCTCGCTGTGCTCGGCCTTTCTCCCGTTCTTTATTTGTGTCCGGCATCCGGCTCGTCGGAGGGGGGCGGGGGCGTCCCCTTCGCCCGCGAGCGCGCGGGCAGCGGCCTGAGCGGGCCGGTAGGAGTGCGCTGCGCGGGCAGCGGCTTGAGGGGGCCGGTCGGCGTCTTGGCCGGGGCCGGCGGCGCGGACTCAGCGGGCGCAGGGGGAGCGGCGGGCGCTGAGACTGGCGGGCGCGAGGTCGCTCGCTGGCTCTGCAGGTGCAGCGGCGGCGCGGCTTCTCCTTCTTCTGCCGCCGGGCCAGCCGCCGGGCGCAGCGGGATCAGCACACGGATGCGTGTGCCCTGGCCGGGCGCGCTGTCAATGCGCAGCGTGCCTTCAATGAGTTCCGCCCGCTCGCGCATGTTGATCATGCCCAGGCTGCCACGCTGTTCGTAGCCCGCGCCGACTGCCTCCACATCGAAGCCCACACCGTTGTCCTCGATCTCCACGATCACCAGCCCATTCTGCGTGAAGAGGCGCACCCAGATCGCGCTGGACTTGGCGTGCTTGCGCGCGTTGTTGACCGCTTCCTCGACGATGTAGAACAGCACACCCTGCGCGTTCGGGTCGAGCAGCCGCTCGACATCGGGCGCGCCTTCGACCAGCACAGTGGTGTCGTAGGTGTCGCGCATCTTCTCGGCAAGTTGCTCCAGCGCGGCCAGCAGGCCCCGGCTTTCGAGCACGAGCGGGCGCAGTGTGAAGAGCATGTGGCGGATCTCTTTGGTCGTGCGCCGCGCCAGGTCTTCGACGCGCCACAGTTCCTCCAGGGCTTGCTGCGGCTGCTGCTGCACCAGGCGGCGGATGTAGTTGACGCGCATGGCGATGGCCGCGACCGTCTGCGTGGGGCCGTCGTGCAGATCGCGCGAGAGCTTTTTGCGGGCGTCTTCCTCTACCTCTACAATGCGCTCTTTCTCGCCCAGCAGGTTCTGGTACAGCACGGCGTTTTGCAGCGCCAGCGTGGACTGCGTGCCGATGGCCGTCATCAATTCGACGTGCTCATCGGAGAAGGCATTGGCCTGATCTGCGCCGAAGACCATCACCCCGTACACGTCGAATCCCGCGCGCAGCGGAATCGCCAGGACGGATTTGGCGTCCTGGAAGGCGACAAAGTAGCGCAGTTCCGGGTCGCGGTTGCCCTCACCGGCGAAGACCGGCCCGCTGCTCTGCAGCGCCAGGCCGAGCACGCCCTGTCGCCCCGGCACGGCAACCGTTTCGTCGGCGCGCGTCAGGCCGCGCGCAGTGATCACCCGCAGCAGGTTGTCTTCGCCCTGGAAGAGCAGCACGGCGCTGATCAGGCGCACGTCCGGCCCTAGCTCGTCGTGGAGGGCCAGTGTGCCGATGCCCTGGGCCGCTTCGAGCACGCGCCGATGGTCGAGCGTGGCGCTCAGGGCGTTGGCCATCTCGTAGATGGCGCGCGCGCGTTCGCGGGCGGCGCGCAGACGCTGGGCCTCGTCCAGCCGTTCCCCCCAGGACGCCCCGCCGCGCCCGCGCAGGGCAGCGCCCAGCGCGCCCAATCCGGCCAGCAGAGCCAGGCTGAGCGCCCAATTGACCAGCAGGGCGGTTGAGGGCGAATCGAGCAGGACGAGGGCGGGCAGGCCGATCAGCGCCAGCAGCGTGACGCCGAGCGCCGTCCCCAGCCAGCCGAAGCGCAGGGACGCCGCCAGGACGACCAGCGCGCCCAGGACGAGCAGCGGCGGTGTCGCGCCACCGTAAGCCCACAGGAAGATCGCTGCCACCACGCTATCCAGCAGCGCGCTCAGCACCCCCAGCGGGCGGTCTCCCACGCGCCGGCTGAGCACCAGCAGCCCCAGCAGGGCGTTCGCGGCGGCTCCGGCGAGCAGCCCGGCCAGCACGCCCTCGGCGTGGTAGGCGGGCGCAGCGGGCAGGGCGTCGCCGGCCAGCGGGCCAAGCAGCGCCACGCCAGTCAGCAGGGGCCAGCGCAGCCAGAACAGGGCTTTGTCCAGGCGGCGCGCCGACGATGAGGGACGAGAAGAACCGTTCACTGGATCGTGTCACCAAGAAACTAAAATGCCGCCGGGCTGACTCGGCGGCATCTGTATGCGAGTGGGCGCGAAGGGACTCGAACCCCTGACCTCACGGATGTGAACCGTGCGCTCTGACCAGCTGAGCTACGCGCCCACGATGCGCGCATTATAGCACCGTTGGGACAGGCTGACAAGATTGCCGTTCGGATTCCGCCTGCCGTCATTATACCCGAAAGCTGCGCTAGCGGGTTGACGAGTCGGCGAGTTGGCGATTCGGGCACGGGGGCATTGACCTCACCCCCCCCCCCCCGGACTCGCTGCGCTCACCTTAAGACTTCCGAAGTTTTCCAAAACTTCGGAAGTCTGGCGTCGTCGCGCCGCTTCCCGCCCAAGTGCGCCTGGCAGGTTTTGGTGCAATGGCCCTGGCTCACACCCAAATCGCCGTTGCTAACCGACCGGATTATGCTATACTTGCCCTACGAGGCGGGGCGTGTAGCTCAACGGTAGAGCAGTGGCCTTTTAAGCCATTGGTTGGGGGTTCGAATCCCTCCACGCTCACTGGTCATTTGCGGGGGGCGATCCGTCACAGCGGAGTCGCCTTTTTTGTTGGCCTGCGCCTGAGGAGCCGCACCATGCCGCGTCACGGATGGTTGTTTCTGCTCGCTCTGCTGAGTCTGGTTGCAGTGCCGTTCTGGCCGGGGGGCGCACCACGCAGCGCCGCGCAGCCCGCGCCTGCCCAGGAGGTCTACGCCGAAGCCATCGGCCAGGCGAACCTGCGCGCCGGGCCGGGTGTGGAGTACGCACAGGTAGGGGTCATCGCCAGCGGGACGCGCTACCGCGTGCTGGCGCGGCACGTCTACGTGCCCTGGCTGCGCCTGAACGTGCCGGGCATTGCCGAAGCGTGGGTCTTCGCCGACCTGGTGACGGTGACGGGCAACCTGGCCGACGTGCCGGCGGTGAGCGCGTTCCCGCCGCTGGACGCGCCGCCTGTCACGCCCACGCCTGCGCTGGTCGCACCCGCTCGCGATGCGCCGGCCTCCGCCACGCCAACCCTTACACCCACGCTCAGCGGACCGCTGGCCACGACGCTCGGCGAGGCCAACCTGCGCTTCGGCCCCGACCTCAGCTACCCAGTCATCGTGCGCGTGGCGGAGGGCACCAGCTTCCGCGTCATCGAGCGACACGCCCTCGTCCCCTGGCTGCGCGTCGCCCTGCCGGAGTCGCCGACGGGCAGCGGGTGGCTTTACAGCGAGGTCGTGGAGATCAGCGGCGACCTGAGCAGCGTGCCGGTCACCGAGGCCAGCGTCTTCAACTACCCGACGCTGACGCCCACGCCGCAGACGGTCGTCGTGGGTGGTGCGCCCTGGGACGGTGCACCGCTCGCGGCGGGCCGCCTGGCCGGGTCGCTGGGGATGGCCATGCACGAGTACCTGCTGTCGCAGGGTTTCGCCCCCACCGGCGATCAGATCGCCTCCGTCTTCCTGCTCGACCTGCGCACGGGCGACACCTTTACTCTCAACGGTGACGTGGCCTACAGCGGCATGAGCCTGACCAAAATCCCGATCCTGGTGACGTACTTCCTGGTGCACGACGGGCCGCTGAGCCGCGACGATGCCTTCCTGGTCGCCGACACGATGATGTGCAGCGAGAACCTGACCACCAACGAACTGCTCGCGCAGATCGGCGGCGGCGACGCGCGGCGCGGCGCGGGGCGCGTCACGGCGACCATGCAACAGTTGGGGCTGGGCGGGACGTTCATCCTGCGCCCCTATACCATCCGCGAGGGCGAACCGGTGATCGAGGTAGGGACGATCACGACCGGCGCAGATCAGAGCCGGACGCTCCCCGACCCCACCAACCAGATCGTGCCCGCTGACCTCGGCTGGCTGCTGGCGAGCATCTACCAGTGCGCGCAGGGCGAGGGCGGGCTGCTGCTGGAGCATTTCCCCGACGCCATCACCGTTCACGAATGCCGGCAGATGCTCACCGCGCTGGACGCCAACGCCGTCGGCGTCTTCCTGGAGGCGGGCGTGCCGCCCGGCGCGCGCGTGCTGCACAAGCATGGCTGGATCGGTGACACGCACGGCGACGCCGGGCTGGTTATCGGGCCGGATGCGGCCTACGCGCTCGTGGTGGCGCTGTACGGGCGCGACTGGCTGGAGTTCGAGCTATCCGCGCCGGTCATCGGCGAGCTTTCGCGCCTGGCCTGGAACGCGCTTAACCCGTCCGCGCCGCTGGCGGAGATCGCGTCGCGCGTCGTCCCCGCCGAGTGCGACCCCTGGGCCGACCCGGTGATGGCCGCGCTGCTGGCCCCCAGCCTGCCGGGGATTGAGTAGGGCGCACCGGGCGGCAGTGCGCCCTTTGGGGCGGAAATCCAGGCAAGGCAATCGCATCGCAATCCGCTGTGTATCAGCCGGTTTGCCTCACCGCCCCCTCTCCGACGCGGCTATGCGTACCCACAAGTACCCCCCATCCCCCAGCCCCTTCCCCCGCGCTGCGCGGAGGGAAGGGGAGCAGGCTCGCCGCTTTTCTCCCTTCCCCCCTCGTGGGGGAAGGGCCGGGGATGGGGGGACAGGCACAGCCAAAGATGTGGGTAATGTATAGCCGACGCGGAGAGGGGGAAAGGCCGAGCGCAGCGAGGCCATGGGGTGAGGTAAAGCGGCGCGCGCGTCAGAAGTGATTGCCCTGCAAATCCAGCCCCATGATTCGTTCAATGCGCCATGCTCACCTATAATAAGCGATGGGTGCCAGCCGTCTTGAGAGGGGGCAGCGCGCATGGCACACGACCACGCCTCGTTATTCGCCCAGGTGACAGCGGCGGCTGGCCGGTTAGCCGGCCAGGCTCACCTCACGCCGGTGCTGACCTCGCGCACGCTCAACGCGCGCGCCGGCGCTGAAGTCTTCCTCAAGTGCGAGAATTTGCAGCGCGCCGGAGCGTTCAAGTTCCGGGGCGCGTACAACGCCATCAGCCAGCTTTCGGACGCGGAGCGCACGCGCGGCGTGATCACCTATTCGTCGGGCAACCACGCCCAGGCAGTCGCGCTGGCCTGCCGGCTGCTTGGCGCGGCGGCACACGTGGTCATGCCCACCAACGCGCCCACCATCAAGCGCGCCGCGACCGAAGGCTACGGCGCGCAGGTGATCCCCTACGACCCGGCGACTGGCGACCGGCGGGCCATTGCCGAGGCCCTGGCTGCCGAGCACGGCTACACCCTCGTGCCGCCCTACGACCACCCGCAGATCATCGCCGGGCAAGGGACGGCGGCGCTGGAGCTATTCGAGCAGGCCGGCCTGCTGGATGCGCTGTTGGTGCCCTGCGGCGGGGGCGGGCTGCTCAGCGGATCGGCGATTGTGGCTAAAGGTGTGCAGCCCACCTGCCGCGTGATCGGCATCGAGCCAGAAGTGGCCGACGACGCGACGCGCTCTTTCCACACGGGCGTGCTGCACACCGTCCACAACCCGCCGACCATTGCCGACGGGACGCGCACGCCGTCGCTGGGCGCGCTGACCTTTCCGCTGGTGCGCGCCTACGTGGACGACATGCGCACGGTCAGCGAGGCGGCCATCGTCGAGGCGGTGCGCTTTCTGCTATTCCGCGCCAAAATCGTCGTCGAGCCATCTGGGGCGCTGGGCGTGGCCGCGCTGCTCAGCGGAGCAGTGCGCGCCGCCGGGCGCGTGGGCGTGATTCTGAGCGGCGGCAACATGGACGCGGCGACGCTGCGCGCCATTCTGGAGCAGGACGGGGAGCCGCCTGGCGTTGCAGGTGATTGACCATTCTCCACTCACTCGCTAGAATGAGGCTTACAGGTGTGTGAAGCCCGGAGTTGAGAGCGCATGGCACCACTACCCTCCGAAGACGTTGAGCGTGCGGCCAGGCTGATGCAGGATACCATCGTCTCCAGCGAGAAGGTGCGCGATGGGCTGCGCGACGACGAGGCAATCCCTTTCGTCGAGTGGGGGTTGGCGCGCGCAAGGCAGCTTGCCGCGCGGCTGGCAGCGGCGGATCAGCCTGCCGCTGACGACGAGCAGATCGCCGACCAGGGCTACGCGCTGGCGCGGCTGATGACGCGCCTCAACTGGCTGGTGACTTACCGCCACAAGAAAGACGCAGCCTGGCTGACGCGCACCTTCCAGATGGTCAACCAGCTCAGCCGCGAGCTATACGGCGAGGAAGCCCCCACCTTCAGCGACGAGGAGATTGCGGCGTGGCTGGCCGGGCACAGCACCCGCTCCAACGCCGACCTGCTGCGCGACCTCATCGCCCGCCTGACGCCACCTGCCAGCGAGTCGCCCGCGCCCCCGCTGCCCGGACGGCCTCCGGCTGCACCCCAGGAACCCGACACGCCACTACCCCCAGGAGAACCTCATGGATCGTAACAGCAGCCGACGCCGACGCCGCCCACCCACTCGCTCTAAGGCTCAGCGTGTCACGCTGGGCGGGGCTACAGGCATCATCCTGATCGCCATCGTGCTGTTCGCCCAGTACGTGCTGGGCATTGACGTGCTCAACACTGAGACAGACACGAGGGAGCAACCCCCTGCTGTTGAGGTTGTTGAGCCGGGCGAGGCCCTCTCGACAGCGCTGATGGCCATCCCCGGCGGCTATGACGGCGGGTGGTTCCAGCTTTACTTCTCGTCGCCGGTCGCGTCGCAGAACGAGGCGGACTATCACGACTCGCCGGTCGAAGCGGCGCTGGTGACCGCCCTTGACGGCGCGCAGCAGACGGTGGACCTGGCGATCTACGAACTGGAGTCGCAGCCGATCACCGACGCGCTGATCCGCGCCAAAGAGCGCGATGTACAGGTGCGCGCGGTGACCGACGGCGAATATGGCCTGGAAAGCCCCGACGCCACCTTCGACCAGCTTGAGTTGGCCGGGATTCCCGTCGTCTCTGATGGGACGCGGCGCGGCTATATGCACAACAAGTTCGTGGTCATTGACGGCCTGTACGTCTGGACCGGCTCGACCAACCTCAAGCCCAATGCCTTCTACCGCAACAACAACAACGCCATGCTCATCCGCTCCAGCCGTCTGGCGCAGAACTACACCGCCGAGTTTGAAGAACTCTTCGCCGGGCAGTTCGGCAAGACATCGCCGCAGGAAGTTCCCAACCAGATTGTGACCGTTGGCGGCACGCGCATTGAGACGTACTTCGAGTCCGAGGCCGATGTGGGCGCGCGCCTGGCCGAGCTAATCAACGAGGCGCAGTCGGTGCGCTTCATGGCCTTCTCGTTCACCGAGAGCCTGGAGTGGACTGAGGACAGCACGGAACACAGTGTCATGCTGCTGCTGGGCGACCGTGCCCAGGCGGGGGCGCTCGACGTGCGCGGGATTGTTGAGGCGAGCAGCCGCAGCCAGGTCAAGCCCCTGCTGTGCGCGGGGCTGGATGTGCGCCAGGACGGGAATCCTTACGTGATGCATCATAAGGTCTTTATCTTCGACGACTCAATAGTTGCCATGGGATCGTTCAATTTCTCGAGCCGGGCGTCCAATGACAACGACGAGAATATGCTCATCATCCACAGCCCAGATATTGCGCGCGCCTATCTTGAGGAATTCAGCCGGCTGTGGGCTGAAGCTCAGGTAATCCCCGAATCGGCGTTCGACTGCTGACGAGAAGTGGTTGGTGATCATGACAGAAGCAGGCAGCTCCCCCTCCAAAGAAGTGCTGCGCAGCTTGCGGCTCCTGCGCAGCCCTGATCCAGAAGACCGCAAGCGTGCGATCCGTTTTCTGAGCACCATGCGCAGCGATCCGCGCGTGCAGCAGGTGTTCGAGCATATGTACAAGAAAGACCCCGATCCGTCCGTGCGCCAGCTTGCCTGGCGTGCCATGTGGCCGTCGGACCCGTCGGTGCCCGCCCCCGCGCCGCGCCAGGTAGCTCCGCCGCCCGCGCCGACCCCCGTGCCTGTCCCCGCCGACCTGGCACCGCCTCCTCCCACCGTACAACCGGTGGCTCGTCGCCCGGTGCGTATGGGCAGAGCCTGGCGGCAACCGTTCCTGCTCAACCCGTCCAACGCCCCGCTCGTCGAGCAGGAACGCGCCCGCCGCGCCAAACGCAAGAAGACCGCCCGCTGGACATTTCGCCTGGGGGCTTTGCTGTTGCTGTTGATGGCGGTGCTGTGGGGCGTGCTGGTGCCGCAGTGGGTGCGCTGGTTCCGCTTTGAGTGGGACGGCTTCACCGTCGCGGGGACAGTGGCCGGGCGCGAGCAGCGCGGAGATGACCGCTACATCGTGCACTACCGCTACAGCGTGAGCGACGACGAATACGCTGGCGAGCAGCGCGTCACCGCGTCCGCCTATGACGCGCTGGCGGACGGGGAGGCAGTGTCCGTGCGAGTCCTGCCCGATGACCCCGCCGACGCGCGGCTGGAGGCAACCAGTCCTGAAGAATGGTTCCGCAACTGGCTGACGGCAGTAGTAGCGGGGCTGACGCTGGCGGCGCTGTTGATGCTGCTCTCGGCGGTGCTGCGCCGGCGGCGCGCGCTGCGCATCGTGCCCCCGGCGGTGCTCACCGGGCAGGTAGTCGCCTGCGAGGGCGCGCTGGACGACGACGGCGATTACAAGGTGAAGGTGCGCTTCCGCTTCCTCACGCCGCAGGGGCAGACGCTCAGCGGGCAGGCACGGCAGATTCGCAACGACCTGCGCGACCGCCCGCTGCCGCCGGTCGGAGCGCCGGTGGCCGTCTATTACCGGCACGAGCAGTCCTACCGGCTGCTGTAAGCCTCGCCCGGCGCGGCGAAAAAGACTTCCGAAGTCTTCGAAGACTTCGGAAGTCTGGTACGGGAAGTCTGGTGGGGGCGTAGCGCATACGCCCCCACGTGTAGTTCCTTCAGATGTCTCAGAGGCCGTTTGAAAAGGCCTGCAACCCCACCCTAAATCCCTCCCCGCCTGCGGGGAGGGACTTCAAGAGCAGTCCTTTCTCCCTTCCCTCGCCTGCGG
>Ga0334890_1003206_pt1 | contig 16942 bp, 14 predicted proteins | sample GraSluR1_MG_3_FD_207220 | JGI IMG/M metagenome (GOLD analysis project Ga0334890, IMG submission 207220) | Sludge microbial communities from methane-producing bioreactor in Wageningen University, Netherlands - Granular Sludge_31_08-R1 | ecosystem: Engineered > Bioreactor > Anaerobic >... | reverse complement strand
GTCATGGTCGACTACAGCGCGGGCCACATCTCCTCGGAGGAGGGGCGGGAGCTTATCGAAGCCCTCAAGAAGGCCCGCCCCGAAGCCAGCCTCTATCCCGGCGTAAGCTATCGAAACCTCCTCGTCCGGGGCGGCGACGAAGGCCTCCAGGCGGTCTGCACCCCGCCCCACGACATCTCCGGCCAGCCGATGGATGGATACCTGCCGAAGGGAGACGGCGCAGCCGCCTTGCGCGAGATTATGCTGGCGTCGGTCCCGATCCTCGCTGAACACCCGGTCAACCTCCGCCGCGCGAGAGAGGGCAAGCGGACCGCCAACATGATCTGGCTCTGGGGGCAGGGGAAGGCCCCCTCCATGCCGAAGTTCCGCGAGCTTTGGGGCATAGAGGGCGCCGTCATCTCCGCCGTCGACCTCCTCAAGGGGATGGGGGTCTACGCCGGCCTCGAGGTAATCAACGTCCCCGGAGCCACCGGAGTCCTCGACACCAACTACGAGGGGAAGGTCGCCGCCTGCCTCAAGGCCCTCGACCGGTTGGACTTCGTCTACCTCCACGTCGAGGCCCCCGACGAGATGAGCCACGATGGCAAGCTCGAAGAGAAGATCGAGGCGATCCAGCGCTTCGACGCCCGGGTCGTCGGACCGGTCCTGGCGGGCCTTGAGAGGTCTGGCTTCGACTGGCGCGTCGCCGTCCTGCCCGACCACCCCACCCCCATCTCGATAAGGACCCACACCGCCGAGCCCGTCCCCTTCGCCATGATCGGCTCGGGGATCGAGGCCGACGGGATGGAGGCGTTTTCCGAGCGGGAGGGGGCCCGGGGCGGGTGCGGGACGGTCGAGGGGTGGCGGCTGATGGGGATGATGGCAGACAGACCGCTCAAGTAGAAAGACTTACGTATTTTTTTTAATTCATACGCAATTGAACAGCTGGATAATCGATTTAATTATATAAGATAAGCACAGAGGCATTGGCAAATTCACATGCTTAAGAACAATAGTCAAGATAGGCAAAAACCGCCTCTATACAAATCGCAGGCAGGGTTAATAACAAGCAGCTCTGAAGAACATAGATTTGATTATGCCACAGGCACGACTTCAGAGATAACAGAATTCAAAATAGATTCTTCGGAATATGCGCTAGTAAATAAAGAACAGAGCGCGTCATTTGAAAGAGATCGAAAAGATTGGATTAAAAGAGAAAGAGACCTATTAAATGAAATTAAAGATCTAAATGTGAGCTTAGCGACATTAGAAGGCGAAAATCAACACTATAAACAAGAGAGAAGGCGAATATTAGTTTTAAATCTATTATCGATCATATTTATTGGAGTAGGCTCAAGTATAATTGGAACGTCTCTTCAAAGTATATTAGGTATTGGGGGATTATTCATATTAATCGGAGCTATTCTATACATAGTTGCATATCTACCATCTTAGATAATAACATATAGTTATTAAGACTTAAGTTATGATAGAACTGATGACGCGTCATCTTATATGCAAATATATCAAGCAGCTTCTTCACGCCCGTAAATCGCCCGGATGGAGCCAGCCCCAGGGTTTCTCTCCGCCCGGCTGCTCGCCGCTCGATCCCATTCTCCGCCCTCACCCACCCCCACCCACGCGGCCCATGTGGCGCTATCCCAGTGCGCCCTTCGGGCGAACGGCGCTGCCCGCCCGGGCTTCGCCCGACCGGATCAACAGTCATCCCTGCCTCTGAATCAACCAAGAACGACATAGGTCAATGAGGAGAGCAGAGGCACGATAAAATAACCAAATCGATAACGTTAAACAAAAAATGAATGCTTAGTTGGGGGTCAAGAAAATGGGCATGGAAAATGAAGAGCAAAATAAGGGTCAGAGCTGCAAAACGAATCTCTTACCCCCGGAAATACGTGACGAATACCAGGAGATCACCAGATGCCATCGGAAGCTATTGGAGCGCCTGGCCGATAGAGAGACGAAGACTCGATGTTCTGTTCAGACGCTCACAAACCCGAGCTTAAATCGGCTCAAAAATGGAGGATAGGCCCGAGGGTTTAGCGCCGCCCGGCCGCCCGCCTCCTTCTTCGGGTGGAATTGACCCTCAGGGCGGGAGGCGTCGCCTGCACGGGCTTCGACCGGCTGAGTCGGACATGATTGTCCTACGAAAATTAAAATCAAAAACGGATTTCGGGAGAGGGCCGGGAGCGAGACATTCGGGTCGCTCCTAGCCCTGCCCCGCCACTCTACTTCTGCTATCTCAAGTTACCACCGGAGGGACCTCCGCGGGAGGCTCCTCCACCTCTGCCGGAGGCATTTCTACGGGAGGAACTTCCTCAGGAGGCTCCTCCGCCTCTGGGAGTGGCATCAGGACTGCGTCTATTATGTGGACGACGCCGTTGCTGCAGACCACGTCCGTCTGGACGATCCTCGCGCCATTGACAAAGGCCCCCTCGTCAGTGACCTCGATGGTGAGGCTAGAGCCTTCGAGGGTCTCTATGGAGGTCATGTTCACGACATCCGCGGCCATCAGAGCGCCATCAGCTACGTGGTAGGTCAGGATCTCGGTCAGAGCATCGGTGTCGTTGAGGTCGATCTCACCCAACAGTCCGAAGGCTTCATCCGTGGGGGCGAAGACCGTGAAGGGCCCCTCGCCTGCAAGGAAGTCTGCAAGACCTGCCGCATCCACCGCGGTGACGAGGACGTTCAGATTGCCAGCCCCGACTGCCGTCTCGACGATGTTCAGGAGGGCGGGCTCAGTCTCAGCGACGACCGGCTCCTCGACATCCTCGGCCTCAGTATCATTGACAACCGGAACCTCGACATCCTCGGCCTCGGTATCATTGACAACTGGAACCTCGACATCCTCAGCCTCGGTATCAGCTACGACCGGAACCTCGACATCCTCGGCCTCGGTATCATTGACGACCGGAACCTCGACATCCTCGGTCTCAGTATCATTGACGACCGGAACCTCGACATCCTCGGTCTCAGTATCATTGACGACCGGAACCTCGACATCCTCGGTCTCAGTATCATTGACAACCGGAACCTCGACATCCTCGGTCTCAGTATCAGCGACAACCGGAACCTCGACATCCTCGGTCTCAGTATCAGCGACAACCGGAACCTCGACTTTGGGCGCCACCGTCGGCGCCACTATTGGACAGGATCCGGTACTGGCCGCAGGAACTCCCATCCCTATGGAGTAGGCCTGGAGGGCTCCCGATGCTACGCTGTACTGGTAGGGGCTCCCCGAACTGATCGAGTAGGCCTGGAGGCCGCTGGACCCCGATGTGTACTGGTACGGGCTCCCGGAACCGATCGAGTAGGCCTGGAGGCCGCTGGACCCCGATGTGTACTGGTACGGGCTCCCGGAACCGATCGAGTAGGCCTGGAGGCCGCTAGTCCCTGACGTGTACTGATACGGGCTCCCGGAACCGATCGAGTAGGCCTGGAGGCCCTTTGATCCTATCGAGTACTGGTAGGGCGTTCCCGATCCTATGGTGTAAGATGGAGTTGCTGAGCTGCAGATGGTATATGCCATCACTGGCGATAACGTGATGGCGGCCACCAGCAGCGCCGCCGAAACCGCCAAGAATCCTCTATTCATCTAATCCTTCCTCCGATACCTCTCTAAACTTATTCACATACTGAGCTTAAATATTCTCCCCTCTGACAAGAACCGCCCTGCTGACCGGCTCTCAAGGAACTGAGTATTCTTCACATATAAAGACTTTCGTGGCCGTATTACGTCAGAAAACGCTTCCGCAGACATCTATTTTGAACTTGGGGAGATCTTCGGCGGGGAGGGTCGGGGACCGCCCCGGAAGGACGACGACCGCACCCCGCATTTGGCCGGCGAGGGCGGCAATTTAACGGTGGGGCTCCTGATCCTGGGAGGAGGAGTTTCCTTCCGCCGGGAACCGAGATACCTCCGCGTCCCCGGAGCTCATCTCGCCGGGGATGTACAATCCGTCAAGATCGCGGATCCATGCCCCACCAAACCCCCGATCCAGAGACCGTCGGAGGAACTCCTCCGCCCTCTGACCATCTCCAATCACCTCCTCCTCCGCCAGGAATATTCTGGAAGATAACGGCCTTCCTTCCACCCCCTTTAGAGCCTTGGCCAGGAGACCCCTCCTCTCCTCATATCCTCTCTGGAGGAGATCCCCGCCGTTCAGGTAGAGGAGATCCGACGCCGCCAGAGACGGCATCGCCCCGCCCCGAGACCTCCCCCGGAGGTTGATCCTTCCCACCGTCTCCGACCTCGGGGATATCCTTCCCCCTCGGACCAGGATCAACTCCCCCTCCATCACGAACTCCCCTCCGGCCATCGCCACCTCCTCCGCCAGATCGCGAAGGGGCCGGGTGACATTTCGAAGCTGGCTGGTATAGATGTACACCTGGTCGTTGAACTTGTGGACCTGGACCCTCAGACCCCCATACTTGACGACGTAGGCCCTCGGTCCTCCCCCCGCCATCAACTCCCGGGGGTCCTTCACCCGTCGGAACGACATCATCCTCGCAGGATTGGAAGGTGCGAGCCTCAGATCGTATATGTCCCCCTGGCGGGCGTTGAGGGCCACCATCCCCAGATCCGGAAGGTAGGAGTACGCCCTCTTCACCAGAGAATAATCGACATCGAAGGCCTTCCCTATCGCAGCCGAGATCAGCGAGGGGCCCAGCCCCGCCGTCGTCCTCCCCAGGACGGCCCTGGCCAGGTACTTCGCCTCCAGGGGGGATGCGGCTAGAAGGAGGCCCTTGAGGATGGCTCTTCTCCGGGATAAGGAGCCAGGTCCCCTCTGGGCCGAGATCTGGCGGAGAGATTCATAGACGTGCAGGGAGTCCATGGTCGACGGCGCGAGGGTCCTCTGAGACCGGCCTCGGACCATCCTCTCCGCCCGATCCCCGGGGTCAGCCGCCCTCTCCTCAGAGGAGGGGACCCGGCCGGAGATCTCTTCGAGGACCGCATCCAGGGTCTCGGGGCCGATCCCAAGCTCCCGGGGCTCCCAGGGGGGCCAGGGCCGGCCCGAGATGAGCCTGACGGTGGGGCGGAGCATCTCGGCGGGGAGGGGCTTGATAAGAGCCGCCAACCTTTCGGCCTTGGCCCCTCGCCGTTCCTCTCTGGAGACCGCCTCCAGAGACCTTGCGATCTCTAGGTAAGGGAGCATCGGAAGCTACCGCTCGAGCTTTATCTCCTTGAGACCCCGGACCATCTCCTGCAGCCCGTCGATGGCGATGTCCAGATCTTGGAGGAAGGCCTCCGTCCGCTCCGTGGTAACGGCCCCCGGGGCGGAGGCGGCGATGAGCCCCTCCTGCTCCAAGACCCGGAGGGAGTAGCGGACCTTGTGGCTGGGGATCCCCGTCTCTTCGGCCAGCTTGAGGATGCCGATCGGCTCATTCTCCATGACATGTTTCAGGATTATAAGGTGCCTTTTTAGCATCTCAAGCTCTCGCTTCACCTTATCAGTCACCATATTCTCACATCCAGCGTCATCCATCATAACAATATTTATTAAGCAATCGCTATACCTTATAACTCCATCGATTGACATGGTGCATGTTATCATTTGCGGCCAGGACGAAAGCTCTCCGATGGGTCCGCTCCGAGGAGGGGGTTACCCATCCGAGAAGCCTCCAGGGGGTCATCTTTGTTGAAGACGGCCTCGCCGGGCGTCGCGATCCGTACCGACCTAATATCGTCTTATTTTTTGGTCTACGAGATGGAGGTCGGGCAGCCTGCGCCAGGGGGGATTCATCATGCCAAGCTGTAGCATGCCCTTCAGTTCAGGGAGGGGTCTATCCCCAGTTATTTTTAATCAACAGATTCATATACGATAGGACCATTGCTAGTACTGTAAAATCAGCAAGAGTTGGCCGGCATATGGAGCTTCCACCCTTGGGCTTTCTGATGGAGATCTTCGAGGTGATCTGAATATGATGCGGATCTTGAACTCGGAGTTCGACCTGGCGCGGCTTTTACCCTCCGACGAGGAGCTGGCAGTCGCCTTCGTCCCCACAAACCGGGAAATCTACAGAATGCTCCAGGCCTGTCATAAGCTCAAGACCGTTTACATTCACCCTGACACCTTCAAAGAGTTCCCCTGTGTCGGCCAGACCCTCCTTTATATGCAGAAGGTGGAGCTGGTGGTGGACGGAGACGTCCCGAAGGTCTCATCCGCCGGGGGAGGGGAGGCGAGCAAGAATCAGGACGCAAACCCACCCCATCCTGTAGCCCCCGTCATGGCGGGCCGCTGACCCGGGCGGTTCGCTTCCGCGGGCGACGGCATTGGCCCTGGGATCCTTTTCGTCGAGGTGCCCGGGCATTTGGCCTCAGATATCGGCCCTCCTTCTCCGGAGGAAGTCTATCCCGTGCTTGGAGACGATCCGCCCCTCCTTTGGGTCCTCTCTTCCCAGGATCTGAGGAGACGATACACCGGTGACCACCAACATCGTCCTGATGCCGTTTTCGAGGTTCGGGTCGATCTGAGCCCCCCAGATGATCCTCGCCTCGGGGTTGATCCTCTCGTAGACCTCTTCCACCACCGTCTCGGCGTCGGAGATCGTCATGTTGGGGCCGCCAACTACGTTGACCAGGGCCGACGTCGCCCCCGAGATATCCACGTCCAGGAGGGGGCTTCTGAGGGCCTTTATCACCGAGTCCTTGCTCTTCATCTCCCCTTGGGCCTCTCCGAGGCCGATCATGGCGACCCCACCGTTGGACATGATCGTCCTGACGTCGGCGAAGTCCAGATTTATCAGGCCTGGCCTGGTGATCAGCTCGGTGATCCCCTTGACCGAACGCATCAATACCTCGTCTGCCACCTTGAAGGCGGCCTGGAGGGGTAGGTCGGGGACGACCTCCAGGAGCCGGTCGTTGGGGACGACGATGACGGTGTCTGAGACATCGCGGAGCCGCTTCAGCCCCACGTCGGCGTTGGCCATCCTTATCGCCCCCTCCGCGGCGAAGGGGAGGGTCACCACCGATATGGTGAGGGCTCCCATCTCCCTCGCCACCTCCGCCACCACGGGAGCGGCTCCGGTTCCCGTCCCGCCGCCGAGGCCACAGGTGATGAAGACCATATCCGCCCCCTCCACCGCGGCCCTGATCTCGTCGATGCTCTCCCTCGCCGCCTCCTCCCCGATGGAGGGAAGGCTCCCCGCCCCCAGCCCCCGGGTCGTCCTCCGGCCGATGAGGACTCTCCGGTCCGCGCTTATGTGAAGAAGGTGCTGGGCGTCGGTGTTCATGGCGAAGAGCTCGGCCCCCTCGATCCCAGTCTCGGCGAGCCGCTCGATGGTGTTGGACCCGCCCCCGCCGCAGCCGACTACCCGAATGACCGTCGTGAGCTGCTCCAGAACCGCCGCCAGATCGTCGTCGTTCTCCTTGGCCCTCGTCCGAACTCTCCGATCTTCGAGATCGTCGTCGTTCTCCATGGCCCCCGGCGGAGCTGTTCGGCCCTCGAGCTCAGCTCGGTTAAGAGCCTCATCTATAATCGACTTCAAGTCCATCACCTGGGCTTCTTCGTTCTTGAATCTAGATGCTTATTGGTATATGGATTTTTTCATAGTAACCGTGGAATGGCTGTCGATAGCTTCAATCCATAGCTTGCTATATTAAATTATTGATGGAAAATTCGGCGAAGCTCGACCATCCCGATATCCTCTGGACGGAGGGCTCTCTCCACTCCCCCCAGAGATACGACCACGACCTCATCTGCTATCGTCGGCAAGGGTCTCGATCCGTGCCGCCAAATCAGATTCATCTCGACATCGCCTCCCGGCCACCTCGGTCGTCTCCCCATCTCCTCTAAAGCATCCTTCAGTCCCTCCTCCGACTTTCGTTCAGGGAGCCGACCAGGCCTCCGAATCCCAGGCTGATGGATAAAAGCTCGATCAGGAATCCGACCAGCGGTATGAGGAAGAGGATGCTCAAAACCAGGTAGCCCAAAACGAAAGCGGGCATGTCTCCCAGGTTCCGGTTCAATGCTCTGGCGATCCACCTGCCCAGGCTGAAGGAGACGAAGAGGTTTGCGACCAGCAGAGCGGCGACGAAGAGGGCCAGGAGCAGAAAACCCAGGGGCATTCCGACGACGGTGACCATGGAGACGAAGATCAGAACCATCGATGCCACCATCAGCCCGAGGCCCAGGATCGCCCTGATCGGCGGAGATCTCCTGATCTCCTCATCCACGGCGGACATGCTTTCTGGAAAGAGCCTCAGGATCAGAACGCCGACGATGAGAAAGCCGAGGATCATCAGGATGCCGAAGGTCGATATCAGGGCCTCCGGCTCCCGGGCAGCCTCATCCTCCTCCCACATCTGGTACTTCACCTCGCCAGCGTTGCCTGTATTCTCGAAGTCTCCGGCGTTGACCCAGAGGGTTCCCGTCACGTTTCCGGCGTTGTAAACCTCGCCTCCGGAGATGGCGGCGTCCATGCCGATATTCGACGTGGATAGTATTCGGACCGTGCCTCCGGCCATCACCACGTTCCTCTCCACGTCGCCCCTGAGGTTGATGGTGCCCCCTGCCGCCAGGACCTTCCCGCCCACCTCAGAGTTCAGGTCGACCTCCCCCCCGGCGACGATCAGATCGCCCTTTATGGGGGCGTCCACGTTCACCCTCCCCCCGAAGATGACGGCGCTATCCACCGGAGCGTTGATGTTTACAGTGTCGCCTCCTGCGAATATGTCATCCTCCACCGGGGAGTCGATCGATACCACATCATCACCAATGAGCTCCAACCCCATCCCGCCTGGAGCCGTGACCATGATCAATGTAAGAAGCAGAGCCTTCAGCCATCTCATTTGGATCACCATGTTTCATTTGATTTAATAGGATAAGTAAATTATGTTTCAAAAGTACTCTGCGACAGAAGATGGATCCGGCTGGAAATTACAGAAATCGACGAAAATTGCGGACAAAATATTGGGCGATGAAAATAGTGGGAGACGGGATCGGATCCTCACCGTGGCCCTTCACCATGCGACCTCATCGTCACCATGCGACCTCACCGTTACGAGGTGACCTCATAGGTGACCACCACCTGAGATCTGACCTCCAGCATCCCCGGTTCTGCAGGCGTCGCTGTATCCCAGGGGCTCGAGGAGCTGAAGGGGTCGCTGGAATAGGGGGTCAGTGGCCAGGTGAAGTCGAAGAGAGAGATCATGCCCAGGGCCAGCGGATCATAGGCCTCGGTCGGCTGGCTCACCTCTGGGCTTGCGGGCTCGAAGATCTCCAGCCGCTTTCCCAGCTTCAGCCCCGCAGCGGAGGCGAGAGCCTCAGCTTCGATCTCCGCGTCTTCAACGGCCCTCTGCCGCGCCTGGGCAAACGCCTCGTCCACATCCTCAAGACCGTATCCGGATATGGAGGCATCAGCTCCCTCGGCTCGCGCAACCTCAAGGGTTATGTTGATCAGAGCCTCGTCTTGGGCATCGAACCTGATGGTGACCTCTTCGGTGACCCTGCTCACCGCCTCGTCTGCCACCGCCACCACCGTGGAGTTGTTATATACCCGGCTGGTGGTCTGGATCCGCGACGCGCTCCTTCCCCGCCCGGCCGAGAAGTCTTCGGGGTCCACGCCGGCTTCGATCAGGGCCTCTGTGGTCCGGTTCAGGATTTCAGAGGAGTTCATCGATGCCAGGGATAAGTTATCATCCTCGGCGGTCGCGCGGATGGAGACGTAAACGACGTCCGCCGGCACCTGAAAGACCCCCTCGCCGACCACGGTCAGCGTCGAGGCGTCTGCAGCACCCCCCAGGAGGGCCAGAATGAACGTACCTAATAGAATCGCCACAGCCTTCATACCATTCCCCGGATAAACGATGGTCGCATAAGACCTTAAAGTAAGCGGTCGGAGGGAGTCCGGGATGGAAATATTTCTATCCCGGCGTCCAGAGGATCTGCCGAAATCCACGATCCCTGATGGTGATCTCTTGGAGGAGACGAAATCTGAAGACGGCGGATGGTGGCACAAGACCCGGGACTGGATCAGGGGCCGGGCCGGGTCCCTCTTCGTCCGGGCCGACGTTCTATGCGGCGGAGCTCTTAGCCTGTCGGTGGAAGCTCTGCGAAGCTTCAACGCGGCCCGGGCATCGGAGGCGGCGGCGGGGATCGCCTACTACGCTCTCTTCTCCCTATTTCCGCTGCTGATCATCCTGGTGGTGCTGGCCAGCCCCCTCCTCCAGAGTCAGGAGGTCCAGATCCAGATTTTGAACCTGGTGACGGAGGTTCTTCCTCCGGGAGAGGAGCTGGCCAGGGAGAGCCTCCAGCGGATCATGGAGCTTGGTCGCCTCCCGTCGGCTCAGGATATGCTGAAGGAGAACATCGCCCAGATGATGATGCTGAGGGTGCCGGTGGGGATCCTGGCGGCGGCCGGCCTCCTCTGGTCCTCCACCTCCGTATTCACCGCCCTGGCCCTGAACGTGGATCGGGCCTGGAGAGGGGCGGCCCGGAGGAACTACCTGAGATGGCGGCTCATCGGCCTGGCCATGGCCGGGGGGCTGATGACGGTGCTTCTGGTCGTCTCCCTATTTCTGGCGGGGTACTTTGGCCTTCTATCAAGGATCTCCATCGGCAGCGCGCCCCTGTACCAGGCCTGGTTTTTGGGAGCCCTCTCAAACCTCGCCCCGGTCATCCTGGTCTTTTTCATCTCCATCGCCCTCTATCTCTGGGCCCCCAACACTGAGGTCAAGCTGGACGAGGCGGCGAAGGGCGCCCTGGTCGCCACCTTGGGCTGGACGGTCAGCAAGATGGCCTTCTCCTGGTACCTGGCGATATGGCTTGCAAGAAATCGGCTGGTCTACGGCTCGCTGGGGACGGTGGTGGCCCTGATGCTCTGGGTCTACCTGAGCGGGATGATCATCCTTTACGGGGCACACCTCAGCGCCACCATCGCCCAACGAAGGAGAAGGTAGCCCCTGGAGGATAGAAGAACAGTAAACGCCGCCCTCAGGGGCAGGGGATCCATTCTGCGGTCCCCGGAGAGGAGCTCAGGTTAGATCCCAGCCTTATGGTCATATCGATGGAGAAGACGCCCACAAGGTCCGTGACCCTCCTGCCGTACTCCGCGGGGCGACCGCTGCCGCCTGCCCGGGAAGATAAGCCCGGGCCGGAGCCGGTCGATGGACCGCCGAAGAGTCCGGTCTCCTCGAGGCTGAAAGGCAAACTGGTCGCGTTCTGATCCGGCGATCCGTTCTCCGCTCCGGGGTGGGCCAGCCCGGCGTCGAGGCTCTGGTTTCCCATCCCCGCCAGGCTCGAATTCTCGAGGAAGACGGTGGAGTTGCGGGGAAAGCCGAGACCAGGCGACCAGTCGATGACCACAGCCCCGTCTTCGAGCCGGAAGAGCGCTCCAGGCGTCCCTGCCTCTGCCCCTGCCCCGGCCTCGACCTTGGCCTCCTCAACGGCCCCGGCCGGAAAGGCGCAGGCGGACAGAAAGAGAGATAGAACCAGATAAGTGGGAACCGGATAATGAGTCGGGACCGGATAAGTCCCAGCTCCAAAAAGCGACCTGAAACCCAATGGACTCGCCCCAGAGATCAGGGGCGGCTTCGGGATAAATCCTTTGCCTTCCCGCCCCCCAACCGCCCCGCAAAAAAAGTCCGTCTCCGATCGGTGAAGATGCCATCAGGTCGTGACCACCCGCGGCTTTCCCTCCTGGATCAGGTTCTGGTAGGCCTCCGTCGCCAGCTCTCTCACCTCCACCCCCATCTCTCTTGCCACCAGCAAGGCCACCGCGTCCAGGTTTACCAGTCCCTGAAGGGAGTCCTGCTTCTCATTCACCATGGAGATCACCTCCCGTCTCTCCATCCCCGTAGCGGAGACGATGAGGCGAACGCTCCTCTCAAAGATGTCCTCCTCTTTTGAAGGGCTGAAGCCGAGGGGAACCTCGGCCTGGCCCTCCTCGAAGGCGGCGTGGACGTAGTCCCCCTCGATCCGGACCAGCCCCTCCTGGGCCGCCTCCTGAAGAAGCTCCCTCACCTTCTCCGGGGATCCCCATTTCAGGTCCAGAGATAGGGCGAAGACGAAGTCGCTTATCTTCAGGCTTTTTTTGTCCCGCTTCTTGAAGGGGGTGGCCACCAGATAGGCCCGCTCACGGTCCATGGGCCTCACCATCCCCAGAGAAAGTCCTCATCGCCATGGGGCCTCTGCTCTTCTCTTTGCCAGAAATAGATGTCGATCAACGGTATGGATATGCAAAACCCGACCGAGACGTCCGCGTTTAAAAAAACGGAGAGACGGAGAAAGACGAGAGACGGATTAATCCGGCCTTCTATCCGGCGCTTCTCGTCGATGCCGAGATCCGGATCCCCCGCCAGATAGATGGCCCATCTCCTCCTGTCTTGCGATCTCAGCCCCGGCTTTTCCGGTCTTGTGATCTCAGGTCAATCTTCTCCGGCATCGCGATCTCAGCCCCGTCTCGGATTTACCAGACGTAGACCCAGATCGGGTTGCTCCATCCTGAGCGGCTTCCCCATACCGCAATCTGATGCCAGCCTTTGGCATCAGCCCCGAACCAGGCGTGACGGTAGCCCGGATACCAGTATCCCCAGTACTGCCACGCCTCATAGCCGCTAGGGTATCTCTCGTAAGACCAGATCATCTGATACTGATCATTTCTTATGACGGTGTTAGTCTGCTGACCGTACCATAGGGCTGCGGGGCCGTAGGTCCACCTCCCGCAGTAGTAGATCCAATGCTGCAGGCCGCCGCTGTATCTCCGGAAAGCCTGGGTTCCTCCGTAATAGCCCTGGAAGACCTCCGGCCTCCCCGAAGCCACCGGCGAGCCTGAGCCCCCAGGGGCGAGGAGGCTCCAACCGCCGGGAAGGCTGCTCACCTCCTGCTCTGATAGGGAGATGCCATCGGCGAGGTGGGATATCGGCGACCCCGTCGAGGCGGATGGCGCACTGGAAGGCTGATAGCCGCTGGGCCTGGTAGCAGTGGGCGCTCCATCCGAGGAGACCCCCGACGACCCCCAGGTCCACGGGTTCTCCTCCGCCGTCCAGAAGGGATCCTCCAACTGGTATGGCCAGCCGTACCCCGTCATGGGCGACCAGCTACCGTCCCAAGAGCCAGGCCAGGGGTCCATCGACGACCAGGGATCGTATCCCGGATACTGATAGGGCTCTGAGAATATCGGCTGTGCCGCCGATGTCGGTGCCATCGAGATGATGACAGCAAAGGCGAAGACGAATCCAGCTGCTGTAAATTTATCCAATCGTTCCACCTCACGATCTGCCCATGGGCCCTGGGGACTGCCCAACTCCCTAGAAGGTGAAACCCCTCTTCATAAGCGCCCATAGCCCATTTTTGGTTGACAATATTAGTATTATGCGCCGTCCATTTATAACTTATCATGGCCGTCCCAGAGTTGGGACAGCTTTGGAATCAGAATTTCGCGACCCTCTCCCCCGACTGGAGCCCTTAAGACGGCGGCGAAAAGGCCGAACCCAGGGCAGGAAGTTGGCCGCAAAGCTTATTCATCCATAGTTCGTCTAAATAACCTGCGCATATAATTGATTTGTATCTGAAATCGGAATCGTCGAGGTCGTCCAACCTAAGGCGCGTAAGACCAGTGAGCTCTCACCGGCGTTCCCGGCCCGGCACCCGCCGGACCCTATCCGCAGATGGCGCCGATCAGGACCACAATCCAGTCTCACTCTGGAGAGGGGGTTTTTCAGCCCCTCCCCAGGCCGATGGGACGAAGGCGGTATCGTGAGAGATCCCACCGATCCGCGATGACCCGAGTGAGGTGCCCAGATGAAGCTTATAAGCCTGCTCGCCATCCCGTTGCTGCTGGTCGCCGTTTCTGCGGCCGAGCTGGCAGCAGATATAGACCGGTTCGAAGTTGAACTCCATCCCGGTGAGATTACGGAAAGGACCCTGATCCTCAAGAACTCCGGAAACCAGCCCATCTTCGGGATCACCACGATGCCCGTGGCCGGCAAGGCGAAAGAGCTGGTGGTGATGGAGATCTCGAAGTTCGAGATCCTCGCCCCGGGGGAGGAGGTCAAGGTAAAGATAAAGTTCTCGACGCCGCCGGAGATCAGCCCTGGAACGTATCCTGGTTTCGCCTACTTCTTCGACGATGCATCTTCCCTGCCTCTTCTGGTGGAGTTCGAGGTGGCGGTGATCGAGGAGGAGAGCTATGGGGTGAGCCTCAGCATAGACGATGCCAGATCATCCTCCGCGACCGCAGACCCGGATGAGCCGGCTGAGTTTGAGATCTTCGTCAGGAACGCTGGCCGCTTCAAGGACGTAATATCCTTGGACGTCCCCCGCCTCCCCCCCCGATGGACGGCGACCCTCTTCGACGGGACCGAGACGGTGGAGATGCCCTACAACCTCACCCTCTCCTCGGGGGTGAGCCGGGTCCTCGGCCTGGAGATCGTGGGCGAGAGGCCTGGAGATACCCGGACGATCGGGATTCAGGCGACCTCCCTCGGCGACCCCCTGAAGAACGCCACGGTGACGGCAATGATCGAGCTGAACCAGGAGGTCCGGCAATATGAGGCGATCGTCGACCTCCCAGCGGTGGTGGTGACCAACAGGACCCACATCGGGTCGATCGGAATCAAGCTGAACGTCGACGAGAGGATATCGATCCAGGTGGCTGCGCCTCCCGAGGTCCTGGTGATGCCAAAAAGCCAGGTGATATCCGTCGGAGAGGAGAAGTCCGGGATAGGCGAGTTCACCCTTCTGGCCACCAGGCCCGGCAGGTACAGGATAGAGTTCCTCCTCCACGACTCCTACAACATACCCCTGCCGACGGAGAGGGCTGAGTTTCTGGCGGTGGAATCCGCCAGGTTCGCCATCGTCACCGGGGAAGGCCTCCTATACCGGGCCATCGCCCTCGCCTACGCCGAGGGGCTGGCAAACGATACGGTCCCCGTCATATCCCTCCAGGGTGGCGATCTATCGGAGGAGGACCTCCAGCTGCTGGAGGAGCTGCCCCTGGCGAAGGTGGTGATCCTGGGCAACGAGTCCGTCGTCTCCTCCGAGGTGGAGAGGATTATTTCGGGGATGATGCCGACGGAGAGGATCGCGGGGGACGAGATCTGCGAGACGTCGTGGCTCTTCGCCTCGGCCTTCTCGCCGGCGGGGACGGAGGCGGTGGTGATCGCCGGAGACGACGAGATGGAGGCCTTCGCCGCGTACGAGGAGGCGAAGAGGATCGGGGCACCCTTGATAATCTGCGGCACTCCCCTGACCGAGGCGAGCGCCGCGGCCCTGGAAGAGATGGTGGGTTCGGGCCTCTCCAGGGTCCTCATCTGGGGGACGGGGGCTGATACCGCCACCATCGAGGCGCTGAGGGGGGCGGGGCTGACCATCGAGGAGGTGGGATGAATGAGAGGCTTTTTGACGGTCATGACGTTGTTTGCGATCCTGGCGATCGCCGCCGACGGCCAGATGGAGAGGGGGACGAAATCGGATTCCTTGGAGGAGATCATCCTGGTGGGGGCTGACGACTGGCGCGCCACCGTCGCCGCGACGCCCCTGGCCGTATGGTCGGAGGAGGGCGGCGTCGTGACGAGGCCCCTCCTCGTCATGCCGCGGGAGATCCAGGCTAAGGATAGGATCGGATGGATCGACAGGGCTGACCTCGATAGGTACGGTCCGACCTCCGCCCTCCACGCCATGGCGGCGGCGAACATCTCAGCCCTGGTGATCGACGCCGAGGGGGACCTCGCCAAGAGCCTGGTTAAGGCAGCCCAGAAGGAGGGGATCGAGGCCTACGTCACCGCCACCCTGGAGGTCCCTGAGGAGGCCAAGGCGGGCGTCTCCGAGGAGGAGGTCCTGGCGGCGCAGGAGAGAGGAGCAGCCCTCAGCCTCCTGGGGAAGATGCTTCTGGGGGACCAGGAGACGAAGGCTGCTGGCATATCCGGCCTGATCCCCCCGCAGTACAGAGACCTTTACCCCGACTCGGCCCAGATCGCCATCCTATCCCAGGGGGTCGTCGTCGCCGATAGGCTCTGTCCAACAGATCCTGATGCGAGAGATCACCTCTACGACCAGGTCGAGGAGGTGATCGATGATTACGGCGCCGACGGAGTCGTCCTCTACAAATTCGGGTTCCTGGACGAGAACCATTGCTTCTGCGACGTATGCAAAGAGGAGTTCTACAACGATACCGGCGTCGACCTCTCCAGGGTAGGTTCCAGCAGCTACAACCGCCAGCTATGGAGCCGATGGAAGGAGGAGCAGGTCCTGGAGGTCGTCGACGAGGTTAGACGGATGGTCGGGGAGCTCGGCCCCGCGAAGCTGGGGGTGGCCATCGGCGACCCCTTTGACCGGAGCGAGGGGTACAACCTGGCGGAGATATCGGACAGGTCCCACTTCGTGGTGGTGAGCCCCGTCGAGCCAGCGGATATGAAGGTGGCATCGTCGATGGCGGGAACTCCCGTCTTCGTCAGGCTCAGCGACGACTACATCGAGTACACCATATCCACCCAGAACGTGGAAGGGACCGTCCGCCGCATCGAAGATCTGGCGAAGGAGGGGGCCTCAGGGATGGTCTTCGAGTACGACGTCGTCTACACCCCCCTCTGGTCGGAGCTCCAGCCCCCCTCCGCTTCGGTCCAGTGGCTGATGGACCGGCTCCAGGGTAGGACCCTGGGGATTGGGGAGGTCTTCTGGGACCCCGACGGCGTCATCGAGTACAACGACAGCATCGAGATGGCCTCGAAGGTCGCAGCGAAGTGGGATGAGTCGCCGGGAGCGGTCCTGGTCGGCGACAACTACAGCGCAGGCCTCACCGCAGCCGCCATCGCATCCTACCTCAACTGGCCCGTCCTCTTCGTCGGGGACTCCCTCTCTAACTCCACCGAGGACGACCTGGCCCGGCTCGGATCGACGACGGTCGTATCAGCGGGCCCCATATCCGAAGGCGTCAGGTCCCGCCTCGCCGAGATGAACCTGACGGTCATCGATGGGGATAACGAGCTTCTGATCCGGGAGATGAG
>Ga0334890_1003204_pt1 | contig 16948 bp, 16 predicted proteins | sample GraSluR1_MG_3_FD_207220 | JGI IMG/M metagenome (GOLD analysis project Ga0334890, IMG submission 207220) | Sludge microbial communities from methane-producing bioreactor in Wageningen University, Netherlands - Granular Sludge_31_08-R1 | ecosystem: Engineered > Bioreactor > Anaerobic >... | reverse complement strand
TTCTAATTGAACAAAATGGCATGATTTATCCAGTTGAGATTAAAAAAACCGCCAATCCGGGCAAGGAGCACATCGAACATTTTTCCGTATTGAATAAGCTTAAAGGTGTAAAGATAGGCAGCGGTGGTGTTATCTGCTCTGCACTAGAACACGAACGGTTCCCTCAGTCCACCATGGGCGCATAAACCAATCCCCAATCAGGGTTGATTGAAGGCATTAACAACAACTCGCCCATATCATAGAAGGGATCTTTTACGGTTTTATATTTTTCCTTGGCAATTTTCGGACGGGAACCGTCACGCAAACCAGCATTGGCAAATCCGTCATAGGCTGGATTTAAGATATCTGTACCATGGCCAGGGCAGTGGGGAAAAACGGAATACCAACGGAACCCGCCATAATACGTCCCACCGCATGACCGTGACTGTAATCATCAACAAGAATTTCTTTCGCAACTTGCTTTCTGGACATATTAACCCCCGTTTTGCCAAGAATCTCCTGCCCTATCCGGCTTCCTTCCCACAATTTAACCGCTCCCCCGCCTATGAGTACTTCACTGTGAAATCCTCCTTGAACTTCAAATAAATGCAAGTCTTTCTTACTCTGGCGCAGTAGTTCATAACACATGGCTACCGGGCGTCGCCAGATGGTAAAACCGCTAAATGCTAGGCAATTGCCATTCTTGATTAAAGCGGCGGCTTCCTGTAAAGTAATAATCTTGGGTGCTTTCATTACTCTTCCTCCTCTTAACTATGGAGCGGTTTCCGTTTTTCCAAGCAATTTTTCGGTAAAAAGCTATGCCCCATTTTTTAATACGCTCCCTTACATTTTGTTCAGACGCAAAGAACATTCCATAAATCATAAATGACAAGAAAACCCAGATTTCGGATTTTGGTTCTATATGATTTGGTTATATTGTTAGAACAATACGGTTATATATCTAATAAGCAAAAAATTATCCGGATTGATAAAGGCTATCAGCCATAAACAAATTGCGTAAATTATGGACGATCTGATGCAACTCAAGAATGGCTTAGGAGCTTCATGACCCCTATGAGTCATATGTTAATAAAATAACCCCTTCAATTGTTCAATAATTGTTCAACACACGAAGGGGTTATAGAGCAGTTTATTCATACCGGCATGTCTAGAGCTTTTTATTTAATTATTTGGAATAATCGAAAAACCCTTTGCCGCTTTTTACACCATAATGTCCAGCCCTGACTTTTTGTTTGAATGCTAAAGCGGGTCGGAATTTAGGATCACCAAATTCCTTAAAGAAATAATCTACAACCATTAATAACACGTCAATACCAATTAGATCGCACAAAGCCAGTGGTCCTATAGGCATATTGGCTCCGAGCTTCATAGCTTCATCTATCTCCGCAGCCGAAGCAACGCCTTCCCCGTAAGCCACGGCTGCATCATTCAAATAAGGGACAAGAATACGGTTTACGATAAATCCGGGGGATTCCTTAGCTGGTATCGCTTTCTTGTTAATTGTCTTACATGCTTCCATAGCCAGATCAATTGTTTCTTGGCTGGTTTCCGCTCCCGGGATCACCTCTACAAGTTTCATTACCGGCACCGGGTTAAAAAAGTGCATTCCAACAACTTTGTCGGGTCTGCCGCTTGCCGCCGCAATTTCTGTTATACTGAACCCCGATGTATTGGAAGCAATAACGGTACGCGGCGCACATATGTCGTTTAGCTCCCTGAAAACCTTTTTCTTAACGTCAATATTTTCAACAATCACTTCAATTACCAGATCACAATCCTTAAAATCATTGTTATTAGTACTTACTTTTAAATTTTTTAGGAAGTTGGTTTTATCCTGATCGGTAATTTTGCCTTTGCTTAAATCCTTATCCCAGTTTTTGATCATGCCTTTTATTGCTTTGTCAACAAACGCCTGCTCCAAGTCAACCAGTATAACCTGCAAACCAGATTGGGCGCCAACCTGGGCTATTCCGGCACCCATGGTACCAGCGCCCAAGACTCCGAGTTTTTTAATTGCCATATAAATTCCTCCTATCATCTGGATGTTAAAACAGTCGAAAACATTTGCCGTTTTATTGCATATACGACAACTTCTCTATAGCATAGTAATTAATATAATGCTAAATATTTCTGGTCCATAACGAACACATGGCAGGGCCGCCGCCTACGCAAAGCGAAGCGCCACCTATTGTAAGCCCAAGCCTTTCCATTTCATAATACATGCTCACGATGATACGTAATCCTGTGGCTCCAACCGGATGGCCAAGGGCTATTCCAGAACCGTTGTGGTTGACTTTGTCCAAAGAAAGATTCATACCATAATCTTCCTTGAGCATTCTTCCCACCCCCAACCACTGAGCGGCAAAAGCCTCATTAATCTCCCAGTATTCTACGTCCTCAAATTTCATATTAGCTTGTTTTAAACATTTAGGTATTGCAACGGCAGGACCCAATCCCATAAGCGTAGGTTCCATTCCCGCTCCGCAAATATTGATAAGTTTCATAAGCGGTTTAATACCCAACTTCTCCGCTTTTTCCTTAAACATAATAACAGCACCGGCGGCACCGTCATTAATGCCAGATGCATTAGCGGCCGTAACAACTCCGCCCTTTTTAAAAGCGGGCGGCAGTTTGCTCATGGCTTCCAGGTTGGCGTCGGGTATCATGTGTTCGTCGTTTTCATAATAAGTAACCTTACCTTTTTTCCCTTTAATTTCTACCGGTACTACTTCTCTTTTAAACGTACCGTTTTGAACGGCCGCTGTAGCGCGCTGGTGGCTAATTAGACCCAATTCATCGCATTCTTCACGGGTAATCCCATACTTTTCCGCAACATTCTCAGCAGTTATGGCCATATGTCCGCCGGTAAATCCGCAGAATAATGCATCCTGAATTAGGGCATCTTCAAGAATGCCGGCATTCAGTCTGTAACCCATCCTGGCTTTGGCCAACATATAAGGCACATTGGTCATACTTTCCGTACCTACTACCAGCGCAATTTCAGTTTTTCCCAGGATAATATTATGGGCGGCGATCTCCAAAGCTCGCATAGCTGACGTGCAGTTTTGGTTAATATTAACCGCACTACTTTCCACGGTAAGGCCACAGGCTAAACCAACCTGCCGGGCAGGAAGTGAACCCTGCATATGGGGATATACTTCTCCCATGGTTATTTCATCAATCATAGAGGGATCTACATTAGCTCTCCTTATAGCTTCTTTTCCCACTGTAATGGCCAATTCCTTGGCCTGTACGTCTTTTAAACTTCCCAAAAATCTAGCAATAGGAGTCCTGCAGGCACTTACCATTACAACTTCCTTATTTGTCATCCGAACTACCTCCTTGATTAAAATAGTTTTGTGGGAGCTCTTTTTTCAAATACCTTGTACTTATTGAGAAAACATGATAATAGAATCAGCCTATTCAGTCGAACTTTAATCTTCAACAGTATCCGCTCTGCATATTTACTAAGTTTAGCTCTAAAGTCAGGGGAGACAATCAGGAATCATTCACCTTACCTCATCTTGTAAATATTCAAAGGATCGATCTCTTCACGAAGCAAGCGGATTTCATCCACTAAAATATGATCCGCTTCATCAGCACGGGAAACATCAATGTCAAAGCCGGTGTTTTCCTTTATTTGTTCGAGGGTGATGCCTGGAAAATATTTATCCAGATACATAACCTTGTCGTCATCGTTGAACTTGCAAATGCCCATAGATGATATAAAACAGCTCGGTCCCCCCTGCAATCCCAACTCTTCGCGCCTGACCAGAGTACCTTCAGGCCATTTTTTAACCATCCAACCGGGAGTGGTCAGATAATCTACAAACTCACACACACGGCGCTTCTGGTGAGCCATTAGAATTACCGTTGTTTTGGCAAAAACACCTATATCGACAGCTCCAGCTGTTCCCGCCAATCTTTTTGCAGGCTTATTATAATCCCCACCAATAAAGGTTGAGTTTACATTTCCATACTTGTCGATTTGCGCCCCTCCAATAAATCCAAAATCAATTTCATTACGGCTTAATGGATATAAGCCTTCCGGATCCCCCATTTGCCATGAAGAGCCGTAAGTCAAACGGCTGTCCATTATTGAAATTGCCAATTCCTGGGGATTAGCGTCCGCCTGCCCGGTCTCTATGAAAATAATCATATTGGGACTGTACAGTTTCTTGGCCAATTGTGAAGCAACAAGGGGCAAGCCGGTACCAATAAGACCTTTTTTCCCGTCGAAATTGGCTAAGAACCTGGCGGAATGACAGACCATGGCCTCAACAGCTGAATATTCTCCGATTTTCGCATATTCCTTAGTCATTATTTCACCCCTCCTTTATTCCTGGGAACATAGCCATATGGAGGCAAAGCTCGCAGTTTTTCGAGGCGGCTGACTCCCAGCTTATCCAGATAGTCCCAGTGCCCATTTTGATTAAAGATCCACTGGGCGGCCCATTTATCAAAACCTTCCTGCGTTGCACACATCTTGGCGTATTCCTGGAGAAATGGAATATCCATATCATAGCAATTATAGACCTGCCCGGGATGGGCTCCCCAGGGTACTTCAACTACCATATCCACTGATGTGCAGGGGATGCAGTTGCGATTGGGGTCTTGCCTTATATAGGATTCCGGGACAATCTGTTCTGCGGTTATAATTACTTTTTTGGCACAAAGTGCTCCGAGATGATCAAAAGTCAGGCTACCGTCGATTCTTACAGTTCCTTCCTCACCCGCCATCTGCACATGACAAATGCAAACGTCCAGTTTTATAGCGGGAAGCAGTTGAATCGTTCCCATTCCAAAAAAAGGATCTTCCATTAAGACATATTTTTTGTTGGGCAGCATGGTTTTATCTCTAGCTACTTCAGCCGTTTTGGATAAGTTGTCATAAGCGGGATTTAATACATCAGTACCAATGTCGGTCTTGGAGGCAACAAAGGGAAGTCCGGCCTGCCCGGCCATTAATCCTAAACAATAATCGATATGTCCTATTTCATCAGTAATAATGGTCCCTTCTTCGGTTCTTCTTTTCATGTTGGGGGATATGCCAAATGCGCCATTGGAAGTGTAGCACCCGCGATAGGCCTCAACACAACCACCTCCTACAAGGATATCGTCAGATAAGGAACAGGTTCCGATCAAAACCAGGTTCTTTTTTTTCTGACGAACCATCTCCATGGATGCCGCCACTGGTCTTCTATTTTCAACTATACCTCCTGTAAGTATGACATCTCCATCCCTTACTTCTTGAATGGCTTCCTTGAGGCTAACCACTTTACTTGTTTTCATGTCCATCCTCCTTCATCAACCTGGAATCTCCCAATTATTTCAGGATCTGCTTCGATATCCCTGCGGATCGGCAGCGCGCAATCCCTCCAATCTAGAAGCACCGAGCTTATCCAAATACTGGTCACGGGATTTCACATCCAAAATCCATTCTCCCACCCAACGTTCAAATCCCTCATCCGTACGGGCCGATAATACATAATCTCTTATAAAAGGAATGTCAGTATCGTAATAACCCATCACCTGACTGGGATGTCCGCCCCAGGGAATTTCTACTACCATGTCCACTGCGGTGCAGGGAATTTGGTTGCGGTTGGGATCACGGCGCAAATATTCTTCCGGGACTATCTGTTCAGTAGTAACGATCACGGTTCGCGCTGCGTGAACAAAATAATGATCAAAAGCTAGACTTCCGCTTATTCTAGCTGTTCCTTTTTCCCCAGCCATCTGAGTGTGAATTATAGCTGCATCGGCAGGCATAGCCGGCAGGAGTTTTACCAACCCCTGGTTATAAAAAGGATCTTCAATCAATTCGAACTTCTTTTTCGGAATCATAGCTTTGTTGCCCGCCTTATCAATAAGAATCCGGTTTCTGTCCAATTGATCGTTAAGTACATCGCTTCCCAGCGTGGCCCGGGTAGCAACGAAGGGACTACCCACCATAGCCGCCAGAGCACCATAAATAATATCAAGATGTCCGATTTCATCTGGGAAAAACTTACCAGCTTCGGTCTTTCGTAGGGTTGCCGGAGACAAACCGAAAGTAGCTATTCCTGTATAACAGCCGCGCCAAGCAATTGCACATCCAGCTCCCACCATGATGTCTTCAGCAAGTGAGCATTGGGCCAGCAAGATTAAATTATGCTTTTGTTGTCTCACTATTTCGTAAGCTGCGGCCATTGGGCGGCGAGTATCCACAAAAGACCCCATCATTAAAACGTCACCATTTCTAATTTCATCGATCGCTTCGGAGAGAGAAACTACTTTGTTGCTTCTAGCTAATCTGGGCCTTTTATCAAACAAGTTGTTCATTTTGCTGCCCGCCTTTACCCAGGTTCTCTTTTCAGAAAACACTTATCAAATGGATCACTTATGCCAGCACGCTTTTGCCGATAATAACGCGCTGTATTTGAGCTGTTCCCTCGAAAATCTGCAAGATCTTGGCATCCCGCATCATTTTTTCCACCGGATATTCTCTACAGAACCCATATCCGCCCAATATCTGTACAGCATTGGTTACCACCCTGTTCGCTGCGTCAGCCGCAAAGCATTTACTCATAGCAGACAGATCGGCAGCCATCAGTTTTTCATCAAGCAACCAGGCGGCTTTTTGCCATAGAAGCTTGGAGGCTTCTATATCCATTGCCATATCCGCCAGCATAAACTGTATAGCCTGAAAATCAGCGATACTTTTTCCAAAGGCTTTTCTTTCTTTGGCATAATCACGCGCGAACTCGAAAGCTGCAGAAGCTACTCCCGTTGAAGCGGAGGCAATGAACGGGCGGGAAGAATTGAAAGCCTTCATAGCTAGCTTAAACCCATCTCCTTCTTCGCCCAGCCTGTATTTTTTATGCACCTTAACGTTGTCCAATATGACTTCAGAGGTTTCCGAGCAACGCATGCCCATTTTATGCTCGCTTTTCCCGAAGGAAACACCTTCCGTCTTAGTGTCTACCATGAAGAAGGACTGCGCCCGATTGCCTTTGCTTTTATCATGCGTGGCCAAAACAGTCAGCTTATCGGCATGTTTGCCGTTGGTTATAAAGATTTTCGTGCCGTTTAAGATATAATAGTCTCCGTCCTTTTTACAAGTCGTTGATAGTCCTGCAACATCTGATCCTGCACCTGGTTCTGTGACTGCATAGGCAGCCAGTTTGCCTTCCTCACATATACTGGGATACCAATAATCCCATTGTTCTTCGGTTCCACCGTATAGCACAGGTTCAGACGCCAGCATATTCGCAATGGGTGAAATAGCAATGCCTAGACAGCCCCGACATAATTCTTCAACTACCATACATAACCCAACATTGCCAAAAACCATGCCATTGAACTTTTCCGGAGCATTCATGCAGTTGAGTCCCAGTTCAAACATTTTCTTAACTTCCGGCCAGGGAAACTCTTCCGATTCGTCATATGAAGCCCTTACCGGGACAATTTCATTCTCGACAAACTTTCTCACTGTTTTTTGTAAAGCAATTTGGTCTTCATTATAGGTAAATCCAAAAGCCATTCCTTTTCTACCTCCTCGTTAAGATTGCCTAAGTTTAGCAAGGTTAAGATATGAATGCACACCCCCTTTTTTTACTGGATTCAATATATCTGTAATTGCAAAATATGTGCCAGAAAAGAAAAAAGGAGGTTAACCCCGAAATATTGGATTTGAGCATTTTCGTTTAAATAAATATATCGGCATAAATCCTAACAATTGCTTGATCGTTCATTGATTGGCAATTGTAATACTAGATATATTGGATTTTACGGATAATAGAAAAAAAACGACATTCTTTGGATAAATACCTAACACAGGCTATCACCATTAATAATTTTCGCAGCTGTATAATCCGGTATTTATAAAAGCTGAAAATATCAGCAATTTAAATTTTTAATGTCAACGGGTTCTAGCTAGGGAAGATAATAATTATATCTTTTTAAGTTAAGGTAATCCATAAATTGCAAATATTCCAATCCACATGTATTTAATAATGGTGAGTTATGGCTCGGAACCACAAAATTTACCTGGGATATGTGAATTTTACAACCAATTTTTTTATAGCCTGGAATATTCTCATTGACTTCAACTAATACATACTCCGAAGCAACAATTTCGTTCTGGAATTGTTGCTTCGAAACTTTCTTGGTGTACCAAAAGTACCCTTCTGTATCCATAGGACTTACTGAAACCATAAAAGTCAAATCAGTTTTTGCTTGTATGTTGTCGATTCTGGTATTCAATATACTATTGATAGATGGAATATTTTCTTGTTCCCGCATCTTCCATTTATATGGTATAAAGTTGAAATGTTTTTTTTCGAATTTGATATCATGGCAGCATATTGGTATGCATCCGGATCATAAAGAATATAAACGTTATTTAACTTATCCCTACGCCTAGCTAGAGCGAAATCAAGTTCATTGGTATGACATACTCCGAAAGCATAACGGACAATACTTCCTTCTTTTATGCATTTAACCGCTTCATCTGCAAATGTAAATTTCCTGTCATAGTCTTTTAAATAGTTTAGAGCAATCTTCAATTCCATAGAATTCACTCCTTTATTAAAGAAACTGGAAGAAGTCAGACTGCCAAGTCCCTGATAAAGGCTAAATCTTCGCAGTAGTAAGATTAATCAGCTTTGAAATTCACCAAACTTAGACTAATTGATTGTCTCGCAATAAACATGCCAAAGACCCAATAAAACAAAGATAACCAATTTCTTGGGTTTTTGGCACAGATACCGTTATCTCATTGGTTAAATCACAATGGCTTTTTATCAACTAATTTCGGAAAAAAACTTAATGAAAATAATATAAAGTCAATGGTCGGTACTCGAAATTTTACCTAAAAATAAAAAACCTGTCGAAACAGGTTCTTCAGGATTAAACTAAGATGTCACTGCAAAAGTTATAAATATGCATTAGCTTGTATAAATATGCCGCTCGCAGTCTTCGCATGGGCAACACCTGCGGCTTGTCTCGTGGCTCAAGGGGTGCCGCGCTAATCTCCCATCCCGGTCACAACCTTAATAGTGACACCCGCAGGGTGATAGCGCTCTCGCGACGTCCTGTCGCTCGCCCCCTGTCGCCTGCTCGCCTTCGCCGGGTGTTTCATCCATGCTTCGCCAACGTTCGCTTTGTATATTTATGCAACCCTTATGCAACAAGAGGTTTTTTGCAGTAGAATCAACCAAGTTTTTTTGTTAATATCTGACCCTTCTTTCCCTATCGCTTAAGCATCATCGGGTTGAAGTCCATATTGTTTTATTTTCTTATAAAGCGAGGATAAATCAACATCTAAAATACTAGCGGTCTTTCTTTTATTGTAATTCGTTTCTTCAAGAACTTTCGAAAGAATTTGCTTTTCATAGCATCTTAACTGCATTTTTAGAGTTTTGGTAGAAGAAAGGCTTAGGTTTACATTATCCAAGTTAATCTTCAAGAAATAAAGGTGCTTGGCGTTAATTATATGATAATTGCCCATATCGGCGAGTAGCATGGCTCTTTGTAACGCATTAACCAACTCTCTAATATTTCCTGGCCAATTATATTTACTGAGCAAATCTAGTGCTTCATCCGACATGCTTACAACGTTTGTTTTTAAATCAATATTTAATTTCGTTATAAGATAATTAACCAGCAGGGGAATATCTTCTATACGGTTTCTTAACGGAGGAATGTCCAGAGTAAGTACGTTCAATCTGTAATAAAGATCCTCTCTGAATTTCTGCTGAGTAATCATTTCTTCCAAATTCCGATTTGTAGCAGCGATGATCCTAACATTTACTCTAATTGGGTGATTGCTGCCTAATCGCTCAAATTCCTTTTCTTGTAAAAATACCAGCAGCTTGCTTTGCATGGAAGTAGACATCTCACCAATCTCATCAAGAAAAATAGTTCCCCCGTTGGCCAGTTCGAACTTTCCGGGATTTCCCCCTTTTCGCGAGCCGGTAAACGCACCTTCTTCATAACCGAAAAGTTCGGCTTCCAACAGGTTCTCCGGTATGGCCGCGCAATTGACCCTTATGAAAGGCATTCTCGAACGGCTGCTAGCTTTATGAATCGCATGGGCGAATAGCTCTTTCCCGGTTCCGCTCTCGCCGGTAACTAATACGGTGATGGAGGGATGAAGTGCTGCCTTTTGGGCCATGAATTTCATATCTTGAATGTTTCTGGCTTGACCAATAATTTCAGAAAAGCCATGACGGGCGGAATACAGGTTGCGAACTTCATCCCTATACATATTCAGCTCGGACATGAGATTATTTACGAGATCTTTGGCATCCCAAATATCCATAAACAGACTGTAAGCAAAGCAAGCCACTACTTTGCCGTCTTTTATTATGGGTAATGCGCATGCAATCATATTGTAGCCGTTTACTGACCAGTTATAGCCTACGATAGCTTTACCGGTTCTAAGCACGGTAAGAGTACGAGATTCTGGAGTAATATCGCCAACATTTTTACCTACGACCTCTTCTTTTTTTTTCCCTAGAACGTCTAGATAAGTTTTATTGATAAATACGACTGTTCCGTTATTACATACAATTATTGCGGTCATAGCGCTGGTATCCAACAAATCGCTTACTAATAAATCTGGAATCAAAACCACCCCCCCATCCGTATCACCAAGTCCCACTGATACATTTTTTATCAACCACAACACTGGAAGCTAAATGCAATATTCTATATTGAAGTATTGGTGCCAGCCTTTAGTTGAGTTGGTTATGGGTTATGGTTTTAAAATAATAGATGAATCATCTGATATTTTCTTATCTTTTATGATTATATTCTATTCCAGTAATCATCTTAAGGCAATTCATATGGTGTTCAAAACCCACCATTATACTAGGAGCTTGCCCCAAAACCCCTTTAGCACGGCGCAAAACATAACATTCTGTTGCTAATAGGGGCTAATATACACGAAAACAAAATCAAGATTTTCGACTGCCCACAGTTTGCCAATGCCTTGAGAAAGGAGATCCGCTCCCATGCGGAGGCAATCGCCGCTGCAAAACTGTCCCGGCAAGGTGTCAATTACGAGTTGAGAGAGAATGCCTTCTTGAAGATCGATAACTGGGAACAGGCTCAAAGTTTATCGGACAGCATCCGGGTGGAAGACCTGCACCAGGTGCTAGATATTCTGGCCTCACGATACGTCCCGTTTCTGCAAAGGTACGGGTTTTAATCTATAGATGGAGCATCATGCAGGCGGAATACGCCACTGATATTGTTTTCAAGAAACAGGCCGATCTCGGGCTGCTCTATGAAACATTGGTGCGCACCGCCGTCCACTCCGTGAAACCGGAGAACATCGCCTCATTCCTGGGGCAGAAGCTCCACTGGAACTACCAGGGCGAAATGGGCAACAACTTCAACACACGCATTCGCAGTACGAGAATTAAGCACCAGATGGGTGCGGTCTCAATACCGGCGCTACCTGGAGTTTATCTCTACCTTTGACGATCCCAGCGACGGTATTAAGAAGCTTGCCAAAATCTCCGATCCCGTCATGAAGGATGAGAGAAGCTACAAAGGCTTCAATTCCTTCAGCCATGCCGACCGTAAGCTTTTTGAAGTCCTGGCCCGGGGAGAGTTTAACATCCAGGGTTTTCAAAACAAGATGATCCGCAAATTTATCCCCGACTTGAGCCCGGCTTCCATCTCCAGGATCTTGAAGCGCCTTTTGCTTCACGGCCTGATCAAAAAAGTTGCGCATACCCACAAATACTATCTTACGAAACTCGGGAAAGCCGTCATCACTACAGGACTTAAATTTTATCATCCCCAGTCAGGCTGGAATAGAAGTTTCTGTTGCTTAATTTTCTTTCCAGTTTGCAAAGATCTTTAGGATTAAGGGCCTAAGCCGAAAAGTTTTGTAATGGGGGTGCCTAAAGTTAGGTGCACCTTCTTTGGCAACCCCATTACTACAAGTAAAGGGGGATTATACTAATTCTTGAAATAATCAAGGTTAGTTTTATTTTGCCATTCTGATTGAGATCTCCATTCAAAGCAATTCAGTTTTTTATAACCTAAGCCAAAAAGTTTTGTAATGGGGGTGCCTAAAGAGGTACAGCTTCTTTGGCAACTCCATTACCACAATAAAAAAGAATTAGATTAGAAGAGGTACTTGAAACTATCGGCTTTTATAGACCGGGTTCCTTTTTTCTAAGAAGGCCTTCATGCCTTCTTTCTGATCCTCGGTTGAAAAAAGTGCTGCCCAAGTCTTTATTTCATAACTCAAAGCCGAAGATAAATCTACGCTCAAACCATAATTAACACACCTTTTAGCAGCTTTCATAGCTAATGGCGATTTAACCGCCATTATATTTGCGATTTTTTTAGCTTCATCCATGAGCTGTTCTTTTGGAACGACTTTGGTAATAAAACCAATTTTTAAAGCAGTATCAGCACTAATTGGCAACCCGGTCATGACCATATATTTTGCCCAACCCGGTCCTACCGTACGGGTTAGCCGTTGGGTTCCACCAGCGCCTGGAATGATTCCCAGATTTATTTCAGGTTGTCCAATTGATGAGCCCTCAGCAGCAATACGTATATCACATGCTAAAGCCAGTTCGCTACCCCCACCCAAAGCCAACCCGCTTATTGCTGCTATGACAGGTTTGTCGAGACGGTCAATCTTATCGAATGCCACTCTAATTGCCTCAACAAATTTTTCGGCCTGCAAAGAATCTGCATTGGCCATAAAAGCTATATCTCCTCCTGCCGCAAATGCCCTCTCTCCTCCAGTTATTATGACAGCTTGCACTTCGTTGTCAGAGCCAATATCATCCATTAAAATAGTTAACTCGTTTATTAGTTCATCATTTAAAGCATTTAATGCCTTCGGCCGATTTAGAGTAATAATTCCAACACCCGCATCTTTTTCATACAATATAGTTTTTAATTCCATAGCTTTAACCCCCTCATTATTAATGTAAGCACTCAGGTAATTGAGAAAAACTCTTCTTGTTAATTGATAAAGCAAAAACTATGCCAATATTTTATTATATAACAAAAGTCCGAAATTCCGGCGTTCAGGTCGGATCGATCTTTTTATTTTTGGGTTATATATATGGTTTTTAAACCAATAAAATGGGAAAAAAACAAAAAGGCAAGTATTAAGCATTACTGCAAAGATATGTCAGCCTTTCCGCAGACAGTGCTGACGCATGATTTTTTTTAAAAAACAGCTATCCCGGAATTGCTGGATCAGTTAATTTATCGAGGGTTGCATTGTTACAATTGATGCGATGGGTCTGCAGAAAAAAATCGTAAAAAAGATAGTAAATGACAATAAAGTGATGAATGGGATTTAATCCATGAATGGGCAAGTGCTCCGTCAAGCATAAATGGTTAAAGAGATATATTGCTTTAGAAAACGGAGTGCCAAAAACTGAAGACAACCCGGAATCGTCTCTCCGGATTTAATGAAATAGGATAAAGAGAGCCAAAGACTTCTTTATCACCAAGCATGTGATACTCGTTAACATATTGTCGCCAACACTTCATGTCCTTACCCGCTCTAGCAATTTCTAAATGAACCGGCTCTATTTCTCCTTTAAATTACAGCTAATCGGAGGGCCAATCTGAATTTCGGCCATTTTTAGTTTCGAAGGGCTGCGTTGTTTTGCAACATTTGAAGGGGGGAGTTCAATGAGTCCTGATTCTTCTAACAATTCTAAAAATGCCCTACATTGATGTGTTTTTGCTCTCCCCGCAGGTGTAGTCCATTCTAGAAACTCACAAACGGTTGTTGCTAATTCTTCCCTTGATAGTTGTGGAGATTTTTCCCTCGTCCACAGTATGAGGTCTATTTCTCCAGATGTAAAATTTCTGCCAGAATAAACCTTGTGATCGTCTTGTCCATGGTAGCCTCACCTACCTTTTCAAGACTATCATAGAAGGTTTCTTTATTTTGGTCCAGCCCTACTTTGCGAAAAAGTTTTTTGAAATAACTTTACATCCCTGTTTTCATGCCGTTCTGAAGTTCATGCTTCAACTCTGCTCCCTCTCCCTTAAATCTTTTAATTTTATTACTGACTCTACTGCAAAAACCCCTTTTGTTGCATGAGGGTTGCATAAATATACAAAGCGAGCGTTGGCGAAGCATGGATGCAACACCCGGCGAAGGCGAGCAGGCGAAAGGGGGCAAGCGACAGGACGTCGCGAGAGCGCTATCACCCTGCGGGTACTCCTGGTGTTCCACCCTGCGGGTACTCCTGGTGTTCCACCCTGCGGGTGTCACTATTAAGGTTGTGACCAGGATGGGAGATTAGCGCGGCACCCCTTGAGCCACGAGACAAGCCGCAGGTGTTGCCCATGCGAAGACTGCGAGCGGTATATTTATGCAAGCTAATGCATATTTATAACTTTTTGCAGTGACATCATTACTTTATTACGATAGAACATAAACTTTGCTTTCACCTGGAAATTTATAACGAGGTGAAATATGTCCTCCGCTAAGCGGTCGCCTATTAACAAAACAGGCGGGTTCTAATCCCCCGCCTCGTTGCAGCGCTGTGTTGTAAATGCTCCGCAGTTTCTTCCGATGCTCAAATGATTCGAGCCGTTAAACCATGAAAGATGAATCATAGCTCTATCTTGCGATCATAAATTACCACCGCCAGGGTGAATACTAATGTCGCCGCCAGCAACAATATTAATAGCTCTCCGGTCAGGGACGAATTGTTAAGGATTGCCAGCGAATCAGCAGGCGTTATCATTTTCAGTTTAACGATAGAAAAATTGATGATTTTACTCATGCAATAAAAGGTGAGAAGGAAGACTATAAAAGTAATCAGACTGGAGAAACGCGAGCTTAATTTTCCTGTAATCTGACTCAAAAAGCCCATACTAATCAGGAATAGTAAAGCGGCAATACTTAGTAAATAAAACAGAATGGCCAGGTTCAAAATATCCGGGTAATTGGATATCAATTTCATAATATCCGGAATTGCTTCCCGGGCCAAAAACAACCCCATCAAGACAGCTATCAAGGTACCTGCAATATACTGGGTAATTAAGGCAGCCAGCTTGGCCCCCATAATCATGACCCCTGAAACAGGCAATGACATGATGAGATAAACCGTATTATTGCTCCACTCACGGCTTACCAGTTTGAAAGAAGAAATAAACGGCAAAAAAGCCGCCACGGCCAGCACCATAAAAGTAGGTATTATAAAAACTGCCGGGTGAAATGATGTATACCGGTTCATATTAAAATAGAACAATCCGTTAAGAATCACTGCCGCAGCTACTACTATAACGATTTCAGGCACTAATTCCCGCATATCTTTGGTATATAATTGGGAAAACATTTTCAACTTACTGGTTGACATGGCGAAACGCCTCCTTCATTATTTCTACCAGAGATTGGCCTCTTTCCACTCGGAATTCTTCCGCCGATCCGGAAAGCATAATCTTTCCTTGATCGATAAAAAACACTTCGTCAACCAGGCTCTCCACCTCGGCAATCTCATGAGTGGATATTATTATGGTCTGTTCCCCTTCCCGATAATCTCTTACCAGGGTGTTTATTATTTCTTCCCGGGTCAGAATATCTATACCTGATAATGGTTCATCCATTAACAGATAAGGGGCACGCCGGGCAACAGTAAGCAACAGCTTGGTTTTGGCCCTCTGACCTTTGGATATTTTACCTATTTTCATTTCCGCACTCAGGTTTAAGTATTTTAAAAGCTCATGGTATTTATTATTATCCCAATCCACATAAAAGCTTCGGGTAAATCCGGCCGCCTGACCAATAGTCATCCAAGGATATAAATGATCTATTTCCGGCAAATAGGCTATTCGGGCTTTGCTCATGCGCGGCAATTCACCGTCTATCAGTACTTGCCCCTGATCCGGACGATTGAGCCCTGCTATCATTTTAATACTGGTTGATTTACCTGCTCCATTGGGACCAAAAAGACCAATTATTTTACCGGTGGGAAAATTCGCGTCCAACTTATCCAGAGCCAGTGTACTGCCGAACCTTTTCGACACCTCTTTAAACTCAATCACTAAAACCCTCCTCCCTGTTCCTTTTCTTCTTCCTCCAACATGCTTATCATCTGGGCGCAGGTATATCCTAGAGACTTCATCTCCCCGACAAAATACTCCAGCACATCCCGGGCCATCTCCAACTTAATTTCTGTCAGCATCGGCTCGGCAGCAATAATAAATGTCCCCTGCCCCCGCTGCGTTTCCACCATTTGCAGGGCCTCCATTTCGCGATATGCTCTCTGCACGGTATTCGGGTTTATGCGTGCTTGTTCAGCATATTCCCGCTGGGATAATATTTTATCACCCGTCTTAAGCTCGCCCCGAATAAGCTGCTTTTTATAGCTGTCAATTATCTGCCGATAAATGGGACGGGAACTGTCAAATTTCATGGCTTCCACCTCCTGGGCCATTAGTGCACTAGTCTAATAGTTTACTGTTATGGTAAGCGTATTATTAATTATTGTCAAGCGGTTTATTGAAAAGCTCAAGAATATAGACGTGAAAAAGGGCAGGGACTGGAATCTTCTAATGTAATCTTCTGCCCTGCTTCCACCCAGGCAGCTCAACCTCACATCTAAATTTTTCAAGAGAAATAGATATGGATATTTTAGGCATCATTGGCTATAATAATAGTAAATATTAAATTAGACGGAGGTTATTATGACCTATATTAGCCGGCATGCAGAAACTACGGCAGATAAAGCTGCAAAAATGTTTCCGGTAGTTTTAATTACAGGAGCCCGGCAGGTAGGCAAGACTACATTACTAAAACATATGACCAGCGATATTCCCTACTTAACCCTTGATGATCCGATTTTATTGCAAAATGCCATTGAGGAAGCGGGAAGCTTTTTCAAAATGACACCGCCACCGGTAATGCTTGATGAGATACAGTATGCACCCAGCCTGTTTAGCTATATTAAAATGAGCG
>Ga0334890_1003197_pt1 | contig 17004 bp, 10 predicted proteins | sample GraSluR1_MG_3_FD_207220 | JGI IMG/M metagenome (GOLD analysis project Ga0334890, IMG submission 207220) | Sludge microbial communities from methane-producing bioreactor in Wageningen University, Netherlands - Granular Sludge_31_08-R1 | ecosystem: Engineered > Bioreactor > Anaerobic >... | reverse complement strand
CAATGGCGGTCGCGGATCATCATCAACGCCACCGGCACCTGGACCAACCCGGTGTGGCCCGATATCGCCGGCCGCGCCACCTTCGCCGGCCGGCAGTTGCACACCCACGACTACACACGGGCTGCTGACTTCGCCGGACGCCGAGTCGCGATCGTCGGTGGCGGGATCTCGGCGATCCAGCATCTGGCGGAGATCTCGCGGGTGGCCACCACCTTCTGGTACACCCGGCGGGTACCTGAATTCCGCGACAGCTTCACCCCGGACGAGGGCGGACGGCAGACCATCGACCAGGTGCGGGCCGACGTCGAGGCGGGCCGCCCGACCCGAAGCGTGGTCTCCTATACCGGTCTGCCGCGGAACCAGTACACCCGCGAGGCGCACGACCGGGGCGTGCTCCGGCGCCGGCCGCTGTTCACCGCGGTGGAACCTGACGGAGTCCGGGAGGCCGATGGCAGCTTCACCCCGCTGGACACGATCGTCTGGGCGACCGGGTTTCGCGCCGCACTGCAGCATCTGGAGCCCATGCGGCTGCGCAACCAGCTGGGGGCCATCACGATGCGCGGCACCCAGGTGGCCGGCGAGCCACGCGTCCATCTGATCGGGTACGGCACCTCGCAGTCCACCGTCGGGGCCAATCGGGCCGGCCGCGAGGCTGTCGCTGCGATCGTCCGGCAGTCGCGGTTCTGACGCTGCGCGGCGCCGTGATCCCTGCGGTGACACGGGCCGGGCCGATAGACTGGCACTCATCACTGAAGATGATGCTTGGGCGACCAGAGGAGGCCGTGATGACCGCAGAGCTTCAGACCGCAGGTCGGATTGTTGTGGGAACCGATGGCTCGGAGCGAGCGAACAAGGCTGTTGATTGGGCTGCTGAACGGGCCCAGATACGCGGAATCCCACTTCTCGTGCTGGATGTGATCGCCGAGGTGCCGCTGCCGAGTCGCACTCACGCGCTCAAGGCAATGGCGAGCGGGGGCGACTTCCTGGAGCAGTACAACGCGCGTGCCGAGAAACGCCTCGACAAGGTACTCACGCAGCTGAAGGAGAAGCATCCCGATCTCGATGTCGAGGGCCAGGTCGTGCGGGGCAACCCGTCGGCGGTGCTCGCCGAGGCGTCCCGCGATGCGTTCCTCGTCGTGGTCGGCGCGCGTGGTCAGGGCGCACCGATGTCCGTGAAGCTGCTGGGTGGCGTCTCGGACGCGGTGGCCACCCACTCGCACGGACCCATCGCGGTGATCACCGACGAATCGATCGAGAACCCCGGTGGCCCGGTCGTGGTCGGCGTCGACGAATCCGCGGCGGCGAAGGGCGCCATCGACTTCGCCTTCGAGACCGCGCATGTCCGCAAGGTTCCGCTGATCGCGATCAACGCCTGGGATTTCGGCGCCTACGACGCCTACAACGCCGACGTGTGGGAGTACTCGATCGACGAGATCACCGCCGGGTTGACCGAGATGGTCAACAAGCAACTCGCCGACGGAAAGGCCAAGTTCCCCGAGGTCCCGACCGAGGTCCGGGTCGTCAGGGGCAGGGCCGAGGTCGCCCTGGTGGACGAGTCGAAGAAGGCGGGCCTGGTCGTCGTCGGTTCACGCGGACGCGGCGGCTTCGCCGGCCTGCTGCTGGGCTCGACCAGCAAGCACGTGCTGCGCGAGGCGCACTGCCCGGTGATCGTGACCCGCGGCGAGGTCCCGACCGAGACGACCATCTGAGCCGCCGACGCCTCCACGGATCCCGTTCAGGACCTGCATCGTTGACCCGGGTTTGGCGCTCGGGCCAACGATGCACGTAGTATGGACGTCAGGTCCCCCGTGCGGCGGTAACTCGCCCAACCCCCCCAGGGCCGGAAGGCAGCAAGGGTAAGTGAGCTCTTCCGGGTGCGCGGGGGGCCCCTTTTTGCGCCAGGGTGAAGAACTGTCGGTGGCTCAGCATAGGCTTGCCGGGTGGACGACGATCTTGGCTTCGACGGGGACGACCTCGCTGACGATCCCGATGACCTCCTGCTGTTCGAGCAGGACGATGCCGGCATCCCGTCAGCGCCCGAGCCCGTCGTTGTAGCGCCGGCTGCGACCGTCGAGCGTCCGCCGGCGCCGCTGGCGCTGTACCGGCGCTATCGTCCGGACACCTTCGCCGAGGTCATCGGCCAGGAACACGTCACCGAGCCGCTGTGCCGGGCGATCGCCAACAACAAGGTCAACCACGCGTACCTGTTCAGCGGGCCGCGCGGCTGCGGCAAGACCACCAGCGCGCGGATCCTGGCCCGCTGCCTGAACTGTGCGCAGGGCCCCACCCCCACGCCCTGCGGAGTCTGCGATTCCTGCGTGCAACTGGCCACCGGAGGCCCGGGCAGCATCGACGTCATCGAGATCGACGCCGCTTCCCACGGCCGGGTGGACGATGCCCGCGATCTGCGTGAGGGCGTCTACTTCGCGCCGGTGGCCAGCCGCTACAAGATCTACATCATCGACGAGGCGCACATGGTGACCAAGGAGGGCTTCAACGCCCTGCTGAAGGTCGTCGAGGAGCCACCCGAACACGTCAAGTTCATCTTCGCCACGACCGAACCCGAGAAGGTCATCGGGACGATCCGCTCCCGCACCCACCACTACCCGTTCCGGCTGGTGCCGCCGCGCACACTGACCGCCTATCTGGAAAAGATCTGCGGTGAGGAAGGTGTCGACGTCGAGCGGGGCGTGCTGCCGTTGGTGGTGCGCGCCGGTGCCGGCTCGGTGCGCGATTCGCTGTCGGTGCTCGATCAGCTGCTGGGCGCCGCCGACCACGGACGCGTCAGCTACCTGCAGGCTGCCGGGCTGCTCGGCTACACCTCCGACGCGCTGCTGGACGAGATCGTGGACGCTTTCGCCGCCGGAGACGGCAAGGGCGTGTTCGCGGGGATCGACAAGGTGATCGAGGTCGGCCAGGACCCGCGCCGCTTCGCCGAGGACCTGCTGGAGCGGATGCGTGATCTGGTGATCGTCTCCCAGGTGCCGGACGCGATCGATTCCGGGCTCATCGATGTGGCCGAGGACCAGGCCGAACGGCTGCGTGCCCAGGCGGCGGCGCTGGGCTCGGGCGAGCTCACCCGTGCCGCCGAGGTGATCGCGACCGGCCTGGTGCAGATGCGGGGCACCACCGCACCGAGACTGCATCTGGAACTGATCTGTGCGCGCATCCTGCTGCCCACCGCCGACGACGGCGCCCGCGGCGTGCATGCCCGCCTCGACCGGTTGGAACGGCGCCTCGACATGCCCGACGTCGTGCCGGGCCGCTCGGTCGCGCCGCCGGCCGGGGACGCCGAGATCCACCAGTTCCCGGCTCGCACGGCGCAGCCCTCCCGGCGACCCGAGCCGGTCGACGCGCCGATCGTCCCACCCGCCGACGAGCAGACCCCGCCCACCCGGCAGCGCCCGGCACAGCAACGTCGTCCACCCGAGCAACGCCCGGTCGACCAACCGCGCGGCCGCACCCCGCGGGCAGTCGATGAACAGCGCCCAGCACCCCAGCAGCCGGCGGCCCCTCCGCCGGCACCGCAGCCCCAGCCCAGCACCGCTGCCGCATCCGGCCCGAGCACAGCCGATCTGCGGAGGCTGTGGCCGCAGATCCTCGAGGAGGTGAAGTCGCGCAAACGGTTCACCCACGCCCTGCTCAGCCAGAACGCTCAGGTGGTCGAGGTTCGCGGCTCCGACCTGCTGCTCGGTTTCGCCAGCCAGGGCACCTTGGAGCGCTTCCAGTCGGGCGGCAGCATCGAGGTGCTGCGGGAGTGCCTGATCGCGGTCCTGGGCGCAGATCTTCGTATCTCGGCGGCTGTGGACGGAGGCCCCTCGGCAGCCGGTCAGCATCAGCAGGCGGCACCCTCCCAACCCGGCGACGAACCCGACCATGAGCCGCAGCCGGTGCCACATCACTACCAGGCGGTCCATGACGAGGATCGTCGGCAGGCAGCGCCGGAGCGCGGCAGCAGCCCGCACGATGGCCAGAACCGGCGACCGGAGACCCCCGAGGCCGATATGGGCGATATCGTCACAGCTGAGGACGTGGTGCTCGATGAGTCGGGCGTGGACGCCGCGGAGCTACTGATGCGCCAGCTCGGCGCCCAGATCATCGACGAGCAAGAAACCTAAGTCCGCAACGAAAGGACATCCATGTTCCCCGAAGGAATGGACATGAACGCGCTGTTGCAGCAGGCCCAGGCCATGCAGGCGCAACTGCAGCAGGCCCAGGAGGACCTGGCGAACTCGGTCTTCACCGGCAGCGCGGGCGGCGATCTCGTCCAAGCGGTCGTCACCGGTGCCGGCGAGCTGGTCGGTCTCACGATCGAGCCGGGTGCCGTCGACCTCGACGACCTCGAGTCGCTCAGTGACCTGATCATCGCCGCGGTGCGGGATGCCGGCACCCAGGCCGCCAATCAGGCACAGGCGTTGATGCCCGATCTCGGCGGCCTCGGATTCTGAGAGGCTTGAGTTAGTTGTACGACGGTCCCGTCCAAGACCTGATCGATGAACTGGGACGCCTGCCCGGGATCGGCCCGAAGAGTGCTCAGCGCATCGCCTTCTGGCTGCTCGACCAGCCCGCCGAGGACGTTGAACGCCTCGCCCAGGCGCTGATCGAGGTCAAGCAGAAGGTGCGTTTCTGCGAGATCTGTTTCAACGTCACCGATCAGGACGTCTGCCGCATCTGCCGCGACCCCAAGCGCGACGCCTCGTCCATCTGTGTGGTGGAGGAGAGCAAGGATGTGGTGGCGATCGAACGCACCCGGGAGTTCCGGGGTCGCTACCACGTGCTCGGCGGCTCGATCAGCCCGATCGCCGGTCGCGGGCCGGGCGACCTGCACATCGCCGAACTGGTGCGCAGGCTCAGCGACGCCGCGATCACCGAGGTGATCCTGGCGACCAACCCCAACCTGGAGGGCGAAGCGACCGCCACCTATCTCAGCCGGCTGCTCGGCCAGACCCCGGGCATCCGGATCACCCGGCTGGCGTCGGGTCTGCCGGTGGGTGCCGACCTCGAGTACGCCGACGAGGTGACGTTGGGGCGGGCGTTCAGTGGCCGCCGCTACGTCGACTGACCATCGTATTCTTCGCCGCGCTCCAGCCGGACGATGTTCACCGCACCCCAGAAGCCGAGCCCGTTGATGATCACGCGGGGATTGCCTTCGGGTGCCGGCCGGGTGGCCTTGACGTAGCGCGGCTTCTCCCAGCCGAAACCGCCCATGAAACCGATTCCGTTGACCTCGACGTCCATCTCGGGCGGCACGATGACATCGGTGCCCCCCATGATGGCGAAGCAGGTAACGATCGTGGTGTCGCTGGTGAAGATCGCCTCACGCAGGTCGATGGAGGTGCCGCCCATCACCGCGATCGAGACATGGGTGGGAGCGACCGTCCACTCGCCTGCCCGGTCGACGCCGCTCATGACCCCGACCGACAGCGCCGATCCCTTGGTTCCCTCGGGTGCGTAGACCGCCGGCAACGCCGGTTCGTCGGGCTCGGACTGCCAGCTGTCCTGAATGATCAGATCACCTGCGGGCACCGGAGACTGGTAGCTGACAACGCCGGGCTCCACCGCTTGTGGCGCCGGGGACGCGGTCAGGCCGCCGAGGTCGGACAGCAGATCGTCCAGCTCATCGAGGTAGACCGCGCCCAGTGCCTGTGGGCTGCGCTCCTGGAATTCGTCGCGGGTGATGCGCCCCTCGCGCCAGGCGCGGGTCAGCGCTTCGATCGCCTGCTGGCGATCGGCATCGCCCGCCCGCTGCCGCGGCGCATCCTGGAAGTCATCGTCGTGGCTCATGATTCAACAGTAGTTGCCCGGGAGCGAGGCGAGTCACAAGGCGATCGTCGTCGGGGCGCGATCGGTCGCACCGGCCGGCGATTCGGGCAGCGTTGCGAACCTCTCGGCATGATTGGGTACCGCTGTAGCGCGTAGGGATATATAGGTGGACCCAATATCGGCTCGGCTGCGTCTCGGCAGCGGAGTCGGTTTCTTCGACGGCCGGGTGGCCGCCTACACTGGAATCCGCTGCTGCACGGCGCAGATGAGGCCATCACCTCGGAGCTGCCGGAAGAACGGCCGGGAGACCGGCTCACTAGAACCGGCCGCAGGGCGCGAATGAAGTGGGGATGCTTCGCATCCCAACAGGGGTGGTACCGCGGACGCCCGACCGGCGCGTTCGTCCCTTGATCGGTTTTCGACGAGGGAATTCTTCATGAGCGACCAAGAGGTGCAGCAGCCTGCTGACGGCTACCGTGCCGTGCCCGCGCAACTCGATCTGCCATCGATGGACCATCAGATCCTCGAGCTGTGGAAGCGGAACGACACGTTCCGCCGCAGCTGGGAGGCTACCAAGGACGGCAAGCGGTGGACCTTCTTCGAAGGCCCGCCGACCGCGAACGGGCACCCGGGCACCCACCACATCGAGGCCCGCGTCTTCAAGGACGTCTTTCCCCGCTTCAAGACGATGCAGGGCCGCCGCGTCGACCGCAAGGCCGGCTGGGACTGCCACGGCCTACCTGTTGAGTTGGCCGTCGAGCAGGAACTCGGCATCGACGACAAGTCCGAGATCGAGGCGTTCGGCGTAGCCAAGTTCAATGAGCTGTGCCGCACTTCGGTGTCCCGCTATGTCGGCGAGTTCGCGGAGCTCACCAACCGGATGGGTTACTGGGTCAACCTCGACGACGCCTACTGGACGATGGACCCGCACTACGTCGAGTCGGAGTGGTGGGCCCTCAAGAAGATCTTCGACGAGGGCCTGCTGGCCGAGGACTACCGGGTCGCCCCCTACTGCCCGAAGGACCAGACCGCGCTGAGCGATCACGAGGTCTCGCAGGGATACGAGGACGTCTCCGACCCCTCGGTCTACGTCCGTTTCCCGCTGACCAGCGGTCCCTGGCAGGGCGCCGACCTGCTGGTCTGGACGACCACCCCGTGGACGCTGGTCAGCAACACCGCGGTCGCGGTGCATCCCGAGGTCAGCTACGTGCGTGCCACCGACGGCGCCTCCCAGCTGGTGGTCGCCGAGCCGCTGTTCGAAACCGTGCTCGGCTCGATCACCGATGATGACGGCAAGCCGGTCTGGCAGATCGTCGACCAGATCACCGGGGCCGAGATGGAGTACTGGGACTATCAGCGTCCCTTCGAGCTGGTGCCGTTCAAGGACCGGGCCAACTTCGTGGTGCTCGCCGACTATGTCACCACCGCCGACGGCACCGGCCTGGTGCATCAGGCGCCCGCCTTCGGCGCCGACGACATGGCGATCTGCCGTGCCTACGGCCTGGAGATGCTCAACCCGATCCGCTCCGACGGCACCTTCGAGCCGACCGTCCCGCTGGTGGGCGGCGTCTTCTTCAAGACCGCCGACCAGGCACTGGTTGCCGACCTCGAAGCTCGCGGCCTGTTGTGGAAGCTCCAGCCGTACACGCACTCCTATCCGCACTGCTGGCGCTGCGGCACCCCGCTGATCTATTACGCCCAGCCGTCCTGGTACATCCGCACCACCCGCATCAAGGACCGGTTGCTGCGCGAGAACGAGGAAACCAACTGGTACCCCGACACCATCAAGCACGGCCGCTACGGTGACTGGCTGAACAACAACATCGACTGGGCGCTGAGCCGCAGCCGCTACTGGGGCACTCCGCTGCCGATCTGGCGTAACGACGCGGACCCAGCCAAGATGGTCTGCGTCGGCTCCCGCGCCGAGTTGGGTGAACTGGCCGGTCTGGACCTGAGTGAGCTTGATCCGCATCGTCCGTTCGTCGATGACATCACCTTCACCATCGCAGGCCAGGCGGGCACCTACCGCCGCGTTCCCGAGGTGATCGACGCCTGGTTCGATTCCGGCTCCATGCCATTCGCGCAATGGGGTTACCCCTACGTGGAGGGTTCGAAGGAGAAGTTCGAGCAGCACTACCCGGCCGATTTCATCTGCGAGGCCATCGATCAGACCCGCGGCTGGTTCTACACGCTGATGGCGGTCGGCACGCTGGTCTTCGACCAGTCGAGCTACCGCAATGTGCTGTGCTTGGGCCACATCCTCGCCGAGGACGGCCGCAAGATGAGCAAGCATCTGGGCAACATCTTGGAGCCGATCCCGCTGATGGACGAGCACGGCGCGGACGCGGTGCGCTGGTTCATGGCCTGCTCCGGTTCGCCGTGGTCGGCTCGCCGAGTCGGCGCCGGGGCACTGCAGGAGACCGTCCGCAAGGTGCTGCTGACCTACTGGAATACCGTCGCCTTCCAAAGCCTCTACGCCCGGGCGAACGGCTGGACGCCGACCGGTTCGGCTCCGGCGGTGGCAGAACGCCACGTGCTGGATCGCTGGCTGGTCTCGGCCACCCAGCAGCTCATCGTGGATGTCACCGCAGACCTGGAGAACTTCGACACCCAGCATGCCGGTGTGCTCTTGCAGGAGTTCATCGACAACCTCTCCAATTGGTACGTTCGCCGTAGCCGGCGCCGTTTCTGGACCGGTGACCCGGGGGCCTTGTGGACGTTGCACGAGACCCTGAATCAGCTGACCCGGTTGATGGCGCCGATCGTCCCGTTCATCACCGAGCGGGTCTGGCAGGATCTGTTCGTGTCGACCGATCCCGATGGCCTCGACTCGGTTCATCTGACCAGCTGGCCGGTGGCCGATGAGTCCCTGATCGACACCGGGCTGGCTTCGGCCATGAAACTGGCTCGTCGGCTGGTCGAGTTGGGACGCGCCGCCCGCGCCGATGCCAAGGTCAAGACCAGGCAGCCGCTACGGCGTGCGCTGATCAGTTCGGGAGCTCGTACCCAGCTGCGGGACGCGCTGCTCGCCGAGATCACCGCCGAGCTCAACATCGGCTCGGTCGAAACCTTCCACGCGGCCGGAGATGTCGTCGACTACTCGGCGAAGGCGAACTTCCGGGCACTCGGCAAGCGCTACGGCAAACAGACCCCGACGGTCGCCAAGGCGGTGGCTGCCGCCGATGCCGCGGAGCTGTCCCGCCGGCTGGCCGCCGGCGGTGTGGTGAAGCTGGATGTCGAGGGTGTCGGCGAGGTCGAGCTCGGCGCCGACGATGTCTTCATCACCGAGCGTCCCCGCCAGGGCTGGTCGGTGGTCGAGGAGGACGGTCAGACGATCGCCCTCGATCTGGAGCTGACCCCCGAGCTCGTCTCGGCAGGTCTGGTCCGCGAGGCGATCCGTTTCATCCAGGAGACCCGCAAGGCATCCGGGCTGGACGTCAGCGACCGCATCCGCCTGGAGTGGGCTGCCGACGATCCGGAGATGGCCAAGGCGGTCGCCGGGCACCTGAGGCAGATCGCCGACGAGGTGCTGGCCACGGTGACCACGCAGGGCGCGGTCGGCCAGGGCTGGGTCGATGACGCCGAGACGGGCCTGCATGTCCACGTCGAGAAGGCCTGAGGTGACCTGCGGGCACTGACGTGACCAACTGACGTCACCAACTGACAGGGCCGGGTGCTGCTGCGCCCGGCCCTGGTTGCGTCCACCCCTGGTTAGATGGGCCTATGGATATGCCGGCATCTGTCCCAGGCCCGCAACACGATCTCGAACGCAATCCGCTGCCACCTTTCGCCTGCCCGGCCGACCAGGTCGTGCAGGAACTCGCCACCGATGCTGCCGCCGGCCTGAGTTCCGCGGCCGCAGCCGAGCGGCTGGCCGCCGACGGTCCCAACGAGCTCGAGACTGCCCCTGCCACACCCTGGTGGAAACGGCTGTTCACCCAGTTCGCCGACCCGCTGGTCGTGCTGCTGCTGGTGGCCATCGTGATCTCGGCTGCCGCCTGGATACTGGAGGGGGCCGAGGGCGCCCCCATCGATTCGATCGTCATCTTCGCCGTGCTGCTGCTGAACGCGGTCATCGGGCTGGTGCAGGAGAACCGCGCGGACGAGGCGGTGGCCGCGCTGAGGGAGATGACCAAGGCCACCACGTTGGTCATCCGCGACGGCAGGCGCGCGGAAATCGCCTCGTCCGAGCTGGTCAGGGGCGATCTCATCGCGCTGGGCGAGGGCGACCAGATACCGGCCGACGCCCGGCTGATCAGCGCCGATGCGCTGCGAATCATCGAATCGTCGCTCACCGGAGAATCCGAACCGGTCTCCAAGTCGACCGACCCCGTCGGGCCGGCGGCCGAACTGGCCGATCGCACGAACATGGTCTTCCGCGGCACCTCGGTGGCCCAGGGCAGTGGTCAGGCAGTGGTCACCGCCACCGGCATCCACACCGAAATGGGCGCCATCGCGCAGATGCTCGCCTCGGTCGAGGACGCCCCGACCCCACTTCAGCGCGAGATCACCAAGGTCTCGAAGGTCCTCGGCATCGCGGTGCTGATCATCGCCGTGGTGGTGATCGTGGCCCTGGTGCTGCTGGGCAACGTACACACTGTCGAGGACTTCATCGAGACCCTGCTGCTGGGGGTGTCGCTGGCGGTGGCGGCCGTGCCGGAGGGGCTCCCGGCGATCCTGTCGGTCGTCCTGGCGCTGGGTGTGCAGCGGATGGCCGCCCACAATGCGGTGGTCAAGAAGTTGACCAGCGTGGAGACCCTCGGATCGGCGACCGTTATCTGTTCCGACAAGACCGGAACCCTGACCCGCTCGGAGATGACCATTCAGGAAGTGGCGACCGCGTCCGGGGCGACCATGGTGACCGGGGTCGGCTACGAGCCGAGCGGAGAGGTGTCGCCGGACCTCGACCGCGACGGCGTGCCCGACACCGAGAAGCTGTCCGGCGAACTCGCCAGCGAAGTGACGCTGGTGCTGTCGGGCGGGGTGATGGCCTCCGATTCCGAGTTGGCTCAGGCCGAGGACGGCAGCTGGCATGTTCTCGGTGATCCCACCGAGGGCGCCTTCCTGGTCGCCGAACGCAAGCTGGGCGTCCAGGGTTCCCGTGAGGGACGATTCGAGCGCATCGGCGTGCTGCCCTTCACCTCCGAACGCAAGCTGATGAGCGTCTTCTACGCCGACGACGCCCACGGCTCAATCACGATGGTCGTCAAGGGTGCGCCCGATGTGCTGCTGGAGCTGTGCACGCGGGTACGTGTCGGCGACCGGTCCGTCCCCATGAACCAGGACCACCGTGACCGGGTGCTGGCCGAGATCGAGGACATGAGTTCACGCGCGCTGCGCACCCTGGCGGTGGGCGTCCGGGATGTGTCGCGCGAACAGTTCGAGGCCACCCGGCACGGCGACGACGAAGAACGCGCCGGCCGGCTGGGAGCCCTGGAGACCGACTTCACCCTCGCGGGCGTGGTGGGCATCATCGACCCTGCACGTCCGGAAGCCGCGCGAGCGGTCCGCGAGGCGCATCGGGCCGGGATCCGCATCCTGATGATCACCGGTGACCATCCCGCAACAGCCGGGCGGATCGCCGCCGATCTGGGTATCGCACCCGAAGGCGCGCGGGTGCTGACCGGCGCCGAACTGACCGCCCTGGACGACGACCAACTGAAGCAGGTCGTCGAGGAGGTGACCGTCTACGCGCGGGTGGCGCCGTCGCACAAGATGCGGATCGTGCGGGCGCTGCAGGCCCAGGGCGAGACAGTGGCGATGACCGGGGACGGAGTCAATGACGCCCCCGCGCTGCGGGCCGCCGACATCGGCGTGGCGATGGGTGTCACCGGCACCCAGGTGACCAAGGATGCCGGCACCATGGTGCTCGCCGACGACAACTTCGCGACCATCGTGGAGGCGGTACGTGAGGGACGCCGCATCTTCGACAACATCCGCAAGTTCCTGCGCTACCTGCTCTCGTCCAATATGGGCGAGGTACTGACCATCTTCCTGGGGGTCGCGTTCGCCGGGATACTCGGCCTGACCAGCGACGCCGGGGCGGCCGTGGTGCTGCCGCTGTTGGCCACCCAGATTCTGTGGATCAACCTGGTCACCGATTCCGGCCCGGCATTGGCGATGGGAGTGGATCCCTCGGTCGAAGACGTGATGGCCCGCAAACCTCGTCGTCCTGACGAACCGGTGATCAATAAGGCGATGTGGTCGGGAGTGGCGTCGATCGGCCTGGTGATGGCGTTGGCGACGCTGCTGACCATCGACATCTTCCTGCCCGGCGGGCTGGTCGCCGGCAACGATTCGCTGACGGTGGCGCGTACCGCGGGCTTCACCACCTTGGTGATGGCCCAGCTGTTCAACACGCTCAACTCGCGCTCCGAGAACATCTCGGCCTTCCACCATCTGTTCGTCAACCCGTGGCTGTGGGGGTCCCTGGCGCTGGGCGTGGTGCTGCAGGTGCTCGTGGTGCAGGTCGGTTTCTTGCAGACGGCTTTCGGCACGGCGTCGCTGGATCTGACGCACTGGGGAGTCTGCGTCGCGATGGCCTCATCGGTGCTGTGGTTCGACGAGATCCGCAAACTGATCAGGCGCGCAGCTGCCCGCTGAGATGCGAATCCGGGGGTGGATCGGCCACTCCGGGAACCTACCGGCAGGAAGCCGAGGAACAGGCGCCCCGCACGAAGTCAAGGGACAGGCGCCCACACGAAGTCAAGGAACAGGCGCCCGCTGAGGTGCGACTCGTCGGCGGATCCGCCGCACCTCAGCCACGGACATCACGCGGTTACGGAACGAGCAGCACCTTGCCAGTGGTCTGGCGTGACTCCAGCGCCCGGTGCGCCTGGGCGGCGTCAGCCAGCGAGAAGGTCTCGCCGATGCGTACCTTCAGCCGCCCGGAGGCTGCCGCACCGAACATCTCGTCGGCCCGCCAAAGCGTCTCCTGCCTGGTCAGCGTGTAATGGGCCAGAGTGGGGCGGGTGATGAACAGCGATCCGCCGCTGTTCAGCCGTTGCAGATCGAACGGCGGCACCTGACCCGACGAGCCGCCGAACAGCACCATCATGCCGCGCGGCCGCAGGCTCGCCAGGGACGCATCGAAGGTCGCCTTGCCGACTCCGTCGAAGACGACATCCACGCCGCCACCGGCCAATACCCGCACCCGGCGCGGCAACTCGGTGGCCAGATCACCGACCTCGGTGTAGACGATCGCCTCCTTGGCGCCATAAGACCTGGCCAGATCGGCTTTCTCCGGGGTCCCGGCGGTGGCGATCACGCGTCCACCGTGGGAGGTGATCAGCTGGGTCAGCAGGCCGCCGACCCCGCCGGCCGCCGCATGGACCAGCGCGACGGTGCCTTCGCTCACCGGATAGGTCGAGCGGCACAGGTAGTGCGCGGTCATGCCCTGCAGCGGCAGGGCGCCGGCCACCCGCATGTCCATGCCCTCCGGCACCGGCAGCAACTCCTGGTCGTCCACCACGACGTATTCGGCATACGAGCCCGGTGCGGACGCCCAGGCGACCGTGTCTCCGACCGCGACATCGGTCACATCTTGGCCCAGCGCCACGATGTGACCGGAACCCTCGGAGCCGACGACATGCGGGAAGTTCATCTTGTAGATGCCCGATCGTCGGTAGGTATCGATGAAGTTCACGCCTGCGGCGTCCACCTTGACCAGGACCTGCCCCGGGCCGGCGACCGGCTCGGGAACATCGGTGTATTCGAGGACTTCGGGTCCGCCGGCGGCGGTAGCGATGACTGCCTTCATGCTTCCATTCAAGCACCGTGCCGGCGAACCGGTTCTCGGGTCGGATTATCTGCAGGGGCCGCAGAAGACCCGACCCGAGTCCGCGCATCGGGGCGCCGCTCGGCCTCAGCCGATGGGGATCAGGGACGCTGCCATGACAATCGGCAACGAGACCAGCGAACCCATGGCCGTCACGGTGGTCATGGTCTTCAAGGTGCCCTGCGTCGACAGGCCGAGCAGCGACTTGTACAGCCAGAAGAAGTTGCTGTTGACCTGGAGCGCAAACAGCGATCCGGACGCGATCGCCAGTCCGACGATCACCGGCGCGACCGGCAGGCTGCCGACGATCGGAGCCAGAATGCCGGCGGCGGTGATCGCCGCAACCGAAACCGAGCCGATGGCCAGGTGCATCAGCGCGGCCACGAACCAGGCCAGCAGGATGATCAGCACGACAGACATGCCCTGCTCGGCCGAGAACAGATCGCCCAACAGATCGGCCAGCCCGGTGGCCTTGATCACAGCGCCCAGTGAACCGCCAACACCGGTGACCAGCAGAATCTCACCGCTGGTGCGCAGGCCGGCGGTGAACGCATCGGCGGTCTCCTCGGCCTTCACATAGTGGCGGGCCATGCCATACGCGATCAGCAGCCCGGTGAACAGCGCGACCGTGGCATCGCCGATGAAGTTGATGATCGGCACGTCCAGTCCCGCCAGCCCGGCGAAGGCCCCGAACGCGATCATCAGCAGTGGAACCAGGATTGGGCTCATCGCCAGCAGCAGGCTCGGACGCTTACCCTCGGCGAGCGCCGCGGCAGGCTCGACATCGGTCAGGTTGTCGTCGCGATCCTCCTCGTCCTTTTCCTCGTTCCACCAGCCCATGATCAGCATGCGGTGGTAGAGCCAGATGGTGATCATGGCGGTGAGCGGGCCGATGACGATGCCGAACAGCAGATAGGTTCCCATGGTCAGGTCGAGCAGGCCGACGATCGAGATGGCCGCCAGACCCGGCACCACGAAGACATAGCCCGCGAAGATGCCGATGCCGAGCGCACCGGCGAGCCAGGGACGTCCACCCTTGCCCAGGTACTTCGCGGACGAGCGCGCCACCGGGGCGGCGAGCACGACCTGCACGTCCACGTAGATCGACGGCGCGATGGTCGCCAGCACGGCAGCCAGCGCATACGGCAGCCTCTTCGCGGGCACAGCGCGCACCAGCGCCTGCACCATCATCTCGAAGGCGCCGACCTTGTTCAGCATGGCTCCGATGAGCACCCCGAATCCGATCAGCAGACCGATATCGGCCATGATGTCGCCGAAACCGGTGGTGATGGCCGAGACCGTCTCCATGAGACCGATGCCGCTGGCCAGGCCGAGATACAGCGCGCCGAGCACCAGGGCGACGATGGGATCGAACTTCAGTTTGATGATGAGGAAGATGACCGCCGCAATCGCGATCACTGTATGCAGAGCAACCATTGCCAGACTCCTTCGACACCACCACTACGGCGTGATGGATGCCACCCAGCCTGTTATGCGGAGTCCGTACAGGGCATCCTTGTGTTCATAGTGTTCACAGTTCCTCGCAGTGTTGCCGCGCATGTGCTCGCCGTTCTCAGCGGCGTCGCTGTGCTGGTCGTCGCACTCTCGGTCGCGATGGCCTATGTCCAGGCACGCCGCCAGGTCGAGGCGACCGCAGCCGAGAAGGTCATCAGCATCGCGACCACGATCGCCGCAACCGATGACGTCCGGGAAGGCCTGATGGCCGATGATCCGGCGGCCGCGCTGGCAGGGTTCGCCGAGCATGAGCGGGCACTGACCGGCGCGGACTTCGTGGTGATCATGTCGCCTTCCGGGCTGCGCTACACCCATCCCGACCCTGCTCAGGTGGGGGAGATGTTCGTGGGCACGATCGCCGGCGCTCAGGCGGGCGGCACCGTTGTCGAGGAGTATGTCGGAACACTGGGACCCTCCACTAGGGCGGTGGTTCCGGTGCTGGCCCATGGGCAGGTCATCGGCCTGGTTTCGGTCGGTGTGTTGCGGGAAAAGGTGACCGCTCAGCTGCGTGCCCTGATGCCGCAGATCGTGGTGGCGGGGCTGGCTGCGGGCGTCTTGTCGGGTGCGGCTGCGCTGGTGGTGGCCTACCGGGTGCGCCGCCAGACCCTCGGGCTGAACGCCGCCGATCTGCAACGCCTGCACGACCACCACGAAGCGGTGTTGCACGCGGTTCGTGAGGGGCTGATCATCGTCGGTGCAGACGGCCGCGTCGAGGTGATCAATGACGAGGCACGGCGGCTGCTGGGTTTCAGCGACGACGTCGCCGGACGCAGGCTGGCCGATCTGGGGCTGCCCGATGATCTGGCGCGGATGCTGTGTGCGACCGGCGAGCACGTCGATACCCCGCAGGTGCGCGGTGGGCGGGTGCTGCTGGTCTCCTCGCGCGAGGTTGTGCGGCAGGGCCGTCGCGCGGCCACGCTCACCACGCTGCGTGACCGCACCGAGCTGGAGGCGGTGACCGGTCAGCTCGGTGCCGCCCGCAGCCTGGCGGATGCCCTGCACGCCCAGGCTCATGAGTCGGCCAATCGCATGCACACGGTGACCACGCTCATTGAGCTGGGACGCACCGAGCAGGCGCTGCAGTTCGCCACCGAGGAGCTACGGGCGACCCAGCGGCAGCGTGACGCAGTGCTGGCAGCTATCGAGGATCCCTCGGTAGCCGCGCTGCTGCTCGGCAAGATCGCGCAGGCTGCCGAGCGCGGGGTTCGTCTGGACCTCGACGACGATGCCTACCTACCGGCCGGGGCACTGGGTGCGCGGGCCGGCGTGACGATCCTGGGCAACCTCATCGACAATGCGATCGACGCCGCCGCGCCGTCCGCCGAGAAGCTGGTGGTGGTCGACGCGGAGGTAGGTGCCGGGCAGGTGCGATTGACTGTCAGCGATACCGGGCCTGGACTGGACGCGGAGGGGCTGGCGCACGCGTTCGAGCCCGGCTGGTCGACGAAGGCTACCGATGGACCGATCGGGCGGGGGATCGGGCTGGCGCTGGTGCGGCAGACCGTGGAGCAGCTGGGCGGCCGGATCCAGGTGAGCCCGGGGGCCGGCGCGGTCTTCGAGGTGCAGCTGCCGTTGAGCACAAACCCGGACGAGCAGCCGGAGGAACTCGATGAGTGACCTGCGCGTCCTGATCGTCGACGATGAGCCGCTGGCTGCCGAGGGGCACGCCGCCTACGTGCGTCGTGTGCCCGGCTTCGATGTCGCGGGCATCACCGGTACGGTGCAAGAAACCTTGCGTGTACTGCGCAGCCACGACGTCGACCTGATCCTGCTGGACCTCAATCTTCCGGACGGCAACGGGCTCGACATCGTCCGATGCATCCGGGCGGCGGGCGGATCGACCGACATCCTGACCATCACCGCGGCGCGGGAAGCGCGACTGGTGCGCAGCGCCGTCGGGCTCGGAGTCGTCGGATATCTGCTGAAGCCGTTCACATTCGCCGACCTGC
>Ga0334890_1003195_pt1 | contig 17018 bp, 14 predicted proteins | sample GraSluR1_MG_3_FD_207220 | JGI IMG/M metagenome (GOLD analysis project Ga0334890, IMG submission 207220) | Sludge microbial communities from methane-producing bioreactor in Wageningen University, Netherlands - Granular Sludge_31_08-R1 | ecosystem: Engineered > Bioreactor > Anaerobic >... | reverse complement strand
ATGCCTATTATGCCAAGCTATATGGGCTTACCGAAAAAGAGCTTCGATATATTCTTGATCCCCAGGATGTCTATGGTCCTGAATTTCCTGGTGAGACCTTCCGGGTGTTGAAAGAAAAAGAAATCCGCCAATATGGCGAATACCGCACCCGCTGCCTCGTCCTCGAAGCCTGGGAGCGATTGAAGCAATGAAATTTCTTCCCTTACGTCTTAAAATTCCCCTCCGTGGAGGGGTGCCGCTTGCGGCGGGGAGGGTGCCTTTCAGTAACACGAGAAACTTTCGCTATCGAGGTATTTTAGGAACAACACTAAGTCCTCCATCAATGGGGAAGACCAAACAATTCCCCTCCGTGGAGGGGTGCCGCTTGCGGCGGGGAGGGTGCCTTTCTCAGTTTCTTAAGGCTTTGCACATCGAGCAAAATCCGGATACTTTTCAATAGACTAAATGAAAAGTCTCAGTAAGAAAACAATTAAAGGCACACCCCCCTTGAATCCCCCCTCAATGGGGGAATAAATTCAACAATTCCCCTCCTCGGAGGGCTGCCGCTTGCGGCGGGGAGGGTGTCTTTATCAGTTTCTCAAATAAATTGATTGTAGGGGTATTTCCAATGAGTCCATTGTCAAGACGAAGAATTCCGTATGATCCGAAGTTAGTATCAAGAGCAAGAACACTGCGCAAGCAAGGAATTTTATCCGAAGTCTTGCTTTGGAACCAACTTCGGAATCGCAGGTTAAGAGGATATAAATTTTTTCGACAAAAACCAATCGGACCCTACATCGTCGATTTCTTCTGCGAAGAACTGTCTTTAATCATTGAGATTGATGGATATTCCCACCAGGAGAAAGACCAATACGATAAAGACCGAGATCATTTTCTTCGGTCATTCGGTTTTCATTGTGTTCATTTTCGTGATGAAGACATTAGAAAGAATCTAAATGGTGTGCTATTGGTCATTGAAAAATGGATTGATAAATCCAATCAAAAAACATAAAAGGCACACCCCCTTGAATCCCCCCTCAATGGGGGAATAAATTCAACAATTCTCCTCCTTGGAGGGGTGCCGTTTTACGGCGGGGAGGGTGCCTTTATCAGTTTCTCAAATGGCGAGCATAGAAATTATTTAGGGAAAATAGCTGTCATTTAAAGGATAGGGAACGTTATAAATATTTTTCATTGATCTTAAAAGGTTGATTTCAAAGTGATTGAAAGTAATCCAAAGGCACACCCCCCTTGAATCCCCCCTCAATGGGGGAATAAATTCAACAATTCCCCTCCGTGGAGGGGTGCCGCTTGCGGCGGGGAGGGTGCCTATCCTTTCAGTTTTTGCTTTTATAAAGCTGATCATTGTCAATTCGAGAAACTTTTCTTAATCAACTAGAAAAATTATAAAAAAATAAATCAAGGAGGAATAAGGAATGCAAGAGAAAGCATCAAAGATTACTGTCGATTGTGTTGGCTTTTTAGGACTGTTCTCAAATAACGATGAGGACTATGTCGGAGCGATTTTAGTAACTGATGACCAGGGAATCCCATTAGAATTTCGTTATACCGAGAAAGTCAAGCCAACCGAATTACAGAAAACACTCTACGGAAAAACATTATTAACCAATATTGGGGTCAGTCTATGTGGAGTTCCGCTTATCCAAGCTATTGAAACGCGACCAAACTTTGTCTTAGTGAATAATGAAATCCTTTTAAATGTACGCAAAAACTCCCGATTTCCAGTCATATTTATAAAATCTTTCAGTAATGACAATGCCCACTCTATTGCCGCCGCCGATGTCATTGCATGGGAAAAACAACAAAAAAACCAAAACGGGCAGCTTCCATTGCAGTACACAACCTTTCCTTCCTTTGAAACTGACTTGGCCATGGTAAAAGAAGCCTTAACTTCTTTATCATCCAATTTCAATTTGTTTGAGCCTTTTCAAAGAATCGAAAAAGCTTTGGAGACTGTTGCACAAGGCAAATAGAGGAGCTTTCTTGAAGAGATAATAAATGAGATTTTTATAAAGAACCTTAACATTTTATTCAAACAAGGCGGTTAAAAATGTCATTCATAAGCAACATTTTCGATTGGTTACGGAGAAAAGTTGATCCTCTCCCCCGACCCAAAATTTATGCTTTGATTTATTATCGGTTACCAGTTTACGAAAAAGAGAAAATTTTGAAACAATACCGTCATTTGCCAATCCAAGGGGGAGTGACTAAAAAAATTGATGGAGAGTTAATGCGGTTAGAAAGTTCGGTCGCTATCGAGTCAATTTCAATTGATAGACAACAATTGTGTCGCATCATCAATATCCCAGTTCAAAATAGTATTTTCCTATCCTCGGTGAACACTAAGATTCCTCAGTGCAAAATTGCATCTCTCCCATCATATTTTGATCTCAAGGTTGATCATGTAAAAATTTTAGATGAAATAAAAATACATAAAGTCCTAATGGAACTTAAAAATAGTCTAAGTAGCTTGCCAAATAATTGTTTTTCTCTTCATCAAAACCTAACCATTGAATTCTTCGATAATTTTTTCTTCAAAGTGAATATGCGAAATGCAATCTTCAAAAATGGCATACCAAATGAGAGAGATAGAGAACACTATTTATTCCCTTTGTTTTATGGTTTGGAGTATCGGTGCAGGTTAGGTTTTAAAAAGATTTATGGAGGGATGATTTATTTACTCAGTAGCGAAAAAACACCCAAAAATAATATTGAATTTTTATTAATTTTGTTTACTAATAAGAGGACGAACCGAAAATTATACTCCTTGTCTGATCTTAAACCATGTCCAAATCGTGGCAGAACGTTAAACAAGAACGAAGTGAATGAAAGTAATTCAACCTGTAAAAGATGTGGAACAAAATTAGGAGATTTTTATGTGTATACAGATATTGCTAATTTGAATAATCCTTACTCACATGGGGATAAAGGATTTACTTATATAGAGCAAGAAGTAGAGAAAAGTGGAAGGATGAAAATAAAAGCTGGGAAAGATGTCAAGTATGTAAATGGAGTTCTCGGGAGGAATGAGTATTTAAAAATTGATAATCAAGGCTTAACAGAATTTAGCAATTATGACAGTTATCTTTTATGGGATGGAGAACAAATAATTGAAGAAAACGAACCAAACCCTTTTTGAATCTAACTCTTTACCTTTGGCTCTTTTCTCTTTTTTCATTAACGGAGGAAGACCAAGATGAGGGTGAATAGTTGAATTGTTTTCATCTTATATTGAAAGGTGAAATGCAGTGCGGGAGAAAATTAATGATCTAATTCAGCTTTTTTGCGAAGCATTAAGTATTGAAGCGAATTATGAAAAAGAGCAGGGTGGGAAACCTTATCGTTTGTTTAATATGCAATGTCTTGGCAAAGATGATGGTGGCTGGATATATATTTTCGAATCCGAGGTTGAGCTGTTTTTGCCAGATGGTTTACCGATTAGAATTGAAAAATTTAAAAAATTTTATGGAGAAATCTTAGCTTGCTCAGGTTATGAATTAGTGCTTCTATTGAAAACAGAATTAATTGAAGCAGAAGAACTATATTACTTATACTGTGAACCTTGGGAAATTTTATTAGAGTTACAAAGGAAATTAATAAATTTATCTGAAACACCTAATTTTGGCAAATTGAGCCTTGCTTATCAAGCTGTTTGTGCAAGTCAAAAATTAGTTAACCAAGCATCTCAAAAATTGCTACACAAAGGGCAGGAAAAAGCAATTCAATTTGCACAGGATAATCCAGTTAGTTTTATATGGGGCCCACCAGGGACAGGGAAAACTGAAACATTAGCTAAAATTGCTTTTTCACATTATAAAAACGGAAAAACAGTCCTAATTCTTTCCCATAGTAATGTTGCTGTTGATACGGCTATTGAAAGAATAGATCGTATTTATCAAAATGAATATCAACCAGGAGAAATTGTTCGATATGGTTATCCTCGAATAAATTCAGTAAGAAGTCATTCTTATTTAACTACTTATAAATTAGTTCTTAATAATAATCCTGATTTAAAAAGGCGGGTTGAAGAACTAAGAAAAATAATAGAAAAGCTTAAAAATGATATTAATGTAAGAAATACTAAAGCTAAGATAGATAAAGAGTTACATGATGTAAATGAAGAAATAAAAGAGAAAGAAAGAGAAATAATTAATAATTCGAAAATCATAGCAACTACTTTATCTAAAGCAACTATCGATACGACAATTAGCAATATTCTTTTTGATGCAGTTTTATTGGATGAAGCGAGCATGGCATATATACCTCAATCATTTTACGCCGCCAGTTTAGCCCGAAAGAATATAACCTACTTTGGCGACTTCTTACAACTGCCACCGATTGCCCAAAAAGAAGATGATAGTAAAGTTGAAAATTGGCTTATGCGGGATATATTTGAACAGGCAGGAATAAAACATTGTCTTGAAAATGAAACCTATCATCCTCTAATGGTTTTACTTGATGTTCAAAGACGAATGGATCCGAAAATTTCGACTTTCATTAACTGTTATATCTATAAAGATTTATTAAATGATAGCGAGGACATTATACAAAAAACAAAACCAATTGTTGAAAGAGAACCCTTCCGAAAACGTTCATTTGTTTCTATTGACCTAACTCCATTTCCCTCGATTTGCCACCAAGATGGAAGTTATTCAAGATACAATATTTTTAGCGCATTTTTTTCTGTTCTATTAGCATTAAGTGGACTATTAGATCAAAATGATTCAATTGGGATCATAACTCCATATTCGACTCAGTCAAAATTGCTTCGTTCGATCCTTCAAGATTTGATGGGAAAAGATTTAAGAAATTCACCAATTTACGCTTCAACAGTTCATCAATTTCAAGGATCAGAAAGAGATATTATTATTTTTGATACAGTGGATAGTTATAGATTGAAAAGACCTGGAATATTGTTAACCAGGAAAAAGAATGATAATGCATTAAGGCTTATAAATGTTGCAGTATCAAGAGCAAAAGGGAAATTCATTCTAATTAGCAAACAAGATTATTGGTCACAAAGACTTAATTCTAATATGACCTTATTTCATTTATTTAAATATTCTAAAGATATTTTGGCAAACATGGAAAATGACCAGTTATTGGATTTTATAAGAAATTTAAATTTGCCTAAAAAATATCAGGAGGTTATTAAAGTTTTTTTAGGAACAAACATCGATGAGCTAATCAAAGAAATTGAAGAGGCTCAAGAATCTATTTACTGTTCAATACCTGATTCGTTTCAATATTTATCTCAAAACTGGATTGAAGCGATATCGGAAGCTTTAAGCAGAAATGTCGACTTACAAATTCGGACCGAAAATCCAAACAGGTTTCCACTAAACTGGGAAGAGTATATAATAACTGACTCATTTTCTTGGACACCATTAATTATTATAGATAAAAAAATTACCTGGTTTGGTTTTCCAAAAATAGATTCTAATGATTCAGTTAATATTTTGATAAGATTTAAAGGAGAGAAAACAGCAAAAACCATTTTATCTTTAATGCAAGTAAAAATTACAAGAAATTCTGTTTCTGATAAAAATTCAAGATTAGCAATGTTTATTATAAAGAATTTTCAATGCCCAGAGTGTAATAAAAATCTTAGTTTAATAAAAAATAGTAGAGGGAATCCTTTTTTAGGTTGTTCGAGTTATCCAGAATGTAATTTTACCCAGCCTTTTACAGTAGAAATTTTAAATTCATATATCCAAATGGTTAAGTTACGTTGTTCAAGATGTGGTTCCAGAATGAGAGGTTCAAGAGGGAAGTATGGATTTTTCGTAGGATGTTCTTCGTATCCACAATGTCGAGAAATAATCTCGATTTGGAAACTATAAATTATCTGTTAATAATATGGTCTATTTGAATTAGCTAAATATCCTAACCATTCATAATGGTTTACTATTAATGTGTATTTTTTATTTCTTCTTCCTTGATGGGAGAAGGTTAAGATGAGGGTGAAAGCCCAGAATGAAATTATAGTTGGTTGTTATAAATATATTACTTATAAAATCACTCCGGAATTTTTCAGGATAGACCCTCATGCCACGCTGCGGCACCAGATGAGGATGAAAATATAAACTCAAGAACCAATCTCCCCCTTTAGTAAAGAGGGTTAGGGGGATTTGAATTTTTTTCTGATCCGTCATTGCAAGAAGTCCAACCGATTTTTGGTTGGGCGACGTGGCAATCTCATTTAGTATTTTTTAAGGAATCAAAGGATGACCGATTAAAGACACCCTCCCCGCCGTAAAGCGGCACCCCTCCAAGGAGGGGAATTGTTGAATTTATTCTTTCTCATTTCGTTTTAATCCTTTTTCACTTATTCCGATATTTTCAGGATAAACCTTCATGCTACTTAGCAGCATCAGATGAGGATGAAAAAAAACTGAGGGGGAGAATGGACGAGGGGGTGCAAAATTTTTAGGAAAGTATTGTGCAACGTGACAATCTCTTTCACCCAAGAAGTTATTGTATAATTATTTTATAGAATTGTTGATTTGAAAAAAAGATGAAAAGATGAGATCCTCACGCGGGAAAGCACCGCTCAGGATGACGTCTGCGGTGTCAGATAAGATTTTAATGCCCTCAAAAAGTGAGTGCTCAGGATAAAGGTATTTTTTATTCATTAATATCTATATAAGATAAATATTTTTGGAGGGGAGAAAAAATGATAGATCCTATTACTCATGTTGAAACTGACAACTCAGTTTGGAAGAGTCTTTATAAAATCGCTGCTATAGCTTCCCTGACCGTGTTCGTGCTCATGTCGATCCAGATTGTTGTCTTCATCCTTTGGCCACCACCGAACACCGTAATCGGCTGGTTCAATCTTTTTCAGATCAATAAGTTTGTAGGGTTGCTCGACATGGACTTACTTCTAATTGTCGATTATGCCTTATTGGGTTTGGTGTTCCTCGCTCTCTGGGTTGCCCTTAAACGATTCAATCAATCTTTCATGGCAATTGCTTTGACCTTCGAGCTAGTCGGGATCACGACCTACTTCGCATCAACCGCAGCTTTCGAGATGCTTTCCCTGAGCAACCAATATGCGATTGCAACCACCAATGCAGAGAGGTCTGTATTATTGGCCGCAGGTCAGACCATACTTGTGATCTGGGTAGGTACAGCGTTCAATGTGAGCTATATCCTTAGTGCTATTGCCCTTTTGATCGTCTCGGTTATCATGGTACGCAGTCCAATCTTCAGTAAGACTACCGCTTATATGGGAATCTTGGCGAGTTTATTGATGTTCGTACCACCGACCGCCGGGTCAATAGGTGTTTTTATCTCCCTCATCTCTCTCATTCCTACGGCAATTTGGTTGATTCTGATTGCTCGAAAGTTCTTCCAATTAGGTCGGAGAGAATAAAAAGCAACGGTAAAGAGGATAAAGAGAGATATCTTGAAGAAATATATTGTCAAATATCTGGGGTCAGGTCTTGATTCTTGAATTGTATTAATTGTTAAAAGTAGAGGAGAACAAAAAAGAAATCAGAAAAGAAAGATACATTTCTGAAGCAAATTTTTAGTAAATAAGAAAGGGGTAACTTCCGATCCAGATATAATGTTTAGTTAGTGGAATAATGCTTCTAAATATTTTTTATCTTGGAAAGGATTAAAGCAGTTGAAAAACTTTCCTCATCGAAGAAAGGCGGGAGAAAATTGTAGTGTTTCTTAATGAAATCCCATAGGGGAATTGGGACATCTTCAATGTTTAATATTGGTCGAGTATAAATGAGTATATCTTCGATAACGTTGTAACCATGTTCTGAATCCAGTTTAGTTGACACAAAATCACTTTTTGAGAAATAGTGATCAAAGTGAAAACTCCACCACAGGTATTGGTTGATTTGGTGAAAGGATGTAATGGGATTGTTACTGATAGCGGTAAAACAACGAGAATCGTTGACCGGCATGAGCAGAACGATAGTAATTTGTTTATTGACCAAATAGGTGGTATCAGTGAGGGATAAGAAAGACCGTGCTTTTTCAAGGTCGGGTATGCCCAGCTTTTCTTTATAATCGAAAATAATTCCAGCAAAATGATAGGTTGGATTAGTTTTAGACCAATCAACTATAACATTTTCAATTGATCCATACTTCAGTTTTCCAGCCAAGAATGAGAGTTCTGGTATTTCCTCGCTGACAATTTGGTTCAGGAGATTGGTGATGCTTGACGCAAAGAGGGTGAGACAAAAGCAGTTCTTTTCTGCTAGTTTAGCGTCTTGTTCCCATTCCATTGCTGTTTTCAGAGTGAAAGTATAGAGTTGATCGGGAAGACGCTCTAAAATAATTTCGCCGATTTTGGTAGAGGAAAAACATCCCTTTGGTCGCTCCAGGCTGGGATGGACGATAAGGTGGTACACAATTTGTTCTGGAGTTTTTTCAACGTTTACATGGACTTGAACAAACTTATCTTCTCTCATCATTTAAAACATACAGCTCCTTTCTGATTAAAATTCAAATTTTAATTTTAGATTTATGGTTAGAAACGTAAACGTTTTGTTTTCTAATACTTATCTTTCAAATTACTTATTAGGCAATATTTACCAGCTTTGTTCTTCATGAAGCTCTACCTTGATGAGGATATCAGGTTCTAAGCCAGATGGCTTTTTGTCTGTTGTAAGGACCACTATTTGCTCGATGCAAAGTGGAACATCAATCCTTTTATCAATATTATGCCCGTCAGTCATGAGAATGACTGTGTAATTATCCAAAACATTCTCTTCTATCCATTGGAATGCAGGTTTGAACTCGGTCCCTCCGCCTCCTTTGATATGTTCCAGAATCTCTTCTATTCCCATAACATTTTCCACAATATCTTCTTTGTAAATTTCTGCATCACAGGTTAAAAAGGTAACATTAAACACTTGAATGATGGCCAAAACTTCAGAGATAAAAAGTCGAAGCTCATTTTCGCCAATACTTCCCGATGTATCGACAATCAGGATCACTTTTGCTTCTGGAGCATGAAGGGTTGGAACGTAGATGTTTTGTTGGCGGTAGTAAGGGTGGCAGCGGCGATAACTATAGTTGTTCTTGGTGATGGTTGTGGATATATCACTCAAGAAGTTTTTCCAGGTGACTGTGGGCGTCATCAGCTTATCAATCATTCTTTTCAGGGAAGCGGGAAGAATTCCACATCCTTCGATCTCTTTTATACTTCGTTCGATTTGTGCTGCTGTTGAGAGGGCATTTTGAGTAGATAACTTAGCTTTGATTACTTCACTTTGAGTTTGAGGGTAGACGTGGTTATCAAGTTGCTTTCTTTTCTGGTAAGGAAAGTAATTGTTTAAATTTTTCTGATCGTTGTCACCTTCGCATGGTTTTCTTTTTAACTTTTTTTTGGCTTGTTTGAGGAGTATCTCATAAATCTTTTCGGCATAATAGTATTTATTATGAAAGTAGGAAGAGTAGAGAGCATTTTTTGGAACTTTAAATCCTATATCATGGAGTAGGTAGTTCACCTCGTAATCACAGGCAATATTCCACAAATATGGATCTCGGTCACCTCTTCGAATCAATGATCCTGTCAATAGGTGGAGGGCTTCATGGGCTAACATGAATTCCAAAACTTGAGTAGAGATATCAAGCACTTTAAATTGTTCCGGGTCATAGATAATGGTATTGGTCACTGGATTCACACCAATTGGTCTCGCTATAGCGCCAATGGGTGGAATAACTGCTTCTTCATACTTCATGCGTAAGCAGATTGACCCAATCACCGGTTTATTCAAGATAAACTTAATTAATATTTTTTGAATCTCTTGATAGATAGACATTGATATCACGCTCCTGAGTTATAGATTTGAAGTTCTTTGAATCGTTGGCTGAATTCATGAGCATATTTGCTCTTAGCCAGCTTGGTAATTTCTTGAAAATTAAACTTGAGAACCATGTTCTTAATCATACAGATTGCAAAGGTGTTCCAATATTCTGGAGCTTTAGTTGAATATTCCATTAAGCGTTGGATTTGCTCATCATTTTTCGCTGAAACAGGAAGGATAGTTGCTAACATCCATGATCGTTCTATCTGGGAGGGTTCAGGAAAGATATTCTTTCCTTTGAAGATATTCTCTAGGTCTTTCTCAATATCAGCGCAATGTTTTATAAAATTGAAAAAGTTTATTCCTACATCCTCACCCACAAATCCATAGACCAAGAAGGGATTATCAAACTGATGCACATCACTCACATTCTTCCAGGAACGAGGAGTGCAAAATGGCCGATCAATTGAAGGTGGAGTAACGAAGTGTTCAGGGAACCTTTGGAGGTAAGCATAAATAGAGGGATGAATATTTCCTGATACATATCCCCATTCTTTCCAATCATCAAAGCTTGGTTCTAACATCAGGTGGCAACAACGATTGATGAAAGGAGCGGTGAATCGACTGGGATTTATTTTGTCTTGGTTACGATTTCCAGCAAGGATAATCATGGTATCCTCTGGGAGCTGGGTATCAGCAATCTTTTTCTCTTGGATAATTCGCAAACAGGCATCACGAACTGCTGGTGGAGCAGTATTAATTTCATCAATTAGGAAGATGAATCGTTCTTTGGGAAGGTCTATCATTGGAACGGTTCTAACTATTTTTAGTTCTGGGTCATAAATCATTAATCCTTTGACTTCGGTTGGATCGTAGAGGGTGAGAATCATAGAAACGATTGGTGTTTTTTCCTCTTCTCCTAATTGGTAACAAATTTCAGTTTTTCCAATTCCTGGTCCGCCCCATACCATAATTGTTTTTGGGTTATTCAACTGCAGGTTCTTTTTAATAATGTCTTTGAACTGCTTTGGAGTAATTCCACATTTTAAATTCATCAAGCAACACCTCACTTATGAAATAGTTTTCTTAACCTCTTTACCTAGAAATTTCTTAGTAAGTTTTTGTTTTGGTTCTTGTTCCTAGTAGCAACCACTTTAGTCTGGCAAAGGAGACCATGAGTCTTTAATGAGTGTTCATTTTTAATTATGTCAACCCCCTTTCCATAATTTATGTAGAAAAAATTGACTTAGGATCTAAAGAAATAATTGATATTTTCAAATGCAAAAGTCAGAGGATATTGAAGATAAATTGATTAAGCGGTTTAGATTGTTTTTTAAATGTGAATTGTTAGTTTGAAAAAGTCTGGGTTTTAATGAAACAAGGAGAAAAGAGTAAGCTTTTTTACTCAAAGGTTTTGAGTTGTCCTATGGTATATATATTGCACGTCGGCGATAAATTAGGAGGCATATATAGTCGATCTATGGCTAATAGCCAGTTAAAAATGAAGGATTTGCAGGAAGAAATTGATAGGTGTTATTAAGGTTTTTTCTGAGAGAGTAAATCAATATTTCCACCCTATATATACTATACACTGGTATAAAAAATCACCTTTATTATTCCAATCATATATATTGCACAAATCGGCTTTGGTCAAACAAAGGTCAAAAAAATATTTAATATTAAAATTGCTCCTAATATATAGAATATATTTGAAAAGAAAAAAATTTATTTTCAGCCTACCAGTATTGTATTATAAAAAAAGCCTATAGAGACAAAGAAAACGAAGGTAAAAAAACCAATCCCTCATTGTGAAAGAAAATATCCGATGGCTAAAAACTTCTGTAAAACGGTATTAATCTTTTAAGTTTTTTTCAAAACTTCAAAGATTGTGATTAGCTGTTTTCAGCCTGGCCTACCACAGCCATTTTGTTATGCTATTCGAAATAATCTTTTTTTAGGTACCTTAATTTCTAATAAAATCCAAAAAATAGTATCGGTTTTTTGATTTACTCAAAACTCTTATTATAAATTGTGTAATTATAAAAAAAGCTTATCTCTAAATTCTTGCTTAACGTTATGAGTTAATTTAATTGATTAGAAAGCCCATTTTAATGCTCTGAGATTTTCTCAAGTAAATACATTTAAGGTTTTTAAAGAAGTTTGTTTTAGTTTGTAGAATTTATATAAAGCAAAGAAGAAGGAAAGATGTAATATAATTACAAATAATTATTGACAATGTAACAAAATAACATTATGATTTTAATAATGCGAAAGGAAAAAGAAAAAATGTATAAAAAAGCATCTTTAAAAAATAGTTTCGAGGCTTATTTTTTTATTCTTCCTGCGTTTGTTATTTATGTCATTGTTGTACTAAAGCCATTATTAGATACTATTGTTTTGAGTTTTTATGAATGGGATGGAGCTTCAGAAAAGATATTTGTTTTTTTAAAAAACTATCAGAAATTATTTTCTGATCCTATATTTTTAACTGCTTTACGAAACAACTTAGCTTGGATAGTAGCTTCAATTTTTATACCTATGATTCTTGGATTATTGCTCGCTGTTCTGCTATGGAGTATTAAAAATCAAAGAATTCGTTTCCTTTTTCAGACTAGTTATTTTATGCCGGTTATTCCAAGCTTAATTATTGTAGGAATAATCTGGGGTTGGATTTATAATCCCGTTTTTGGTGCTGCTAATAAAATTCTTAAAATGATTGGATTAGGAGCATTGAGCCGAGGGTGGTTAGGAAGCCCTGTTTGGGCTTTACCTTCAGTAATATTAGCTGGTAATTGGACATTCTTTGGTTTCTGCATGACTATTTTTCTTGCTGGTTTGCAAAATATAGATAAAAACCTATTTGAAGCAGCTATCATTGACGGAGCAAATAGAATTCAATCCTTTCGTTATATAACTATTCCAAGCTTAAGAAATCAAATTAACTTATTAATTATCTATATTTTAATTGGTTCCTTTAAGGTGTTTGATATTGTTTATGTGATGACTAAAGGGGGTCCATTTAATTCAACCGAAGTTGTTGGAACCTATATGTATACAAGAGCATTTGAGCATAGTTTGGTCGGCTACGGAAGTAGCATGGCAACGATTTTAGCACTAATTGTTTCGATTAGTACACTAATTTTTCTTCGATTAAGAGAGGAGAAGTGAAAAATTGAATAGAAATTCAATTTTAATCAATGTAGGAAAATATACAGTTGCCATTCTATTTTTAATAATATCGATTATTCCATTCATTTGGATATGGTCGTCGGCTTTTAAAACCAATATGGAAATTTCAGAAAATCCTTTCTCCCTTCCAAAAAAATTACATATCGAGAATATTTCAGAGGTATGGTACAAAGGTCATTTTAATATTTATTTTACCAATAGTTTAATAGTAACAATTCCAAACGTAATTTTGGTGGTTTTTTTATCTTCAATTGCCGGATTTGCCTTTTCAAAAATGAAATTTATCGGTAGAGATATTTTATTCTATATGTTTATTCTTGGTTTTACTATACCAGTTCAAGCCATTATTATTTCTCTATTTTATGATTTTCAAAATTATGGATTAATTAATAAACTAAGCGGCTTAATTCTTGCTGAAACAGGTATAGGATTACCTTTTGGTATATTTTTGATGCGTTCATTTTTCATGAATTTACCAAATGAAATATATGATGCAGCTAAAATCGATGGATGTTCAAATTTCCGGGCTTTCTATTCAATATTTTTACCTTTAGCAAAACCTGCAGTACTATCACTCGTGGTTTTTCAAACGATTTGGTCGTGGAATGAATTCCTTCTTGCTCTGCTTTTGATACAAAGTGAAAATTTACGTACTATCCCTTTGGGATTAATGTTTCTTAAGGGAGGACGTTATACGTTGAATTATAGCCAAATTGCAGCAGGAATTACAGTTGTTTCATTGCCTTTAATTATTGTTTATCTTATATTTCAACGCACTTTTATAGAAGGAATTACAGCAGGAGCTGTTAAGGGATAGGAGATTATTGAAATGAGTTACATGGGAGTAGATTTGGGAACGTCGGGATGCAGAGTGATAGCGATTGATGAAAAAGGTGAAATTATAGCCTCAGAAAAGATGTCATATCAACTCAAACATGGAAAAAATTTTTTCATTGAATTGATTCCTCAAGATGTATTAACTGCGTTTGAAGCGTGTGTTTATAAGGTTAATGCAAAGGTAAAAAAGGACCCGGTGTGTTCGTTGTCATTTTCAGTTATAGGTGAAGCATTTACGCCAATCGGAGAGGATGGAAAACCTCTGTGTAATACCTTAATGCCAATGGATTTTAGAGGTTTGAGTGAATTCTCATATATTGAAGAAAAGTTTAATAAGGGGAAACTATATACGATTACCGGTCAACCTCTTCATCCAATGCAGTCACTTTCAAAAATATTATGGCTAAAGCATAATCAACAAGAGATTTACCAAAAAACTTGGAAATTTTTATGTTGGGAAGATTATTTGATTTATTTATTCACTGGTAAACCGGTTATTGATTTTTCTTTAGCATCGAGAACTATGTGTTTTGATATTAAAAAGAAACAATGGTCTGAAGAAATTTTGGACACATTTAATATTAATCCTTCATTATTTGCTCAAGAAGAACCTATTGGAACAGCAATTGATTATATTATGCCAAAATGGTCGGAAAAATTGGGTTTTAAAGAAAAAGTGATAGTGATAAGCGGGGGATTTGACCAATCTATTGCTGCAATTGGTGGGGGAGTTGTTAAACCAGGAATAGTAAGCGATAGCATTGGGACTACCGAATGTATAGGTTTTATTTTAAATAAGCCAATTGAAGAAAATGATTTAGAAGCAGGATATCAGAATAATTGCTTTATAGATGATACATATTTTATAAATGGTGGATCATTAAATGGAGCTGTTATTTTAAATTGGCTTAAAGAGAACATTTGCTTATTAAAAAATAAAAATGGATTATCTAATACTGCAGAATTTTTTAAGATTTTTGAAAATAAACTCGAATATAATCCAACAAGACCAATTTTCTTTCCTTATTTTTCCGGTTCAGGAACCCCTAAACCAAATCCCAACCTCAAGGGCGGATTATTTATGCTTGACCTTTCAGTTGATATAAAAGACATTTTTAAGTCTTTTTTGGAATCTTCTTGTTTTGAAGTGAAGAAAAACATTGAATGGTTGGAAAATAAATTTGATGAAAAAATAAATGAAATAAGGGCTTTTGGAGGAGGGTCGCAATCAAATTATTGGTCACAATTAAAATCACATATTACTTGTAAACATATTTCGAAACCAAAAATTCAAGATGCAGCAGTTTTTGGAGCAGCGATAGTAGCAATGTCTGGTTTGAAACAATCTACACTCAAAGACATGGTAAATGACTTGGTTAAAGTTGATAAATTTTATAAACCTAATTTTGAAATTAGTAAATTATATCAAGATAAATATTTAATGTATAAGATTTTTACTCAATATTTGGAAAATTTTAAATTTGAAGGAAAGGCTCAAATATGAATAACTATAACGAATATAAAAAAGAAATTTCTAAGATTGCTTTAAAAGCCGTTGCAGATGGTTTGATTAAGACGATCGGAGGAAATATATCGTTGAAAATTGATGATAATTTATATCTAATAACTGCAACAGGCGCTGCTCTTGATGAGCTGGATGAATCGAATATTTTGTTAATTGATGACCAAGGTTTGCCTTTGGAAAAAACTGAGCATAAACCATCTCAAGAGACAGGCATGCATCTCGCAATTTATAAAAATCGCCAAGATATAAGAGCCATTGTGCACCTTCATCCTTTAGTATCAACAACACTTATTTCATTAGAAGAAGATATTAGTTTCGCAACTTTTGAGCAAGAGTATTTTCTAAAGAATGGATATAAAATTATACCTCCCCTACCTGCTGGGAGTGAAGACTTGAAGGTTTCAACTTCTTTAGAAATTAAATTTTGTGAAATATTAATATTAAAATTTCATGGTGTTATTAGTATAGGGGGAAATTTAAAAGAGGCGTATTATCGCATAGTTGAATTAGAAACAGCAGCCCAAGCATCTTTGATTAGCAAGTTATTGGATAAGAAAATTTTACTACCGAAGTTTTCATAAAAAGTACCAAATATTTAAAAAGGTGAGGTGGTTATATCGATGGCTTAATAGATTGCGTTAATAGAGATTAAATATATAAGACTATAAGGAGGATAAAATGAAAAAATACGGTTTATTACTTACGATTTTATTGGTATTGGTATTGGGGTTCAGTGTTTGTGCTCAGGATAAAAAAACCATTATTATTTGGGATCAATTCTTCCCTGAAGCCCAGTCGCGCTTTATGGATTCAGTAATTGCAGAATTTGAAGAAATGAACCCTGAAATCCAAGTTGAAAGAAGCGTTATGGATACCGAAAGCATCCGAAAAGTTTTAAAGGTTTCTCTTACTGCTGATGCTGGTCCTGATATATTCTATTACGATTCTGGACCGGGATTTTTGGGTGTTTTGGCTAAAGCTGGACTAGTATATGACCTTACAGATGTATATGAACAAATGGGCTGGAACGACAAAATTTTCTCCTGGACAAAAGAAAGATGTACGTATGATGGTAAAACCTATGGAGTTGGAAACGAAATTGAATATACATGTGTTTATTATAACAACAATATTTTAAAAGATTTGGGAGTAGATAATCTAGTAGTTCCTTATGAAGCTGAACCTAATTTGAAAACTTTAAAAGCCTATGATGATTATTTGGAAATTTGTGAGAAATCAAAGGTAGCTAACATATTACCTATTGCTTTTGCAAACCGGGATCCAGGAAGAGGTGGTCACCTCCAGAGTTATTTTTATGAACTCGTAGCTGGAAAAGATATGATAGAAAACGTATTATTTGGAGATGGGCGATGGGATAGCCCCGAATTTGTTGAAGCATGGAATGTATTTAAAAACTTACAAGATAAGGGATATTTCCCGCCAGATGTAAATGCAATAGATTATGATGAAGGAAATATGCTTTTCTACTCTGGGAAGGCAGCTACTCATATTACTGGAACATGGTTAATTGCTGATATTATGGAAATAATGGATGATCCAAGTGTAATTGATTTTCTATTATTACCACCTTTAACAGAAGGTTTACCTCTGAGGGCAGCAGCAGGTATAGGTTCAGCATTCGCAGTTTCTGCAAATACTGATTATCCTCAAGAAGCTTTTGCTTTTATTGA
>Ga0334890_1003193_pt1 | contig 17032 bp, 18 predicted proteins | sample GraSluR1_MG_3_FD_207220 | JGI IMG/M metagenome (GOLD analysis project Ga0334890, IMG submission 207220) | Sludge microbial communities from methane-producing bioreactor in Wageningen University, Netherlands - Granular Sludge_31_08-R1 | ecosystem: Engineered > Bioreactor > Anaerobic >... | reverse complement strand
ATGCGATTTCAATCCATAAATCACAAGGCTCAGAGTTCAAGGTAGTAATGTTATTGTTATCAAAAGCATTTACAATAATGCTTAAAAGAAAATTGATGTATACTGCTGTAACAAGAGCTAAAGAGAAACTGATTATAGTCGGTGATTTTGAAGCATATAAACGTGGTGTTTTAGGGGTTGACAGGCAAAGAAAAACATTGTTACCAGAGTTTTTCATGGAACATGTTCAAAGTTTTGAAGAAACGCAAGTAAAGATTTCAGATTTTCTCTAATCTATTTGCAAATTGCAATAAACTATTGTATAATAACAGGTAAATCAAGGACGAAGATTAGTAATCTACTTCTCATAGTTAAAGAGAGTTTGGGGTTGGTGAGACCAAACATGAGAGTATTTGAAGCTCCTTCTAAGAGGTGTAAAAACACACGTTACTCGCGTTAAGAGGTTAAGAGCCGGATTATTCCGGAATTAAGGTGGTACCGCGATTAATCGTCCTTTTCATAGGGGCGGTTTTATTTTTGAGGTAGGTGAAAGAATGAAGAAATTAACTGGACAAGAAATAAGAGAAACATGGATAAGGTTTTTTAAGAGTAAGGGACATGCTGTTGAAGAAGGAGCTTCTTTGATTCCAAACAATGACCCGACACTTTTATGGATGAATTCTGGAGTGGCAGCTTTAAAGAAATACTTTGATGGGAGAGTTGTTCCAAAAAATCCGCGAATTGTCAATGTTCAAAAATGTATTAGGACAAATGATATTGAAAATGTTGGTAATACGGCTAGACACCATACATTCTTTGAAATGATGGGTAATTTTTCGATTGGTGATTACTTTCGCGATGAAGCAATCGAATATGGTTATGAAATATTAACAGACCAGGACTATTTTGGTTTAGATCCAGAAAAACTGTATTTTACTTATTACCCAAGCGATTTACAGACCTATAAAAGGTGGTTGTCACTTGGTATAAGAGAAGATCATTTAATCGCTTGTGAAGGCAATTTCTGGGAGATTGGCAGTGGGCCATGTGGACCTTGCACAGAGATATTTTTTGATAGAGGAGAAGAGTTTGGAGATTTTAGTGTTGATTCTATCAAAAAGGATATTGAGAATGATCGTTATGTAGAATTATGGAACATAGTTTTATCACAATTTAATGCTATTGAAGGTAAAGACCGCTCTGAATATCCTGAACTACCCAATAAGAATATCGATACTGGAGCTGGATTTGAAAGGTTTGCAGCTGTCTTACAGAATGTTAAAACTAATTTTGAGACAGATTTGTTTTTACCAATTATTAATAAGATATCTGAAATAGCAAAAACTGAATATCATGGTCAAAAATCTTTCAAGGTTATTGCTGATCATATAAGAACTGTTGTAATGGCTGTTGGTGATGGCGCAATGCTTAGCAACGAAGGTAGAGGTTATGTATTGAGGAGATTGTTGCGCCGCGCAGTAAAATATGGTAAGCAACTTAAAATTGATAAACCGTTTTTGTCAGTTCTTGTTGAAGAAGTCGTGAGAAAGATGAAAGACTTTTATCCTTATTTGCTTGAAAAGATTGTTATAATTAAAAGAATTGTTGAAACGGAAGAAATCAAATTTTTGGAGACTTTATCATCAGGTGAGAAGAAACTTGATGAGATAATTGCGAGTTGTGAAACCGAGAAAATATCAGGAGATCAAGCTTTTTTATTATATGATACCTATGGCTTTCCGTTGGAACTTACCGAAGAGTATGCTTTAGAACAAGGATATAGCGTTGATATAGCAGGCTTTAAATTTGAGATGGAAAAGCAAAAAGAACGGGCTAGACAATCAAGGGTTGACACTGATTCGATGAGTTCGCAAAATGAGGATTACTTGAATTTTCATGAACAAAGTGAGTTTATCGGCTATGATACTTTAAAATCAAACTCGAAAATTATTAAGGTTTTTCCAGTTGGAATCGTCTTGGATCAAACGCCATTTTATGCTACATCTGGTGGACAGGTAGCAGATAAAGGATTAATTTATAATGATAGTTTTAATTTTGAAGTTTATGACGTTGAAAAGCTACCAAATGGACAGTTCTTGCATTACATCAAAGATACGCTTGGAAGTGAACTAGTAGGTGAAGAAGTAATAGCTATGGTCGATGAACCAAATCGGAGACTCACAGAGTATCATCATAGTGCAACTCACCTAATGTTTAAGGCTTTAAGGGATATTTTAGGTCCTCACGTTTCTCAACAAGGCTCAGCAGTCAGTGCTGATGGTTTAAGATTTGACTTTAATCATTATCAGTCAATCAGTGATGATGAAATCTTATCTGTAGAACAAGCTGTCAATGAGATGATTACCGATTCATATAAAGCAAAAACAGAAGTTTTATCAGTGGAAGAAGCTAAAGCTAAAGGTGCTATAGCTGAATTTGGTGAGAAGTACAGTGATAAAGTCAGAACAATTGATTTGAAATATACTTTAGACCTTTGTGGCGGAACTCATGTCGATGATATCAAGGATATCTCAAGATTTGCAATTCGAAGTTTATCATCAATTGGGTCTGGTATTTATAGAATTGAGGCAGTGGCTAATGTTAAAGTAAATACTTTAGCCAATAGTCTTGAAGGTCTTAATCAAGATATTGATAATTTGATTAGAAAAGCTCAAAAAATTATCGACCAAGCTAAGAATGATGGTTTGGAATTGAAGTTTGGATTTAATCCTCAAGTTAGAGCACTAGGTTCATATCAAGATGTTCTTAATAAGAGAGATTTGTTACATCAGACACAAATAGAGGTCAAAGAGCTTGAAAAAAACTATAATAAACTTAAAGAAGCAAAACTGCTAGAGAATGTTATAGATATTGAAGAATTAATCAAAGATGTCGTAATTCATAGAATTGATAATTTGAGTAGTGGTGCACTAAAACAAATGGTTGATGAAATTGCTGCGAAGGATATCGTTGAGTTTGTTTTTTTAACAAGCGTATTTGAAGATAAGGTTATCTTTGTAGCAAAGAGTAAAAACAAAGATTTTAATGCTGGTAGCATTGTAAAAGCAGCAGCTATTATTTGTGAAGGTAACGGTGGAGGCAGAACTGATTTTGCTCAAGCTGGAGGGAAGAATATCGATAGAGTTGAAGAAGCAATTAATTATGTTAAGGGTTTATTCTTATGAAAATTATCGGTTTAGATTTAGGGTCAAAAACCTTGGGTATTGCCATCTCAGATCCATCATTAACAATTGCTACTAAACTAACAACACTTAGGTTTAACAGTGATGATTATGACTATGCAATTAAGCAATTAAGTGATATACTGAAAGGTATAGATGTCTTAAAGTGTGTCTTGGGACTGCCTAAGAATATGGATGGATCATTGGGTTTTCAAGCACAAAAAACATTAGAGTTCAAAAGTATGTTAGAAAGTAAACTGGGTTTAGAAGTTGACCTTTATGATGAGAGACTAACATCGAAGATGGCTGAATCAATGATGGTTTCAGCTGATTTAAGTAGGAAAAAGCGCAAGACAAAAGTTGATTTTGTTGCAGCAACAATAATTTTGCAAGGCTATTTGGATAGCAGAAAGAGAGTTTAAAATGGAAGAATATAATGATGTTTTATTTATTACTGATGAGAATGGTGAAGAGATTGAAGCAAGAATAATTATGACTTTTGATTCAGAAGAGTTTAAGAAATCATATTTGGTTTATCAATTGGTTGATGATGAATCAGGTGAGTATTTCGCGGCTAGTTTCAATCCTGATGATGAAGATGAAGGAAGTTTAATGCCAATTGAAACAGATGAAGAATGGGATTTGATTGAAGAAGTTCTTGAGAGTTTCTTGGATGAAAATGAAGAATTTGAGGAAAATGAATAGTTATCTATCAGATATAAACCAAAAACAAAAGCCTGAGATTATTAACGATATATTATCTCAGGCCAAAACTTTGAATACACCGATAGTTACCGATTGTGCTATTAACCTTATTATTCAGTTCATTAAAGTAGCTAATGCAAATAGTGTTTTGGAAATAGGAACTGCAATTGGTTATAGCGCAATTATGATGGCTTTATCAACAAACGCAAAAATTACATCGATTGAAAAAGAGAGAAGAGCTTATGAAATAGCTTTAGCAAATATAGAAAAAGCCAAGTTGGAAAGCATGATCAACTTGATTTATGGTGATGCACTAGAAACGGATATCGATTTAGAGTTCGATTTGATTTTCATCGATGCTGCAAAAGGTAAGTATCAGGATTTTTTCAGCAAATATAAGAAGCTACTAAAGAAAAATGGGATAATAATCTGTGATAACCTGTTATTGCATGGGGTTATTGAACATCCGGAATTAGTAAAAACAAGAAGAAAAAGGCAATTGGTCAATAAAATTGATAAATTTAACCATTGGTTAACTAAACAAGAAGATTTTGATACTTATATATATGAAATCGGTGATGGATTATCTGTATCGATTAAGAAATAGGTGATTTCGTGAGACTTGTTGCAAGATTGAAATATATTGATGAAATTAGGTTTTTACTTGACTTGGGTGTCAAGGTTATTTTAGTTGATACACCCTTGACTATAAAGGCAATCAATCGCGAATTGTTTAAAGATTTAGCAATAATTAAAAGTCATAGAATTATGGTATATCTATTGATTAATAAAATAATCCATGAAGAGGATTTTGATATGCTTGATGAGATATTACTTAAAGCCAAAGAGTTTGATGTTGATGGATTGATTATAGCTGATCTTAGTGTCATGGTTAGAGCAAATGATTATGATATCTTAGATAAAGTTATCTATCAACCAGGCACGATGAACACAAATACATTTAGCAACATATATTTTAGTCTTAAGGGAATAAAGGGGATTAGTATTTCCAAGGAGTTGACTTTAGAAGAAATCAGAAGGTTTTCTTTGACTAAAGCATGTGAACTATCTTTAATCGGTCATGGGTATATCGATATGTTTTACTCTAAAAGGAAATTGATTAAGAATTATTTCAATTATAAAGGAGTTAAAATTCTCAATGTTCAAGACAACTATTTTTATCGACTTAAAGAGCAATTTCGACCTGATAGCAGTTATCCGATATTAGAAGATTTCGCAGGAACTCATATTTTTAGGGATAAACCTTTGGAATCCTTTAATGAGCTACCCACTTTGAAAGAATTTATTGATGATTTTATTGTGGAGAGGATTTTTTTAGAAGATGAAGAGTATTATAACGCCATCAAAGCTTATGAAAATCCATTACATGTTAATGATTTCTTAGATAAGTATCATGATACTTATACGAAAGGGTTTTATTATCAATACACTGAGAAAATAAAAGGTGAGCATAGTGAAGACTGAACTTTTAGCACCTGCGGGAACATTGGAAAAGGCAAAGATCGCTTTACTATATGGCGCTGATGCAGTTTATGTTGGGGGTAAACAGTTTTCTTTAAGAGCTAGAGCTTCGAATTTTGAGTTGGAAACAATTAAAGAGTTAGTAGATTTTGCTCATAATCTTAATAAGGCTGTTTATGTTACCATGAATATTGTTTTTCATGAAGCAGATATGGATGGATTAGATAATTATTTGATTGCTTTAGACTCCTTAGGAGTTGATGCAATTATTGTATCCGATTTTTATGTTATTGAAAGAGCTAAGAGAATGACTGATTTGGAAATACATCTATCTACACAGTTCTCAGTCACAAATGCACTTTTAGCAGATTTTTTCTTTGATGAAGGAATAAAAAGAGTTGTTTTGGCAAGAGAACTAAGTCTTGATGAGATTAAAATTATCAGTGAGAAGACAAAAGTTGACTTAGAAGTATTTATTCATGGGGGAATGTGTGTATCATATTCAGGGAGATGCACATTATCAAATTATACTGCTTTACGGGATGCTAATAGAGGGGGATGTGCTCATACTTGCAGATGGTTATATGATTTATATGAGAAGAATGAGCTATTATCAGAAAACTTTGATTTTCAGATGTCATCAAAAGATTTAGAGGCTACTGAGTTTGTATATAAATTGCTAGATATGAAAATTACTTCTTTGAAAATAGAAGGTAGGATGAAGTCTATACATTATATAGCAACTGTAGTAAATGCATATCGTTGCTTGATTGATGATTATTATAATCAGCGGTTGAAGGATATGGAGTATTATCAAGAAGAAATCAAGAAAGCAGAGAATCGTTTGACTTCGCACGGATTTTTTAAAGGCGAAACAACCATAGCTGAGCAACTGTATAATTCAAGAAGTGAAGCGCCAACTAAAGAGTTTGTAGGGATTATAATCGATTATGACAGGTTGACTAAAGTTCTGACAATTGAACAAAGAAATTTCTTTAAGGTAGGCGATATACTAGAAATATTTACACCAAGTAAAACGCTTTTAAGGTTTAAAGTAAAACAGTTGATTAACCAAGAGAATCAAATAATTGAGATTGCTAGACATCCTTTAGAAATATTAAAAATACCCTTTGAAGTCAGTGTTCCAAAATATAGTTTAATTAGGAGAGTAAGAAATGAATAAACCGATTGTTATCGCTGTTGCGGGAGGATCTTCTTCTGGAAAGACCACTGTTGTGAATAAGATTATTGGTAATATTTCTGAACATGGCGTGGCTGTGATTAGACATGATGATTATTATAACGATCAATCAGAAAAAACTATGGAAGAGCGAAAATTAGTGAATTATGATCATCCGATGGCATTAGATAATGATTTGTTCTATGAACATATCGTATCTTTGCTCAATTGCAAGGCGATAGATAAGCCAATCTATGATTTTGTCCAGTTAAACCGAGCTAAAAATACTGAAAGAATCAATCCCGCCAAAATTATTATCCTTGAGGGAATCTTGGTTTTAGAAGATGAAAGAATTAGGGATTTAATCGATATAAAAATATATGTTGAAGCTGATGAAGACTTGCGGCTTATCAGAAGAATCAAAAGAGATACATTAGAACGAGGAAGAACTTTAGAACATATCTTGATGCAATACCTTGCAACAGTAAAACCAATGCACCATGCATATGTAAAACCTACTAAAAGATATGCTGATATCATAATTCCCAATGACTACTCTCATGACGTAGCTGTAGATTTGGTAAAGGCTAAAATTATCACTATCTTAAATAAATAAACTATGATATAATATTATCCGTTAAAAAGGAGTTAAAGATGGAAAATTCATATAAGTTAACTGAAGCTGGTTTTAACCAGTTAAAAAGCGAATTAGAAGAGTTAAAAGGTGAGAAAAGACATGCTAATCTCGAAGCTTTGAAAGAGGCGAGATCTCAAGGCGACCTTTCAGAAAACGCTGATTATGATGCAGCTAGAGATGAACAAGCTAGAATTGAAGCAAGAATTAAAGAAATTGAAAATATTCTGAAAAACTCAGAGATTATTAGAGAGAATAATCGTTCTAAAGTAATCGGAATGGGTAAAACAGTCAGAGTAAAATTCCTTCACAATAATATGGAAATTGAGTTTACAATTGTTGGTAAGTTAGAAGCAAATCCAATGGAAAAGAAAATATCTAATGAATCACCGTTAGGAAAAGCGATTATAGGCTCGAAAAAAGGTAAGATTATAGATTATAAAAGTGAAACTGGTCAAGAGATTAGTGTAGAAGTCGTTGAAGTAAAATAAGAGAGATTGTATTTCTCTTTTTAGTTGGGAAGTGATTGATTTGATAGGAATTATCGGTGCAATTGATAACGAGTTGACTTATTTTTTCAAACATATGATTATTGCAAGAACAGAGGTAATAGCGGATAAGACTTTTTATATAGGTAAGATAAAACACCACGATGTTGTGATTGTAAAGTCGGGCATTGGAAAGGTAAACGCTAGCATAACAACGACAATATTGATTAGTAATTTTAAAGTCAAAAAAATTATTAACACCGGTGTTGCTGGCGGTATTACTCCAGCAAAAATCAAGGATATAATCATCGCTAAGGGAATAGCATATTTTGATGTATCATTAACTGAAATTGATGACATTCCATATGGAAAAATGGCATCTGACCCTCTTATTGTGGAAACAGATGTTGAAACAATTGAAAAAGCAAAAAAAGTCTTTGATAGTTTAGGTTATGATTATATCGTTGGCAACTTAGTTTCTGGTGATAAATTTGTAACTAAAATGAGAGATTTATCAAAGATAAGCAAACAGGTACCTAATATTGTTGGTGTCGAAATGGAAGGCATGGCAATTGCTTTGACATGTTACAAGTTTTCGATTCCGTTCATTTCAATTAGAGGAGTGTCTGACATTATAGACTCAAAAGATCAGTCTAAGTCATTTAAAGAAGCAATTAGAGATGTATCGAAGAAAACTGCATCTTTTGTAATCGAGTTTCTTGAGGGTTTGGATGAGTGAAATTGTAATTTCGGGGAAAGTTTTTCAATATCAAATAGTTTATAAGAATAACAAAAATATCTATTTACGTGTTAAAGATGATTCAATTCAAATCACTATGTCAAAAGCACATAAAAATTTAGATGTTCAAGAACTTTTGCTAAAGCATAGTCGCTTTATCTTGAAAAATAGCACTAAAACACATAAGATTAAATTATATGATAGAAAAAAAATGTTGCTTTTTGGAGAAGATTTATTTGTAGAAATAGGTGACTTCAAAAAAGTCATGGTTTCTGATAAATCAATCTGTGTTCCAAATAGTTTTTCTGAAAGAATTATTGAAAACTTCTATCGTGAAGAATTATTGACAAGAGTTAAGGAGATGCTCAAAGAAATTAAGATTCCTGAGATCAACTTTGACAATGTAGTTTTTAAAGCGAGATTAATGAAAACAAGATTAGGAAGTTGCAATAAAAAATCTAGAGTAATCAATCTTAACACTATTTTAGCTCGATTTGATGAGGTTTATTTAAGATCGGTCCTAATCCATGAGTTAGTTCATTTAGTCATTAGCAATCATCAAAAGCCTTTTTATGAGATGGTTTCAAGATATGATCGCGATTATTTGAAAAACAGAAAGAACATCAATAATCTGATAAAAAGATTTGAAATATAGGATGAGTTGACTCCTATATTTTTCTTTTATCGGAAAAAGAATGGCAAAAAGAAGTTTTTTGGATTTTTAAAATGATAGTTTATGATAGATGCAATGCTTTTAGATTTAAGATAGGGTTATTTCAATTCTCATGTAAAACAAAACATTTTAAAAAAATAGACATTTTATTAGATATTAGGTATAATATAATTGGCATTTGGAGGGATTTCATGATTGAATTGCTATTTAAGAAAAAATATTTTTATCCTGATGATTACAAAAAAACAGTTTTTGACATCGATTTTAAAATATTGAAGACGAAAAATATAAAAAATATATTCATTGATTTAGACAACACATTAATACCTTATGATTTGACTAAACCTGATAAGAAGACATTTGAACTTTTTGATAAACTGCATGACCTAGATTTTGAGGTTTTTATCATCTCTAACAATCGCAAGGATAGAGTAAAACAATTTGCAAACATGGTTAGAAGCAGATATGTATATAGTGCTCAAAAACCATTTAAATCAGGGTTTAGAAGAGCTTTAAAGAAAATCGGAAATCCAGATCCTAAATCAGTTTGTCTGATTGGAGATCAATTTATGACCGATGTTCTAGGTGGGAAAAGAATGGGTTTTTATGTCATAGTAGTTGATGCTATTAAGAGAGATAATGAAAAATGGTATACAAAATACAATCGAAAGATTGAAAAAAAATTATTGGAAAGATTAAGGAGAAATGATATTGAGTTTTACGAACGCTTGAAGCTGCATGAAAAGAGGTAGTTTATGACAGATATGTATTGCAAGGGTTGTGGTGCTTTAATCCAAAGCTCAAATGATTTATTACCTGGCTACGTTGAGGAAAAGTTGTTTGAAACTAAAAATCCAAAAGAAGTAGTGTGTCAGAGATGTTATCGAATAAGACATTATTCTGAAGTATTTCCTTATATGGTTTCAAACACAGATTATCTTAAAATCATTGACAAAATAAAATCAGAGAATGCTCTGATTGTAAAAATTGTCGATATTTTTGATTTTTCTGGTTCTTTTGTCCCTGCGATAAAAAAGCTAACAGGTAATGAAGATGTTTTGTTGGTTGGAAATAAGATGGATCTATTACCAAAGAATGTCAAACATACAAAAATCCTTAACTGGCTTCGTTTAATGTTGAAAACTCAAGGATTTACAGTTTTAGACTCAGTATTAGTTTCTGCAAAGTATGGAGATAATTTTGATGAGTTAATGGACAAAATATATCAATACAAAAGAAATAGAAATGTATATATCGTCGGTTCAACAAATGTAGGCAAATCAAAGATTGTCAATCAAATTCTCCGAAGATATTTAGGTGCTGCCTCTGATATCGTAACTGAATCAATGTCACCACAAACAACGATAGGAATGATCGGTTTTAAGTTGTTAGACAACACATATATCTATGACACTCCTGGAGTTATTAATAAGCACCAGTACACTCATTATTTGACAAGACCATCCTATAAACTTACAGTTCCTAATCGCGAGATTAAACCGATTATCTATCAGTTAAATGAAGGGCAATCTCTATTTTTTGGAGGTTTGGCTAGGTTAGATGTCATCTCTGGTGAAACGGGAGATGTTATTAGTGTAGTTACTTATTTTGCGAACACTTTGAATATACATCGCACCAAAACTTTAAAAGCAGATAAACTGTATCATGAGAAGTTATATTCTTTATTGTCTCCACCATTCTCAAAAGATGAAGATGTTCCTAAATGGATTTATCATGAGTTTAGAATTAGAGATAATCAAAAGTATGATATTGTCTTCTCAGGGTTAGGATTTGTTACATTAAGAGCTCCATTTTGCGTTAGAGCCTTTGCTCCATTTGTAGTAGGGGTATATACTAGGTTAGCAATCATATGATAGATGCAACTATTCTTGATGAGATATATGCTTTTCTTGAGGATGAGTTTAAGGATAATCAAGAAAGACTCAAACATATCAAAAACGTTGAAAAAGTCTCATTAAGTCTTGCAAGCATTTATGGTTTAGATGAAACAAAAGTAAGAATAGCATCTTTACTTCACGATGCAACAAAAAATAGAAGTAATAAAGAAAATTCCCTAATTGCTAGTAGTATTTATTCAAGAGAGGAATTAAAAAACGCACCACTCCCTTGTATGCATGCTTACTCTGCTGCTGTTTTAGCTAAAGAAAAGTTTTTGATTGAAGATGAGGATATTCTTAACTCCATAATCTATCATTGCAGTGGCAGAAAAAATATGAGCATGCTGGAAAAAGTAATTTATGTTAGTGATTTTATTGAAGAATCTAGAGATTTTGTAAGTGAAGACTTAAGAGGTAAAGCTTTTAAGAGTTTAGATTTAACAGTATATGAGATAATGATTATAACCAAGAAATATTTGGAAAGGAATAAAAAGGTAATTTCGCCAATGACATTAGAAGCGATAGAGTATTATAAAAATTTAGTGCTGGAGGAACTTAATGACTGATAAGTTAAAAAGAGTAATTAAAGCCTTGTCAGATTTGAAGCTTAAGGATATTATAACTTATGATTTTCAGGATTTTTCACCATTTTTTGATTATCAAGTTATTGCGACTGCATCAAGTATTAGGCAAGTGAATGCATCAATCAATCATATCAAGCAAGCTTTTCCAGAAATCACTAATATGCATGTTGAAGGTGCAGATGAAAATCATTGGGTCTTGATAGATTTATCAGATATTATTATTCATGTCATGTATAAAGATGATCGTGAGTATTATCAAATAGAGAAATTGTTTTATGAAAGAAAAAGAATCGAGATTGAGGATTTGAATAATGGATTATGATTTGTTAGCAACATTCTATGATTCATTTATCGATGAACAGGTTTATCAGGATTATCTCGATTTAGTGAACAAGTATTCTGCTAGGGGGAGTTTACTTGATATAGGTTGTGGAACAGGAAGTCTATCAATCGAGTTAGCAAAAATCGGTTATGAAGTATTAGCAACCGATCTATCAGAAGAGATGCTTCATATTGTAAATTATCGAGCAAAGCAAGATGAAGTCGCTTTAGAGATAGCTTTATATGATATGCTCGATCCGATTGATCATGAGTTTGATGTCGTTATAGCTGCTATGGATGTTGTAAATCACCTCTCTGATTTGGAAGATGTAGAATTTGGTTTTACGAACATTTATAATAGCACTAAGATGAATGGGGTTTTCATCTTTGATGTTTTATCCGTTGAGTTTATCGATGCTTTTGATGGATATGTTGAAGATGATGAGGATTATCATTTTCATTGGGAAAGCCATAAAGGGGATAAAATTCATAGTATAGTCCATACAATAACCCTAAATATTGATGACAAAACCGAAGAAGTCAAAATATATGAACAAACACATGAATCTGGAGAATATGAGAAAATAATCAAGAAGATAGGTTTTTCTATTCTTGAAAAAAGAGTTTTACCAGAAAGAACCATTTATGTTGTTCAAAAACTTGAAAACCCTGAATGATTAATCAGGGTTTTTTTGAAACCGTTTTTTAGAGTACATCGCTATAATGATTATTATAATAGTAGTATAATTTTAATGAGGTGATAGATATGGAATCAAGTAAAGTAGTAATTATAGGAACTGGACTTGTTGGTATGAGTTATGCATATTCTTTGGTCAATCAAGGTGTAGTTGAAGAACTAGTTTTGATTGATATCAATAAAGAAAAGGCTTTGGGAGAAGCAATGGATTTGAATCACGGATTAAGTTTTTCACCAAGAAAAATGAAGATAACTGCAGGTGATTACTTAGATTGTCAAGATGCTAATTTGGTTGTGATTACTGCAGGTGTTAATCAAAAGGACAAAGAATCAAGACTTGATTTGTTAAGGAGAAACGCACTGATAATGAAACAAGTTGTCAATCAAGTTGTTAGCAGTGGTTTTGATGGAATTTTATTGGTGGCGTCTAATCCAGTTGATATCTTATCATATGTAGCTTGGAAAGAATCAGGATTGCCTTCAAGTAGAGTTATTGGAAGTGGTACTTCATTGGATACTTCAAGACTAAGATATGAGATTTCTGCAAAGATAAATGTATCAGTGGATAACGTTCATGCATACATTTTTGGTGAACATGGTGATAGTGAGTTTGTAGTTTGGTCAAAAGCTTTTATAGGTGCTAAACCGATGTTAGACGTTATTGAAGATATGAATCAAATCGAGTTTGATGATTTGGAAAAGATTTATCAAAGAGTAAAGAATGCAGCATATGAGATTATTAAGAGAAAGGGAGCCACTTATTATGGTATTGGTATGGCTTTGGTAAAGATTACTAAAGCGATATTAAACAACGAAAACCGAATTATGCCAATTTCAGTTTTAAATGAAGGGGCTTATGATATTGAGAATGTATATATTGGTTTGACTGCGATGTTAAATCGTGAGGGAGTAGACCATATAGTAAAACTTAAGTTGAATGAAGAAGAGACTAAAAAACTACAGAGTTCAGCAAGTATCTTAAATAATCATCTACAACAACTTTATAAATGATATTTAGACAGCTTAGTAATTAAGCTGTCTATTTAATAAAGAAAAACCTCTAAAAAGCAGTAATATTTTTGTAGGAGGTTTAAAATGAGAAAAGAGATAGGATATGCGTTGATTATTTTAGGTTTTTTTGGTTTTATCTATTTCAACAATACAAATCCGAAAGAAGATACGGTTGAGTATCAACCTTATAATTTTCAAACTCAAGATACGAAGAGTTATGATTTGCAATATGTTGAGATCAGAGGAGAAGTTAGATTTCCTGGAGTTTATGAATTGAATGGTCAAGAGATTATTAAGAATATCATTGATAAAGCTGGAGGTCTAACAGAAAAGGCAGATATTTCATCGATTAATCAAGCGGACTTAGTTGAATCAAATATGTTGATAATAATACCTAGATTAGAAGAGACTGAGTTTTATGAAGAAGAGAATAATAAATCAGTTTATGTTGATATCAAGGGAGAGGTAAAGAAACCAGGAGTTTATCAAGTAACAAGAAATACCCGTATCTTTGATTTGATTGCGATTGCTGGAGGCCTAACCGATAAAGCAGATATCAGTAGAATTAATCTTTCTGAGCTGATTGATGACGGGTATTTGCTGATAATACCTGCTAAAATACAAGAGGAGTCTTTCTTGGTTTACATTGAAGGAGCGATAAAAAAATCTGGATATTATGAGGTGAAAAACGGTACTACAGTTTTAGATCTTGTTAAAACAGCTGGTGGTCTTTTAGAAAGTGCAGATAAAAGTAAAATAGATTTTACTGAAACTTTAAAACCAGGACAGTTGGTTAATGTTCCATACATTACCGAGAAAGAGAAGATTTATGTTGCAATCAGAGGTGAAGTTGTCAAACCAGATATCTATTATGTTTATGAGGATATTACGGTTGTAGAACTTATAAATCTTGCTGGTGGACTTACTGTAAATGCGAACTTCTATCTAATCGATTATGAACAGAAACTCTTATCTGGAAGTGTTGTCTTGATTCCTAGTTTAAACAAGGAAGAAGAAGCTAAGAGCGATCTAATTAATATTAATACGGCAGATATTGAAACTTTGATTACCTTGACAGGAATTGGAAATATATTAGCTGAGAGAATTATTGAGTACCGTAATGAACATGGAGGATTTGATTCGATCGAAGAGATTCAATTGGTTTCGGGAATTAAATCTAGTGTTTATGAAAAGATTAAAGATAAGATTACAGTATGACAGTTCTAGATATATACATTTAGCTATTTCATCGGTTTTATTTGTCTTAACAATTAAATCTTACTATGCATTGATATTGCTTTTGATACATCTAATCTTTTTAATTCATTCAAGTAAAAATCTTTTGATATATTCACTTGTTGTAATATTAGTATTAACGTTAAGAGTTGACAGTTTCAATAGAATAGAAGAAGTAAATTCAGGGACTATCATCTCGATAGAGGATAATAAATTAATAGTAAAAAATGGATATAAATATATCCTATATGTCAATAACAGTTCTAGTTATGAAATTGGAATGAAAATCAGATTTGACTATGAATCTTATGAACGTGACCCGATGAATTTATTAGGAGGTTTTGATTATATAAGTTTTCTTAAAAGTAAAAACATTAGAAATGAGATAATAGCTAAAGATATAGAAGTTATCGATAAAGATTTTTCAATATATCGGATAAGAGAAGCCTTTGATGCTTACTTGGATTCGAACTACAGTAAATCAGTTTCATCTTATCTCAAATTATTTTTGCTTGGTGAAAAAGATGAAGTCGATGATTTTGTTTTAGATAATGTAAATAAATTAGGGATTTCACATTTATTTGTAGTCTCAGGCATGCATCTAGGTTTGTTGGTAATGGCGGTTAAATTCTTTCTAAAAAAGCTATATTTAAGAGCTGATATCACAGATTATTTAATAATTGTTTTGTTAGTAGTATACAATGTTTTAACAGCTTTTGCTTTTTCAATTATGAGAGCTTCATTATTAGTTATTGGATTATTCATTTTCAAAAATAGATTCTTTAGCCGATTAGATATCAGTGCTTTTATTTTGGTGGGTTACTTGTTATATAACCCATATCTTGTTTTCAATCAAGGTTTTGTTTTATCTTTCCTAATTAGTATTTCCATTATTTTGGGTAGAGATTTTTTTGTTTCTGACTCAAGGGCGATTCAGATATTCAAAATCGGAGTATTAGCTAATTTTGTCAGTTTGCCTATAACTCTTGGGTTTAGTGCTCAGTTTGGTATGTTAAATCTAATTTATAATCTAATCTATGTTCTTTTCGTCAGTACAATTGTTTTGCCAATGACATTCTTAGTTTTGATATTTAGTCAATTTAGTGATATATATCATATAGTAATCAAGATGTTTGAGTCGAGTTTAGTATCAGCTAACAACTTTAATTATTTCATAGATTTCACCTTCCCTAATCAGTTTACAAGAACGCTATACTGGCTATCTTTATTGTTTTTCTTCGTTTTCTTCCACGATAAAAGAAGAAGGTATGGATTAATGGGTTTGGGTTTAGCGATATTACTAGCTATGTTTGCAAAAGATAACCCTTTTATTAGTTACATTAGAGTTCTAGATGTTAATCAAGGTGATGCGATTCATCTTCATGATGAGCATTGTGATATCTTAATCGATACAGGAAGCAAAGATGAAATGCATAGATTAAATCAATATTTCATCAGTCAAGGAATTGATAAACTTGATATGTTGATAGTTTCACACCTTCATCAAGATCATTATGGTGAATTGAATCACCTCTATAATAGTTTGTTGATTGATGAAGTATTTCTGAATCAAGAAACAGATTTGATAGGGAGTATTGATTATCAGGTTTTAAGGGAAGGGGATGAAATAAGATGTAGCAAGTTTAATCTCGAGGTTATTAGCGCCTATAATGGATCAAATGAGAATAATAACTCAATTGTCATGATACTCAATATTCTTAATGATGTATGGTTGCTTACAGGTGATATTGAATATGAGATCGAAATGAAACTAATCGAATCTCATGATTTAAAAGTTGATGTTTTAAAAGTTGCACATCACGGTTCACATACTTCTAGTCATGAGGATTTTCTCAAAATTATCAATCCAGATTATGCATTGATATCTGTTGGGAAAAACAAGTATGGGCATCCTTCAAGCAAAACAATAACTAACTTCAATAAACTCAGTATAGATGTTTTAAGAACAGATGAATCGGGTTCGATTACCTTTTATTATCTAAATCACATTGATATTGTGGTCATTGAAGAGTTTTGGTTAGATAAAAAAAATAGAATGAGATTTAATTAAAACAAGCTATATAATTTGAATAGTATTTTTGATATAATGAAGTAAAGAATAATCGAAGGGAATTACTATGAATAAGAATTGTTTTTTGTTTTATGGCGATGATCATTTCTCGATTAAAAAAGAAACAGAGAAAGTTTTTAGAGAAAATGAAA
>Ga0334890_1003192_pt1 | contig 17041 bp, 16 predicted proteins | sample GraSluR1_MG_3_FD_207220 | JGI IMG/M metagenome (GOLD analysis project Ga0334890, IMG submission 207220) | Sludge microbial communities from methane-producing bioreactor in Wageningen University, Netherlands - Granular Sludge_31_08-R1 | ecosystem: Engineered > Bioreactor > Anaerobic >... | reverse complement strand
CGAGAAAGCCGCCGGAGAAGCACTGCTCCAGGTGGATCACCATGGTGCCGTACCGGGTGATCCGGTTCAGGTCGGCGGCGAAGTCGTCGTCGTAATACCGGCCGGTCCACATGTTCAGGCTCTCGTCGGCCCGCAGCACGTCCGTTGTGTCGCCGTCGCCGTTCAGGTCGAGGCTGAACTGCGCCTCGGAAATGGAATCGATTGCCTCCCCGGCCGAGGCGACCCGCCCGCCGTACAGCCCCGGGTCGAGGGAGCCGGTCCGTACCTCGAGAAAACCTCCTCCGTGGTCGTTGGTCATAATGAAAATGAAGTCGCTGTCCCGCGACACGGTTCCGATAGTCCGGAAGCACCGCTGGATGTTCGTCCTGCTGGCCGTGCCGTTCACGGCCATGGAGCCGTCGATCTTCCCCTCCACGTCTCCCGGAGGGGCGCCGTCGGCGTAGAACACGAAAATGTCGGCGGCGGCGAAGCCCCTGCCCAGAAGGATGTTGTACATGGTGAGCAGGTCGTTCCAGTAGCGGATATGATTGCTCTCCGGCCCGCCCCCTCCGGCGATGAGAACGGCGAACTTCCGTCCCGGAACGAGGTCGCCGGGCCGGTATTTCTCCAGTCTCCGGAGCATTTCCGGTTTCACCGGCTTCATTGTTGCGGGGGGAAGAATGCGGGGCGCGATGATCCGGACGTTTTCAAGAGAGGAAATCTTCAGCACCGCAGGGGAATTCTTCAGGGAGGATGTCTTTCCCGGCCGCTCCAGCAGGCCCGAGACGGTGATCCTGTCGCCGGACTTCAGCCCCGACGGCCGGGGACCCGACAGAGGGACGAAGCAGCCCGCCGGGAGCTCCATATTGTAGTCGGTCCGCGAGATGTCGTCGATGACCATGGGGATGGATCCGCCGTAGTAAAAACCGGACAGAGAGACCTTCTGCCCGATCCGGGACAGGACGGAAAGGGACACGGGAACGGCCTGAAGAACCGCCCCCGAGCCGCTTCCGGGAGGAACCTTCGGGGCGCTCCAGGCATTCGGGGCAGGGAGCCCCAGCCACAACACGCAGAGCAGCGCAGCCGCGGAACGGTTCATCTTCCCGACCACCTCCGATGAGGGTATATGGAAAGATTATACAGTCTTTTTCGTCTTTTTGTGGGTGTTGAGTCCGGCGGCCCCGGCGGGCGCCGGTGACACTCCCTGCAGAAAGGTTTTTACCGGATGAGGGTGCTGATGCGCTTGTAGAGCTGGACCGTCGCCAGGGAGACCACTGTCCCCTTGAGGAGGTTGAAGGGCACCACGGCGTACAGCACCAGGGTCCCCATGTCGCGGACCGCGGGAATGGCCGCCGAGGACATGGCGATGATCTTCTCCAGGGGGAGAAAGTTCGAATAGAAGGGGAGTAAAAAGAAGTAGTTCGCCAGGGCCGCCGTGACGGTCATGGACAGGGTGCCCGCCGCCAGCCCCGCGAGGGCGCCTTTCCGGGTCCTGTTCCGCCGATAGATCAAGCCCGCAGGGACCACCAGGGCGCTCCCCATCAGAAAATTCGCCAGTTCGCCCACCCCGGCGGTGGACGTGGTCAGCGAATGTATCAGGTTCTTGATCAGCTCGGTGAAGACCCCCGCAGCCGGTCCCCACGCGAAGGCGGCCACCAGGGCCGGAAGGTCCGACAGGTCGAGCTTGAGAAAACGGGGGAAGAGGGGTACTGCCATGTCGATGTACATGAGCACCGCCGCCACGGCGGATAGAAGGGCTGTCCAGACCATGCGGCGGGTTGAATTGACGGTCGTCGCTTCCATGAAAAATTTCGCCTCCCGAAAAAGAAAAGCCCCGGACGCACAGGCATCCGGGGCAAAAATGCGGATCTCGCCATCTTCTTCCATCCTGACTTCGCGGACGCCTTGCCGGTCCGCCTCACAGTCGGCTCCGGAATCGCACCGGATCAGCCTTTTCGGCTCGCGGGCTGCGGACCTGGAGGTCCTTCACCGCCGGTGGGGAATTCCACCCCGCCCCGAAGATTTCGGGGATATGATACTCCATTTCCGCCGCCTGTGCCAGAGAGAAAAATGTTTTTGCTGTCATCCTTGACGGCGCGTTTTTCGCCGGATCACGGTTATCGCGAACGACCGCAATAGCTTGTCATCCCGAGGAGCGGTTTCGGCGACGAGGGATCTCGGATTCCGAGGTCTTAAAACCAGATTCCTCGGGCTTCGCCCTTCGGAATGACAAACCTTTATGGTACGGCAACAGAGGCGGGATCGTCCCCGTTTTTTGTCATCCCGAACGAGCGCAACAGCTTGTCATCCCGAGGAGCGCAGAATTTCTGTCATCCTGAGCTGAGCGATCGCGAAGCATCCCCGGAGGGGGGGAGGGATCTCGGGGTTACCCCTTTCTGTCATCCTGAGGAGCGCAACGACGAAGGATCTCGCCGTTGTCCTTGATTCTTTGTATCCTGCCCTTCCCCTACTGCGACTTCCCCCTGCAGAGAATGGGAAGTTCGTCCGCGACCCGGCCGTCCTCCACGAGGTACATCCGGTCGTAGAGGTTGCAGGTGGGGCAGATGTGGTTGGGTATGATCTCCACCCGGTCTCCGAGGGAGAGCCGTTCGTTCGCTTCCTTACCGTAGACCAGCCCGTGCTCGTCATAGAGCTTGCCGATCCTCAGGCCGTCAAAGCCCTTCAGCAGACCGTGGCCGGGAGTGCCGCAGATTCCCCCCTCCCTGGTGAAGGCCGTCAGGGCCTTGACCCCCGCGTCGAGGACCACCCTGTCGGCCGTGGGCTTGCTCATCACCGTGGCCAGCACAGTGGCGGCGCAGGTGTCGTAACTCCCCACCGCCGCGCCCTGGGCGGCGTCCATCAGGACGTAGGTACCCGGGCGGATCTCCGTCACGCCGGGGAGGATGTCTCCGCCGACCAGAATGGACGGCGTTGCGCCGATGCTCACCGTGCCCACCGGAATGCCCTCCGCCCGGATCATTTCCGCTGCCCCGAGGGTCTCTTCCTGGGCCTTCCGGAAAAAGGCGGCGCACTGCTCCCGGTCCTTCGCGCCGTAGGTGTGTCCCTCGTGGGAAAAAATGCCCTTCAGACGCACGTTCGGCGCGGCGGCAATGAATTTTGCCAGCTCCACCAGCTCCGGGCCGGGGAGCATGCCTGACCGTACCTCTCCAGTTTCCACCTCGATCAGGACGTCCGCCGGTTCAGGGGCGCCCTCGAAAAATCGGGAAATAGCGGAAACCTGCTCCCGGTTGTCCACCCCCACGCTGAGCCGCGTTTTTGCGGCCAGGTTGCGGAGCCGGGCGAACTTCAGGTCGCCGTAGATCTCGTTGGCGATGAAAATGTCGTCCATGCCGTTTTCGGCCATGACTTCCGCCTCGCCGATCTTGGCCACGGTGATGCCCTTCGCTCCGGCCTTCACCTGCATGGCCGCGATCGCGGGGGTCCTGTGGGTCTTCGTGTGGGGTCTCAGGGCGACACCCGCCCTGTCAGCCAGATCCTGCATTCCCGTTATATTGCGGAGCAGAATAGTACTGTCCACAAGGAGGGAGGGAGTATCAAGGCTGCTGTACAGGTCATTCATTGCTGTCGTTCCTCCGTTCTTCAGGCATCAGTCGGTCCCTGAATTCGTCGCCGCGACGGCGTCGATTTCCACAAGGAATCCGTAGTGCAGATCCCGTGTCGGCACCACGGTCCGCGCCGGTCGATGATCGCCGAAGAATTCGGCATACACGGCATTCACCCTGTTCCAGAGCGAAATGTCCGAGACGTAGACGGTGACCCGGAGCACCCTGTCCCTGCCGCTTCCCGCAGCCTCCAGGACAGCCTCCAGGTTCATGAGGGCCCGTTCCGTCTGTTCCTCCACTGTGCCCAGGCATTTCTCCCCTGTTTCCGGCACTATGGGAAGCTGCCCCGCCGCATACACAACGCCCCGGTGCACCACTGCCTGGGAATAATGGCCCCCCGGCCGGGGAGCGTTTTCTGTCGAAATGAACTGCATACTATACCGGCACCTCCGTTCAGAATAGAAGTCGATGTTCCGTCCCGCGTTTCCTGTTCCTAGCCGCAGGTCTCATCCCGCCGTGAATCCAGCTTTCTGATCTCTTCGTCAATGTAGTCGGCCAGGATGCTGTTGTGGAAAGCCATGGCTTTCACGGCGGCCTTTATATTGCCGCTTTCCATGGTCCTGATGATCTCCATGTGGTGGTTGTACCGCTCTCTTGCCGGAAAGGGCGTTGTGGACAGCCTCCGGAACGTTTTTTTCCACAGGGATTCCACTTTCTTGTGCATTTCCCAGATCACCGGGTTGTCAAGGAGGGAGGTGATGGCCAGCTCGAAATTCATGTTGGGCAGCTCGTACCGGGATCCCTGTTCGGCCAGGCCTTTTTCGGCCGCCTCGAGCTGCTCGTCCTCCATCCGCCGGAGGGAAAGGGCCTGCGATTCCGTCAGATGGGGGACCACCTCCGCCACGGCCCGTTCCTCGATCATTCTCCGGGCCTGGATGAGCTGCCGGAGAAAGACGAAATGGTCTCTCTGGGCGGAACTGTATTCAGAAACCGGCATGGCGGCCGTGGAGAGGAGAAAAGCTCCGCCTCCGTGCCTGATTTCCAGCATCCCGGCGTATTCCAGGGTTTTCAGGGCTTCCCGTACGGAACTCCGGCTTACTTTCATGGCGGCGGCGAGGGTCCGTTCCGATGGAATACGGTCTCCCACCTTCAGGCTGTTTTCCCTGATGTACCTTGTGATGTTCTCGATGATCGCGTCCCGTACAATGACCTTTTTTATCTGCTGGAGCGCCACGTTTCTCCATCCCCTTTGCATCCGCCTGACAATCTGCTATACTTTTCAAAAGTTTTAACTGGTAGGACCACTTGCCACTTTCCAGAACCATTATAGCACTCTGCCACATCTTACATCATGAACCCACCGGTTCGAATCCTCGGAATTCGGGCCGCAGAAACGGCACATAGGGCCGTTCCCGAAAGGGAAACGGCATTGGAACCGGATCTTACGACATGAGGAGAGATAACGGCATGCACGCTCTGGAAAAAACCCTCGCCCGGGCTTCCGGGAAGACGCAGGTATCGGCAGGGGAAATTGTCCTGGCGGAGGTGGACCTCGCCGAGGTCAACGACCTCTACCTCCAGGTGATCAAATCCTTCCGCGAGCTTGGGGGAGAGAAAGTCCGCCACCCTGAAAAGACATCCTTCGTCTTCGATCACTATTCACCCGCACCCACCATCAAGGCAGCGGACAACCACAAAAAAATGAGGGAATTCTGCGCCGGGCAGGGCATCCCCCACCTTTTCGACATCGGCGAGGGAGTCTGCCACCAGGTACTGACCGAGAGCGGCATGGTCGGTCCCGGCACCATCGTCGTGGAGACCGATTCCCATACCACCACCATGGGGGCCCTCGGGGCCTTCGGAACTGGGGTGGGCGCCACCGACATGGCCACCATCCTGATCACCGGCAAGCTCTGGTTCAAGGTCCCCCGGGTGATGAACATCGTCTTCGAAGGCACTCCTCCCAAGGGGGTCATGGCCAAGGACATGATTCTCCACGCCATCGGCGACCTCAGGCAGGACGCCGCCATCTACAAGGCGGTGGAGTTCAGCGGCGGCGCTGTCCGTGAGATGGCCCAGGAGGAGCGCTTCGTCCTGTGCAACATGGCCGTGGAGATGGGGGCCAAGGCGGCCTTTATCGCCCCGGACGGCACGACTCTCGAGTATCTCTCCCGGTATGGCTGGAAGGGCGGGGAGATTCCCGCGACCGACCCGGGGTACGAATACGACTCCGTGGTCCGGTACGATGTCTCCTCGCTGACGCCGAGAGTCGCCCTTCCCGGCAGTGTGGACGCCGTTTCCGCCATTCCCGGAGAGAAGATCACCGTGGACCAGGTGTTCCTGGGCACCTGCACCGGCGGGCGGCTCAACGACATCCGCACCGCCGCTGAGATCCTGGCGGGAAAGCGTGTCGCCCCGGGAACCAGGTTCGTCGTTATTCCCGCCTCGAGGCGGATTTTTCAGGATGCCCTTCTGGCCGGATACATCGAAACGCTGGTGAACGCCGGCGCCGTCCTTTCCACTCCGGGGTGCGGTCCCTGTCTCGGCGCCCATGAAGGAATCCTGGCGCCGGGGGAAACCTGTGTTACCACGTCGAGCCGGAATTTCCCGGGAAGAATGGGAAGCACCGAGGCGGACATCTACATCGCGTCGCCCGCCACCGCAGCCGCCACAGCGCTCATGGGCAGGCTTTGCGGCGCCGACTCGCTGTAAGGGAGGACAGGGAAATGAACATCATCAGGGGAAGGGTTTTTACCTTCGGCAACAACATCGATACGGACCAGATTTATCCCGGGCGCTATCTCGAACTCACCGAGCACGATGAAATCGCCGCCCATGTCATGGAAGGAGCGGACCCGTCCTTTGCGTCGAAAATGAAACGGGGGGACATCATCGCGGCGGGTACCAACTTCGGCTGCGGCTCCAGCCGGGAGCATGCCGTTATCACCCTGAAAAACTCGGGAGTGGCCGCGGTGGTGGCCAGGTCCTTTGCCAGAATCTTTTTCAGGAATGCCGTGAACCTCGGGCTTCTCGTGGTGGAGATCCCCGACCTTGGAGACCTTGGGCTCCGGGACGGCGACGAAGGGGAACTTGATGTTCTCCGGGGCGTGTTTGCCGCCCCGGGCGGGAGCAGGACCTTCGCGCCCCTGCCCCCCCACGTGCTGGCCATCATCGAGGCGGGAGGGATCTTCCGCCTGTTCCGGGAAAAGGGCGCCGGTGTCTTCGGTTAGTACGGAGACGGTTTTGCCGATCCCGGACGAAAGAAAGGAGTTTTTCATGGAAATGAAGCGGAAAAAGCCTGTTCTGGCAGTTCCCCTGGGAGATGCCGCCGGGATCGGTCCCGAGATAGTGGCAAAGACGGCGGCGGCGGGATTCCTCGAAAAGCATGCCCGTCCTGTGATCGTGGGTGATGAAAGAGTGCTCCGGCTGGGCATGACCATTGCCGGGAAAATTTTTCCTTTCCGAAGTGCGGATTCCCTGGAGGAAGCGGCCGCAGGGGAGGGGCTCGCGCTGTGGAACACGGGAAGTCTCGATGCCGCAACCCTTGAGCTTGGCACAGTCTCGCCGGTCAACGGAAAAGAAGAGGGGGACAACCTTGCGGCCTGTATCGACGGCTGCAGACGGGGACTTCTGGACGGCATCTGCTTCGCCCCTCTCAACAAGGCGGCCCTGAAGCTTGGAGGGTACGGCTTCCCCAGCGAGCATGAGATGTTCGCCCATCTGTACGGAATAACGGAGGGCTTCGGCGAGATGAACGTTCTTGAAGGTCTCTGGAATATACGGGTCACCAGTCATATCCCGCTGAAGGACGTGGCGCGGAACATCACGGTGGAGTCGGTGCTGGATACGGTCCGCCTGGGATACAAAACACTGCGGAGGGCAGGGTGCCAAGCTCCCCGGATGGCCATGGCCGCCCTGAACCCCCACGGGGGGGAGAGCGGAACCTGCGGCCGGGAGGAGATCGACGTGCTGCTTCCGGCCATCGGTGCAGCGGAAAAAGAGGGCTTTTCCGTGGAGGGGCCCTTTCCGTCGGACACCCTGTTCATCCGGGCCTTTGAAGGAAAATACGACGGCGTGGTCACCATGTACCACGACCAGGGACAGATCGCCATTAAGCTCAGGGGATTCCATCACTGCGTCACCGTCTCGGCGGGGCTGCCCCACCCGATCACCACGCCCGCCCACGGAACGGCCTACGACATCGCGGGAAAGGGGATATGCACCACGTCAGCCTTTGAGGACGCCTATGCCCTCGCCGCCAGAATGGCCCTGGGAGATATCACGGAGCGATAAGAGAAAGAGCCGGCAGGAACGGCGGCCGGTTCTTCCGGATGGCGAAGGGAGGGATGGATGAAGAAAGAAACCTTGCGGCAGCAGCGTGGAGAGAAGCAGGAATAACAAAAATAAGGAGGGTTACACGAAAATGAAAAAAAGACATCTTCTGGTACTTCTGGTTCTGGCCGTGTCTCTGGCGTGCGCGGGCGCCCTTTCCGCCGCGGAGAACTATCCCGCGAAGCCGGTCGTGCTCGTGTACCATTCCCAGGCAGGTTCCGGAGGGGACATCTTCCTGAGGAACATGGGAAAGGCCATCGAGAAGATCATCGGCCAGCCCATCATCGTGGAAAACAGGACGGGCGGCGGCGGCTCCAACGCCTGGATGTATTCCAAGAACGCGAAGCCCGACGGCTATACCCTGCTCGGCATTTCGTCCTCCGTCATCGCCGGTCCGCTCCAGACAAAGATGGCGGTTTCCTACGCCGACTTCAAGCCTGTAGCCCAGGTCTTCTTCGATCCCACGGTCATTTTCGTCCCCGCAAAGAGTCCGTTCAAGACCTTTGACGACGTGATCAAGGATGCCAGGGCGAATCCCGGAAAGCAGAACTGGGGCGCCGGAAACCCCGGCAGCGCCGAGACCATGTGCATCGAGAAGGTCGCCCAGATGGCCGACATGAAGATCACCGTGGTGCCTTTCGAGGGCGGCGCCGACGTCATGGTGGAGATCATCGCCGGACGGATCGATGCGGCCATCGGCGAATATGCCGAGATCGCCAGCCAGGTGGAGGCGGGGAACATCCGCATCATCGCCTGCCTGAACACCGAGAGGATGGAGGAAGCTCCCGACGTCCCCACCCTCAAGGAGAGCGGCGTGGACTTCGTCTTCGAGAAGATCCGCGGCATTGTTGCCCCCAAGGATGTACCGGATTCCGTGGTCAAGGTGTGGACGGACTCTCTTGCCAAGATTTACGACGATCCCGAATTCAAGAAATACTACCGGGAGAACATGCTCGTTCCGAGATTTGTTCCCGCCGAGAAAATGCAGAAGGTCATGGACGATCAGCACGCCTTCTTCAAGGAAATGGGCAAGGGGCTCTACTAGAGCCCGTTCCGCTCACCGGATCAGACGATTTCTCGTAACCAATACTGCCTTTCGGCGTCCCTCCGCTCCCGGATTCTTTGGGGCGGAAGGGGCGCCGGAGGCAACACAGGAAGGGAAATTATGACGATTACAAACAAAAGCAAGGCTGTGCTCAATATCCTGTGGATCCTCGCCGCCGCGGCATTTTACTGGACATCAATTCCCTACAGCGAGGCGAGGACTTTCGATCCCATCGGTCCCCACGTTTTTCCCCAGATCATGTCCGGGGTCATTATTCTCTGTTCCCTGGGCAACCTGCTTGTGATCTACCGGCATTCAAAAACAGGAACGGACACCCCGGAAACCTTCCACCCCGGAGATGCCCTCAGGATGCTCCTTGTCCTGGTTGTAAGCGGGCTGTACATCTGGCTTATGCCCGCTGCGGGCTACCTGGTCGCCACCATTTTCCTGATCTTCCTGCTCATAGCGGTCCAGGGAGAGGTGGGGCTGAGAGTCAACATTCTCGTCAGCTGCGGGTTCGCCCTGGTGCTGTACCTCCTTTTTTCAAAGGTGCTTCATATTCTTCTGCCCCACGGATTTCTCGAGTTCATCTAGTGCCCGCCCCCTGAGAGAATCTGCGCCCGCGGGTGTTTTTTAGCTTGTCATACTGGAGGCTGAGCGTCTCATGGAATTTCTGCAGAATATAGCTCTCGGTTCGAGCGTGGTTTTCACTTTCAAGGGTCTCGCATCCATCATCGCCGGCGTGGTCGCCGGAACCATCGGCGGCGCCATTCCCGGCATCAACGCCACCATGACCATGGCCATCCTTCTGCCCTTCACGTGGGGGATGGACCCCACGGCGGCCATTCTCATGTACGTGGGCATTTACTGCGGCGGACAGTACGGGGGGTCCATCCCGTCGGTCCTCATCGGGACTCCCGGGACGCCCTCATCGGCGGCGACGGTGATGGACGGCTATCCTCTTCACCTTCAGGGGAAAACCGGCCTTGCCCTCGGCATGTCGCTCTACGCCAGCGTATTCGGGGGCATTGTCTCGAGCGTCGCCCTGATGATTTTCGCCATTCCCCTGGCGAAGGTGGCCCTCGCCTTCGGCCCCCCCGAGTACTTTGCCCTCGCGCTCCTCGGCCTGACCCTGGTGGCCTCCCTGTCCACGGACGTGTTCAAGGGACTGATCGCCGCGGCTCTCGGTCTTCTTCTTGCCACCATCGGTCTCGATCCCTTCGCCGGCATCGTCCGGTTCGGCTTCGGCAGCGAACATCTGATCGAGGGGTTTGAAATAATCCCCTTCTACATGGGAATCTTCGCCCTGAGCCAGGTGCTGTACATCATTTTCAAGAAGATCCGCCGTGAGGTGGTGGAGTACAGGATAACCTCAAAGTATCCATCGACCCTCGATTTCATCCGCTGCCTTCCCTCCATGCTCATGGGATCGGCCATCGGCATGTTCGTGGGTGCCATGCCGGGAGCGGGAGCATCCATAGCCTGCTGGCTCGGCTATAACGAGGCAAAACGGTGGTCCAGGCACCCCGAGGAGTTCGGCAAGGGCGCCCTGGAAGGAGTAGCGGCCCCGGAAGCGACGAACAACGCCGTGACGGGAGGGGCCATGGTACCTCTTCTTTCCCTGGGCATACCGGGCTCCGGCTCGACGGCGGTCATGCTTGGAGTGCTGATCATTCACGGTCTTCGTCCGGGCCCCATGCTCTTCGTCACCAACCCGGAAATCCCCTATTCGATCTTCGTCTCCCTGTTCGTCTCGAACGTCATCATGATCTTCGTCGCCCTGATGCTGATCAAGCTCCTGATCAAGGTGGTCAACATCCCCGAGACTATAATGAACGCCTGCATCCTGGCCATCATTTTCGTCGGGGCCTACTCGGTGAACAACAGCATGTTCGACATCTTCACGGTCCTTCTCTTCGGTGTCCTCGGGCTGATCATGAAAATTTACGATTACCCCATTACGGCCACGGCCCTCGGTTTCGTGCTTGGATACCTCGTGGAGACGAATTTCAGGAGGTCCCTCACCCTTTCCAAGGGCGACTGGTCTGTTTTCATGACAAACCCCATCTCTATGGTGATCATCATCCTTTCCATCCTGAGCGTGGCCTACGCGGTCTACTGCAACCACTTCAGGAGAAAACGGGGGGCGGCGGAATAGAAAACCCCTGCCCGGAACGCTCCTGGCCGGGAAAAATGACAAGATACTCCAAAAATATGCGAGGGAGAGTCGAGACATGGCGGTCTACAAGCTTGGAATGCTGAAAGGCGACGATATCGGGCTGGAAGTGGTGCCGGAGGCCGTAAAGGTGCTGAACGCCGCCGCCGGAAGGTACAGCGGCGTGACGCTGGACTGGTGCGAGCTGCCGGTTGGGTACCCCTCCTACGTCACAAGAGGGGAGACCCTTCCGGCCTCGACGCTGGAAGCCCTGTACGGGCTTGAAGGATGGATTCTCGGCCCCATAGGCCACATGGCTTACCCGAAGGACGACCCCAAGGCCATCAATCCACACCCCATCCTTCGGAGGAATTTCGACCTGGCGAGCAACATCCGGCCTTCACGGTCCCACCCTTCCCTGCCGTGTCTTCACCAGGACGTGGATCTGGTCATCATCAGGGAAAACAACGAGGGGTTCCAGCCTGACAGGAATATGTACAAAGGAATGGGGGAGTGCATGCCCACACCGGACATGGCCCTGTCCCTCCGGGTGATCACCAGGAGAAATTCCTCCATGGTGGCCAGGACGGCCTTCGAACTGGCCCGGCAGCGGAACGGAAAGAAAAAGGTCACGGCGATCCACAAAAATACGGTCTTCAAGCTGGGATGCGGCCTCTTCATCGATACATGCAGGGAAGTGAGCAGGGAGTACCCCGACGTGGAATTCGACACGGCGGTGGTGGACACCTTTGCCATGCACCTCGTCATGCGGCCGCAGAAATTTGACGTGGTGGTGACCACGAACATGTTCGGCGACATCCTCTCCGACGAAGCAGCCGGGCTTGTGGGCGGTCTCGGCATGGCCCCCGGCCTCTGCGTCGGTCCCCGGTACGCCATGGCCCAGGCCACTCACGGGTCGGCGCCGGACATTGCGGGGAAGAACATCGCCAACCCCTACGCCATGATCATGTCCGCCCAGATGCTGCTCTCGTGGCTCGGGAACGGCAAAGGAGACACGGAAGCGGTCCGGGCGGCGAAAGACATAGAAACTGCCCTCGGAATGGTGCTCTCCGATAAAGAAAGCGTTACCCCGGACCTCGGGGGGACGGCGGGGACCGATGCCATGGGCGATGCCGTCTGCAAGGCCCTCGCGTCCCTGTAGCGGAAGCTGATAACGAAAGAGCCCCTTCCCGGAGAATCCGGGAAGGGGCTCTTTCGTAGGGTTGTCAGGCGCCGGCGGCGTCCCTCTTCTTCTTCTCGGAGACGATGTTCAGGATCTCGGCGCAGCGGATCTGGTTGAAAATTCCGCAGTAGCAGAAGTTGGAGAGTTTTTTCGCTCCCTCTTCGGCAGTGAGCTTGCCATTGTCCACCTGTTTCTGGACGTCCTCCACGAACTTGGGGGGGATCATGTGGTGGCCGCACATGGTGGTGATGGACAGGGTGTCGTCGTCGGGAAGACGGCTCTTGTTGCCCCACACGCCGAGGGAGTAGTTGACGGAGTGGGGGGTAACCCCGGCTTCCCTGCAGGCGGGAAGCACCTCTGACAGGACTCCGGTGATGACCACCGACATGCCGAGATCCTTGGCCTTGATGTCCTTCAGGAAGCCGATCACCTGTTCCTTGCTGGTGAAGACGCCCCTGATGCGGGACTTGTCGCTGATGTTCTTTCTGATCTCTTCGCTGGAGTACTGGGTCAGGGGGCCGGTTTTCACGTCGCCCCAGTTTTCCGAATGCCAGGCCTCGGCGGTGGCGATGAACTCGAGGGCCTTGTCCCTGATGTTCTTGTCGTTCACACCCTTGGTCTGGTACATGAACCAGTTGAAATCCCTCTTCTGGGACTCGATATCTCCCGATCTGTGCAGTGAGTGGGTCATTTCGCTCTTCCTCCTCTTCTCGTTTCTGCCCTACAGGGTACTGAGGGGCCTGCCGAGCCCGACGTTCACCTTGCCGCGGTGGGGCTGTGGGATGCCGAGGGCGTCAAGCTCCCTGAGGGCGGGGTTCTCTCCGTTTTCATCCACCCGGAGGATGAGCCCCACGGAGAAGACGGTGTCGATTTCCTTTTCAACTTTCTGCAGGGCGCGGAAGACGTCGGACATTTTGTCCAGGGTGCAGCTCCCCTCGATGATGACGGAAAGAAGATGGTAGTCGAGGCAGGCGTCGTCCAGCTTGCCGGTCTTCATATCCGTCATGAGAGCGGAAAGGGGTGTGGTCTCGGGCGGCTCGAAGACGAGGCCCGCTTCAGCCATGGCCATGGCGACCTTCTCCGCGTCCCGGAGAAACACGCCCAGCCCCGGACGGCCCATGTCGATGGAGAAGCCCGCGAAGCCCTTCTTCACCCGGCCGCTTACGTCGTTGGTCTTCACTTCTTCGGTGCCCCGTCCCGTGACCCCTGTGACGCCGTGATTCTCCACGGGGTCGCTCATGACGTGCTGGAACTGCTTGAAAAAGCCGTCAAGCTCCACCGTCTCGATGGCTCCCACGGGACAGACCTTCTGGCGTACGCAGACATAGCACTCGGTGCACCTGGACTGGTCCACGTAGCACTTCCTCTCCTCGGGAAGATAGTGGATGGCGTCCACAGTGCAGTATTTCATGCACGTTTTGCACCCGACACATTTTTCCTTGTTGATGACCGTCATTGATCTACACCCTTTCTCTTGTTCTGAAAAAACTGCTTTCGGCCGTCCGCCGGACATGAACTACTCGGACGGAGGAACCTCTCTCGTCTTTCTGTGGTCCCTGATCATGCGGATGAAGGGCATGATCAGCGTTGCGAATCCCAGCGCGAGGAACACGAGGGAAATTGGACGGGTGAAGAAGGTGGTCCAGTCCCCGGCTGAAATTATGAGCCCTCGCCGGAAGTTGCTCTCCGCCATGGGCCCGAGGACCAGGGCCAGCACCAGGGGAGCTACGGGAAATTCGAACTTTCTCATGAAGTAGCCCACCACGCCGAAGGAGAACATGAGGAACACGTCGGAGAGGCTGTTGTTTTCGGCGAAGGAGCCGATGGTGGCCAGGATGAGAATCATGGGCACGAGCACCCGGTTGGGGATCTTGGTGACCTGGGAGAAGAGGCGGGCTCCCAGCATGCCGAGGACGAAGAAGGCGATGTTGGCCAGGACCATGCCGGCAAAGAGGCCGTACACCAGGTCGGGGTTCTCCCTGAAGAGCAGGGGACCCGGACGGAGTCCCTGGATCATGAAGGCGCCGACGAGAACGGCAGTGGTTTCGGACCCGGGAATGCCCAGGGAAAGCAGGGGGACCATGGCGCCGCCGGTGGCGGCGTTGTTGGCAGCTTCAGGGGCGGCGATGCCTTCGAGGCATCCTTTGCCGAACTTCTCCGGCGTCTTTGACCACCGGCGGGCTTCGTTGTAGCTGATGAAGGAGGACATGGTAGCCCCGGCGCCGGGGAGGATGCCCACCAGGGTGCCGATTATGGAGGAGCGGATGACTGTGCCCGTCACGGAGACCAGGTCCTTCAGGCTGATGGTGAGGCCTGATATTGCCTGTTTCACGCCGCCGAGCTCCTGGATTTCCTTCTCAACAGTGATGAAGATCTGGGAGACGGCGAAGAGGCCGATGAGCACGGGGATGAAGGAGATGCCGTTCAGAAGCTCCACGATGTCGAAGGTGAACCGGGGCACTCCCGTGACGATGTCAAGTCCCGCCGTGCCGAGGAGCAGGCCGATGACCGCCGAGATGAGTCCCTTCACCATGTTTTCGGCAGCAAGACTGGAAATGATGCTCAGACCGAAGAAGCACAGGGCGAAGTATTCCGCCGGGCCGAACATGAGGGCCATTCTGGCGAGGGGAGGGGAGAGGAAAATCAGGACGATCACGCTGAAGATTCCGCCGATGAAGGATGCCGTGGCGGCCATGCTGAGGGCCCGGCCGGGTTCGCCGTTCTGGGCCATCTCGTAGCCGTCGAAGACGGTGCATGCCGCGGCGGTGGTTCCGGGAGTCCGGAGCAGGATGGCCGTGATGGATCCGCCGTAGATGGCACCGCAGTAGATGCTGAGCAGCATGACGATGGCGGGCAGGGCGCTCATTCCATAGGTGAGGGGAAGGAGGAGGGCGATGCCCATGGAGGCGTTCAGACCGGGAAGGGCACCGATGGAGATGCCGAGGGCGCTTCCCACGAACACGCTCAGGAGATTCTGGAGGGTTACTACATCTTTGAAGCCTTCAAGCATCAGAAGGGCTGATTCCATAATCCGGTCCCCCTCCTATCCCAGGAATCCCGCGGGAACGGGGACCTTGAGCAGATTGGCGAATACGAAGTACACAGCGAAGACGACGAGCAGTACGGGGATCATGTCCATAATCCGGAACCTCCTGGTGGTGATCGCCGTGACGGTGCATGCGAAAAGGGGAGCCATAATCAGGAAGCCGACCTCCGGAAGGAAGTACCAGAAGGCGTAGCAGAACCCTGCCGTTACGGCCACGGCACCGATGCCGGCAAAGGAGGCCGTCGTCGGCTTCGTGAGTTTTTTCAGATCAAGCAAAGCCATGAGTGCCGAAAGAACCATGAGCGCCACCGCAAAGAGCTGCGGAAAGGCATGGGCTCCCACCTGGCCGTCTATTTCGATTTCAGGCACGTAATTTCCGGCTTCCCTGAATATGAGGAAGCCGAAGGCAAACAAACAGACCCCGAGTACCGAATTGATATATCGAAAATTTTTCATGTTTTGCCCCCACAGTTTTTCGTACTGGTGTACGGACGGGGTGCGCCCATTTCAGCGCGCACCCCGCAAGAAAAGATGCCTTACTTCTTCTTTTTGACGAGCCCCAGTTCCTTCAGCTCGTTTTTGTAGAAGAGATCCTGCTCCGCCACGAAGAGGGCGAAATCGGTGCTGTTGAGGTATGCCGCCTCGAGCTGATTCTCGGCAAGGTACTTCTGGAAACCTTCCTGGGCCACGACCTTCTCGATAGCGGAGGAGAGATAGTCGAGGGCTTCCTTGGGCGTTCCCTTGGGAGCCACGACACCGCGCCACGTGGGAACCACCACGTCAAAGCCGAGTTCCTTGAAGGTGGGAACGTCGGGGAAAGCCTTCCACCGGTCGGCGCTGAAGCTGCCGAGGAGCCGGACCTGCCCGGCGGCGATCTGCTCGGTCAGTTCGCTGGGGTTGTTGGTCAGCACGTCGATGTGGCCGCCCATGAGGGAGGCGAGGGAGTCGGCGCCGCCCTCGAAGGGAACGAACCGGGACTTGATCCCCGAGAGCTTGGAAAGCTTTGCGGAAGCCACGTGGTCGGAGGTTCCCACGCCGAAGGTTCCCCAGCTCACGCCGCCCTTCTGCTTCGCGTAGGCAACGAATTCCTCCCAGGTTTTGTAGGGAGCGTCGGTGCTCACGGCGACCACGTTGGTCTCCACGGCGACCCGGGCGATCATGTCGAAGTCAGCGGGACCCTTGGGGGAGCGGCCGAGGGCGGGCGTCAGAACGAAATTGGTGGTGACGGCGAGGATGGTGTGGCCGTCAGCGGGCTTGGAAGCCGTGTAGGCCATTCCCACGGCACCGCCGCCGCCGCTCTTGTTCACGGGAACGAAGGGCTGGGAAACGTAGGGCTCCATGAGCCTGGCCATGTTCCGGACGAAGATGTCGCTGCCGCCGCCGGGGGAGGCCCAGATAACCCATTCGATGGGCTTTTCGGGATAGGCCGCGAAGGCCGCTTCGGTCCCGGAAAGCAGAGCCGCGAAGAACGCAAGAACCAGAAATGCTGCAAGTCTCGTTTTTCTCACAATAATTCCTCCTTCAATTTCGTTTCCCTGTCCTCCTGGTGCGATGAACTGTGAATATGCTCCAGAGTGTTCCTTTCCACCTCCCCGTCAGCGGAATCGAGCGATGCCAGTATGGAGTTCAAAGCGTTGCCGAGGTGAATCCGGATGCATTCCCCGGCAGCGGCTTCATCCCCTTTTTCGAGGGCTGCGATGAGGTTCCTGTGTTCTTCGATGACCCTGGGGATGCGGTT
>Ga0334890_1003190_pt1 | contig 17048 bp, 18 predicted proteins | sample GraSluR1_MG_3_FD_207220 | JGI IMG/M metagenome (GOLD analysis project Ga0334890, IMG submission 207220) | Sludge microbial communities from methane-producing bioreactor in Wageningen University, Netherlands - Granular Sludge_31_08-R1 | ecosystem: Engineered > Bioreactor > Anaerobic >... | reverse complement strand
CTGTACCGGCGTTAGCAATCAACTCACTGAACAAAGCCACCGTTTTCGGCCCAATATCCAGGCAGCGCCATCCTGCCGGCACATCGCCAGCATCAATAGTCTCAGTTTTGGCACCGTTGTCAAAGGCATCTGCCAGCACAAGATCCACCGGAAGCACCAGTTTCTCGCCGCCTTCTGCCATGAGCTCCTCTGCCAGCATTAATGCATCTTCTTCCACCAGTGAATCGCCCATCTCAAAGCCTTTGGCTTTCAGGAATGTATTCGCCATACCACCGCCGATCAGGATCGTATCGGCTTTCTTCAACAAATTCTTGATCACCCCGATTTTGTCACTGACTTTGGCACCGCCCAGAATAGCAACAAAAGGCCGTTTCGGATCTTCAATAGCGCGATCCAGGTACTCAATCTCCTTTTCCAATAGAAAACCAGCACAGGCGGGCAAATAATCTGCCACGCCGACGGTGGAGGAATGCGCGCGGTGAGCAGAGCCAAACGCATCATTCACAAACACATCTGCCAGAGATGCCAACTCTTTTGACATCGCCTCATCATTTTTGGTTTCTTCCGGGTGGAAGCGGGTATTTTCCAACACCAAAATCTCGCCAGATTGTAACGCGGCGGCTGCTTTTTCAGCCACCTGACCAATGCTGTCCTCCGCAAAAGCAACTTTCGCATCAACCAGATTGCTCAGGTAGTCAGCGACCGGTTTTAATGAATACTGGAGGTCTTCCGCCGTCTTAGGCCGCCCCAGGTGCGAACACAGAATAACGGCTGCTCCTTGCTCAAGCAAATACTGAATGGTTGGTAAGGCGGCCACGATGCGGGTATCATCAGTGATCACGCCGTCTTTCAAGGGCACATTGAAGTCAACGCGCACCAACGCCTTCTTGCCGGCAAATTCCACGTCTTTGATTGTCTTTTTTTCAAACATTTCTTATCTCCCTATAGACAAAAGCGTACTGTGTCATCGGCAGCAAGCTAACCTCTCACACAGTACGCCATTTTTACCTGCGGTCTATAGACCGTATCAATTAGAGTTTTTTACCAAGAATGGAAGCCAGTTGAGCGGTGCGGCAGGAATAACCCCATTCGTTGTCATACCAGGTCACCACTTTGACCAAATTATCACTCATTACCATAGTCAGGGCTGCATCAATGATCGAAGAACGGCTGTCACCTTTATAGTCCATAGAAACCAGCGGACGTGTCTCGAAGCCAAGGATGCCCTTCAACGGACCTTCAGAAGCGGCTTTCAAAGCAGCATTCACTTCTTCCGCCGAGGTCGGTTTCTCCACTTCGGCCACGAAATCAACAATGGATACCGTGGGGGTAGGAACGCGCAGGGCATAACCGTCGAATTTGCCCTTCAGATCGGGAATCACCAAAGCGACAGCTTTGGCAGCGCCGGTGGTGGTGGGGATAATGTTCAGGGCAGCAGCGCGTGCACGGCGCATGTCTTTGTGACCAAAGTCCAGAATACGCTGATCATTGGTGTAGCTGTGAATTGTCGTCATCAAGCCGCGTTTGATACCAAAGCTATCGTGAATCACTTTGGCAGCAGGAGCCAGACAGTTGGTGGTGCAGGACGCATTCGACAGGACATGATGGATAGCGGGATCGTAAAGCTCATCATTCACACCAATTACGATAGTAATGTCTTCGTTTTTTGCAGGTGCAGAAATGATAACTTTTTTGGCACCGCCGCGGGTGATGTGATCTTGCGCGCCAGCCATATTGCCTTTACCCAGTTTATCGGTGAACACACCAGTACTTTCGATGACAATGTCAACACCAAGTTCACCCCAGGGCAAATTGCCGGGATCGCGCTCAGAAAAGCACTTGACCAGATCGCCATTTACATGCAAATTACCATCAACAACCTGGATATCAGCATCAAAATGTCCGTAGTTTGAATCCCATTCCAACAAAAATGCATTGGTGTCTACCGGCATCAAATCATTGACAGCCACAACTTCCAATTCGCCGTCATACTGCTCTTTGATCGCCTTAAACACCTGTCGGCCAATGCGGCCAAAACCATTAATACCAACTTTAATTGCCATTTGTTTCCTCCGTAGATGAAATAATTGATTACACTGAAAGAAAACCGATAAAATCGGTTTCTAAATCATAGCGTTTTTTTAATGCTACCAACCTAATTTTACCATCATCAAAGCCCAAAGAATGGTGAAATTTGTCCCGATTCGTGGGCATTTTCGACCATTAAGTCATATCGTTGTTAATATTTAACAAAGGACCGGTCCGCTCATAAAACAAATCCATGACAATTTGTGCCAATTTATCCGAATCATGCCGCGAGGGTTTGTCTTTAGCGACCAGGTCAGACGGATAGATGACATAGTTCGCAGACAGATTGTCGTCAATCGTGACCCAGGTCAATGGTTCAGGCAACGAAATCCCTGAAAAATACCGGTTGCAGATGATTACATCGAATATATTCGATCCAAGGTATTTTTCAAGCACCTTGATATGATCCCCGACCGTGTACCCATCGGTTTCACCCGGCTGCGAGGTAATGTTGGAAACATAGAATTTCTGGGCTTTACTGGCGTTCAAGGCGCGGGAAATGTCCGGCACCAGTACATTGGCAAGGATCGAGGTGTACAGGCTACCCGGGCCAATGATAATCAGATCTGCTGCCAAAATCGCCTGAATAGCCGGCGGAAATGCCTGCGGCTTATCAGGGTCAAGCCATACCCGTTCTATCTTGCCTGGGGCTTTGGTAATTTCACTTTCACCGCGAATCACCTGGCTGTCTGAGGTCAATGAAACTTTTTTTACCGCAGCCAACCGCACATCTTGCAACGTCGCTGGCATCACCTGCCCGGTGATCGCCAGAACGCGGCTGGCTTCTGCGACGCCATCTTCAAAACTCCCAGTTATATCGCTTAGCGCCGTGATGAAAAGGTTCCCCAATGAATGTCCATTCAAGTTGTATTCTTCGCCAAAGCGATATCGAAAAATTTGGGTCAGCATGGCTTCATCATCAGATAACGCCGTCATACAGTTGCGGATATCACCCGGTGGTGGTGTGCCGATTCTGCGCCTTAACTCACCAGACGAACCCCCGTCATCTGCCATGGTCACAACGGCTGTTATGTTAGCTGTGTGCTTTTTCAAACCACGCAATATAGATGCCAATCCCGATCCACCACCTAATACAACTACGTTAGGCCCACGCTCCCGACGGCGGTAACTGGCAATCGCATCCAATACCCCCGCCCCTTGCGGCATGAATGGTTTTAAAATATTGCGGCTCAACCCCATAATACTGAAATAGATACACAAAGCGCCAGACCCTGAAAAAAGGACAAACCGCAGCCAGCGTGGCAGGAAACGCAGCGAAAGGAATGCCAGAACCTGTGTCAGCCACGACTGCTCAACAGTTCTGTAGATATCCAACAGGACGACTGCGATGCTGAAACCCAGCAGCGCCGTGCCAGCAATCATCAACAAAATCCAGCGTTTAATGCCCAGCCCTGGGCGCAGCCAGGCAAGCTCGTTCTTTCCCCATTGCTTTACTCGAAATAACCAACTGGTTTCCTTCAATTTCATCTTGACAACAATATAGCAGTCTTTCAGTAGAACGTCAATCAATCATTATTGCTGCACAACAGCGAAGAATTGAAATAGTTTTTCATTTACTAAAGCTCCACCACAAGAAATCCACTGAGCCAATACATCTGCCACTATAATGATAGTCAAGATAACCAACAGGAGCAAACCCATGAACCGAGTGGCTTTTACATTCAGGATCCGTGAAGACAAAATCGAGGAATACAAACAACATCACAAAACGGTTTGGCCTGAGATGTTGGAGGCATTATCACGCAATGGCTGGCACAACTACACCCTGTTTATCAAACCTAACGGTGAGGTCTTTGGCTATGTTGAAACACCGGAAAGCTTGACAGCCGCCAATGCTGGCATGCAGCAGGAAGAAGTCAATGAACGCTGGCAGCAATTCATGGCGCCCTTTGTACCCGAAGGTATCAAGCCTGACCAAAGTTTTTTGGAGCTGGAAGAATATTTTCATCTCGATTGACAGGTTGTCTACCAGCCACGCGCCTTGTTGCTTCGTCGTTGGCGGTTTTTTGGTGTGCTTAATTTATTCGAATAATTAATTGGTTGGGGTGCTGCGGCTTTGTAATCAAAATTATCAAGCCATACGGTTGGGATTTTGTAGCCGACCCTTTTTTCAATATCACGAACCATTTTTTCGTCTTCTGGTGTGACCAGTGTAAATGCTTGCCCTTCACGTTCAGCACGCCCTGTCCGTCCAATGCGGTGTACATAAGCATCTGCTGTGTCAGGGATGTCATAATTGATCACATGTGAAATTGAATCAATGTCCAGGCCACGCGCTGCAACGTCGGTGGCGATCATCACCTGGTAAATACCGCTGCGGAAGCCCTGCATAGCGGCATCGCGTTGGTTTTGGCTGCGATCACCGTGTAGGCTGGTGACTTTATAGCCTGCGGCTTTGATCTTCTTTTCAAGACGATAGGTTCTCCGTTTTGTTCGAGAGAACACCAGCACGGAGTTGGTTTTTGTGCTTTTAAGAATCTCTAAAAGCATCTCCGTCTTCAGATGCGCCGGTACAGGATAGAGCGCGTGTTCAACGGTTTTGGTCGGGTTGCTAAAACCGACATCGATGCGTTTTGGTGATTGCAGTGTCTGCGCTGCCATTTTCTCAATTTCTTTGGGAAAGGTGGCAGAGAACAACATCGTCTGGTGTTTTTGTGGCATATGTTTGATGATGCGATTTATATCGGGCATAAAACCCATGTCCAGCATGCGATCAGCTTCATCCAAAACCAATATCTCTACTTCGTGCAAAGAAATGTGACCCTGGTTGATCAGGTCCAACAAGCGTCCCGGACAGGCGATCAGGATTTCTACGCCACGCTGCAGGGTTTTAATCTGCTGGGCAGCATTCACCCCCCCATAAATTGCCGCAGCATGCAACTTGGTGCCGTGCGACAATGTTTTTATGTCACTATGAATTTGCTGCGCCAGCTCTCTTGTTGGCGTGACAATCAAGGCTCTCACATGGTTGCGGGGACCTTTTAACAATTTTTGTAGGGTGGCAAGCACAAAAACCGCAGTCTTTCCCGTGCCTGTTTGCGCGATGCCGATGATATCAGAGCCGCCCAAAGCAATCGGGAGGGCTTTTTCTTGTATGGGGGTCGGGGTTTCGAAACCCGCCCTGTTAATTGCTTCATGCAATCGTTGGTCAAGTTGTATCTGTTGAAAATCCATTTTTCCTCACTAACGTTACACTGGAAAAATCGAACCGACTTCAACAGCAAACTATTAGAACATATATTGAATAAGACATGTCATTATATCACGTTGTCAGGAAAATGACCAAAAGCATGTGTTTTGTGGAATTACCACGCTGCTCGGGGTCTCTTGCGTCAATTCAAGACAAATACCATTGTGTATGAGGATGAATATCATCTACAATACATGTATGGACACATACACATTCGTTGGCATTGATGTTAATAACCGCCCGCCATACTATCATTTGGCAGCCATTGATTCCCAATTACACTTTCGCTCTGAACTGACTGGCGATTGGGAGGAACTTACCCAATTCTTGTCAAAAACCGACAAGTTAATCATTGGTATCAATGCACCTTTGTCTATCAATACAGGTTATTTAACACAAAGCAATCTACCCAAACACCACCCTGGTCGTTGGCCGAATTGCCGCAGAGTAGAGTTTGAACTGGCGCAACATGGCGCACCGGTGTATTTCACGCCAAACGATCCACACAAAATGCCGGCAGCTATGTCGCGTGGCTTCACGATGAGCCGTCAATTGATCGATTTGGGATACGAATTATCTGTCAATCAAACAGAAAAATCTTTGATCGAGGTGCCTGCCGATGCGGCTTTTTGGAGCATTATGCAAGGAGAAATGATAGATCAAAACCAATTGCTTGGACGTATCCAACGACAGATGATCCTGTATGAGTTGGGGTTTCACCTGCCTGACCCGATGGAATTTTTTGAAGAAATCACCAGATTCAAAATCAAAATGGGTAGCATTCCACTCGATTTAATGCTGACGCCACAGCAGCTAAACGCCCGAATTGTCGCCTACACCGCCCAGCAACTTTGGAAAAACCCCGAAAGGGTTGCCAAATTGGGCTATCAGCAGGAAGGCTATCTATACCTGCCTGCTGATTCATCAGCATTGTTCGCAACAGAAAACGCCCAATAGGCATTGCCGGCAGATACTTCGGTCACACCCAACCCAGGTGTTGGATAGTCACCAGGGCAACAAACCAGAACACCATAATACTGCCTGCAACCATGCGTGTAACTGCCGCCCAGCCAAAGCCTTTCATCATGCCCTTCACCGAATACCAGGCTGTATCAAGCTGTTTCTTTTGGGAATATTCTGCCAGGAAAAGAAACAGAAAACCGCCAGGGATGCCACCCAATGGTGGGAAAACGACGGAACCAACCAGCGCGCCCAGTACAGCAGCCCCGATTGACCACCAGCTGGCACCCTGGGCCTTAGCAGACCCACCCATCAATAGATTATCGACTGTGTTGGTGATAACCATAAAGATGGTCTGAAAAACCAGAATGGCGATACTGGCAGGATTGAAGCCGGTCACAATGACATACACCAGAAAAACCGCCCAGATGATCGTTCCACCGGGGATGATCATAAATGGCAACGTTATCCAGGCCGCTACGATGACAGCCCCACAAATGATCTGAAATAGGATAAGGGGTATCGCATCCATACTTGTTGCTTATGAATCCCGGGGTTCTATGACTTCTATTCCACCCATCCAGGGTTTCAGTACCTCAGGAATGACAACCGCCCCATCTGCCTGCTGATTATTCTCCAGCACAGCGATCAGAACCCGTGGCATGCCCAGACCTGAACCATTCAACGTGTGAACAAATTGCCGTTTACCGCCATCGGCCGGTGTGTATTTGATGTTGGCGCGGCGTGCCTGAAAATCACCCACATTGGAGATGGAAGAAACTTCCAGCCATTCCTGGCAACCAGCCGACCACACTTCGATATCGAATGCCTTTTGTGCGCCGAAACTCAAATCCCCTGTGCACAGTTGCAAAACACGATAGGGCAGGCCCAATCTCTCACAGGTCTCTGCCGCGTCAGAGATCATTTTCTCCAATTCCCTGGCAGATTCATCCGGATGGGTAAACGAATACATCTCCACTTTATCGAATTGATGTCCGCGTTTGATTCCGCGCACATCTCTGCCTGCGCTCATTTTCTCGCGCCTGAAGCAGGCTGAATAAGCCGTATAGCGCAAAGGCAGTTCACTCTCAATAAGCACTTCGTCCATGTGCAGTCCGGTCAGCGCTACCTCAGATGTCGGCAGCATCCAGAAATCATCCTCAACGTCATGGTAGAGGTTATCGGCAAACTTGGGCAGCTGACCCGAAGCATAAAGGGTTGCCTCACGCACAACAAAAGGCGTGTAGCGTTCTTCGTAACCCTGCTGGTTGTGCAAATCGATCATAAAAGAGATCAATGCACGCTGCAACCTTGCCCCGGCGCCATTAAGAATGTAGAAGCGTGAGCCAGATATTTTCGCTCCACGCTCAAAGTCAATGATACCGAGTTTCTCGCCCAATTCCCAATGCGGCAATGGAGTGAAATCAAAAGCCGGTTTTTCTCCACACACCCGCACAACCACGTTTTCTGAATCATCTTTGCCGTTTGGCACATCATTTTCAGGGATATTGGGAATGCCAGCCATGAGTGTATTGAGAGTGGTTTCAACCTGCCTGACATCTTCATCAAGCACAGATATGCGGTCTGCAACCTTCTTCATAGCAGTAATTTTTTCTGCACGCTTCTCTTGATCCTTCTGCGCACCGATTTCTTTGGAAACACGATTTCGCTCGGCCTTCAAGGTCTCCACCTCGGTCAATAGTGCTCGCCTCTGTTCATCCAACGTAAGTACATCATCGATCACTGAAGAATCCATGTACCGACGAATCAGTGCCTTTTTAACGAGTTCAGGCTCTTCGCGAATGAATGTTAAATCAAGCATGTTTTCTTCTCCTCAGAATTCTATCCATATCAATAACAAAAGCCCTGCCTGTGAACAGGACGAAGGGCTTTTCGTGGTGCCACCTGTCTTCGTTGGATTTCTCCAGCCTTATTGTCGAGATAACGGTTCATCCGGCTTTCTTACACTGAGCAAAGATCAGTCCTGCGAAAGCGAGTGGTTTTGGTATCAAACGCTGAAGTGGATTTCTCGGGGTCTATGCTGATTCACACCAATCATCAGCTCTCTGGGATAGCCATTCGATACTGGCTTCAGGCACACTCTCTATTGAATTTTGTTGATTATACCGATGGGGAACCCTATCCGTCAAGAGCAATCAATCGTCTTCATGAACGAACAGGTATCCTTTGCCGCGCATCGTTCGAATCAATTGTGGTTTTCGCGGATCATCTTCGATAATCTGTCGCAGCCAACTGATGTGCACATCCAGAGTGCGCATATCGGCAAAGAAATCGGTATCCCACACCTTATAAAAAATATCTTCGCGAGAGATCACCACACCAGGGTTTTCCATGAACAATCGTAACAAGATGAACAAGCGGGGTGTCAAAACTGATTGCGAATCATCTTTATGAACACAACGAGTGTCAAGGTCGAGGGTGATGTTGCCAAGTGTGATTGCATTTTTTAAGGCAGTTGGCTGGTATGGCTTGATGCGATTAATCAGTTTTTGTAACGTGAACGGAAGCACCAACACAACATCTGCTTCAATAGATTCCTCATCATCAAAAGGTTTTTCAACAATGAGAATAATGGGGATATGCTTGTCCGGCGATTCTTTCTGGATATTCTGACAAATACGAGTTCCTGTCGTTCGCATAGAAGCCGCATTAACAATAACAAGATCGTACTGCTCTTCCGCAAGCAACTGCACAGCCTCTGACCCATTTTTTGTGATGGTTATTTCATATTTCTTTCGAATTAACCCTGCTTCAAAAGATGGGAGATTGCTGTGCTTTCGTTCAACTAATAAAATATTAACGCTCATGGCTGCCCATATCTTTGATAATGAATCCCCTGTATTATTTTATTCCGTATTCCAAACCTGTAACGACTTCTTAAGATTTTCTATTCTTAAGCATTATACACGAAAACTTAAAGAAATCACCCTACAATATTATTACGCGGGCAAGAATTTCACCAATCATTTAAAAACAGCAAAGAAATCCGGGATAAGATACAATGAAATGCGGTATCATTAACAGACACACTTTTTGGTGAACCTATCTTTACAGTTTTTGAAGGATTCATATGATGATCGAAGTGATGATAGACAGCATACGGGTAAGCCTGACCAACCAGCAGCGGATTGTAATCTTGAAAGACATCAATCGCGAATGGTATCTGCCCATTTGGATTGGTCCTTTCGAAGCCGAATCAATTACCATCGGTCTGCAGAACATTGAGATATCGCGCCCGCAAACACACGACTTGATGCTTTCAGTCATTCAATCCTTGGGATACCAATTTTCACACATCGAGATCAAATTTATGCAGCAGGATGTTTTCTTTGCGGACCTGGTTGTGAAAGATGCTGAATCAGGTGAGGAACGCCGTATTGATTGCCGCCCATCAGATGCCCTGGCGCTCAGCGCCCGTAAGAAAACACGAATCTTCGTCAGTGATGAAATCATGCAACAGGCTGGAATACTGCCTGAAGAGAATGTCCACCATGAAACAACAGATGATGACAACGAAGGTTTGACCTTTGAACCCCAGGATGAAGAACGGTTGTCTATTTTTGAGGATTTCTTGGAAAGATTGACAGACGAAGAAGACACTGACGACGAAGAGTCTGATGACTCTTCCAGCAACAATTAGAGGCTAACGCATGAGCGACATGATCCCTGATGTGATAGAAGAATTCGATCCGCCAGAAGAAAACATGGATCGCTCCATGTTGGGGCCACCCCATAACCGTATGGCAGAAGAAGCAGTCATCGGTTCTATGTTGTTGGATCCCACCCTGTTTAATGAACTGATTGCATTCCTCAAACCCGAGGATTTCTATATCCGTCGCAACGGAATGATCTGGGAAGCATTTGAGTACCTTTTAGAACAGAAAATAGATCCTGATATTGTCACCATAAGTGATTATCTGGAGCGCAACAAAGTCTTCAGCGAAATCGGCGGACTGGCCTACCTGACAGAACTCGTCAACAACACCACCACCACGATGAATGCGACCCATTACGCCGTCATCGTCCATAACAATGCCATTCGCCGCCGCATGATCAACACAGCCAATTTGTTAGCCAAACTGGCTTTTGATGAAGAAAAGGAAATCGTTCAAATTCTCGACGAAGCGGAAAAATCAGTATTCAATCTGAGCGAGAATCGAACCAAGCGCGACCTTGCCCCCTTGGGACGCATCCTTGGAGATGTATACAAACAAATTAACGAGCTTTCAACGCGTGATGCTGATGTCACCGGTGTACCTACCGGGCTCAACATGCTCGACAAATTCCTGGGCGGTTTACAGAAATCAGATCTATTGATTGTTGCCGGCCGTCCCGGCATGGGCAAAACCGGTTTCCTGCTGACTGCAGCCAAAAACGCTGCTCTCATCCACAAGAAAAATGTAGCCTATTTTTCATTGGAAATGGCAAATGAACAATTAGCACAGCGCCTATTGGCGCAGGCAACCGGTATCGACATGAAAAATATCCGCAATGGCCGCCTCGGTGATGATGATTGGGAACGGCTCATCTTTGTCATCAACGACATGACTGGCGCGCGTCTCTATCTGGATGACACCCCCGCCATTACGCCCCTTCAGCTGCTCGCCAAGTGCCGCCGCTTAGACGCGGAGCAGGGCATTGACCTGATCATCGTCGATTACTTGCAGTTGATGAGCAGTGGTCACCGCAATGAAAACCGTGTGCAGGAAGTCAGTTACATCTCAAGGTCATTGAAGATGCTGGCGAAAGAGATTGGCGTACCAGTTCTGGCTGCGGCGCAATTGTCTCGAGCAGTTGAACAGCGTGAAGGCCGCCGGCCGATCCTTTCTGACTTGCGAGAATCTGGCTCATTGGAGCAGGATGCGGACATTGTCATGTTCATCCACCGCCAGGATGATAAAGAAGGCAAAGAAAATATGCCAGAAATGGCTGAACTCATCATCTCAAAAAACCGTAATGGCCCCACCCACACCCAGGGTATAAAGTTGAATTTCCGGCCGTCCTCCGCCAGTTTCGAAGATTACCAGTTAGGATCACTGGAGCGGTAATGGGCCTAATCGACAGCAATGTATCACTTATAACGTCATCTCTCGATGCCTTCTTGCCAAAGTTGCAGGATGTTGATGAGATCAAAGTGATGCTGTATGTTTTGTTGCAACAGAGCCGTCACGAAGGCAACCGCTTCTACATGACAGTCGGCCAGCTGGAGAATTCTGACCAACTTTGCCGGTGGCTGGGTGATCAGAATGCCAAGCCCCGCATCCAAACCACACTGAACGCCATGCTCGACACAGGACTTTTGTTGCAGCACCACGAAAAATCTATCATGAATGAACCGCTGCTGTTTCTCAATGACGACAATGGCCGACAGGCGTTGGAGGCTTTGCAGGCAGGAAAATGGCGCCCTTTGCCGACCGATCATCAGTCGGCCAAACCGCCATCAGAGGAAAAAAACATCTTCCAACTGTACGAGGAAAATATTGGAGCCTTAACACCGCTACTGGCAGAAGACCTGACTGCGGCTCAGGAAGAATACCCGCAGGTGTGGATCAAAGAGGCTATTCATATAGCTGTACAGAACAACGCCCGCAGCTGGCGCTATATCGACACCATCTTGCGTTCCTGGCAGAAAGAAGGAAAACATGACCAACCTGGACGAGATTCTCAGCCAAATAAACGAAAACCTGCCAAAGGAAAATTCGACGATTTCATCCAACGTTGACCCGGCCGAACCGGAAGATGGCAGACCGCTCTGCCCCTTGTGCCATGGTACCGGAGTGTTATATTACAACGTACCCGAAAATGACCACCGCTTTGGGGATGTCTATGTCTGCGAATGCTCTGTTCACAAATTCCGTGCTGAAAAACAGGAGAGTTTACTGGTTTTAAGCAATCTTCAGGCATACCGCGAAAAAACATTTGACAATTTCAACCCCAAAGGCCGGGCTGGACTGCGCGAAGATCAAATGCAATCATTGCAGTTCGCCCTCAATCAGGCCATGCTTTTCGCGAGAAACCTCAATAAATGGCTCCTTTTGATGGGCGTCTATGGGTGTGGAAAAACTCACCTGGCAGCAGCCATCGCCAACGATGCCATCAGTTGCGGTACTCCCACCTTGTTTACAACAGTGCCAGATTTGTTGGATTGGCTGCGTTTCAGTTATGGCCGGTCAGAAGAATCTTTCGAAGACAGGTTTGAGAAAATCCGCACCATCCCCTTGCTGGTGCTGGATGATCTCGGCACACAGAATGCCACTGACTGGGCACGCGAGAAATTGTTCCAAATTCTGAATTACCGCTACGCAGAACAACTCCCCACAGTGTTAACAACCAACCAGACGCTCGAAGATATGGATGGGCGCGTACGCTCCCGGCTTGAAGACCGCGACCTGGTTAATCATGTGCAGATTCAAGCGCCTGATTATCGCTCGCCCTTCACCGACACAGCCAATCAGATCCAGTTATCGAGTCTGCATATACATAACAATCAGCGCTTTGAAACCTTCAGCCTTCGCGAAACGGAAGCACTCACCACGGAACAAAAAAGAAATCTCAAAAACCTGCTGACATTCGCCAAAAAATATGCGAAAAATCCTGGCGGATGGCTGGTTATGTTGGGTGATTACGGCACTGGAAAGACCCACCTGGCGGCAGCCATTGCCAACCATCGCAATGAATTGGGCGATAATCCCATGTTTGTTCTGGTGCCCGATCTCCTCGACCATCTGCGCGCCACCTTCAACCCTGACAGCAATATCCGTTATGACAAATTGTTCGAACAGATCAAAAATGCCAAACTGCTGATTTTGGACGATCTGGGCACACAAAGCGCGACCCCCTGGGCCAAAGAAAAGCTATATCAAATTCTGAACTACCGCTACAATGCCCAACTCCCCACCATCATCACCTCGGCGCAAGCATTGGACGCCATCGATCCGCGCATCCGCAGCCGCATGTTGGATGGCAGATTGTGTGATATCTTCGAGATATCAGCCCCCCCTTTTCGTGTCCTGCCCAAAAAACACCGTTGAAACCCTTTGAACCAATGACCTTTACAACCCTTCTTTTTGACCTTGATGACACTCTCTATAAGCCTGGCAATGGCATATGGGAGCAGATTTCACAACGTATTCACCAATACATGCAGACCTATTGTCACATTCCGCCAGAACATGCCTCAGATGTCAGAAAAACTTACTTCAGAAAATACGGTACAACAATGCGGGGGCTGGTTATTCATCATCACATAGACCCTGCCCACTACCTCGAATATGTGCATGATTTTGACGTGAGTCCTATGGTCGCCTATGACCCTGAGATCTATGCTATGTTCAGCAAATTGCCTCATGAAAAGCACATATTTACCAATGCCTCTCGCGCCCACGCCGAAAGAGTTTTAAGACTGCTGCAGATTCAAGAATTTTTCATCTCCATTGTTGATGTGATGAATATTCAGCCATTTTGTAAACCCATGCCAGAGGCTTTTACCAAAGCATTGCACCTTCTTCAGAAGACCCCGGAAGAATGCATCTTCATTGATGACTCACTGCGCAATTTAGACCAGGCTAAAACCATGGGAATTTTCACCATCTATCCAAATGCAGACATTACTATGGTGACTCAACCCCATACAACCATCAGTTCATTACTTCATTTACCGGAAGTGCTTCCAACATAAAGGAAATCATCATCCCATGACATTTACCGTTATTATTTTATTGGTGCTACTCATCTCACTGGTTTTGCTACTGACAGCCGCCATCAAACGAGTGCAATTGACACGGGAGCAAACCCAGGCATCCATCAATCGTATTCAGGCATATCTTGATAAGCGGAAACACAGTCCCATTCGTCATCAAAGGCAAATCCCAGGGGACCTCTATCAAGGTGAAGATCCATTTAAAAACATTGAAGTTGACATTAATAAAAATCTTGAACAGCCTGTCTATAATGCAAGTATTGAAAAAGTAGTTCATCCCGATCGCGGATGATTTCTTAGGAGTTAACAATGTCAAAAACAGCTAAATGGATCATCGCTTTCTTTGTCGGCATGCTATTACTGACAGCCACAGCCGTTGGCAGCTTCTTCCTTGGCAAACTGACAACCCGCATACAGACCTCGCTGCCCACCGAACAGTCATTTACCTCCGCACCAACCTCAACGCTGATTACGCAAGCTGATGCCGACACTGGCATGGATGTGGAAGAAGAAGCAGATGACAACCCGGACACAATCGGTGATCTCCCACAGACCATTGTCAATGACTCCAATGATTTTGACGATTATTCTGCTCCGCTACTGGAAGCCTGGGGGCTGGTACATGAATACTTTGTCAACCAGCCGATTAACAATGAAGAGATAATTCAGGGAGCAATCCGTGGCATGATGGAGGCACTGGATGATCGCTACACCATGTATCTTTCCCCCGCCCAACTGTCGCAGTTGACCATCCGACAGGAAGGTACTTATGAAGGTATCGGTGCGTGGGTCGACACCAGCCTTGATTACATCGTTATCATCAGCCCGATGGTTGGCAGCCCCGCCGAAGCAGCCGGTTTGAAAGCGGGAGATGTGGTCATTGCCATCGATGGCGAAGATATGACTGGTGTCATGCCGGATATAGCCCTATTGAATATTTTAGGCCCTGCCGGCTCAACGGTGACCTTGACAATCACGCGTGAAGGTGTCGAAGAACCTATTGACATTTCTATCGAACGTGCAGAAATTACTGTTCCCAGCCTGGAATACTCCATTATCGATGGCGACATAGCTTATATTCAACTGTATCAATTCGGCGAAGACACCAGTGCGGATTTCGTCAATGCGCTTGAAGATCTGTTATCCCACCAACCAGCCGGTATAATCCTTGACCTGCGTGGTAACGGCGGTGGCTTCCTGTACACAGCTGTTCACATCCTTTCGCAGTTCATAGATAAAGACACGCCCATCATCTATCAGGTATATGGAAACGAAACCGAAGAGGTCTGGGAAACTATCGCCGGCGGTTTTGCCATAGATATTCCCATGGTGGTATTGATCGATGGCGGCAGCGCCTCAGCGTCCGAAATTACCGCGGGGGCATTGCAGGATTTGGAACGTGCCACACTGGTGGGGACCACCTCCTATGGAAAAGGCTCCGTTCACTATGTGCTGCCGTTAGAGGATGAGCAAGGCGCGGTGCAAATCACCATTGCCCGATGGTTAACGCCGAATCGCCGCTATATTCATGAAGTCGGAATCGAACCCGATGTTATCGTCGAATTCGATGAAACTTTGTTTGAGGAAGATGGTACTGACAACCAATTGGAAAAAGCGATCGAAGTGCTCCGTTCCATTCTGTCACCTTGAGCTGGTAAAAACATCAGTTTTGTGGTAACATTCCACCCTGGTATAAAAAGCAGCATAACAAAATTCTTAATGCTGCCTTTCCGCTCTCAGTGGATACGCTACGCGCTGAGGGCAATCCCGTGGAAAGGAGGAAAACAGTATGCGTAATTACGAGCTTATTTTCATTGTCCACCCCGACCTTGAAGAAAGTGCTTACCAAGAGGTCTGTGACCGTGTAAAAAAATGGATTGGCGATCTGGGCGGCACCGTTACCAAAGAAAACAATTGGGGCACCCGACGCCTGGCTTATCCCATTCGCAAACAGCGTGAAGGACAATACATGCTCTTCGATATGCAATTTGATCCCGCCAAAGTGGCGGAATTAGAGCGAAACATGCAAATCGTTGAACCCATCATGCGTTATATGACCGTGAAATTGGATGACTGATCAAGATATGATTGATTGGTCAATTTATTAACTCTATTTGGTGCAGAGACAAAATGAACCGAGGACTCAACAAAGTCATGATCATCGGGTATCTTGGAAAAGATCCCGAAATGCGTTACACCCCCAGTGGAAGGGCGGTAACAACCTTCTCGGTTGCTGTCAATCGCAGCTATGTCAGTGCTGATGGAGAGAAAAAAAATGAAACAGAATGGTTCAACGTGATTGCCTGGAGCAGTCTGGCAGAAATCTGTGCCCAATATCTTACCAAAGGTGAACGCGTCTATGTAGAAGGACGACTGCAAAGCCGCCAATGGGAAGACAGCGAAGGCACACAACACAATAGTGTTGAAATTGTCGCCAGTGAAATGCTGATCTTAGGGTATCGCGATATGGACAACACAGAGATATAGAAATTCGAGGTACATAATGTCTGAAGATTCAGGATCATCCCGATCAAATTATCGTCAACGACGATTTACACCACGTCCGAAGGTGTGTGCTTTTTGTGCAGACAGCGCAATCAAATTTGATTATAAAGACACACGCTTGTTGGAACGTTTCATTACCGAAGAAGGCAAAATTCGGCCTCGCCGGCAAACAGGCACATGCGCAAAACATCAGCGCGCTCTGGCACAAACCATTAAGCGCGCCCGCCACATTGCCCTGCTGCCATTCACCGAAGGTTCACTCAGTGACCAGATGGAAAAAGCCAGTCGCCGCCCTTCTCGAGATCGGTAAAAAAACAAATTGTTAATAGAATGTTTCTGGGCATGGTAACGATTCTCATGCCCTTTAACGGCTATATCGGTACCGTGAGGTAGAAGAAGAATGCCAAATCGTAATAAAGAACAAAAATACAAAGCCACATCAACCCCACAGCCAACAAAGAAACAGCAGCGCATCAGCCAGAAGGAAGCCCAACAGAAAAAGCTCCTGATCACAATTGCGGCTGCCATTGGCGGTGTAATCGTCATCATTCTCCTGATCGGTAT
>Ga0334890_1003186_pt1 | contig 17082 bp, 12 predicted proteins | sample GraSluR1_MG_3_FD_207220 | JGI IMG/M metagenome (GOLD analysis project Ga0334890, IMG submission 207220) | Sludge microbial communities from methane-producing bioreactor in Wageningen University, Netherlands - Granular Sludge_31_08-R1 | ecosystem: Engineered > Bioreactor > Anaerobic >... | reverse complement strand
GGCAAGACACCTGCCGCTGACAACTTTTGCACATGCCCAATGTGTTGGTCAGATGCAGGATTGCTGATCTGGCTGAGAGGAGGGGCATCTTCAGAGCACACCGGCGCATCTGGCGGCCTGTCTGCGGACTCTTTCCGCGCGAGTTGATTGACTTTGCGCTCAGAATCCCTACAATGGAGATCATAAGGTGGGAATTGGGTTTAATCCAGGTTGTGAATCGGTATGATACGCCTGCCCTGACGCTGCAAGCAGGGGCGGGCACTCTGAGGGGACTTCAGTCAGTATCCCACCGATAGTAGTATGTCTGTTACGAAGCGCCGGTCGGCTCTGCTGAGCCGGGCCGCTGAATCGTCTGTGCAACAGGCTGTTGCAGGCGACAAGATCGGCTCTTTCCGGCTGACGGGCGGTGTAGCGGGCATCGCGCGCCACAGAGTGCCTGGTTATGAGCGAGTCTTAGGTCAATGGTCTCTTTTCGTTGGCTCCTCTCTCGCATCGCACGAACGCCTTCGGCGGCGTCGGCGCGCGAGCGCCTGCTCAGCGATGGCGCGATGCGCGCCAGCCGAGTCCGGCGGGCGACCACGGCCCACCAGTCCACTCTGCAAAGTATCCCCGCCTCACGCGGTGTTCAGGATGCTGCCGGGAGCGTCACCCTGCCCGGAACTATGCTACCGCCCCAGGAACAGCGGCGGCGTCTGATCCAGATTGCTGCGTCCTACCGCGATCACTATCTGGCCGTGGTCGAATTCGTTGCTGAGCGCAACATGACCGTCGGCACGATCAAACCCGTGCGATCCGCGCCAGGCGGCCCAGGGTCGGCGCGCGAAATCTGCATTGACGGGCGCGGCAACGTCAGTATATCGCCGTCGCCCCGCCGGGCAGCGCCTCCCTCTGCACTGCCACTAGGTCGCCTGGCGCTGTGGCTGGCGGCGCTGCTGGCTGTTGTGGGCGCAGCCGTCTATCTGCTCTGACCCTGCTGCCGCGGAAAGGACTCCGGGGATCATGTCTGACGCCAGCCGATCCGCCCCAGGCCGCCGCCAGGACACCCCTGCCTGGCCGCCCTATGTCGCGCGGACGGACGACGAAGACGACGTGTTCGCCGTAGACTCGCGCCCCGACTCTGCGGTGGGCGAGACATCGATCATCACCTGGCAGCCTCCGCCCAGAACCGGCCGCGAACGATTGCGCGCCGGGCCGTCCGCTGCGCCGCGTGACGAGCCTCACGGGCGCAAGGCTCAGGCGCGCGACGGCTTTTCCAGCTACATTCCTTTTGATGGGGAAGTGCTCTTCGCCGATAGTGATCCTGCTGTGCGGCGGGCCATCAGTCACCGGCCCATTATCGCCCTGACGGTGAACGCGCTGGGCTATCATCTGTTCGTCAGCCATGCGGCGCGCCGCGCCCTGGGCAAGCTGGTGCTGATCGGGCTGGGGGCGTTGATCGCGCTGCTGTGGGGCGATTTGACCGATGTGGCCGAGCTTCTGTTGGGCGTTTTCGTGCACTAGCCCCAATTTCGGGCCTATGCTAGAGTAAGGACGCATTCATTCAAATTATCCTGACCGGCCCACTACACCCTGCACCGCAGCACGCATTCCGGTGTCGCAAAGAATGGAACGGGGTAGCATGACACAAGCGGCAACCATTGTCTTCATCAATTATGCGAACGCCGACGAGGCGCTGGCCCTGCGCCTCTACGACGACCTGCACAAGCTGGGCGTCACTGCGTGGATTGATCGCCGCGACATCACCAACGGCCAACACTGGAACCAGGCGATCACGCGCGCACTGCACGGTGCAACGCACATGCTGCTGGTCTGGTCGCGCCATGCCGAAGAGTCGCGCGAAGTAGAGAGCGAGTGGATTCACTTCGCCAAGCTCAACAAGCCGATTGTGATCGCGCAGCTTGACGGGACGCCGGCGCATTACCAGCTTGAGAATGCCACGTCGGTGGACTTCAGCCGCGATTACGCGGGCGCGCTGCGCCAACTGCTGGCCCATCTTAAGTCGCCGCAGCGCGATCCGCAGGCGGCCCTGTTGCTCTTTGAGCAGGGCAACGCGGCGTTCGACAGCTTCGATTACACCAACGCCATCAAAGCGTACAGCCGCTCGCTGAGCCTCGATCCCACCAACGCCGCCACGTATTTCAGCCGGGGCATGTGCTACCACAAGCTGGGGCACTACGAGCGCGCGCTGGAAGACTACGCCGAAGCGATCCGTCTTGACGCCTCGAACTACGAAGCGCACTACAACCAGGGGCTGCTCCTGCGCATCCAGGGCAAGCACGCCCGCGCACTCGTCGCCTTCTCCGAGGCGATCCGCTACGCGCCCAACACCGCCGCCCCCTACTACGACCGAGGGCTGACCTTCGAGTTGCTTGGCAAGCCTGACGAGGCCGTGGCCGACTACACGCGCGCCATCGAGCTTGACGCGGACGGGACTCCCGCGCACGGGATGCGCGGCGCGATCTACTATTCGCAGGGCAAGTACGAGGACGCGCTCAAAGACCTGCACCGCGCCATCCTGCTCAACCCTGCCGATGCGTGGAGCTACCTGCTGCGCGGGCAGACGTACCAGGCGCTGGGCCGCGAGCAGGACGCGCTCAAGGATTACATTCAGGCCATCCGTCTGGATGACACGCTGGCCGAAGCCTATCGCGGACGTGGCATCATTTACAGCGCGCTGGGCAGCTTCGGGCCGTCCATCGAAGACCTCAACCAGGCGCTGCGGCTCAACCCGGCGGACGGCGTGGCTCAGCTTGCGCGCGGGGACACTTACTACGCGATGGGCAATTACGAGCGCGCCCTGGCCGATTACGACGAAGCCGTGCGCCTGATGCCCGATAACCCGTCGGCCTACCACAACCGGGGCGTAACGCGCCACGCGCTCGGACAGCTTGAGGAGGCGATTGCTGACTACAACCGCGCGGTGCAGCTCAAGCCGGACTTCGCCCTGGCCTTCTTCAATCGCGGCAATGCGCACTACGAGCTGGGGCGTCTGAACGCAGCCCTGGCCGATTTCGACCAGGCCATCGCCCTGGACCCCAACGATCCTGCCACCTACCATAATCGCGGCATCGCCTATAAGCAGCTCGGCATGTTCGACGAAGCGATCTCCGACTTCACCTACGTGCTGCACCTCGACCCTAATTACGCCGAAGCCTATTTCAACCGGCACCTGACGTATCTGCAGCGCGGCGCGCCCGGCGACGACCGTCTGGCCCGCCGCGATATGGATCGCTACCGGCGGCTGCTCCAGCGCCGCCCAACCGACAACACCAAGCCTCTGGCGGACGAATAGCCGGAGACAGTCAGGCGCAGTTGCGCACCTGTGCACGGCCTCGCTGCGCCAACGGCGGGGCCGTGTTCGTGAAGCGTGATCCAGCAGACTCGCCGCCGCGACAGATCGGGCGCTGCTCGTTGCCCGCTCCAGGAGTTGAGCGCATGGCCGCCGACAATCCCCTCACGCCCATCCTGCAAGCGTTCGTGCAGCCCTGGCACGACGCCCTCGCCAACCCCGCCGCTGCGCAGGAGCGCCTGCTTCAGCAACTTGTGGGCATCTACGCGCAGACGGAGTACGGGCGGCAGCACGGCGCGGAGCGTGTTGGCTCGCTGGACGACTACCGCGCCGCCTTCCCCGTGCGCACCTACGCCGACTACGAGCCGATCCTGCGCCGGGTGATGGCCGGCGACACGCACGCCCTGCTGGAGGCCGAGCCGCTCGGCTGGGCTATGACGCGCGGGACGACCGGGCAGAGCAAGTACATCCCCATGACGCCGCGTGACCTGGAGCAGCGTCACAATGCCGCGCGCGCGGTCATCCAGTACGTGCTGCATAGCGGGCGCTACGACATACTCGCCGGCGCTAACCTCAACCTGAGCTTCCCCAGCGTGGTGGGCAGCATGGAAGTCGGCGGGCGGCGCATCGAGTACGGCTATGCCACCGGCATTTACGTCAAGCATGTCGCTGCGCGCACGCCGATCCGCACCATCCCCAGCCAGGAAGCGATAGACGCTCTGGGCGGCGACACAGGTAAGGCCGCCTGGAACGCCCGCTTCCAGCTTGCCTACGAGAGCGCCAAAGAGCAGAACATGACCATCCTGGGGGGAGCCGCGCAGGTCGCCATCAAGTTCGGGCGCTGGCTGCGCAAGACGCACGGCGTCTACCCGAAAGACGTGTGGACGCTGGGCGTGCTCTCGCTGGGCAGCACGCCGGGGATCAACTCCACCTATCGCCCGCGCCTGCTCGGCTACTACGGGCATCAGGCGGGCATTGTCGAGATTTACGGGGCGACGGAGGGCATGTTTGGCCAGCAGCGCGACGACGTGCGCCGCTGGGTGCCCAACTATGACCTGTACTTCTTCGAGGTGGAGACTCGCCGGGGAATCAAGATGCTGCACGAGATGAAGCCGGGCGAGACGGGCAGCCTGATCGTCAGCACGCCTGTGCTGCCGCGCTACAAGATTCTCGATCTGGTTCGCGCCTTCGACCCGCCTTACTTCCTGTGCATCGGGCGCGACCGCCCCTGGACGCGCGGAGTCTACTGGCTGCGCCGCGCCATCGAACTGGACTTCTGGCGGGTCTGACGCTCATAGGTGTTAAGCTAAGCCGCCTCTCCCCCTAAATCCCCCTCTCCAGCCGAGCTAGAGAGGGGGACTTTAACTGGCTGGCGTGACACCTTCCCCCTCTCTGGCTCTGCCGGGGAAAGGGCCAGGGGGAGGGGCGTTCCGCCTGGACGCTCCCGCCAGATGCCCTGACTTGATGCGCTCGGGTCTGACGCCGCCCCGTTACTCGAACAGGCGGTTAACCAGCAGACTCGCGCCGATCCCGATTAAGACCAGCGGCCACAGCGAGCCAAAGCCGACGCCCATCCCCAGCCCGACCAGGAGCAGAACGGTGCCCAGCATCAGCCGTGCGCCGGGCTTGGCGCGGTATTCCGGGATCATCATGCGCGCCGCCACTTCGATGAACAGCAGCGCGCCAGCCCCGGTAAAGATCCAGGCCCAGGCGTTGCTCAGCCCCAGCAGCAGCACAATCCCCGCCCACAGCACAGCCCCACCCCATGTGACCTGGCTGAGGCGGTCGCCGGGGCTGATGTCGCCCCAGAACTCGCCCTTCTCGACGTGGACTTCGTGGCCTTTCTCGCGGGTCTTCTCGTCGCTTTTCTCCTGGCTTTCCTGTTCCTTCTCGCGCTCCTTCTCGCTCTGCGGTTCGCGGCGCGCCTCGCGGCGTGCCTGGCGCTTGGCTTTGCGCTTGCGCTTGGGCGTGCCAGCCACTTCTGCGTCCTCGCCGCCAGCCAATTCCTCCTCCGGGAGAATCTGCGAGACGCCGCCGACGCCCGTCGGAACGCGCTCCGCAGCGGGCAGCGCCGCCGCCAGGTCTGAGTCCCGTTGGGCTGGCGGGTGTCCGGCCTTCTCGTCGAGCGCCCCGGCGGGCGCGCCCAATGCAGCGGCCAACGCGTCGTAGACGGCGCTCACCGACTGGTAGCGTTGGGCGGGGTCTTTTTCCAGGCAGCGCAAAATGACCGCTTCGACGGCGCTGTTCAGGGCCGGGTTAAGCTGGCGCGGGGGAGTGGGCTTGACGTGCAGGTGCTCGTAGACGATGCGCATGGCTGTCGTGGTGCCCGCCGCATCTGGACTGTCCCCTGTGAAGGGAAGTTGCCCGGTGAGCATCTGGTAGAGCATGATCCCCAGCGCGTAGACATCGGTCGTCACCGTCACCTGTCCGGCCATGATCTGCTCCGGCGACATGTAGTGCGGCGTGCCCACCGTCGTGTCTACCGTCAGAGTGCTGGTGTCGCTGAGGATGCGTGCGATGCCGAAGTCGGTGACGTACAGCTTGTCGTTGTCGTCGAGCAGGATGTTCGCCGGCTTGAGGTCGCGGTGAATGATGCCTTCCTGATGGGCGAAGTGCAGGGCAGCGGCCAGCGGTCTCAGATAGGCCAGTGTCTCGTCCGGCGTCAGGGGACGACCCAGCCGGCGTAGCTCTGTTTGCAGCGTGCGCCCGGAGATGTGGTCGGTGAGGATGAAGACGGTATCGCCGCTCTCGACAATATCGTAGTAGCGGACGATATGCGGGTGCTGGAGACGTTCCAGCACACGCGCCTCGCGCCGGAAGCGCGCCAGAAACGCCGGCTCGTGGGCGATGTCGCTGCGCAGCACTTTGGCGGCCAGGGTCGCGCGGCGATGCTCGTCAAAGACGCGATAGACGCGGGCGAAGGTTCCCTCGCCCATCAGCGCCTCGAACCGGTAGCGCCCGGCCAGCGTCTGGCCCAGCAGATCGGCGCTTCCCCCTGGCGACGGCGCAGCGCCGCGTGCCAGGGCGTCGGGGTCGTGCTCCGGTTCCATCTCAGGCTGCGGCTTGCGCTCGTGAGCCATAGGATTGCCCCCTGCTTTCACAGCGTGGATCGCGCTGTCTCATTATGTCCCCAAGCGCCTGCCCCTGGCAACTGGTTTGGGTGCGCGCAAACAGCCTCACCCCCGCCCGGCGCTAACGCGCCTCGCTGCCCCCCTCCACGTCGTGGAGGATACTGTTGGCGAACCAAGCACGCGCTGGTTTCGTAGGGGCGCTGCTCTGTGTCACCCGACGTAGGGTTATGCTACGGAATCCGGCCATAGGGTTTTACCACCTGTCGGTGACGACAGCCGGAACTGCCCATCCACCTCGTCTCGGAGCGTGGCGACACAGGCGCTCATGTTCGCGTCAGACCCGCTGGGCAGCGCCGGGGACGACTGACGCTGGCTCGTCAGGCACCCGCTGGACGGTTCCCGTCCCGTGTCGGGTTGGTATAACCCTACGGCGTGTCTTGTTGGTATAACCCTACAGCGGGTGACACTCTGCTGCGCCCCCGTAAGGGCGTATGGCGATACGCCCCATAGGCGTCCACTTAAGCCTGGCTGTGCGGGCCTCACCCCCTCAATCCCCCTCTCTAGCTCTGCTGGAGAGGGGGACTTTGACCGCCGGTTGGGGCGTCTTCCCCCTCCCTGGCTTGGCCGGGGAGGGGGCCAGGGGGAGGGGTATTCTTGCCCATACCACGCACCCGGAAGCCTTCACTTGACGCGCATCGGGCGTATGGCAATACGCCCCTACGCGCAGGCGCTTCGACGCCAGACTCCCGAAGTTTCCGAAACTTCGGAAGTCTTGTGGCGAGCCGAGCGCAGTGAGGCTGGGGGTGAGGCTCAAGTGTCCCGGATAGGTTTTGCTCGCTCCCTGGCATCCGCGCTGCCGGATGAGAACACAAAGGGGCGCGCCATCCGGGACACGCCCCTTGCCGTCTTCGTGTGGTCGTTCGCGCGCGGTCGTTTTCCGACCAGCGTCACGCGCTTACTGCACGACGATGGTGATGTAGCGGTTGTCTTCCACGCCATCCACGCGGATCACGCGCAGGTTGTAGGTCGTGGTTGCCGCCGGGCAGACCTGCTGCGACCCCCAGCCGACCACGCCAGTGCCCTGGAAGTACACTTCGCGGATGCCTTCCACGCGCCACGACAGCACTGCGCACTGCCCCGGCGCGATGGTCGTCTTGTCCGCCCAGAACTCGATGATCACCTGCGGAACGGCGGTTGCCGCCAGTGTTGGCGTGGCAGTGGGCGGCGGCGGGATGAACTGCACGTTGATGATCTGCACGGTGGACAGGTCAATGTTGACCGTTACCAGCGGGCGGTACACCCAGCCGACGGTGCCGTTCGGAAGCTGCACCTGTATCCACGAGTTGTCGAAGTAGCGGCCCAGAATCTCCAGCGGTGTGTCGCGGGTCACCCTGGTCAGGACGGTGGCCCCTTCGCCGGGGTTGGCACGCACGTTCAGCGTTGCCGCGTTGACGACTGCATCGGGCAGGCTGGGCGTTGGCGTGACGACGATCACCTGCGTGGCCACAGCGCCGGGCGGAAGCTCGCCCTCAACACCCCAGGCCGGCCCGCGCTCGTCGGCGGCGTCGTTGGTGAGCTGCCGGACGGTAGTCCCGTCCGCCGAAATCAGGTACAGGTCCCATTGCCCGTTCACGTCGGATACGTAGACGATGTTCTGCCCATCGGGCTGCCAGCGCGGTTGCCGGTCTTCGGCCATGTTATTGGTCAGCTTGAGCAGGTCGGTGCCGTCAGCATTCATAACGTATAGCTCGTAGTCTCCGTCCCGGTCGGAGGCGAAGACGATCTGCTCTCCGTCCGGCGACCATTGCGGCTCCACGTCGTTGCCGGGGTCATTGGTCAACTGTGTGGTCAGCCCGGTCTGCGGGTCCAGCACGAAAATCTCGTAGTTCCCGGATCGATCCGACGCGAACACGATCAACCCTGGGCCGGTATCGTCCTGCGCCAGCGCCGCCACGCCTTGCAGAGCCGCAAACGCGACTCCGGCCAGCGCGAAGGCCAGCACAGCAGTTAGCACTAGTCGTCCTGTCTTGATCATGGTTGTTTCCTCGCTCCACCGTCTCGCGGCTATAGCCCATGCCCTGATTCTACCCGCTACGAGGGCAGAAAGCATCTCGCGGCGCGCAACGATTGCCCACTTTTCGGGATACGCCAGGCTGCCGGGCGGTGGGACACCACCGATTCATTGCTTTTCAGGCGGGATCGCCCACGAAGACGGCCATCAGATCGTTGACGTTGGTGTTGGTCGGCCCTGTCACCAGCAGATCGCCGGCGCTGTCCAGAAAATTGTAGGCGTCATTGGCGGCCAGCGCCTCAAAGGCTGAACGCCCGGCGGCCTCTCCGCGCGCCACAGTCGCCCCGTCCACCAGCCCTCCGGCGGCGTCGGTCGGGCCGTCGGTGCCGTCGGTCGCCAGACTTGCCACGAGAACGCCGTCCATACCCTGGATCGCCAGCGCGGAAGCCAGGGCAAGCTCCTGGTTGCGCCCGCCTTTGCCCGCGCCGCGCACGGTCACTGTGGTCTCGCCGCCCAGGAGCAGGCACGCCGGTGCAGGTAGCGGGCGGCCATGCGCGACAATTTCTCTGGCGAGCGCCGCGAGCACCCGCCCCACCTCGCGCGCTTCCCCTTCCACATAGGTTGAGAGCAACAGCGTGTTGAAGCCGAGCGCACGCGCGCGCGCCTCCGCCGCCTCTGCCGCCAGCGCGTTGTCGGCCACGATCACGTTGCGCACCCGTCCCAGGGACGGGTCGCCCGGCTTGACCGTCTCTGGCACTTCGCCGGCCAGCCCGCGCTCCAGGTGACGCCGGATGGACGCGGGCGTCTGCTCCAGCACGCCGTAGCGCGCCAGGACATCCCACGCATCCTGAAAGGTGGAGGAATCGGCAACCGTCGGCCCAGAGGCAATCACATCGAGCGGGCTGCCCACCACGTCCGAGACGATCAGGGAGAGAACGGTTGCCGGGTGAGCCAGGCGCGCAAGCTGACCCCCCGACACCTGCGACAGGTGCTTGCGCACGGTGTTTAACGCTTGGATGGGCGCGCCGGAGCGCAGCAGTGCGCTGGTCAGCGCCTGTAGCTCCTCCAGCGTCACGCCCGGCACGGGTAGCGGCATCAGCGCCGAGCCGCCCCCGGAGATCAGGCAGAGCACCAGGTCATCGGGGCCGGTGCCGTCCAGCAGGGCGATCATCGCCTGCGTCCCGGCTATGCCGGCGCTGTCGGGAACCGGGTGCCCCGCTTCGTGGAGTGTCACCTGCGCGGTCGGCGCCGTGTAGCCGTATTTCACCGTGACCGCCCCGCCGCTGATGCGGTCACCAAGCACCCCCTCGACCGCGCTCGCCATTGGCGCGGCGGCCTTGCCCGCCCCCACGACCAGGGCGCGCCGGAAGCGGCACAGGTCATAGGACTGCCCCGCCACGCGCAGCGTGTCCCCTTCGCGATGCAGCGTCCGGCGCAACGCTGCCGCTGGATCAACCGCGTCGAGCGCCGCCCCCAGCACTTCCAGCGCCGCGCTGCGCTGCCGGTCGCCGCGTGTATCGGGCCGCGTGAAATGCATGATCGCCCCCTTTCGGAGATTTCCCCTGGCTGGCAAGACTGATCCTATCGGGAGAGCGCGCCACGCGCCACCCCGCGCAGGATTCTTGAACCGCTGGGGCGCAGAGGACACAGAGAGTCCTTGCTTCTATCCGCGACTCTGCGGTGCTTGCGCGCCCGGTGCGCGGGCAGGGTATAATCGCTGGTCGTGTGCAGACCGCCCGCGAAAGAGGAGGACAATGGAGCGCTTCACGGTACGGACAGGCCGCGCGACGGAGATGGTAGACATCACAGGCCAGGTGCAGGAGATCGCATTGCGCATGGGCGCGCGGGATGGGGTTTTGTGCCTGTACTGCCCGCATACGACCGCAGGGCTGACAGTGAACGAGAGCTGGGACCCGGACGTGCAGCGCGACATGCTGCTGACCGTAGACGAGCACATTGTCCCACCAGATGCGCGTCACCGGCACAGCGAGGGCAACTCGCCAGCGCACATCAAGGCGTCGCTCTTTGGAGCGAGCACGCTGGTCTTTGTGGAGGAGAGCAGGCTCCAGCTTGGGCAGTGGCAGGGCGTCTATCTGGCCGAGTTCGACGGGCCGCGCCAGCGCCAGGTGTGGGTGAAGTTCCTGGGCGAGCGCGGATCGCAGCCGTAATGGGGCAGATGGTGGCAGTGAAGGGAGAGGGCCGTGCACCTGTTGCTCGTGCGTCATGGACAGAGCTACGTCAACCTGGACGACTGGGAGGGCGGGTATGTGGACGCGGGCCTGACCCCGCTTGGACGGCAGCAGGCCGGGCGGGTGGGGCAGTGGATGGCCGAGAACGTGCGCATTGACGCTTTGTATACCAGCACGATGGCGCGCGCTCTGGAAACCAGCGCGGCCATCACCGCGGCGACAGGCATCGCTGCCCGGCCCGACGACCGATTGCGCGAGTTCGGCAACTGCTACGCCGATGGCAGCCCGGTGCCAGCGGAGGCCATGCCCATCCACTACGCGGAATTCTGGGGCACTGAGCGCCCCTACGCGCAGATCAGCGAGACGGGCGAAAGCTGGATATTGTTTCGCGTGCGGGTGGGCACGTTCCTGGACGACATCCTGGCCCGGCACGGCAATGGCGACCCGGAGACAACGGTCGTCGTGGTGTGTCACGGCGGGGTGATTGACGCGACCTTCGACTACATCTTCAACGTGGGGGCGCACCGCCGCGTCGAGGTGTGGACGCACAACACCGGCATCGTGCACTGGGAGTACGCGCCTGATTCCGGGCGGGAACCCTGGCGGCTGCACGCGCATGGCATGGTGCATCACCTGGTCACCGACGACGGTCAATGGCTGGGCGCTCGCTCGTTGCTGCGCGATGCGAGTCGCAAGGCGCTGAGCGTACAGCGCGACCACGAAGCGGAGGATACTCCGTAGGGCTGGCCCCTGTCTGGCGCAACCTCGCCCTCCCCAAGGGGTTCTACGAACAGGTTGTCGGGTAATCGCCAGAACGCCCCTATCCTCCGGCCCCTTCCCCTAGCTTTGCTGGGGGAAGGGGAGAGCCGCCTGCCAGATCGTCCCCCCTCTGGCTTGGCTGGAGGGGGGATTGAGGGGGGAGGCGTTCAGCGGGCATTCCTGAACCTCCCCTGGCAACAGGTTGTTCGTGCATCTCTTCTCCAGAGTCCCAGTGGTGGTACACTAGGGCATCACTACCTGCGCGATGAAACGAGGAGGGTGTGCCCATGTTCCGCCGAACGCTGCTTCTGAGTATATGCGCGATTCTGGTTGTCGCTGCCAGTGGGTTGCCTGGCTTGCGCCCCGCCGTCGTGCTGGCCGGGGGTATCTCCTACGCCAGCCAGCCGGATGAGCTAGGACTGTATCTGAACGATGTGGTTTTCGTGCGCGATACGGTCATCCTCCCGCCAGGGACGGCGTATGTGGCGCTGCCGCCCGGCACCTTCCCCGACACGCTGATTCTCACCGAAAACGGCAGCCGTGTCCGCGAGTACCGCGTCGCACCCCAGGCGGCGGACGTGTACTACGGGCAGGTCGCCTATGGTGGAATGAGCGCGGCATACGCCGGTGGGCGCTCGGCTTATGTCGTCACCTGGGACTCGCCCGCCGCCAGCAGCGCCGAAGCGACGCGCGAGGTCAAGCTGGAATACCTGCTGTCCGGCGCGTTCTGGACGCCGACCTACGACATGACCATCCTGGGGGATGAGCGCGTGCAACTGGCGTTCTTCGCGCGGATTGACAACATGGGGCTGGTTCTGGACGAGGCGACCGTCTACCTGCTGGCCGGGCGCGTTGACCTGTCGCAGCAGCTTGACCAGATGTCCCAGATAACGTTCAACCAGTACGCGGTCGGCTATGCGGAGGCCCCGGTCGCGCTGCCCGCTTTAGGGGCGGGCAGGGTGGATTTGCAGCACGTCTACCCGCTCGGACAGGTGTCGGCCCGGCCCGGCGAGACTCTCTTCGTGAACCTGGTGGACGAGGCTCTCGACGCCCGGCGGCTGCATGTGTGGAACGCGGCAGCCGGGCAGGAAGTGGACGTGATCTACAAAGTGGCCAACAGCACCGAGACGCCGCTTGCCGAGGGCATCGTGCGCGCCTACCAGGACGGGCTGTTCATGGGCAGCGACTTCATTGAGACGACGCCCCCTGGCGGCGAGGGCAGCGTGACGGTCGGCAGGCTGCCCGACGTGCGCGTGCGGCGCGGCGAGGCCCAAACCTACCAGGTTGAGGCGGGCAACGACTATACCCTGCACGACGTGACGCTGGAAGTCCAGAACTTCGGCGCGCAAGACCTGGCGCTGACGATCCTGGACGCCTGGGACGAGGACGCCTGGCGGTTCGAGTACTCGGTGACGCCGGAGCGCCAGGCTGATAACCTGCTGCGCTGGGAGATCAGCGTGCCTGCCGGGGAGAGCGTCACCATCACCTACCAGTACCGGACGGAGTACTGACGGGCGGCGGCTCCTGCGTGCCGCGCGGCGACGGGGCGGCATGGCCCGGCGGGTTCAGATTGGCGCGCAGCCAGGACAGGGCCTCGTCCCACTGCGCTGATGGGTGGTGTTGCGGGTCGGCTAACTCTTCGGCAGCGTCTAGCAGGCTGAAGACTCGCTCCTCTCCCCAGTGCGCGGCCAGCGGGACGGCTTCGCGCAGCAGGGCGACTGCCCGCGCGGAGTCCCCGCCGGCGAGCCAGCTTTCGGCGGCGGCCAGGTACGCGGCGAGGAGAGCAGGGGCGTCCTCGTCCAGCTCGTGCGGGGCCGTCTCCAGCACGGCGCGCGCGGCGGCGACGCTGCGCTCGAAGTCTCCGCGCTGCGCACAGGCGACGGCCAGCGCCAGGTGGAGGTGCTGCGGCTGGTAGACGGTGTGCGCTTTGTGCGGGTCGGCGGGGGGCAGGACGGGGAACTGCGCGTCCGCGCCGTGCTCCAGGACGGCGATGCCGCGCTCGACCTGGCCAGAAGCGATCAGCAGAGTGCCCAGCCCGACCCAGGCGGGGCCGTAAGCGGGGTCTTGCGCCAGCGCCGCCTCGAAGGCTTGCTCGCTGGCCGCCGCGTGATCGGGGTGCAGCGCCAGCACCATGCCCAGCGTGTGCCAGTTGGGGGCGCTGCCCTGTTCGGCGGCGGCGCGGCGGAATAGCTCGGCGAGCCGCCGGTAGCGTTTGGGGTGGTCCAGCGACGCGACCAGCGTCTCGTACAGCATGGCGTAAGCCAGGTCGGGGTCGGCGGCGATGGCGGCAACGGTGGCGTCGTCGGCGGCTTGCTCATCCGCGTACTCGTGGCGGTACAGGGCGGCGAGGGCAAGCTGGGCGTAGGGCAGATCGGGCTTGAGGCGGGTGGCGTCAAGTAGCGCCGCGTAGCCGTCGAGAAGCTGATCGAGGGCGATCAGTGTCTCGCCCCACTCGGCGAGTACCTCTGGCGTCTCCGCGTAGCGGGCGAGCAGCAGGCGCAGGCGATGCGCTGCCTGTTCGGGCGCGCCGTCCTCGCGCAGCCGGCGAATGGCGGCCAACTCGTGCAGGAGCGCCTGCGGGAGCGCCGGGCGCGAACCGTTGCGCGGGCGGTCGGCGGCCTGGGGTGGGGCGCTGCGCTGGCGCGGCCCCAACGCTCGCTTCAGGTCGGCCAGGAACTCACGCGCGTTCGCCGGGCGATCTGCGGGCGTCTTGCTGAGCGCCCGCAGCAGCGGATCGGCGATGGTCTGTAGCACGGACGGGTGGCCCGGCTCAATGGGCAGCGGCTCCGCCTCTACAATCAGGTCAAGCAGGGCGTCGTCTCCGTCGCGCTCCTCGTCGTACTCCAGATAGTAGTGGCCGGTTACTGCCTCATAGAGCACGACCGCCAGCGAGTACAGATCGGAGCGCAGCGTGACCTCGTGCCCCAACGCCTGCTCCGGCGACATGTAGAGCAGCGTGCCCGGCTGCGGGCCAGAATCGTCGGCAGCGCCGTAACGCTGAGCCGGATGGATGTGCGCCAGGCCGAAATCGGCCAGCTTGAAGTGACGCGGTTGGGCGAAGAGGATGTTCTCCGGCTTGATGTCGCGGTGAATGACGCCGCGCTGGTGCAGTGTGTCCAGCGCCCGGCAGATGTCGGCGGCGACGGCGAGCAGCGTGGCGCGATCCAACGGGCCGCGCTCGCTGATCAGCGTGAGCAGGTCGCCGGGCAGGTATTCCATGATCAGGAAGAGCGAGTCGCCTTCTTCGCGCAGGGCGTGGATGTTGACGATGTTCGGGTGAGCCAGGCTGGCCGTCAGCCGTGCCTCGCGCACAAACCAGTCGCGCGATCCCTCGATGGTGAAGCCGGCGCGATGAAGCTGCTTGATGGCGACCGGGCGCTCCAGGGTGAGGTCTTCGGCCAGGTAGACGACGCTGAAGCCGCCGTTGCCGATGACGGACTTGATGACGTATTCGCCAAGCGTGTCGCCAGGCTCAAGGGGGGATAGGCGGGCCATTGCCGGCTTCGCTTCCTTTGGGCTGCGGAGCTACTGACAGCCGTTGCGTTTATATGACGTTATAAAACAGTATAGATCAGATTTAGACAATGGCAACCGGACGGTTGTCCAGGGTGTGTGCAAACTTACCAGGTAGGGGTGCTGCTCTGCTGCGCCCCAGGGCGGGGCTGAGCGCCGCCCCTACGTGACCTCACCCCCGCTCGGTGCGGGGGCAGCGAGGCTGGGGGTGAGGTCAATGCCCCCATGTCAAGCGAGTCCCTGAATACCTGTGCATGCAGCCGTTGCCTGCCGTCCGGAGCGCGCTCTATAAGACAAGGGGCGTCCCGGCGATTCGGGAACGCCCCTGCATGGCTCTCGCTGATGTCGCGCCGGATGGCTACTGGAGCACGCCCGCCAGCGCGGTGCAGGCCGGGCACGTACCGTCCGGGCGGATGATAGCGTAGCCTGCCTGCGGGTCGGCACCGTAGGTCGAGAAGTCCACGTTGAAGACGATCATCAGGCGCACGCGCCCGCTCTGCGCGGAGAGCACAGCGGCCTCGGCCAGCCAGGTCGCCTGCTCGGCAACGCTGGTATTCTGACCCCAGGCGAAGTCGGCTGGCAACGCGCCGTATCCTTCAGGCGAGAGATAGCCTAGCTCGGTGAAGCAGGCTTGCTTGCCGCCGAAGGGACCGATGGCGCGGTTGAGCATAGTGCCGAAGTAGCGCGTGGGATAGTTGTCGCGCGGGTCGCCGGAACTCTGCTTGGGGCTGACGATGCCCTCGTTGTAGTGCACGCCGATGCAGTCCGCGTACTGGCCCGCGCCAGCGGCGGCCATCTGCTGGGTGTACACGTCGTCGTTGCAGCCCTGCGCCGTGCAGCCAGCCGCGCCGAAGAAGCCGGTGGGGGCCAGCGCGCCCGTGATCACCAGCGTGTTGGGGTTGGCCGACTTGATGGCGTTATAGGACTTGGCCAGCAGTGGCACGTAGTTGGCTCCATTGACCTGGCCGGCAGGCCATTCACGGTCAATGTTCATCTCGTTCCAGATTTCGATAGCGTCAGCGCCCGCAGCGGCCAGGCCCGCCACGTACTGGGCGTAGGAGTCCTGGTAGCCAGCGTTCATGACCTGGTTCTTATCGCCGATGACCGAGAACAAAACCTTGTAGCCAGCAGCGTGCGCCTCGGCGATGAGGCCGCCGGCGCTCTGGCCCATCTGAAGCTGCCACTTGACCCATTTCATCTTGGCGGCCTGCAAGGCGTTGCGGGTGTTGGGGTACAGGCCGGTGACCTGCCCGCCGACCTCAAAGCTGCCGCTGACCGCCGAGCCGGTGACCGGCGCGGGGAGGCTGCTGTCGGGGCTGGGAGCAACCACTGGCGACGTACCTTCGGTGACTGCATCGCAGATGGCGATGATCTGGCGGTTGAAGCTGGTGCGCACTTCGTACTGCGCGCCGGTCAGCGTGGTGATGACGAAGCGCCAGCCGAAGTATATCTGGCGGGCTTCTTCGCCTTCTTCGAGCGTCCGGCAGCTATCAATGCCGTCAATGAACTCGTATTCCTCATACGTCCACTGCTGCACGTAGGTGAGGTCCTGGCCTGTCTTCTCTTCGAGAGCGGCGCGCGCGGCGGCGAAAGCGAGCCAACCAGGGTCCGTCGGCGTGGGCGTAGGGCCAGTCTGCGGAGCGCCGGACAGGCCAGCGGGCGCGGTGCTGCTGGCGCTGGCGGCCAGGGGCGTCAGCCCGACGAGCATGATCACAGTAGCGAGCAAAGCATAGAGCAAGGTCTTGCGGTTCATCGCGGTAAAACGTCCTTTCACATCTCCAGGTCTGGCGAACCGGGAGTGGCTACGGTCATAGGGCCGGGCGCTGGGCGACATGAGATAGCAGGCGCGGCCAGGCTGAGGGGGTATTGTGAACGAAAAGCGCCGATTTGTCTACAATGATTTGCCTACTGCCGCCTGACGGGGGCGATCCCACGCTTGCGTTGTAGGGGGCGCAAGCAATAGGCCCTGCGCGCCTCTCCCCCTAAGTCCCCCTCTCCAGCCGAGCTAGAGAGGGGGACTTTGATCGCTGACGCGGTGCTTCCCTTTCCCTGGCTTTGCCAGAGGGCCAGGGGAGGGGCGTTGCGCCGCGAGAGGCTTCCGAAGTTTTGGAAACTTCGGAAGTCTAGTGCATGTTGGCGGAAGTCCACCAGTGGCTGTTCGATGGTTTACCCCACCCTAAATCCCTCCCCGCCAGCAGGGAGGGACTTGAGTCTGCTCCCCCTTTCTCCGCTGGCGGGGAAAGGGGGCTG
>Ga0334890_1003183_pt1 | contig 17091 bp, 8 predicted proteins | sample GraSluR1_MG_3_FD_207220 | JGI IMG/M metagenome (GOLD analysis project Ga0334890, IMG submission 207220) | Sludge microbial communities from methane-producing bioreactor in Wageningen University, Netherlands - Granular Sludge_31_08-R1 | ecosystem: Engineered > Bioreactor > Anaerobic > Unclassified... | reverse complement strand
CTTCTGACTTTGTATTTTTTTCCCAGCCTTTTTTGAGTTTCTCTTTGAAGAGGTGATAATGGACTTCTTCCTGTTTTTACTTCTTCATCATACTTGTGAATCATTCGATTTTGATTTAAATCATAACCGTACACTCGAAAATCAGAACCCCTGCCAGTTCTCTCAACAAATTCTCCATTGAGAATGTGATCCATCCTTGCGGTATATTCTCCAGATAAACCCTTTCTCCGATTATTAGCCACTATTTCTTTTTTATACTCTTTTGATGAGATTTCGTGCCCTAAAAAGTCTTTTTTACGTATTTTTCCAGATAATGGATCATATGGCATGATCTCATTGTATAACGTGGTAAATCTTAAATATTACTCTCGAAAAAGAACCACAATCTTAAACTCTCAAAATACTGACTCACCAAAAACTTTCGTTACACTATCCTCATGTAGTCCCAATTAGATTACTTATCTTTTGTATTTCGAAAAATTTTCATCGCAATACAAATTTTCCTTTTCAATTCATTCCCAAACCCTTCAGAGCAGCAGTCATGACATCTCCATAAAATACGGGATCTACACGTTCCATAACATCAGCAGGAACATCTAAGAAATTCCGTTTGTTTTCGATCGGGATCAATGCTCTTCGGGCACCATTATCCATACCTACTTGGAGGACTTCGGACAAACTCGGAAGTGGTTTGATATTACCTTGGATACTTAGATCTCCGACAATCAATAATGCCGGAAGAGCAGGGTGTTTCTTGATTGCAGAATACATTGATATAATAAATGCCATACCCGCATCACACGAAATCCTATTTGATAAAAGATCGATCCCTTCGACATGAAAATCTGAAGTATCAAATACACTTGCAATGCCCATCTCGACTTTATGGCCTTGAATATATGCAAATGCTCTGGATATTGATTCTTTCATACTTCCCGATATCCCGCCTGCCATTTTGAGTTTTCCCGTCCCTGAAGAGAGACTAACCTCAATTCTATACAGTCCTACTTTTCCTGCTGTATCCACAGAGGCGGTATACACTGATCCTGGAGCAAGTGGATCTGCAGAGATCACATTTTTCCCTCCCTCCTCGGGAACGCCAACGTAAAACTCTTCACGTGATTCATTATCGATATATGAGAAGGAAGTTTGGTGGTACTCAAATGAACCCATCTTTTTCAGTTGTTCTTTTACCCTTCTTCGCCCTTCCATTGCGATATCGACAACTTCCCGTAATTCGTCTTTTGAAAATTCTCCATGTGGGTATAGGATTTTTATGAGTCCTGAAATCGTCTTTCTAACCGCTTTCACATCCCTTGCGTTGAGATGTGAACCCATTGAAAAATGACGATCAATGATGTCAGTAAAGTTCAGCTTGCGGAGTTCCCTGAGTGCCTCGGCAAAATAATCAACAACAAAGCCATAATTGTCAGTAAAATAATCAATACGCATTTTTGGAATTTCCCAGCCAGGAATGTAATAATGGATACGATCGATAAATGCCATGTCCTCGCGAATAATATCGGGCATCGGAGTAAAGAGATGGGAAGAACGAACCATTACTTCCACAGGCTGGTTCGTATTTCCAAAGAAGGCAATTGATGCATAAGCAGACAGGGCTTCTTTGCCCCGCGCAAATGTCCCAGATTCGCAGAAGGTTTTGAGCATGGTGATAATTTCTTTCGGCATCTTTTGAAGGTCTGCAACTTCGTCAAATGCCACAACATCCCAGAGTCCAACAAGGCCCATTTTACCGGTACTCATATTGTAAAAGAGGTTTGCGACAGTTGTGGGTCCCGTTAAAAGAATTCCATATGGAGAGATTTCCTGGTATGCGTATGATTTTCCTGTTCCCCGCGGACCGAGTTCCACTAAGTTATAGTTATGTTCGCAAAAGGGAATGAGTCGAGCGAGAAAAAGAAGCTTAAGACGCCTATCAAAAAACTTTGGTTCCAATCCTATGCTCCGGGTGAGAAAATCGATCCATTCATCGGTTGAAAACATCCTACGACCTTGACAGTATTGTTCCAGATCAAATGTTGCAAGCTGTATAGGCTGTAAATCTTCTATCCAAAATGGACTTCTTTTTCCTCGCGCCTCCTCATCATACATATGATTGAGGTGAATTTCAGCCCATATTCCCCCCATTAGGAGCCGATCGTATTGTTGTATGTATCGTTCAGGAATGTGTACAAAGTTATGGCCAAAATTTACCAGCTCTGCCCAGTATTTATCCTGATCAGAAACGTATCGGACCTTGATCTTGTCAATGATCATATGACGGCCGCGTTCGCGAACATATGATTGTGCTTTCGTAGATTCATCTGGTCTAACAAAATTGGAAGAGAGCGTGTTATTGACGATGTTTAATCCTGCCTCAATGGCAATTGGGTCATCAGTTGAGCAATAGGTTCCAAGAAGGAACTCAAGAACAAAAACCGGTACATTTGCCCCAACTTTTACTTTCCGGACAAGGTCTTTTCGGACTACCTTTCCGGGGAATGCTGACATCGCCGTGTGATCTAATTCTTCCAATTCTGTCATGCTTTTCACCTAAAATGTAATCTCAATGGGTATATTTTCAAGTTTTTTCAGCAATACGCCAGTATTTGCATCAAGCAACAGTATTGCTGCTGTTTTACCTGGTTTAACATCTGGAGGAATGAGTAGTGTTACTGTATTTGGATCAATGGTTTGTGTATCCGTTTCGCTCATTTTTAACTGGACATCACCTGTAGCCTGTTCGTAGCCGTATAATGCGCTTAAAGGTTGAGAGATTTGGTTTCCCTCACTCCGTATCTCAACCCGAATCTTTGGGGGTTGTAGATCAGTGATAGTCGTGGCTTTTCCTTCAATTTTCATCGTAGAAATACGTGAAATGTGTTTACTCCCCAATGTGATACTCAACTGGATTCCAGTGGGAAGTTCCTGTTCTTTAGGCGAGGTTTGTATGGTGATTAATGGGATGATATACTCCTGTGGAGAAAGCCCCCCATGGAAATAAGCAAGTCCACCACCCTGTACCTTAAAGACGCCGAATCCATATGGAACTGCAATTTCGAGGTCGCCTTCTAATCCAATATCCCCTGCTTTGAAGTAACAATATGATTCATTGGCTGCACCACCTCTGCCCACCCATACTCTACGGTGAAGGTCCACAGTCTCGCCACCAGGAGGGGGAATCTTCATTGGATCATCTGCTTCCTCTCCAAACAGGTATCCATGGTCTGCAGTAACGATGATTGTGGATACTCCAAAGTCGGAGAGGAAATGAAAAGCCCTCCTGAGTGTGTGGAGGACATCATCCATGTATCTTCTTGCCTGGTATGTTTCTGCTTGTTCTGCAAATTCGTCTATTTCCTGAGAAGTTACAAGGATCAGATCTGCGTCTCGGATGCGCTCCTGAACTGATTTTGATGGATTCATGAGTTCGCCAAGTTTTAAGGAGATTACTTTACCATCTACAGAGTCGCCGAAATAATCCAACCTTGAAGCTCGGTCTTTCAAGTCTGATTCTCTGATTCGAAGCGCAATCTTTCCACTACCTACTCCAATAAGAGAGGGGTTATCATCTTTTTTTAGTACGAGTGAAGCCATTCCAATTTCAGTGATAGTTGGGACCGTTGCTCGTGCTGCTTCGATTTTTGCTACGTAGTCCGCTGGAAGAATTTGAATCAGTTCTCGTCCCATCTCATAGCGCAATGCATCAACAAGGAAGTATGCAACTTTCCCCTCTTCCATCGCCGGGAGAACAATGTCTGATACAATGTGGTTCTGTTGTGGAATATCTGCGAGATCAAATCGAGATTGTGCCAGCAGGTGGACAAATTTAGAGGCGATAGTGCCTCCTATTTCCATGTATCTTTGTCGGACTTTTGAATAGAGATTTCCAAGTGTATCCAGTGTTGAGACCGTCTCGTACTCGAGCGCGAAGTAGGATTTCTCTACGTAACGATGAAGCGTATCCAGATAGCACCAGGGGTGCTCATTGTGTGTATAACAGGATATGATTTCACTGGCAGTGAATGAGCGTCCTTTCATCTCTGTTTCAATATTTTGACAGATGTTTAGGAATTCTGCAATGGTTGCAACGAGGTGCCAGCGTGCTTTTGTTGTTGGTACCATTTCAGCCCAGAATCCATGTTCCCTGGAATGTGCAATCTTTTCAAGATCTTTTGTCGGTTTCGTAAGAAGTGCAGTCTCGACCAGCGTCAGTACGGCCTTGTCTATGCCCTGGAATGTGTGAATGTCTTTTATCTGGGATAAATCGAAATGTACGTCTCGTACCCCAAGCGGATGCTCAATTCTTCTGGCCCAGGCAATGTAACTCTCCTGCAAATCACGACGCATTTGCCATTCATGCACAAGGTTTGCACATGCCTGTCGATCATTGTTGTTCTGTGCACGAGGGACATGGATCAAAATTTCAGGGGTATATCCTTCAAGATTTGCTTCGAAGGCGCTAACCAGTAGGTAGCGTGCGAGTTCTGTGCGGCATTCTTCTGGAGTATCTCCACGGATTTTGGCTCCAAATTCATCACAAAGAAATCCCTTCAACTCCTCCATCGCTTTTTTCTGGATGAGTTCTTCATCAAGGTTTGGTTGGTTTAGGAAAGAGAGCGTTATATCCTGAGGTGAATCAACTCCGTAGATGAGTGACAGCACTTTCAGATGAGTTGATCCCCGGACACGTTCTGCAATAGTATCGAGATCGGCGAGTGTTATTACTCCATTATCTACTTTCTTAATTATATCCTCAAGTTCTGCCGGATCATGGATGAGGTCTTTGAGGGCCTGGTTCGTAATGACGCCAAGGCGGGTGTTGCGCTGCCAGGGCGTCTGGTGTGGTTTGAGCACGATGCCTGATGAGGTATAGGGGATGAGGGCATTGTCAGTTTCTTCCTCGGAGAGCGGGACGTAGATGATGAGATCAGGCGGGTCCTCGCCACTCATAAGCGGTGCGATGTCGTGGCGAAGTTCGAAGAACGACTCCCGGTACTGCGTGACCGTGCCCTCGGGGACCTCCAGCTCTGCAACAATATCTCCATAGATCTCATCCGGGTCAAACCAGACCATGAGATGGTTGTCCTTTACTTGTTTGGCGACCATCTCTTTGATGTATTCACTCACATGCCCCATCGTCTAATTCCTCTTTACCAGTCCTTTCTCTCTCATCTGCTTCCCGATCGATGACCACTCGTACTTCCCATCGATCAACTCGTCCCAGTACTTCTTCGGCTCCTTCCAGGGCACCAGCTCATGGAGCGGTGCGATGGTTAGCACCACTCCGTCGTCATGCTCCGGGATGAGATCGAGGTTCGCCGCACGTTCCAGTTTCTCTACAAAATCGTGCAACTCGCTGATGAACGCCTCCTGCCCGTCGATCTCTTTCTCCAGCCTCTTCACGGCAACACCACCGGTGCCGAGCTGCGACAACTCACCCTTCATATCCTCCAACCGCCGCTCCTCCATGGCGAGTTTATCCTTCGCATACCGCAGGGCCTTGTAGAGCGTGTCCCCATCCATTCTCGGGTAGTAAATCCAGATCGCGTAGTTCTTCTTTGCAGACTGGAGGAGCCAGTAAATGGGTGCTTTTCGCCTGCTCTTGGAGTAGCGCTTCACATGGTCGTCCCAGAACCCGCCTGCGGTGGGTTTGCGGAAGTAGTCCCGCAAGGACTTCATCCCGAGGATCTCGCAGGCCTCCTTCTCGATGGCATCGGCCCGATCGCCCCAGATAATCGTGAGTACATCGCGGATGCGGGCGATGATGTCGTCGGAATGCCCTTCGTCATCGACAAGGATGCCGTCTGCATCGACTGCGAGGGGGTAGTCTCTCGGAATCTCGTGCGGATCGAGTGGCAGACCGTCCTCGCCTTGGAGCATCCCGGGGGAGCAGGCGGGGAGGGGTGCAAAGGGGTCTGGGAGTTCGGGAGGTTCTTTCTCGCCGATGGCGTAGCGGATGTCCCAGCGGCCGAAGATGGTGCCGAGGATATAGGAAAGAATACTGCGAATATAATAGTCTATATTACGTGGAGTCTCCAGATTTTGGAATTTACTTAAATAAATCTCCCTAATATCCGAAGTGAATAATCCTTCTTTACCAGAAGGTCGTATTTGCATAGACAAGAGTTGTTGGATGTCTTCTTCTGAGAAATCATAGAGGGAATAACAGATTTGATCGACGGATTTTTGCAAATTGATATATTTATCGAAAAAAACGCTAATTTCCCTTGAATATTCTTCAACCCCTTCGGAAATTGAAAGGAATTGATACATTTTTTTCAATGGAACACAAAAATTAGTGTTTATTTCAGTATTTGATTCAAGGTATTGTGAAATTTGCGAATTCTCCACCACTTGATTCTCCAGTTGAATGTTGTGAAAATTCTCCTTTGGAAGTGGATTTGTTTGCATGATTCCAACCTCAAATTGGGATGATCCACTCCCTGAACTTGTTTTGGTCCTGGAGAAATAATCGAACGCCAAACTATTGAATATCCCAAGCATTTCATTTAGTTCATTATCCAAGGGAAATGCCATCATTCCAGCATGACTGAAGATGCATCCTTTTGGGATCGGCGCAGCCCTGAGGGTAAAACTTCTTCGTGGCCACGTTAGACCGGGCTTGAAATAATATTCCGTATTTTTTACTACCCATCCCCAATTTCCATCAACATAAGGATATCTTTCACAAATCCATTCTTTAACATCCTCCCCATTCTTTTCCCAGTTTACTACGAGGTGCATATCTGCATAGTACGGTGAATACTCCCCGCCCTTTGCAAAGGGTACCCACTTTCTCCCTGCAAAGGTCTTCGCCCTGAATTCTTCCGGTGCCATTTCTGACGTCCCGGTTACAATCTGATCAGGATACACCTCCCACCATGCTCGAACAAAGCGGAAATCATCAGCCGTCGCTAATCCCTGCTTGACCGTCCTTCCATTCCCCTCAAATGATGGCAAATCCACGAAAAGCTGTCGGATTCGATCGGATACCCAGTAAGCAAATGGAGAGCCCGGGATCAGTGAGAATTTTTCTGGAGCAACTGGGTAGAGAGCAGAGGACGTTTCTCCTTTTTCCAGATTCTTGATCGAATCAGAAAGTGCTGCCCCTTTCGCTTCGTTTGATAGAAGCCGGATAAAGGTGCACTGCGATGTCGTCATCCCTTCACCATCCCTTTCTCCCGCAACTGCTTCCCGATCGACGACCACTCATACTTCCCGTCGGTCAATTCATCCCAGTATTTTTTCGGCTCCTTCCAGGTCACCAGCTCATGGAGCGGTGCGATGGTGAGCACCACGCCATCGTCATGCTCCGGGATGAGATCGAGGTTCGCCGCACGCTCCATCTTCTCCACGAATTCGTGCAGTTCACTGATGAACGCCTCCTGCCCGTCGATCTCTTTCTCCAGTCTCTTCACCGCTGCGCCGCCGGTGCCGAGCTGTGACAACTCGCCCTTCATATCCTCAAATCGCCGCTCTTCCATGGCGAGCTTGTCTTTCGCGTATCGCAGGGCCTTGTAGAGCGTGTCTCCATCCATTCTCGGGTAGTAGATCCAGATCGCGTAGTTCTTCTTCGCCGACTGGAGGAGCCAGTAGATAGGGGCTTTCCGCCTGCTCTTCGAGTAGCGTTTCACATGATCGTCCCAGAAACCGCCTGCGGTGGGTTTGCGGAAGTAGTCCCGCAAGGACTTCATTCCGAGGATCTCGCAGGCCTCCTTCTCGATGGCATCGGCCCGATCACCCCAGATGATCGTGAGCACATCCCTGATGCGAGCAATGATGTCGTCTGGATGCCCTTCATCATCGACAAGTATGCCGTCGCCATCGACCGCGAGGGGATAGTCTGCAGGGATCTCGTGCGGTTCAAGCGGCAGGCCATCCTCACCCTGCAACATACCAGGTGAACAGGCGAGGAGGGGTGCGAAAGGGTCGGGGAGTTCGGGTGGTTCCTTCTCGCCAGTGGCGTAACGGATGTCCCAGCGGCCGAAGATGGTGCCCAAAATATAGGATATCAGTGAGGCAACAAGGGGTGTAGGTTCGATGTCGACGGAGCCGATAATGGAGGGATTATTTGCAGCGGCGTCTTCGATAGCCTTCCGATCGTTATAACTGATATTATAAAGGTCATATGCAACATCATCGATGGTTTTTTGACATTTTTTTATTTGATTCTCAGTTTTTTTAACATTATTAGAAAAGGCAGTGCATTGATCAAATAGCGGATGATCATTACATCCATTTAAAAGAGGGTATGCAAAGAGATGTGATTGTTCGTTATGATTTTCAAGACGGCGTTTATTCACTATTATTGTAGAAACAAATGAAAATAGTTGATTCTCATAAGGTTTTATCGAATTTGGTACAGGTGTGTTAAGTAGTAAGTTAATATCATAAGAACGGGCCGCAGCATCAGCTGCGCCCAATCGCATATTTAATAAAAATTTAAATGTATTTGATTGCATTACCCCCAACATAGGGATGGTGTTCGGATAAAATGCAGCTGGCCCTTTTACGCCAATAATACACCCACGATTTAAAATTCGAAACCCAATTGGGCTTGTTGTTCGGTGCGTCCAGGTCAACCCTGGATTAAAATACAATTCTGGAGATCGAATATTTCTAGACCAATGGGTAGTTCCTGGATCGTTTGGATTTTCAACAACCCAAGATTTCATTTCTTGACCGTTCTCTTTCCAATTTGCTACAAGATGAATATCAGCATAATAGGGTGAATAATCTCCTCCTTTAGTGCATGGTACCCAAGTTTTTCCGTGGTATGTTTGATCAACGAATTGTTCCTGAGTTGTCTCTTCAGTACCAGATAGAATTGCATGTGGATTTACTTCCCACCAAGTTCTAATAAAACGAAAATCATCTGAGGTTGAAAGACCTTTAGCTGTTACACCATTTGAATCAAACTTTGGATAATCATGAAAAATATCCCTTATTTTCTCACTTATCCAATAGGCAAAAGGTGATCCCGGAACTTTTCGAAATCTAGTAGTCTCGATTAGGAATGCCGAATATTTTTCCTGATTATTCCGAATCGATTTTACAATGCCAGCCAAATGAGAACCTTTTTCATCTTCCTTCAATAGGCGGAAAAAGGAGCAATTATTCATTGTTTTGCCTCCAGACAATACGCCGCCGTCTCCACCATCGCGGTGTCCAGCACCCCATAGCCGAGGTCAGCGACTACCACTGGCCGGCACTCCTTCAGCAAAATCTCTTCTCGCCATTTCTGGAAGGAGGTTAGGAAGAATCCTGTGCGGGAGGTGATGGCCCCGAGTCGGCCGCGGGGAACGAGTTTTCCGACCCAGCGCTCCACGAACGCCGCGTAGACATCGTTCTTTGTCCGGGGATAGGTGCGGTCGATGTAATCCTTTGATGGCTTGCTGGCGGCCCCAAAGGGTGGATTCATCAGCACCACGTCGTACTGCTTCTGACAGAGCTCGATGAATGCAAAGCCACGCTCGGCATCCTCGGCAAAGAGCTTGCGCCGGTAACCCGCACCGTTGGCGACCTGCCGGGCGTAGGAGTGGAGAGCTTCGAGAACCTTTTGCTCGGCCATGTCCCAGAACGAATCGTCGGTAATGCCCTTGAACGAGTAGAGCCCGGTCTGCCACTCCTGCTTCTTTTCAGCCGGGAAGAGGGTCGTCTGCTCGTCTGTGGGCCGGGTAAGCCACTGCTGCTTTGCCTTGGCAATGATATCCTTGATATCCTCTTCAATTTTCAGCAATGATCCCGCCTCGCCGGCGAGTTTCATCTTCTCAAAGATCTCCCTGATGAATGCACCAAGAAGATCCGGATGGAGCGTCTGCACAAACTCCCTGAGCATATCCTCCTCGCCGGGCATCGGCTCAGCGCAGACAACATTTGCCTTCGTGATCTCGGGCCGGTGATCCTGGTCGAGCCCGCTGTCGGAGAACGATCGCTGGGCCCGGAGCCACAGGGCGAGTGAGGCGATCTGAGTTGCACGAAGATCGATATCTATCCCGTGGAGGTTGTGCCGCAGGATCAGACCTGGGACTGCTGCGAGGAAGGCATCGCGGTCTGGATAGTCTTCCCTGAGTTTCTTCCCGGAATCAGGCCAGACCGGAGGCCGCTCATCCTCCCACGCCTCCCTGTAGATCTTCTCCAGCAGGTCAAAGCAGTAGAGCAGGAAGTGGCCTGAGCCGCAGGCGGGATCGAGGATACGAATTTCACGTGGATCTTTCTTTGCACGGAAGGCGACCAGTTGGGGGGACCTGAGTAGAGTCTCCTGCGATGCATCGGGTTCCATCCCCTCCCGGATGCGACGTTCTATCTCTGCCGCGAGAGCTTCAGTCGAAGGACCATGTCCCTCCCATGAATCGTTGAAGCGGTCGGCACGCCACATGGCACACAGGCAGTCGAGCAGGTCCTGGGTCTTCCAGGATCCAAAATCAATAGTTCCTCCTTCATCCAGCACGTCAACTGTCCGCTCCCAAATTGGCATACGGGCATCCCTTCCCCAGGGAAATGGGCGATCTGATGCGCCGAGCTCCATTGGTGAAGGGAACTTCTCTATGTCACCCTGTGTAAATGCCATGAGTGGATTCAGTTCATTCTCGCTTCCACCATCTCGTAAAAAGACCTCATCGGGATAGCGAACCAGATAATCGCAGTCTTTGGCGATGATAGTCTTCCCCTGATTCATCTCATACCAGATCCTTCCGAGGGTGTTGTCAGTCAGGAACTGCACCACATAGCGGGGGGTGAAGAACTGGTTGCGAAAGGCGAGCTCATAGGAGTTTCTCGGCGCCTGGCTCTCTTTACGTGCTGTGTCACGGAGCTCCTTGGGCGTGAAGTACTGGTAGATCCATCCGACTGTCTCATCGCTTTCCCAAATTTCCGCAAGTTCCCCTGCATTCAGTTCTTCCATCACCGCGTCAATCGTCCGTTGAGGGGGAAAGAGACGGTTTGCCGGGTCGGTCGGCGAGAAGAGGACCCCGATCTCTTCGTTCAGGGTCGCCCCGAGCCACCCGAGATAGTGGCGGTAGGCTTCATCCTGCTTGCCTGACGAGTATAGCCGTTCCTCTTCCGGATAATCCGCACAGAAGCGGAGAAACCCGTTCGAAAGGATTCCCCGGCTCACTGACTCCCTGATGTACCCGCGAGTCTCGAGGATCTTATAGGCGCACAACCGGTTGAGATGGGTGAAGGCCACCTCGCGAACGAGCTGCTCGGCGGCTTGCTTCTTTGAATAGCCGCCTGCCTGAATATGTTCGAGATGGGTGATGAGATCTTCGCGGAACTGCCGATCATCGACAGCAAGATGCTCCATTCGTTCATCAGGGGTAATGGCACCCTTCCTGTCGATCCCAAACCTCCCTTCCAGGAGTTCTGCTACGGCAGTCTCAAGGATCTTTCGGCAGCTGGTCACGGTATTCCTGAGCGTGTTCCGTGTAGACGCATCCATCCGTTATCACTCCGGAATGACGATGATTCCCTCATCGATCAGCTTGAGCAGTTCCTCTTTCAATGCCTCGACAGCGAGTTCAACCGATTCCTTGCTGTCAAGCCGGGAAGGAAACGAGACAGAGAGCCGCACACGCTGTGTCCTGACTTCAGGATCTTTCACAAGAAGTTCCTGCAGCCTGGCGAGCGATTCCTGCGTTCTCACCGTAACTGCGGCTATATCAGAGTGCATCTGCCCCAGGCCAGCTCGGCAGGCAGCACACTTCCAGATATCCTCACTGAACCGGTAATCGCCACACCCCACGTTTTCAAGCAGGGAGAGCACGATCTTCTGGTTTTCTTCATCTATTTCGGCAAAACCGGAATCATCTTTCACCTCTTCGATCGCCAGTTTATAGACATCCCTGCGTTCCTGATGGATGGCTTCGTAGTCCTTTTGGAAGGTTGCTACAAGCTCTTCGGAGAGCGCAGTCATCTCATCTAATTCTTCGTAAAACGTGGGTGATGAGAGAATCTTGGCGAGTGCATCACTCGTCTGGGGAGTATTGACTTGGGGGGCAACTTCGTGAAGAACGGTGCGGGCTCTCGATACCGCGTCAAAGCATTCGGCTGTGAGGCTCCGCTTGAGTGCAAGATATGCTTTGTGTGCATCAAGCAGGGTGGTCCCATAGCTGTCGATGAGCGTAAAAGTATCACTGGCATCAGAGGACCTGATTGAGGAGAGCTGCTCAAAATAGTCGTCAACGATATCCTTGGCGGGGAGATTGAATGATTGGATGCGTGCTCTGAGTTCGAGCACATCATCATAGTATTTTGTTGCGAGGACTTTGAATGCAGAGACAATCTTCGCCTCATCGATATCGATTTCCACGCCCTCAATATCCCGGTGGAGATCGGATGCACGTACGAGAGCCGCGAGAGGTGGCTTGCCGACACGCTCGATAAACCCTGCATTTCGGAACTTGATGTTGTTGGTGAAGGGCACCCATACCTGCGAATCCGCATAGTTCCGATACAGTTTTCCTTCATGGAGCACTTCTATCTCCCCTGCACGGAACAGAGCTGCAAGCACGACTTTGAGCACATCAATATCCCAGCCATAATCAAACCCGGAAAAATGCTGCTCCAGTTTCTTTCCTGTCTCACGGTCTCCGCCGTATTCCTTTGCCTGATGAATCGGCCCAAAAATTTCGAGAGCGATCGGTGCGTTGGAATTGAGGACATAGGACTGCCCTTCCCGGATGACCAGCCCAAGGCCATCTTCTCCTTCGTAGAATATCGCTGGCAGCCCATTCAGGTTCTCTGCCCGAAGCAGTTTCACCGCCTCATCTCCTTTGAGTTTCACCGCTCCCATCTCGAATTTCGAGAAGAGCTCTGGTACAGCATATTCGAAAAATCCCCGGAACGCAGCACTCAACGAGTCCCCGAACGAGGAAGCATCCTTCTTCCTCCCATCGAATATGCCAGTTCCCTGGAAGAGGGTTTCAGTAATCTTATCGTTCAGACGTGCTTTTATTCTGCTCTTGTCCACTTTTTCACTCTCAAGACACTCACGCTCCACAGGAGTGATCTTGTTCTGTGCCGCCAATCGCCCATATTCTTCAACCATCCACTGTGATGCGTAATACTGGGTTACAAGATCGTCAATTTCAGGAGTGAGCGCCATCACCCAAAACAGTGTTTTTTTCTGGATCCTGCTCTCATCTTCGGTTGCCTCAATTTTCCCTGGAACATCAGCGGGAGAGTTAGCTATCACAATAGAGACAGGAATCATACCCGATTCGCCGATTTTGGCCCCATCCACAGAATACTCAACTTTAAAGTTCTTCTTCTTTAACTGGTAGTTCTTCAGCTTGGTATCGGTGACAATATCGCCAATAATCTCATGGTGGATAGCAATCCGGTCGGCAGGGTTTAGTTTTAAGTGGCGACGACGTATCAATCCCCAGTCTTTCTCTTCTGCAGACTGAAGTTTCCATCCCTCGTCGGTCTGCTTGACAAAGTCTGCATCACTCATTCGCTGAAGTGCCTCCTCCACCTCGTGAACGGGGGCTGATCCGTCAACTGAATTGAGCAGCACTGCGGCAATATTCCTGGGCGTCCTTGGCACTTCACGCACAAACTCAAGAAGACAGATCGTCTTTGCCACCTTAAGCGCCCATCCGTCATCATCGGGAAATGCCTCTGCAACATCTGCTATGTCAGAGCGACGCTCCTGGAGACTCGTTTCAACAAGATCATAAATATTGTCGATTGTTACGAGTGTCCCGATGGGTTTATGAGCGAGATCTGTCCTTTCGGACACAAGCATCTCATATGCCTGTTTGATGATCGTCCGGTTGCTGCCCCCGATGTGGCGCGTAGCCCCCGGCTGGCGACGGATTCCGTCCATTATTTTAATTGAGAGATTGATGAAATGCGGGAGGTATGGGTAGAACTGCACGAAATCCTCATCAGAGATATCACTGCGTATTGAAGTGCGTTCAAGGTGACACTGTTCAAGCAGTTTCCCATGACTGTCGCGATAGAGTTTCTCGAGCACCGGTTCAGCTCCGTCCTTCTTAGAGAGGACGCGCCTGGTTGCAACCTCCCGGATATCCTCGGGAGAGAGGTCCACCGGTAAAAACCGGTCGAGGAGTCGCGGAAACTTGACGTTCTTCTCATCGATTGTGTTTATTACATCCTGCAACCGTTCCTGGGATGTCACGATCACCCACACGGGCGCAATAATCTCTCCCCTGTTGAGGCGATTCTTGCTCTCCTTTCCAAGCCCTTCGATAACGACCCGCAGATCCTCAAGTTTTGCATCACTGCGTCCTACATATTGGCCGACCTCATCGACAATGAACACGAGAGATTTTCCCTTGAGGCGCCGTTCACTCAATTCAAAAACTCTGTTGACAAAATCTTCCACAGAAAAATCAACGGATTTTCCACGCACTGAATTTCGCCACGTAAGAACATCGGGATAGGTGGCAGGATCAAGCCGGTGCATCACCGCACTTGCCCGGCCCATCTTCTCTGCACCGTTTCGTGCTTCCTCCCAGGGCACATCCTGATAGAGTTCATTGTAGGAAGAGAGAAACTGTTCATACCGTCCCGATTGTTCGAGCCAGATTTCTAGTTCTGCAACATCAAAATCCTTCGAATACCCCAGATTTTCGAGCAGGGCCCGGTACATCACCTCAGAAATGAGTTCCTTGCCACCTTTTCTGATATAGGTTGTGTTCGCAATATCGAACATGATGACTTTTACCGGAATCCGGGCGTTGATACTGTCGAGATAACTGGCTATTCTCTGATCATCGAATTTTTTCTTGAACAGATCTGAAGTATGCAAACCACATATTTCAGGATTTGAAAGCATTAACCCGAGATTCTTGGCAAACGATGACTTTCCGGATCCAAAGAATCCGGAAATCCATAGACCCATTTTCTCTATTTTCTTGTGAGTTTGTGGGCTTTCTGCGATTGCCTTCAGCGTTTTTACAAAGTGGTCTTTGATATTTTCAGTCGGGACATATTCTTCGATTTCTTCATAGATTGTTTGTTCATCATCCTGGTAGACCTTGATAATCTCCTCGATCTGCCGTGAAAGGTCTCGTTCAATTAAATCTCGTATCTGTTCCATGTTCTCCTCCCTTTCTCGTTACAAAATTTCCACTCGATAATTGCCCATGGGATCCCGGTCCCGCATATCCATGAAGCGAAGGCCAGTTATTCCATCCAACGATCCTGGATAGAACAAAATAATTGGCACCATCGTTTTGCCCTCCAACTTGTCCAGCAGCACATGCATCTGATAAAGATCCGGCCCCATTGCTGCCACATGAATGAGGAATACAATAGAATTCTCAGGATCGAGGCTACTAAGCCGTGTTGCAATCTGTTCGACGAGCGGACAGCGATCATTATCAGAAAAATAGGTTATGACCTGGTCCTGTGCTTCCAGAAAACCGGAATCCTTTTCAAGTTCGACAATGGCACGATACCCTTCGATTGGATTACTTCGTTCGATAGCTTTCAGCGATTCCCACAAGAGTTCTTCCATTGAGAGAAAGACAATATTCTTACCTTCATTTTCCAGTTGAATCCCGAGATTTTTCACCATTCGACGCAATTTCCACTCGTCACCTGGATGATAGTGGAAAATCAAAAATGGCAAGGTCTTGATGGGATTCAATTTCAGGGGTTGCCGTTTTAATTTTCGTTCAAGATCAGAAAATCTACTTTCGAGTGAGGACATCTGCATACTCCTTGAGTGATGTAGTAGGGAAATCGATCCGGATGACCGATCCAGCTCCATGATAGTTCAACAGTCCTTCTTGATGGCAATCGAGGAAAAATCGTTCCACTAGTCGGGAATTCAAAAAGAATAGGTCCCAATCTGGGTGGTTGACCAGCTTTTCCCCGGGGTTTCCTTCATTATACAAATACAGCGCAACGAATGCAAACGCTTGATTGGGGAGATAAAATTGAGCAATTTTTTTATTTACTTTCCCTTCCAGGATTCCAAAATCCCTTAGTGCTGCTACAAGATGTTGCGCTACGTTGATAATTGTGCTTTCTGACCAGTGGGATGTTGTTTTTCCATCGTCGACAAATTTTCGAATTTCCCGTGTTATCTCATCAATACTGACGTCTTTCTGGCCTCTCATCGCATAGCTCTGCAGGATATCTGTGGTCATATCGTAGAGCAGATTGTCGGCTTTGGCCGAAAAGAAAAACAAAATTGGATGTAATACTTCATTTGCAATATTGTGTTTTACTAGGATTGAAAGTGCAGATGCCAAATCGGGATCAAAGAAATAGCGCTGTCGGAATATCACGAGTTCATCTTCGATCCGTGATCGTGAAGATTTCCCGAAGATATTCTGTTCTCGAATTCGTAAAAAATTCTCCTCTATTGATGTATCATCATCCCAAAATGCAAGCAGCGTTTTGGTGTCGTCCAGTTGGGCTGTTGCCTTTAATATTTTTGAAGTGTATCGGGAAAAACTGGCCTGCTTTAATGACATCTTACCTTCCGCTAAACTCATTACGCTTTGTTATACAATTTTCAATAGATAACTGTAATCATTTTATTGTATTATCAAATCTGAAGTTCCAAAAATATTGTAATAATATCGACTGCGAGTCCCCCCCACTCACCCAAACACCCCCAACAATTCCCGTATATCCCTCAGCACCACATCAGCCACCTCTACCCGGTCCTCGTGGAAGTTCCGGTCGCCGTAACTCGCGTACGCGGTCATCATCCCCATCCGCTTCGCCGGCCCGATATCCCGTCTCAGGCTGTCTCCGACCATCAGCACCTCGGAGGGGTTCCGGCCGACCCGCTCCAGGGCATACCGGAATACCTTCGGATCGGGCTTGTGTGACCCGGACAGGTCGGCGGTGACGATCTCGTCGAAGATGGGATAGAGCCCGGTCCTCTCAAGGCGGGAGACGGCGTTTTTGAGGTGGGCGTCGGTCACGATCGAGAGCGAGAGGCCACGGTCCTTCAAGGCCTGCAGCGTCGCCTCGATGCCCGGGTAGGGTGCGAGGTCGCGGATCTTCCACTCCTCGTACGCCTGGCAGCACCGGGCATACCGCTCGTCGGAGTAGACGCCGTTGTCGTGCATGAAGTCCCGGATGTTGTTCCAGTCC
>Ga0334890_1003182_pt1 | contig 17099 bp, 7 predicted proteins | sample GraSluR1_MG_3_FD_207220 | JGI IMG/M metagenome (GOLD analysis project Ga0334890, IMG submission 207220) | Sludge microbial communities from methane-producing bioreactor in Wageningen University, Netherlands - Granular Sludge_31_08-R1 | ecosystem: Engineered > Bioreactor > Anaerobic > Unclassified... | reverse complement strand
GCTACACGCCGCCGATCGGTCAGGCCGGACTCGCGGCCCGCTCGATCATCCTCGAGGACATCCTGTTCTACTTCTCGAGCCTGACGACGCTGCCGCCGACCGACGTGACGCCGGATCGGGTGTTTGCAGCGACGAACTTCCCGAACCCATTCAACCCGAAGACCACCATCATGCTGAACCTGCCGAGCGACGGCAAGGTCAGCCTGAAGGTATTCAACGTCCGTGGCGAGTTGGTGCGGACGCTGGTCGATGGCCAGCTGCCTGCCGGCGCGCACCCGTACGATTGGAGCGGTGAGACTGACCAGGGCGGCCAGGCTGCCTCTGGTGTCTACTTCTACAAGGTCGAGCACAACAACAATTCGTTGATCAAGAAGATGGCGCTTTTGAAGTAACCCTTCACTGAGTGCTGTCGGATGAACGGGCGGCGGCCGCGCAAGCGACCGCCGCCTTCTCGTCGGGCCTGACCGGGGCCGTTGACGCGGCCGCGACGGCCCGACAGCAGCAAACCCGCAGTTGACACCGGTCCGGCGTAATCCCTATATTTGACAAGTGTTCATGAGGGGTCGCGGAAGTCCGGTCTTGCCCTCGCCGCCGGGCTCGGTGGTCGCCATTTACCCCACCTCCAGTGGTCCGCGAACCCCGCGCGCAGGCCAAGACGTCCGAGGGAGCAACGCCCCATGTGGAGACCGCGACGCGTCATACCGAGCTTGTTCCTGGGTCTGCTAGGGGGGCTGCTGCTCTTCGGCTGCCGGGCTTTCGAACCCGAGGCAGTTGTCGTCAACCGGCCGCCCCAAACCTATCTCATCGGCTCACCCGCCGAGACCGCGGGCGCCTACTTCCATTTTCACGTCTTCTGGTACGGCACCGACGAAGACGGTTACGTCGAGCGCTATGTCTGGGCGCTCACCGATACGTCCGTCCAGGATTGGGATACCGACGAAGATGAGGAAGATACGCGATTCAATCCGGCCCTGAATATCAGCCATCTGGCAATCGGCAACTGGACGACCCGGACCGATACGGTGTTCGATTTCCGGATCAACCAGGGATCGAATCTGAGTCGGGACATGACGCTGCACATGGTGGCGGTCGATGACCGCGGGGATTTCGATCGCACTCCGGCGCGCCTCTATTTTTTCAGCAACGCCCTCGGCCGGCCGCGGATCCAGTTCTACCGCGACGAGATCGCCCCCGGCAACGTGTTCGCCAACTACGACACCGTCGGTTTCGGCCGCCCGCTTTATCTGCGGTGGGCGGGCTCGACACCGAATATAACGGGCTACAACCCGGAACTGCTGGCACAGCGGGACACCGTGCCGCCGGTCGACGGCCTGCTCGGCTACAAGTGGTACCTGGCGGGGTTTCTCCCCAGCTGCAACTTCGGCCGCGAGGACTGTTGGCAGCCCCGCTACGGCGATGACGCGACCGGCGACAGCTTGAGCTATTTCGACAACGTGACGGCTCTCATGTTCCGTAACGATGCCTCCGGCGCCGGCATCTTCGCCCGGCGGTTGGCGGCGGGCCGATTTGAACTGCTCGTCAATGCCATCGACGTTGCGGGGGTTGAGGTCTCCTCCGCCGATCGAGTTTTGAACATTGTTGTCAACTACGATCCTGACACCTATATCCTGCGCGACGGCACCCCGCCGGAACTGGGTCACAACGACGACAATCTGTACCCGTACTATACCGTGTTCCACGGTCCCGAAGCCGGGTCGTACCACTTCGTCGAACACGAAACGGTGCCGGACCGCGCGTATGTCACGTTCAAGGCGCTGGGCTGGGACGATTCCCGAGATCTGCGCCTCAGTCCGAACAACCGCATGACGTTCACCGGCAACTACCGCGGCCGCCAACGGGTTCGCGGCGGCGGTTGGTTCACGTTCGGCACGGCCGGCAGCGACACCAATTCGACGGCCGAGTGGACCTCCGCCGATCCCGCGGGGATCTCGGGCGATACCCTCGGCTTCTACGTGGGGCCGTTCGAGTATACATTCTTCATGCGCGCGGTGGATGAGCAAGGCAAGGCGGACGGTACGCCCGATTCCTTCCAATTCGTGGGCAACTTCCCGCCTTGCGTGCAGTGCATCGAACTCGGCAGCCACACTTCGACGCCGTCCTATACGTATGAAGACACGTGCTACCACCCCGAGTGTTTCGCGGAGTCGCCCGAGTTGCAGGTGTACCATTTTAGCGATGGTCGACGCGATCCGAACGACCCCCACCATCTTGGTTATTTCGCCCTCTTCCCCGCCGACACGATCTGGGTGGCGCCGGATGCCGGACTCGTTCGATTTGGCGCCGAGAACCGCCCGGTGCAGAATCCCGACCAGTGGACGGCGATCCAGTGCTGGATGTACTACTACCTGGTATATCTGCACGGCAAGGATCATGTTCGGGAGTACTGGGCGCCCGGCAAAGCCAACGAGCGTATCAAGGCGTGGAGGTATGAAATCAACTACGCCGGCGATCCTGGTAACGTGATCGCCGACGGGGGGCCGACCGACAATATTTCGCTGCTGACCGGTTTCGACGTTGTTGACAACAATCCGAATCCTCTGACCAGCGGTCTCTATATTCTGCCGGATAGCGGCATCTGGGTCGTCCGCATCAAGGTCGGCGTGCCGTTAACGCTGATCAATGGCGGGCCAGAAGCGTACTGGACCAGTCTGCTGACCCTGACGGGCGCGGGATCGCCGCCGGCGAATGAAGAGGAGCGGCGTGTGTGGCAGACCACCGCGGCCGTGGTGCGCGCCCAGCGCATCTGGCGGTTGACGACCATGCAGTTCACGGCCGGGACGGTGGATGCCATCGCCGCCGATGGGAGCACATGCGACTGGCGTAAAGAGACCAACAGTTTCAATTACTACCGTAACACGCGTTTTCCACAGTTCGACCGCGACTGCGAAATCCGGCCGCCCGAGTCGGGAATCGTGCAGCTGGACCTGAACTACTTCATTGCGTATAGCAACGATGGTCAACCCGTCACGAAGAACTTCACGCTCGTTATGTATCCGCTCAATCAGGGTCAATTCACCGGCGGCCAGAACCCACCGGGCTGGCTCGCCGCGAAGGGCGCCGCAAGCGGCTGGCACTAGATGTTGCCTGACCGGGATCCGAACCCCGGTGAAAGGAAACGGCGATGGCGAAGCGATATGCAGTAGCTGGCTTGCTGGCGTCGGCGGTTTCTGGTTTGTTGCTCGCGGGCGGTTGCGGTCCGTCCACGGAGCTGACCGGCACGCCGATTCCCAACGCGCTGCCCGAGACCCGGGTAACCGGCCGGCCGCCGGATGTGATCGAAGCTGGTTTTATCGTCCAGTTCTACTGGACGGGTTTCGATCCGGACGGACGGATCGAGAAGTTCCAGTGGAAGATCAGCAACAACGGCGTGAACGGAATCAGCGTGCAGGACACGCTCACGCACGATCCGGCGACCGGCATGGTCTTGAACCCATGGTTCGAGACGACGGTCACCGACTCGGTGTTCTTCGTGTCGGCGGACCTCCCCAACTTCCCGGGCGATCCCGAGGGCGTCAACCGCAGCTTCCAGACCCATACGTTCTGGGTGCGGGCGGTCGACAATCGTGGCGGCGTCGATCCCACGCCGGCGCATATCAGCTTCACGTCGACAACCTTGTTGCCTGTGGTCACAATCTCGGGTCCCGCTCGCATCCGGGGACAAGATACCAGCCGGGGCCTACCGCAGTCGCCGACCATCAGGTATCAGGGCGCCGATCCCGATTTTATCACCGGCCTGCCGACCAAGGTGCGGTTCCTGTGGAAACGCGCGTACCTGCAGAACGGCAGTGGCTACCTGCAGCAGAAGACAGTCTTTGACCGCGACGTCGACTACTTCATTCCCTGGGACGATCCGGATTGGTCCGACTGGGTGCCGTTCCCGCGCGACGAGGCCGCGCGCTCCAGGACGTATCCGCCCCAGACGCGGTGGGACACGGATTTCCCGACTCCGATCGCGATCCACTATTTGTTTGCCATTCAGGTGCAGGATACGGCAGGAGCGGTGAGCATCGGCCGGGGCTACGGCCAGCAAGTGGCCAACATTTTCATCGACGTGATGAGCCCGCGCCTCTCCCTGAGCGAAACCTACCTCGGACGATTCGCGGGCGGTGGCGTCAACAACTTCCGGACGTTCGACGTCGCGGCTGGGCAGCCGATCGCCTTCAACTGGTCCGCCTCGGCCGACGAATATGCCGGTACGATCACCGGCTACCGGTATGGTTGGAATATAACCAACGTCGATGACGTCAGCGATCCCGGCTGGGCCTTGACCGAAGGCATATCGGCTCAGCATCGCCGCACGCCGGTGACGAGCTTCACCGCCGGGGTGCACCGCCTCACCGTGCAGGCGCGGGACAATTCCGATCAAATCAGCCGCTGGGAGTTCACGTTCAATGTCGTGCCGGTCCCGGATCCGGCTGGACAGTTGCCGCTGCTTCTGGTCGACGACGTCTACGACCGTAACAGCAACAATTGGCTATCCAACCCTGCCTCCGGACCCACGGTAGGTCTGGACAACGACCAGTACCGCGACCTTTTCTGGCTGGACGCCTTGTCGGGATCGGGCGGCGTCTTCGGCTGGAACCCGGAGCTGCATACCATCGACACGACGGATGATGATATCACGTACCGAATGATCGTCGATTATCGCAACCTCGTGTGGATCGCCCGCTATTCGGCAGGGACGACCTCGGCCATCGGCGCGGTTTTCCGCCCGGGCGGCCAGCCCGGCGCCTTCGATATCGACAAGTACATCTGGTTGACGCCGTACCAGCGGAACGTCGGCAACCTGCTGATGGCGGGGTCGAAGATCCTCACGTCGTTCTTGACCGAAGCGGACCATGAGACGCCGATCGTCTTCGAATCGCGGGAGGTCCCCGATCGCGGCGGCTTCGTGGCGCGAGGCTCTTCGTTTGTGCGTCGCTCGTTCGGCGAGCAGACCAACCCAGACGGTACCGTAGACCGGATCGGCCTGTCGCGCTACGCCTACGCGACCATGGGCATCTCGCTTCTGGACATGATGTCGCCGGCGGGCAGCTTCTTCGAGTTCAACTCCTCGTTCCAGGTCAGTGCGCGGCGCCGGGCCCCTTGTGCGGGGTTGAAGGGTATCAAGATCGATCCCGATTTCAAGACCCGGTACATGCCGAGCGGCGGTATTTTCGCGGACGCGATCTATACCGAACCCACGATCGGCTGGACGGATGAAGTGCCGGACAACGGCTACCTGTTGGGCGGGGTGAACTATATCTGGGGCAACGACGAGTTCTACAACGCCGACGTCATCGCGCGCAACACGCCGTGGAGCAATCAGCGGTGCCAGGACCCGCAAGGCGGCGGCGAGATCAACTGCGTGGAGCCGATGTTCCGGACGATCGCACGCTACAACTGGATCTACGACCGGCGCCGCCTGGCCAATCCCGACGACACCTGGCCTGCCGGCTATTATACCCTCGCCCAGTTGAATACCATCTGCGGGGCGAACGCGCTGAACGCGGAGCTGACGAGCGTCAGGACGAATGACCGCGTCACGGGCTACATTAATTGGAAGACAGCGCCGAACAAACCCAGCCAGGTCGGCGACGTGGTGCTCGGATTCGATCCGTACCGATTCAACCATGTCGAGATGCGCAACGTGATCCGCTGGGTGCTCGGGCGGCATTTCGGCGAGGACATGAATCCTTAAGCAGACCGGCGGGCGCCAAGCGGCCGTCAACGGACGCGCGGGAGCGCGTCAGAGGTAGGATCAGCATGGATCTTGGGACCATCAGAAGCGCGCGGAGGTTGGTTACCGCTAGCCGTTCGATCTTGGCCGCGGCCGTTGCCGTTGCCTGCCTGGTCTCCGCGCCGAACGCCCAGACCCTGCCCATGCCGGTTCCCGCCGCCGAGCAGATCCAGGTCGAGTTACAGCCGACGGTTCGTGGTCCGGGGCTGTTGCTCACCTGGCCGGTGCCCGAGCGCAGCGCATCGACCAGAATCGCGCTGGTCGATACCGCAGTCGGCCTGGATTTCCCCGTCACCGTCGGCGGGGCTTACAACGACAACTATGATCGCCTCCTGCGGTTTGTCATTCCTTACGACGGCGGTTCGACCTTGACCCGCACCGTCGGTACGACGCTCCAGAATCGATTCGTCTGCGCTTGGAGCAACGCCAATAGCGAACGCACCGGCGTGATCGGCGGCGAGATCAATCTCAGCAACACCGGCGGCGTCTGGGTGCGGGACGCCGGCGGGGTCTGGTCCCAGCTCAACAACAACGAAGGACTCCCGAGGTATCTGCCCTACACCAACATCGTGCACATGGCCAACCGCGCCGACGGCACGCTATTCGCCGTCCTCTCGTCGGGCGCGCTGATCCAGAATGATCCGGTGGGCTTGTTCCGCGCAGCGCCGGGTCAAGCCTGGCAAGAGGTCGCGCCAGCGACGTTTGGCAAGACCCGTCGCCTGGCGGTCGTCGCGCTGCACCCGACCGATGCCAATCGCTTCGCCGCGGGCGACCGCCAGACAGGACTCTTCGTGACGAGCGACGGCGGCGCCACGTTCACGCAGTGGACCAGGTCTCTCGATCCCGATTTCAGCCCCATGCCGGTGGGTTTCGAGGTCACGGCCCTGACTTGGACCGCCGCGCGCCTGTACGTCGCGGTCCTGAACATGGGCCTGTTCGTGTCCGCCGACCACGGGGCCACTTTCACCCGGCTCGCCGGTCTGAGCGAGCCGGACGGTGCGGGAGGGGTCCGGGCCCCGGAGATTCGCACGATCGCCGAGGATCCGAGCAACAGCGACCGCATCCTGGTGGGGATCGCGAGCGGCGGCGTGACCTCGTTCTACGGCATCTATGAATCGCTGGATGCCGGCGCCACGTGGACCTCACTCAACAACACGTTTGTGGCGTTTCCGGACGACGACCCTGAGACGGAGCCAGATCCCAGCGCTGCGAAAACCGTGCTCCGCATCGATATCAATCCCACGAACAGCGCAGCCATGTTGATCGGGACGGCCACCCAGGGTCTCTGGTATACGACCGATGGCGGCCAGATCTGGTATGAGGCGAACACTCCGTACGTCAATGAGGCGAGCTTCCCGACGAAACCGGATGTCTGGGATTTCGCGCGCCACGGGGGCGCGATCTACACCGTGATGCGCAATTACGGCGTACATGTTTCCAGCGATCAGGGACAGTCGTGGTCTGTGGTGGCGGACCAGCCGTTCAACAAGCTCGGGCGCCGCTTGTTGAGCACCGACGCGGGCTTGGTGATGGCCTCCACCGGCGGCGGCATATTTTCACCGCCGGTCACGTTTCCTCTGTCCGCTGCAATGACGAATGCCGCCACCGCCGAGGCCAATCGGAACATCAACTTCGGTATCGATCTGACATTCGGCCCGGGGTCGGTCACCTGGACCGGCCAGAGCCAGGACGGCACGCCGCTGGCCGTCGTCTTCAGTTTGATCTGTGAGACGTTCCAGGGTTGGGTCGTCTGGCGTGCCATGGGCGGCGAGCCGGACAACATGGCGATGATCGGCCGTTTCGATCTGAACAACCCGGAAACCTGTATCGAGGGTTTCTGCGGCGACGACAGCTACGTTCCGTTGCCCAACTGCTTCGCGGAGCGCCGCGCGGCATGCTTCGATTTCGGCCAGCCGGGATACGTCAGTTTCTACGACGGCGATATCTTCAATGGATTCAGTTATTTCTATGCGATTACGCCGTTCGACTATGGCAACACGGCCATGCTCGCCGATCCGGTGGCCTTGAACTCACCGATGGTCTTTCCCGCCCGTTTTCCCGGCGATTCGCTGGGCGAGGGACCCGGCAACCGCTTCTCCTATGATGTCAATCTCGGCGCCCAACCAGCGCGCGGCGGCGAGGGAGTCTACGTGTTTCCCAATCCTTTGCGGCGCGGTCGCGGTATTGCCGGCGGCGAGGGCGAACAGGTCATCTGGACCAACCTGCCGCCCAGCAGCCGCGTGCAAGTGTTCACGTTGGCGGGCGATCAGTTGGCCGATCTGCCGCGGCCGGGCGAATCGCAAGACGGGTCCAACATCTTCTGGGTGACTCGCAACGAAGACAACCAACTGCTGGCCGCCGGCATCTACCTCTGGCGGGTGATCATGCCCGAGCAGAGCGATCACTGGGGTAAGCTCGTGATCATCCGCTGATCCGGAGGCGCCGGCCCCGCCGCCGCCACGGCGCGGCGGTGGGCCGGCGCCTGGGCGCGTGATCCCGATCTTGTTTCCTGGCGGTCCGTGCCTATACTTGGTCCTCGTTTGTTATCGTGATCACCTCTATCCCGCGGACCCGCGGGCTTGCAGCGGTCTCGGACCGCACGCTGCCGGTTGCCTGCACAGGAGGACGTATGAGCGACAAGAAGGTCTACTTTTTCGGCGACGGACGCGCGGATGGCAACGCCTCCCTGCGCAATCTGCTGGGCGGCAAGGGCGCTAACCTGGCCGAGATGACGCTGCTCGGCGTGCCGGTGCCGCCGGGATTCACGATCACGACCGCCGAGTGCATCGTCTACCAGCAGACAGGCCAACTCTCGGACGCGCTCCAAGCGGAAGTCCGTGCCGCACTGCGCCGCACGGAAGAGATCATGGGCAAGCGATTCGCCGATCCCCAGGATCCGCTGCTGATGTCCGTGCGATCGGGCGCGCGGGTTTCGATGCCGGGCATGATGGACACGGTGTTGAATCTCGGGCTCAACGACGAGACCGTGCGCGGTCTGGCCGCCAAGAGCGGCAATGCGCGTTTCGCTTACGACAGCTATCGCCGCCTGGTCCAGATGTACGGCGACGTCGTGATGGGCGTCGACGGCGAGCATTTCGAGGCTGCCATCGACGAGTCGAAAGCGTTGCGCGGCGTGAAACTCGACACCGACCTGACTGCGGACGACCTGCAATCGCTGATCGCGGCGTTCAAGGACCTGATCGTTCGCCACGCCGGCCGGCCTTTCCCGGCTGACCCATGGGAGCAACTCTGGGGCGGCATCGTCGCCGTTTTCAAGAGCTGGGGCGTGGCGCGCGCGGTCGAGTACCGGCGCATCCACCGCATCCCGGAAGACTGGGGCACCGCGGTGAATGTCCAGGCCATGGTCTACGGCAATCTGGGCGACACGAGCGCGACCGGCGTGGCGTTCACCCGCAATCCGTCGACGGGCGAAAACGAATTCTACGGCGAGTTCCTCGTCAACGCGCAGGGCGAGGATGTGGTGGCCGGCACCCGCACGCCGCAGCAGATCAACGACGTCGGCCGCCGCGCGCTGCCGGCCGGCCACGAAGCCAAAAATCTGCCGACCATGGAGGCGCTGATGCCGCCGCTCTACCAGGAGCTGGTGGCGATCCGCACCCGCCTGGAACACCATTACAAGAACATGCAGGACGTCGAGTTCACCATCCAGGAAGGCCGCCTCTGGATGCTGCAGACCCGCGGCGGCAAACGCACCGGAACGGCGGCGATTCGCATCGCCTGCGACATGCAGTCCGAGGGTCTGGTCACGCCGCGCGAAGCGTTGCTCATGGTCGAACCGGACCACCTGGATCAACTCTTGCACGATCAGATCGATCCCAAGGCCGCACTGGATATCCTGGCGAGCGGTCTGCCGGCCTCGCCCGGCGCCGCGCAGGGATTGTTGCGCTTTACCGCCGAGGATGCCGTCGTCGCGGCCGCACAGGGTCAAGCTGTGGTTCTCGTGCGGCGCGAGACGAGCCCCGAGGACATCGCCGGCATGAACACGGCCAAGGGCATCCTGACCAGCCGCGGCGGGATGACCAGCCACGCGGCGGTCGTCGCCCGGGGTATGGGCAAACCGTGCGTGGCCGGCTGCGGCGACATCCACGTCGACGCCGCGCAGAAGATCATGACGGTCGGCGGCCGCCGTTTCGGCGAGAACGACACGATCACCCTCAACGGCACGACCGGCGCGGTGATCGCCGGCGCGCCCGCCCTGGTGCCGCCGCGGCTGGATGACCCGAACCTGGCCCGGATCATGACCTGGGCCGACGAGCATCGCCGCCTGCGCGTGCGGACCAACGCCGATACGCCGCACGACAGCCGCCAGGCTCGCGAGTTCGGCGCCCAAGGCATCGGCCTTTGCCGCACCGAGCACATGTTCTTCGGCGAGGACCGCATCCGGCGCATGCGACAGATGATCCTGGCGTCGGACGAGGCCGCCCGCCGGGCCGCGCTGGAGCATATCCGGCCGCTGCAGCAGGAAGACTTCGAGGGGATCTTCGCCGCCATGGATGGTCTGCCGGTCACGATCCGCCTGCTCGATCCGCCGCTGCACGAGTTCCTGCCCCAGGGCGCGAAGGAAATCGGCGAGCTGGCCGGCGATCTGCGCGTTCCGGTCGCCGAGATCGAGCGCAAGATTGAGACGCTGCACGAACAGAACCCCATGCTCGGCCATCGCGGTTGCCGCCTGGGCCTGACCTATCCCGAAATCTACGAAGTGCAGGTGGAGGCCATCATCGGGGCGGCACTGGCAGCGCAGGCGCGCGGTGTCGTCGTCCGGCCGGAGATCATGATCCCGCTCGTGGGCACGCGCCGGGAGCTTTCCGAGCTGCGCCGTCTCTGCTGCGAGACCGCCGAGCGGGTGATGCAGGAGCGCGGCAGCCGGATCGACTATCTGGTGGGGACCATGATCGAGGTCCCGCGCGCGGCTTTGACCGCGGATCAGATCGCGGCCGAGGCTGATTTCTTCAGCTTCGGCACCAACGACTTGACGCAGATGACCTTCGGCTTCAGCCGCGATGACATCGCGACCTTCTTGCCGGTCTATCTGGGCAAGGGCATCCTGCCGACCGATCCGTTCCAGCAATTGGACCAGACCGGCGTCGGGCAACTCGTGGAAACGGCCGCGCGCAAAGGCCGTCAGGCCAATCCGAACTTGCACCTGGGCATCTGCGGCGAGCACGGGGGCGACCCCAGCAGCATCGCGTTCTGCCACAAGGTCGGGCTCGACTACGTGAGCTGTTCGCCGTTCAGGGTGCCGATCGCCCGTCTGGCCGCCGCTCAGGCCGCCATCCGGGAGGAACTCGCCGGCTGAGCTGGCAGTAAGAATGAACGCCTGCCGCGGCGGTCGCGGGCCCTGGCCGCGACCGCCGCGGCGGCTCTGTCCCGGTCGTTTCGCGCGGGCCGGTCCTGCCAACCGCGAGGAGTCGCCGTGCACGTCCAGTGGCTGTTACCGCTGTGGGCCTGGCCAGTCATGGCGGCTGTGGCGGCGGCCTGCCTGATCTGGGCGCGGCGCGCCTACCGGACCAGCCAGCCGCTGCCGCCGGCCGCGGCGCAGCGCGCGCTGGCCGGGCTGCGCACGGCCGCCTGCCTGCTCGTCCTCGTGGCGATAGCCCGGCCGCTCATGATTCAGGTGCGGCAGGTACCGGAGCCGGCGTTGATCGCGGTCGTCGTCGAAGATTCGGGCAGCATGGACTTGCCGGATCAACCCGCGGGACCGAACCGCTGGCTCCGCAGTTGGCAGATCGCAAGTGCGGTCGACTCGCTGGCCAGTCGGCGCGCCCGGGACGCCGAGGTCGTTTTTTTCCGCGGGAACGGCCGGCAACCGCTGCGCGAGACGACGCCCGCGGCCGCGCGACAGGAACCACCGCGCGCGGTTGGCACCGATCTCTCAACGCTGGTCGCGCAGACGCGCCAGCATCTGATGGGGCGGCCACTGCGCGGTCTGGTAGTCTTCAGCGACGGTCACTCCGACGCGCCACCGCCGCGCGGGACGCATCCCGGCGCGCCGTTGTGGCTGGTCGGCCTCGGGGAGGTCGCCGGTCCCGCCGACCGGTTTCTGGCGGATCTCCGGTTTCCCGACCGCGTGCAACAAGGAGAGCCGTTTGTCGTGGAGGTCGCCGTCGGTCAGCTCGAAGCCGGCGATCGCGCGCTCGTCGAACCCGTCACCGTTCGCCTGTTGCACAACGCCGAGGTGGTGGCGGAGGCGACCGCCCCGGCGGCCGAGCTGATCCGATTCGATCTCACCTGGACCCCGGACGCACCGGGATTGGCGATCCTCACGGTGGAGGTGAACCCGCTCGACAACGAACGTTTCCTCGCCAACAACCGCGCGACACTCGCCGTTGACGTGCAGAAGGATCGCGCGCGTCTGTTGTTGCTGGCGGCGGTGCCCGGCTGGGACGTGCGTTTCCTGGCCCAGGCCGCCCTGCTCGAGCCGCGGTTGTCGCTGGCGGTCGTGCGTCCGGGGCCGCAGGGTCCAGTCCTTGCGGACAGTCTGCAGACGTGGTCGGCGCCGCTGAACGCAGCCGCGTGGCTGGCAAGGTGCGAAGGTGTGGTGCTGGCGGGACCTCCGGCAGACCTGCTGCCTGACGGGGGAACGGCGCTCGCGGCGGCGGTCCGGCAAGGGCTCGGCCTCCTGGCCATCGCCGCCGATCCCGCTGCCGATGAGCAACCGCGCGCGTGGCCGGCGGCGCTGCAGGCCGTCCTGGCGGTCTCTGTCGGCGTCCAACATTCGGCCGGTGAGTTGCCGGTGCGCATCGCTGCTGGGGCGCCGCGCCACCCGATCTTGTCGGGAATCGCCGGCGGTGCGACCGCCGGAGGGAACCTGGAAGGTTGGCCGCCCTTGCGCCGTGTCCAGGTCGCCAGCTTGCAGTCCGGCGCCGAGTTGCTGCTCGTGGCCGGTCGAGAGCAACCGCTGCTGGTGGCCGCGAAGCCGGAAGCGGGGCGCAGCTTGTGGTTCGGCGGGCGGCGGCTGTGGGAACTGGCGTTCTGGCGCTTGCCGGAACGGTCGTTGCCGACCGCGGCGCCCGGAGCGGTGCCGATGTTGCGCCAGATGTTGTTGTGGACGGCGTTGGGAGACCAGGCCGCCGGTATCGCGCTGCTGGGTCAGCGGCTAGTGTTCGAAGAAGGCGAGCCAATTCCGCTCGCGGTGCGCTGGTCCGACCTGCGCGGTGATCCGGTGACTGGCCGCCAGTTGGCGGTGGAGGTCGCAACGCCTGAGAACGACCAGGTCCGACGGTGGGTCCTCGAGCCGGATCCGCGGCGGCCGGGCGTTGTCGCCGGGGAACTGCCGCCGTTGCCGCCGGGGCGCTGGCGATTGACGCCGCAAAGCACCGGCCCGCTCGTCGAGACCGGCCCTAGCCGCGAGATCGTGGTGACGCCGGGGCAGAGGGAACAGGCGCAGGTGCGCCAGGACTGGCGCGGGCTGCGCCAGATCGCGGCCCGACTGGGCGGCGCGGCGCTGGACGCCGGCCGCACCGATCAGCTCGAGCGATGGTTCGACGAGCTGGCGGCTCTCGACCTCGCACCGGCGACGAGCCAGCGGCAGGCGCGCTGGGAACCGGCGGCCGGCTGGCCTTGGCTGCTAGCGGTCGTGGCGCTGCTAGCCGGCGAATGGTTGTTGCGCCGCCGGCACGGCTTACTGTAGGACGAACGGCGCCGGTCCTTCATCAATGATCCGCGCTGGCTCGCGTCGCGTTCGGCTTCTTGCACCCGCCTCCCGGAAAGCGGGCCCTGCCCGTGCTGTCCGTGCAGACTGCTCGCGTTCTACCGGCGCTGGCGGTTTTGGCGTGCGCTCTCTGTCTGTCGAACACAACGGTCTGGACGCAGGTGGCGCCGGGCGCTGTCGTCATCAACGAGGTCTGCTACGATCCTCCGGGCGCCGATCTGGGCTGGGAGTTCGTCGAACTGATCAATACGGGCAGCGTCCCGGTCGACCTCGCCGGCTACCGCCTCGAATTCGCCAACGGCGCAGTCGGGCCGGTCTGGAGCGTTCGCTGGACGGGCCAGGCAGGCGATGTCCTCGCGCCCAACGGGTTGTTCTTGATCGCCGACACTGGTTGGACCGGCCCGCCGGCGCAGGCTGAGGTCCGGCTAGGCCTGCAGAACGGTCCCGACGCCATCCGGCTGGTCCGCGCCGACGGCAGCGTGGATCTGGTCGGGTGGGGCGCCCTCGCCTGGCCGGAGCTCTACGAGGGACGCCCCCATCCAGGGGCGGCGGGAGCGTCCCTGGCTCGCCGGCCCGACGGCCACGACACCAATGACAACGCAGCCGATTTTTCGGTTGCCGAGCGGACACCGGGCGCGCGCAACTGGGCCGTCTTCGAGCTGACCAGGCTGGCGGTGCGCTGGGAGCCGCCGTCGCTGCTCGCGCCGAATCGGCCGCTGGCGGCGTGCCTTCGCCTGGCCAACACCGGCCTCGACATCATCGAAGACGCCACGCTCGAGTTGCTGGTCGGCACGTCAAGCGTGACGGCCGCCCTGCCCGTGCTGCCGGCCGGTTGCGATACGGTCGTCACCATGACGCTGGCGCCGGCCGCGAGCGGCACGCTGGCGGCCGTGCTGCGTGTGCGCGGCTCCGGCGCGGCCGACACTTGCCGTCTGGATCTCGGCCGGGTCCAGGTCGGGCCAAGCGAGGTCCGACTCAGTGAAGTGATGGCGGCGCCGGCGGCCGGCGGCGAGTGGTGCGAACTGGTCAATGCCGGAACAGTCCCCCGGAGCCTTGCCGACCTGGCGCTGCGTGACGAGGACGGAGCCTGGCGCGCGCTGCCGGACCAGGAGGTGGCTCCGGGGGATTGCCTTCTGGTGGCGCAGGACGCGGCGGCGTGCTGGAACTGGTTGCAGGAATCGCTGGCCGCGGGCGCGGAGCTGACTTGCGACCCGCGACCGCCGGTGTCGATGGCAAGCTGGCCAACGCTGAACAATACCGCCCCGCCCGGCCGCGATTTCGCCGACCGGCTCTACCTGGGCGACCGCGACGGAACCGTGCTCGATCATGTGACGCTGGGGCTCGGTTCCGGCCGGGTCACCTCCGGCAGAAGCGTCGAGCGAGCCGCAGACCTCACCTGGCAACCCGCCACGTCCACGCTGGGTTGTACGCCGGGCTGTCTGCCGCCACCGGCGCCGCAGTTGGCCGCGGGCGAGTTGCACCTGGAGCCCAACCCGTTCTCGGGCCGCCAGGGGGACGGCACCTTGCGCATTCACCTGCAGGTACCGGCCGGCGCCGAGGGTTGGGTCTTGCGCGTGTTCAATCTCTGGGGCCGCGTGGTTCGCGATCTCGGCGGCGACGACCTGGGATCCGGACCGAGACTGGTCTTGTGGGACGCCTGCGACGATGCCGGGCGGAGCCTGGCGCCGGGAGGGTACGTCGCCGTCGTTCATTGGCGGCTGGCCGGAGGCGGCCTGGCGGCTGGCAGTCGGCGGTTGCTCGTAGTTCGGGAGGCGCGGCCATGACGACGGTTCGTCCGGCGGCGGCCCAAGCCTCGGCCGTACTGAGCGCGCTGCTGTGGATGCTGGTCGTGCGGCCGCCTTTTGCGGCCGGCGGCGGCGTGCGGGATCTCGACGATGCCTGGCTCGTTTCGCCGGCTGTCCTCGGTGCGCTCTTTGCGACGCCGTCCGGATCGGATCACCGCTGGTGCGTGAGCGCCGGCCACGGCCGGCTCTTCGGACTGCCGGAGTTGCCGCAAGCCGGCCTGGAACTCGCCTACGCCGCAAAAGGCGGCGAGGCGACCGTTTCGTGGCAACAGCTCGGTGCTGATCTCTATCGGGAACGGATCTGGCGCGTCCACCTGCGGGCGGGTGCGAACTGGCGTATCGGCGCGCGGTGCGGGCAATCGCAACTCGACCTGAGCGGCGGACCGGCGCGCCGGCAATTCGACGCCGACCTCTACGCGCAGGTTCCCCTTGCAGCGGAGGTGTCAGTCGAGATCTGGTGGCCGCTCACGCCGCTGCCGGTCTGGTATGGCGAGAGCGGCTTGCGGCGTTGGCTCCAGGTGACCGGCCGGGCCGATCACTGGCTCTGGGTGCTGGCGACCGACCGCAACGCCGACGGCAAGCCCTCGGCGCAGGGGGAGGTCTTGCTGCGCCTCGGGCCGCCGGCGGCGATCGGACTCCGTTGCGAGCCGGCGAGCGGTTGCGTCGGCTTGTGCACGGCCTGGAGCGCGGCCGGCGTGCTGCTGCGCAGCAGCCACGTGCTCCATCCGGATCTCGGCCTGACCCACCGGTGGGGTCTGGTCGCGGTGGGCCGATGATGAACCACCGGCGCGACAGGATGCCGGCCGCGTTGCTTGCGGCCGCGTTGCTTGCGGTCGCGCTGGCTGCCGCCGCGGTCTCGGCCGGCGCGCAGACAGCGGCGCTGGACCCGGATGAGCTGGCGGCGTTATTGGCCGATCTGGAAGCCCAAGGCGGTTTGCTCAGCAGCGACGATCTGGCCTTGTTGGAGGCGACACGGGAACCGGACGAACCCGCGCCGGCCTCCGCCGGCCCGGCGGCCCGCGGTCAGTGGTTGCTCGCGGCGGATCTTCGCCAAACGGCGCCGCCGCGCCTGGAGGCTCGCCTGCGCCGCGATGACGGATGGTTGCGCCTCGGCGCCCGCGTCCGCCAGGACGAGGCAGAGAAGCAGGCGATCGGTTGGGCGCAGTCCGGACGGTCCCTGTGGCGAATGACCGCGGGGACGGGCAGCCTCGGCCATGGCGCGGGTCTTCTGACCGCCCCGCTGGGAGCACGCGCGTCGTTGGGGATCGAGTCGTCGCTGTTGCCGCCGGCGCCAGGCTGGCGGCCCAGCCTCGCGGCGACCATGCCCGAGCGACTGGAGGGCGTGGACGTATTTCTGGCGGGGTCGGCCGGCAGCCTGGAGGCCGGAGCGGCCCGGGACGTCGAACGACGGCCGGTGCAGTACGCGCGCCTGGGCTGGCAAGGCGGACAGTCGGTGGCACTGGGCGTCTTGGGTTTGCGGCGGGATCAGGCGCGCGCCGGCGGCGTCGATCTGCGGTGGGAGCAAGGTCCCTGGCAGCTGGCCGCCGAGGTCGGCGCTTGGCGGCTGCAGTCCGGCCAGACCGCGCAACGAGCCTGGTTCGCGGCGGCGGCGTGGCGCCAGCGCCGAGTCCGGGCGGAGTTCCAGGCGGCGGGCTCGCGAGCGGTCGCCGGTTTGCCGGGTGCTCGTCGGCCCGCGTGTCTGCCGGGCTGGCTGGGCGACGGCTGGGCCTGGCGACTGAGCGCCCGGCCGGCGACCGGATACCGGGTCGGTCTGGCGGGTACGGTCGGTGAGGACCGTGAACAACGGCAGGCGGCCGGCCGCACGCGCCGGCGTGAAGTGCTGATCCTGTCGGTCGCTGGTCCGTGGTCCGAGCGCGGCACT
>Ga0334890_1003181_pt1 | contig 17101 bp, 15 predicted proteins | sample GraSluR1_MG_3_FD_207220 | JGI IMG/M metagenome (GOLD analysis project Ga0334890, IMG submission 207220) | Sludge microbial communities from methane-producing bioreactor in Wageningen University, Netherlands - Granular Sludge_31_08-R1 | ecosystem: Engineered > Bioreactor > Anaerobic >... | reverse complement strand
CGTGTACCCGGCTTGATGCATGTCAACCTTGGCGGCTATCACATTCGCGATATTGAGTTTACCGCGGCATTTGACGTCGTCAGCACCAAAGTCGGCAAAGACCTTTCAGAAGCCATCTTCAGCTTCCCCAATAACACGGTCAAATTTTCTGAAGTGCCCACAATGAATATTCCCGTTTCCCGCGGCATGACCCATGACGGGTTGGGCAAATACTTGAGCGAAATTCTCGAAAAAGCCCCCGGACCGACCGATGATATTGTGGGGATCCTCAAAAAAACAAAAACGGATGTCGTCGTCAACTTCCTCCCCGTTGGCTCCGAAATGGCAACCAAATGGTACGCCGAACAGATTCTGGAAGCTGGCTGCGCCATGGTCAACGCCATGCCGGTCTTCATCTCCAGCTCGGAATACTGGTCAAAACGATTTATTGACGCCGGATTACCCATCATTGGCGATGATATCAAGAGTCAAGTCGGCGCAACCATCACTCACCGCGTTCTTACCAGCATGTTCGTTGACCGCGGCGTGCGCCTTGACAACACCTACCAATTGAACTTCGGCGGCAACACCGACTTCCTCAACATGCTCGAACGTGACCGCCTTGAATCCAAGAAAATTTCCAAAACCCAGGCGGTTACCTCCATGCTGCCCTATGACATGGGCACGGAACACATCCACGTCGGCCCCAGCGACCATGTGCCGTGGCTGACCGACCGCAAATGGTGCTATATCCGCATGGAAGGCACTACCTTCGGTGATGTGCCCCTCAACGTTGAAGTCAAGCTGGAAGTATGGGACTCGCCCAACTCCGCCGGGGTGATCATTGACGCCGTGCGCTGCGCCAAGCTCGCCCTGGATCGCGGCATCAGCGGCCCGCTCTACGCCCCTTCCTCCTACTTCATGAAATCCCCGCCCCGTCAGTACAAAGATGACATCGCCCACGCCAAAACCGAAGCCTTCATCCAGGGCGAAGAAGTAGAATAGCAAAATATATCGTTTAAACAAAAGAGTGGCGGAAGAAGTTCCCGCCACTCTCTGTTTATTCAGGCAGGGTGCGTTCGCTTTTGAACGCACCAAAAACCAGCCGGGAAGGGAGTATGTCAAATCCTGTTTACTCCCCCAGTCCTTCCGCATCCGCTTCCAGCAGGCTGCATGGCTGATTTCCACACTTCAAATATTCAATCCGCTTGATAACATCCTTCACCAGATGCCCCGGCTCAACCCATAGACCATACTGCGCGCCGGTGGCCTGGTTAACTTTATCGGGACGGGCCACGTTAAAACTGACAAAATTGGATAACACGACCAGAACAAGCATCACGATCAGCACTTTCTTCTTGTCCGAAAAAGCAACACCCATCAGGATCAACCAGAAAGGAATGGTCGGGATCATATACGCCGGCTCGGTGGGAATATACATGTAGAAAGCTTGGATCACCAGGATCATTGCCGCACTGGCAACCAGTACGCTCCTGTCCGGCAACTGTGTCCATTTCTCTCGTTTGGCAACCAGCCGGATCCCCCCCCATGCCAGGACAAGAATAACCGGCGGACTCCAGAAATAAATGGTCTTGTACACCCAGCGCCCTATTCGCAACATTGGCGTCCAAAATACTTCCGTCCCCACCGAAGGGCTGACATAAGCAAAATTCCATTCCGCAAAATCCAATGATGGCACATAAAACAAAACCGTGAGACATGCAGTGATCACTCCACCCAGAATGATTTTTCCGCGGTCTGCTTTTTTCGTGAAGAATACCCACAAGTAGAAAACCGCCACCACCAGCCCGGTCGTCAGACGGGAACCAATCCCCAGCGCCATCAACACCCCCGCCGCAAAGAATTTGCGCTCCCGGAATTTCATCAATCCCAGAAAGGCAAAGCCAAATGCAAACAGGTAATCCATCGTGCAAGTCGAGTTGACCAGATAATAAGGTTGTACCATCAAGATGAGCGTTAACAACCGGTAATGCGGCACCTGGTTTTCTTTACTGAACCGCATAAAATGCTTCAGGATCAGCAAAGACATCCCCACACTGGCAAGATTGGTCAGAATGCTGCCGCCGATCCAGTTAAAAAAGAAAGTGATCGATTCATAAATAAAGAAACCGGGCACACGGGAAGGGACATAATCCAGTGTTTCTGCGAAATTCTTGCCAGCCCACACGACATTATGCGAATCGTAATCGCTGCCATACCCTAAAAATATGAAGGGAAGATAAATACACAGGGCCAGGAGAAAAATTTTGTGATCTGTGTTTTTAAAATAATTTTTTATTTTTTCGATACCAACCATGAAAACTCCCCAATCATCATATGCTATGGAGGATCAGGAATGATCAGATCTTCTTCCCTCCGGTAAAAAACTATTATAACCGTTCTCTTTCTTTGTTATACTTGTAACTTAAACAGAGAGCTGTCAAGTTTTGTAGAATCGCCCTCACTATTTTTTCAAATGAACTGCGAAGCGTAGGCTGAGCTTGTCGAAGCCGAAGCGGTGGGTACGGACGCTCTGCGGCCAAGTTCACACTGCATTAAAACGATAATTTGTAACTGCTCAGCGCTGTCTAGGGAGCAAAGACTCGATAGGGTAAAGCATATCCTCACCCTGCATTCCCAAAGTAGTAGCTTTTGCCTACGAACCCGTCACGCGTAGGGTGCGTTAGCGTGCTGTCCGCAACGCACCAATCGTCAAACTCCAATTCAGAACCATTCAAAACCAAAGGTGAGTTTTGGTGCGTTCAACTGCGAACGCACCCTACAACACCTGCCTGAGCAGTTACGATAATTTCTACATCTTTTGACTGCTCCTTTTATTTCCAATTATTTCGCCCCCCTTTCTTTGTTATACTTATCCCCTGATACAAAATGATCGCCATCTACATCCGAATTCAACAAGTGAGATTTTCATTAATGATGAAACGTACAATCCAAAATACCAAACCGCTTATCAAAACCCTGGCACTCCTGCCCGTGTTGCTCATCCTTTTAACAGCCTGTACCCCTGCCGCCGCAGCACAGCCCGCCCTCGACGCAACCGCCATCTTCGAAAGCGCCCTGCTGACGGCCACCTACGCCATCACCGGCCCCACGGAAACTGCCACGCCACAACCGCCCACCGCTGTGCCCCCCACGCCGGAACCAACCGCCACAATCACCCCTGATCCCAACCGCACCCCGCCCGCCCTGCCGGCCGTCTACACCTCGCAGTACCTCAACCCGCTGGACGCTCCCCGCAGTTACATCAAAGACACCTGCACCTATCTCAAGATGCGCTGGGACCCCAACAATGCCAGCCCAGGAACCGTGGTTATGCCGATCATGTACCACTGGATCGTTGACGAAAACCCTGACCCTGTAAAAATGCAAATCTCCCGATCTACTTTGCTGGAGTTAGGTCGGAACTTGAAAGATCAGGGCTTTGAAGCGATTACCATTCAACAATTGAATGATTTTCTGACAACCAATGCAAAAATCCCTGAACGCTCTGTGATTCTTATCGTTGATGACCGCCATTCGGCAAACTCCTTTGAAAATACCTTCAAAACTTATTATGATGATTATGGCTGGACCTTCGTCAATGGCTGGATCAGCACAACAGAATCCTCCCAGGATTTGATCGATGGCAACGTACGTTTGCAAAACGAAGGCTGGATCGACCACCAGGCTCACGGCGTTATCCATAATATCCCCATCAGCGACAACTCGTCAGAAGAATATATGTATTCCGAACTGGCTGGTTCTATTTCTACCATTCAAAACGTGTATGGCAAAGCGCCCATTGCCTACGTTTGGCCTGGCGGCGGCTTTACCCCCCGCGCCGTCGAGATCGCCCAGGAAGTCGGCTACCAGCTCGGCTTCACCGTTAACCCGCGCGGCCCGCTCATGTTCAACTGGATCCCCCAGGCAGACGAGTATGACGCCGCCCGCCCCTCTTACATCCCCGAAGGGCAGGTTAACAACCCCCTGCTTACCCTGCCCCGCTACTGGGATCAGGACGCCAGCATCCACATCGACACCGTCCGAACCATCGGCAAGGAAGCCCGCGCCTACGCGGAACAGACCCGCGCTACCGAATTGGAATACTACGACATCGTCTGCAAGCCCATCACCGGAGAGATCCCGCCCCTGGCCGAATAGCCTCGGCGGCACACCCCTTGCAACCTGTAAAATATAATGGAACAAAACTGTCCTTTCTGTCAAATCATTGCCGGTGAAAGACCCGGCCGCATCGTCCACCGCGATGACCTTGTCACCGCCTTCTGGGATCGCGCGCCGATTACCCCCATCCATATCCTGATTGTCCCCAATCAGCACATCGACTCCCTCAATGAGGCCAATCACGAGCATCAGGCCCTCCTCGGCCACCTGCTGCTGACCGCCCAACACATCGCCCGCGACCAGGGCATCTTTGACCGCGGCTACCGTGTGCTGATCAACACCGGTCGCGATGGCGGACAAACCGTCCACCATCTCCACGTGCACCTCATTGGCGGCAAATCTCTCCCCATCGGTCTGGCAACCGCATGAAACATATCCCTATCCTCCTCACCGCGTTCCTCCTCGCCTCTTGTCAAAAACCCATCACCACTGACCCGGCCTCGCTTGCCATTCAGTCCCAACCCCAGGCAGCCAAGGCCACTGCACACCAGTCCGTTGACAACCGCCCGCCAGATTGGTGCCTGCCGCCCACCCGCGAACCAGGTACACCCATTACCGAACCCACCCCCAGCGCCCCGCGGACACTGCCCGCCTTGCGGACGGAACCCGAAACCTACGCGGTGCAGCCCGGCGACAGCCTCGCCGCCATCGCCAGCCAATTCGGCGTCCCGCTGACAGAAATCATCACCGAAAACACCTTGACCAACCCGGACAGACTCGAAATCGGGCAAACCCTTGCCATCCCTGCGCCGCAGCCCGCTCAGCCCGGCCCCGCTTTCAAAATCATTCCCGATTCAGAGCTGGTCAACGGCCCGGCCGCTGCCTGTTTCGACACTGCCCATTTTATCCAGCAATCCAATGGCTATCTTAACCAGTACACTGAAACCGTTGATGGACATCTCATGACGGGCGCCGGGATCGTGGACAGAATTGCCGCCGAATATTCGGTCAATCCCCGTCTGTTATTAGCCCTGCTGGAACACCAAGGCCAGTGGCTGACCGCGGCCAGCCCCGCCTCCCTGTCCCTGACCTATCCGATGCAATATCAGGACCTCTACCGCGAAGGCCTCTACCGTCAGCTGGCATGGGCGGCCAACCAGCTCAACCGCGGCTTCTATCTCTATCAGGTCAATGGCTTCGCCAATTGGGTCACAGCGGACGGCACTGTCATTCCCGTCAACAACACCCTCAACCCCGCCACCGCGGGCGTTCAGCATCTCTTCAGCCGCCTGCTGGATGAAAATACCTGGCGCGCCGCTGTCAGTGAGGGCGGATTCCGCCAGACCTACCAAAACCTCTTCGGTTATCCTTTTGATCTTGCCATCGAACCGCTGGTTCCATCACAACTTAACCAGCCCGTATTCCAGCTTCCCTTTGAGCCGCATACCACCTGGTCCTTCACCAGCGGCCCTCACGGCGGCTGGGGAGATGGCGCTGCCTGGGCTGCCCTGGACTTTGCCCCGCCGGGGAATGCCGAGGGCTGCGTCCAGAGCGATGAATGGGTCACCGCTTTGGCCGATGGGGTCATCCTGTACAGCGCAGATGCCATCGTCATTCAGGATGTAGACAACAATGGCAGTTATCAATCCGGATGGAGCCTGTTTTACGGTCATATCGAAACCCGTGACCGCATCCCCGCCGGTACCCCGGTCAAAGCCGGCGACCGCATCGGTCACCCCTCCTGCGAAGGCGGCGTTTCCAGCGGCACCCACGTTCACATCGCAAGAAGGTATAATGGGGAATGGATTTCCGCCGATGGTTCCCTGCCCTTCATCATGGATGGCTGGGTTTCTGCGGGCACCGGCGTCGTTTATAATGGTACATTACAGAAAGATGGACAGATTGTTGAAGCCTGGGATGAAAGAAAACCAGAAAACCAGATCCACCGTTAAGCGGCTATCGCTGTTCGCTCTCCTCGGCGGCCTGTTGTTTTTTTCGATTGCCTGCTCATTGAGTTCAGGCTACGCTGCCAGCCAGACCGCCACAGCCGTCTACTGGGATCCAACCCAGCCGCCTGAGCCAACCGCAGCATTAAACATCCCCCAGCCCGTTATGCAGGCCACGGTCACCGCCACCGAAGCCATCCCGACCAGAGAATGGACGGCTCTCCCCCCTACGCTGACGCCGACCGTCACGCTCACCGCCCCGCCGGCAGGTGCGCCCCCCGTAACGCCCGACCCGGTGAGCGAAGGGGTCACGCCCATCCTGTACTACGCCCAGGCCGGGGATACTTTATCGGCCCTCTCCGCCCGATTTGATGTTTGGCCGGAAGTGATCACCTCACCGCAAGACATTCCTCTCGTCTCTTTGATCAAGCCAGATCAATTGTTGATCATTCCCCAACGATTCAGCGAAGATCAGGTTACCTCCAAAGAAATCCTCCTGCCCGACAGCGAAATCGTCTTCTCTCCCTCGGCCATCGACTTTGATGTGGATGCCTACGTAAAGAAAGCCGGCGGGTATCTCAACGAATACCGTGAGTGGCGCGTTGGCGGCTGGTATACCGGCATTGAAATCATCGAAGCCGTAGCGATTGAAAACTCCATCAATCCCCGCCTGCTGCTTGCCATGCTGGAGTACGAAAGCAACTGGGTCAGCGGACAGCCTGCCAACCTGGCACAATCCGACTATCCAATGGGCTGGAACGATTTCCATGCCAAAGGGCTCTACCGGCAGTTAAGCTGGGCGGTTCAGCAGTTATCCATCGGCTATTATGGCTGGCGTGCGGGGCTGGTGACAGAACTGGAATTCACCAACCACAAAACCATTCGCATTGCCCCGGAATTGAACGCCGGCACTGTCGCCGTGCAATACATGATGTCCCAACTATACGATGACCGGGAATGGATTGGGGCACTGTACGATCCCAACAGCCTGCCCGCCCTGTACGAAGACATGTTCGGCAACCCGTGGACGCGTGCCCTTTCGGTCGAACCCTTATTGCCCACCTATCTCGTTCAGCCGGAAATGGAACTGCCCTTTGAACAAAACATCCGCTGGAGCTTGACCGGCGGTCCGCACTCAGCCTGGGGCCCTGATGGCGCCCTGGCCGCTCTCGATTTTGCCCCCGCCTCTCTGGAGCATGGCTGCGTTGAATCGTCCCGCTGGATTACGGCGGCTGCCTCAGGTCTCGTCGTCCGTTCCAGTCAAGGCGTCGTCATGGTTGACCTGGACGGCGACGGCCATGAGCAAACCGGCTGGGCACTGCTCTACATGCATGTCGCCACCAAAGACCGCGTCCCGGCCGGCACATGGCTCAGCACCAATGATAGAATTGGTCACCCATCCTGCGAAGGCGGCGTCTCAAACGGCACCCATCTTCATTTCGCCCGCAAGTATAACGGCGAATGGGTGCTGGCCGACGGCCCCCTGCCCTTTGTCCTCACCGGCTGGCAGGCGCATGCAGACAGTGTAGTACCGTATGCCGGCTTTCTCACGCGTGAGAACGAAGTAGTCATCGCCTCACAAGTCGGTTCATTTGAATCCTGTATTATTCGCGGTGATGACCTGGAAAGCTGTCTCTGCCGTTAATATGCCCCTTGTCGGTTCGACTTTTAGACAGTATAAATAGATTGTCTGCCAAAATAGAAATAGACACGGCATGGCATTCTTAATCCATCACTTACATAATCCCCTTCCGTGGTTCAGGTTAGATATAGGTATGAAACATAATTTCAGAAAAATAAATCATCAATACGCGCGCTTAAAGCCCGTTTTCTTGCTGCTCATTCTCGCCCTGCTCCTCGCCAGCTGCAACCTCCCCGCCCCGCAGGCTCAACCGCAGGGGGAAGAAATCGGCGAAGCGGCATCTGACCTCTTTCTGGGAGACAGCGGCCTGCCTGCCCCCACGCCCCTGCCCACCCGTCCCGCTTATGCCCCGGGCGAACTGGTCGAATACACCGCACAATCCGGTGACATGCTGCCCGCGCTGGCAGCCCGCTTCAACACCACCATCGGCGAAATCCGTCAGACCAATCCCATCATCCCGGCTGATGCCACTACCCTGCCCGAGGGACTGCCCATGCAGATTCCCATCTACTATCAGGCCCTGTGGGGCAGCCCGTATCAGATCATCCCGGATTCGCTCTTCGTTTACGGCCCTGCTGACCGCGATTTCGACGTCGTTGCCTTCGTGGACAGTATGCCCGGCTGGTTAAAAGACTATACCTTCTACGTTGCCGGGGAAGACAAACGCGGCGGCGAACTGGTGCAATATGTCGCCCGGAATTACAGTATCAGCCCGCGTCTGCTGCTGGCAATTGTCGATTACCAGACTGGCGCCCTGACCCTCTCCAAATTCACGGACCCGACAGCAACTTTCTCCCTCGGATATGAGAACGACAGCCGCAGAGGACTGTATTTCCAGATGATCTGGGCCGCCAACACCCTCAATAATGGCTATTATGGCTGGCGCACCGGCAAACTCACCTCATTTGAATTACGGGACGGCAGTCTGGAAATCGCAGACCCCTGGCAAAACGCTGCCACGGTCGCATTACATTACTATTACGCCCAGATTTCATCCGGGGCAGCCTACCAGCAAGCCATTCATGCCACCGGCTTCCTTGATACCTATACGAAGTTATTCCAGTTTGACCCCTGGAGCAGAAATCAGGCCCTCATCCCCGGCTCTCTACGACAGCCAGACCTCCTGCTGCCCTTCGCTCCCGGCAAACCGTGGTCCTATACCGGCGGACCGCACACCGGCTGGGGCACCGGGGAACCCTGGGCAGCACTTGACTTTGCGCCGCCTACAGAAGCCGGCGGCTGCTCCCCCAGCAGAGAATGGGTCACTGCCCTGGCAGACGGCATCATCGTGCGTACGGACATCGGCGCCGCCGTCCTTGACCTGGATGGCGATGGAGATGAACGCACCGGATGGAATATTTTTTATCTGCACCTTGCTACCAAAAGTATTCCCCCGGTCGGCACCAGCATTGCTGCCGGTCAACCCATTGGCTATCCTTCCTGTGATGGCGGGCGCTCCACTGGCACCCACGTGCACATCGCCCGCAAATATAACGGTGAATGGATTGCCGCAGACAGTCCGCTTGCATTTAACCTGGAAGGCTGGATTCCTGTTAATGGCTCCCGAGCCTATGCCGGCACACTCGTACGCTTCGGAAAAACAGTGATTGCCAGCGAAGTTGCCGACAGCCGCAGCCGCATCGAAAGCCGGAAAACCGTCCAACAGTAAATCAATTCCCAGCAAACTATTTCTTTAAAAACGTAAAGGTGCAGCATGCTGCACCTTTACAGGATAGATGTATCCCTCAAGAAGGTAAAAGATTACCTACGCTGCTTCAAGAATTGTGATCTTGATCTCGATATCCGCCGCCTTACGCAGCATGGCTTGCACCGAACAATACTTCTCCCTGGAAAGCATCACCGCTTTTTCCACCGCATCGCGATCCAGATCATGCCCGGTGAGCACATACTCCAGGACAATATCCTTGAAGATCTTGGGATGGGTATCCGTCTTATCAGCGTGGATCTTGATCTCAAAATCCGTTATATCCTGCTTCATTTTGGACAGAATAGAGACGACATCCATCCCTGTGCAGCCGCCCAGCCCCATCAACAACAATTCGGTCGGGCGGGCACCGGTATTCTCTCCGCCAACAGCATCATTGGCATCCATACGTACATCATGCCCGCTATCAGCCGTAGCAGTGAAAGCCATCTTGCCATTCCATTTTACGCTTGCATCCATCATTTCACCTTCCTTTTCCCTACTTCAGGGCTTCCTGGATCTTTTCAAGTAACATCGCTTCGGGCGCCGCACCAACCATGGAGGCAGCATCAAAATTGATCACCGTGTGGGGAACCCCGCCCACCCCGTACCGGGTGGAAAGTTCAGGAAACTCGGTTGCTTCCACCATCGTCGATTCCACAAATTTGCTCTCTACTGCCATCTGGTGGCCCAAAATGACTGCCTGAGGGCAATACGGGCAAGTTGGGGTCACAAAAACTTCCAATTTAACCGGTTTCTTCAACTCACTCAAAAATTTCTTTGTGGCTGGCTTCAATTCGGAATCAGCAGTAGAAACCAGAATAAAGCTGCGTACCAGTGAAGTAAATTCGTGTCCTGCCGGAATGCCCGCAAAGCGCACCCCGTAGTCCACCAACTCCGCGCCGTCTCTTCGGGTTATTACAATCCCCGGCGCCATGGTGACGTGGTATTTTTCTGCCGTAGCAGAATTTTCTTCCAGATCATAAACTTCCAACGCGATCTTGTCTGATAATGCCACCAGTTCCTGCAGCATTTGCAGCGTATCCTGACAATAAGTGCAATTATTCAGTTTGCTGCCGAAGAAAAGGGCAACCACAGGGTCCTTCAGCCCTTGAAAAACTTCTTTGATTTGTCCTTCCAGTTCAGCATTCAACAATTTTTCCATTTTTTTCCTCCGAAAAAGATTTCGTTTTTTTTAATTTGCCTGCCCCACGGAAAGGCTGTAACATACCCTTATCAGGTGAAGCAGCCCCCTTGTACCACCCCGCAATGCGGGCAAACCACATTCAACAAACCATCATAATCCAGAATTGCTTGCCTGCATTTCGGGCAGTTCATCCCCGCCCGATAGCCGGTTGGCGGAAATTCCGCAGGTTTATCATCCAGGAGCAACACAATTTCCCTGTGCAAACCTTTCTTCTCGTCCTCGCCAGTGATCCTGTTTTGCATATCAATCTTTAGATGTGCTAACCCTCAAAAAAGTTACCTGTTTCTGCATCCTGTCTTAATTTTAATATAAGTTCAGGCTGTCATGTTGTCAAACAACCTTAAAAAATGAATTTCACGCTCTTATCCGGCGTGGAATGGCAAAACAACAGATAAATTCCCCGCCTTTACCGCTATTCAATAAAATCATCCAGCTCCAATCGGGCAAACAGCCGGCTGCGCACATCCTCCGGGATAGCACCCTCTTTTTCGGCGGCCTCATGATACAAATCAATCGTCTTTTGCAGCGTATTGACCACAATCTCACAGTTCCGGCAGGAATGGATATGCTCCTCAAGCAATACACACAGATCTTCCCGTAAGGTGCCGTCCACGTACGCCGAAATATTCGCCAACAAATCCTTGCAATTGGCTGAGTCATGTTGATGCGGATCCATACTGCACCTCCTTTCCGTCCAGTTGCGCCCCAAAGTAATGGGTCAATTCTTCCCGTAATTTCAACCGTGCCCGCATTAAGCGTACTTTCACCGCCGATTCGCTGATCTCCAGGATTTCTGCCGTTTCCTTGATCGACAAACCCTCCACGTCCCGCATCAAAAATACCAGCCGCAAGGGGGGCGTCAACACCTGCACCGCCTCCTCAAGAAAATCCCGTGACTCACTCGAAAGCAGTTCCTCTTCCGGCAGACAGCACCAATCCACAATCTCGACAGGGGTCACGTCTTCCTCATTATCGTTTTCCAATACCAGCTCCAGAGTGGGCTTGCGTCTGCGAATCAGCATCAAGGCCTCATTGGTCGCAATCCGGTATAACCACGTGGAAAGGGACGAGCGGCCCTCAAACTTCGCAATCGAATGATAGGCCTTGATAAACGTCTCTTGCAGCACATCTTCCGCATCCTGTTCATTTGCCAGGATCTTCAAACCCAGCCGGTAAATCGGATTGGAGAAATGATCCATCATCCGGGCAAATTCTGCCCGGTCACCAGCCTGCAAAGCCTCCATCGAAAATATCGGTTTTGTGTTTTCTTCACTCATTAGATGCCCAAATCGGGGAAAAAGTTACCTGCACCTTATTCGGTGCAGGGTTTGATGAAGATGGCCGTGTCACTGACCCCGTTGGACGTCCAGATCGTCCGCCACAGATGGATCACATCATACACTTCCTGCCAAACCGGGGTCACCGGTTTGCCGTCCACCGGCACCGAATTCGGGGCCATCGACTCACAGGGCAGGTACAGGTTAACATTATCAATGATCAGCAGTCCACCCGGTTTCAGCTTGTCGATCACAGCCCGAACGCAATGCGCGCGATAGATCCCGTCCACCAGGGCAAAGTCAAGACTTCCCAGCGCAAAGCTGTCAGCAATGCGCACATAACCAGACGCATCCGGGTTATCATCTGCATCCCGCGCATGTAAATGATAGCGTACGTTGTCCAGACGGGCTTCGTCCAGCATCTGGGCGATTTTTTCATACCAGTTCGCCTGGTGCTCTACGCTGTCCAAAAAAGCAACCCGTTTGGCAAACCAAACTGTACTGTTACCTGAACCAAACTCTATACCGCGGTCTTCTTTGCACAAACAACTATCCAGAATATCATTCGCATCCGGCGTCAGCCAGGCTATTCCCGGGTGAGTTCGGCGATACAATTTTTCAATCGTGCGGTTGACAATATACCGCGGGGTCAAATGACGAATAGAACGCATGTAAGCCTCCTATGAGAGCGGCCAGGTTGGCATCACATCAAAATCCAGTGAATCGCGCTGGCCGTGAACAAAACGGTAGTATCCGGCAGCGGCCACCATGGCAGCGTTATCTGTACAAAACGCCAGTGGCGGGATATGTACGGGGAATTCAGCCTGCCTGGTGAAAGCATTCCTCAAATGCTGGTTGGCAGACACCCCGCCAGCAATCAGGATCTGCTTGACCTGATACTGCCGGGCCGCAGCCATTGTTTTCTTTAACAGTACCTCAACCACCGCCTCCTGAAAACTTGCCGCCAGGTCGGCGACGGGCAGTTCCGCTTGCTGTTGCTGCAAGCCTTGTACGGTCCGCAGCACAGCTGTCTTTAATCCGCTGAAAGAAAAATTCCAGGTGTCATCCAGCCAGGATCGCGGGAAATCAAACGCGCCTGGACTGCCGCCCTGCGCTGCGTCCTGGATGGAAGGCCCTCCCGGATAGGGCAGCCCGATCAGGCGCGCCACCTTGTCAAACGCTTCTCCAGCGGCATCGTCCAGCGTCGCCCCCAGCCGCTCATATTGTAAATGTCCGGTGACCAGATTTAACTCGGTATGCCCGCCGGAAACCAGCAGGACCAGCAGCGGAAATTCCGGTTCCGGCGGCAGGTCTTCGCTGTCCTCTGTCGCCAGCCATGAAGAATAAATATGCGATTCCAGATGGTTGACCCCAATCAGCGGCAGACCGGTCGCCAGGGCAATCCCTTTGGCTGCATTTACCCCCACTACCAGTGACCCCGCCAGTCCTGGCCCACGCGTCACTGCGATGGCATCCAGGTCTGTCAGGCTGAGGTGCGCCTGTTTGAGCGCCTGCTCCACCACCGGATAAATCGACAAAACATGCTGGCGCGAGGCCATTTCAGGAAACACGCCGCCATATTCAGCGTGCATGTCCACCTGTGAAGCGACCACATTGGAAAGCAGCACCCGCCCATCGCGGATAATCGCCGCTGCGGTTTCATCGCAGGACGACTCAATCCCCATGATTCGCGCTGGCGGAAAACCCGTCAACGCAGATCGTTCTATGGTCATAATCCTCTCCTGTCCAGCACTTTATCGCTTAACTGGCAGCACCAGATCCATCGGATACGGCGCCAGATTTTCGAATTTCCCGTCCGGGGTGATGTAATAAGTATTCTCCAGGCGCACCCCCATCCCACGCTCAGGATAATACAACCCCGGCTCAATCGCAATCACCTGACCCGGAGTCAAGACATTGGTCTGGCCGCCATTTGGCTGATAACTGCACATCGGCAGCTCATGCACCTTCAGGCCGACGCCATGCCCCAGACTGTGCACATACCCATCCTCCGTGCCGGGATTGCTCATCACCGTCGCATGCCCCATTTCTTCAAACAATTCGCAGGTACGCTTCTGGTAATGGAAGAAAGGTTTTCCCACTTCCAATTCAGCAACAAGCGTCTCATTGACCGTTTTGACATCCTCGTACAATTTCACCACCTCGTCCGGAGCATGGCCCAGGCACCAGGTGCGTGTAAAATCATGGAAATAACCGCCGCCGGCCTCACAGGGGAAGATGTCAAAGACGATCGTCTGACCCAGGCGCAGTACATCGGATTCTGTGCCGGTAGAATGCGGCACCCCTGCATCACGCCCAATCGCAAAAATGGTGCCTTCAGGATTTTCAGCGCCGCGTTCCATCAGCCACACATCAATCTGCCGCTTTACTGCGCCAATCGTCAGCGGCTCGCCATCTGCCTGGTACAGCACTTCATCCTTTACCCTGCTGCTCATCAGCAAATCGGCTGTCGCCCGCACAACCTCGGTGGTGATCTGCCCCATCCTACGGATGCGCGCCACTTCCCCTTCGTCTTTGGTCGACATGGCGTTGAGGATCACATCGTCTTCTGCGCTATCGGCTACACGCAGGTCTGGCATCAGTTTCAGCAGCCGCGCAACAATCCCGTAATGCCGAAAGGCATTCACATCGCCATAAAACGGCAGCCGCCCGCCCGTCACGCCCGCATCTTTCAGCATGGCTTGCAGCATGGCTGCGTGCTGGTCCAGGTCACCCTGTAATGCCGCCCGAAACTGCGGATAAGTCATATAGTTGCGCGACACCATCCCGGTACGCGCCGCTTCGTCCCGTTCCATCGGCGCAAAGAAAAGCACTGCCGGTTCGCCTCGTTTCTTGATCACATGCCCCATCGTCAAATTCGCTCCGCCCGTCATATACACCATCGCCGGATTATGCTTGGCCGGACCAGAAACCAGCAAGGCATCCACATTCTGGGCCTGCATCAATCCATCAAGATCAGTTTTCATGGTTTATCTTTCCTTATATTATGGGATGACATTATTTTACAGGCAGGGCATTTTGCAGGCCCACCAGCAAGGCATCTTCCTGCTCCGCCAGCACCGTGCGCGGATCCAGCACGATCCGATCCGCTTTCACTCTGGCGATGATCGGCGGGTTCATTTCCCGCAATTTCGCCAAAAACCGGTCCGGGTGACGCACATCCAGCGCCATCAGCCAGGTATCCATTTCTTCCTCAGGCAGGCTGCCTCCACCCACCGTGGACTTGCCGGGAATCACCTCCCCCCGCTGCAATACGTTCACCCAGTAGGCAGCGCGCTTGTGCACCTGTTCAACCGGCTGGGAGATCATCTGCCAGATGGGGATTTCCCGCTCTGCTTCGTCCTTCAAATAATGCAGCAAAGTCGCACTCAACGCGCTCAAACACAGCTTGTCCGCACGAATCGCCCGTGCGAAGGGATGCTTTTTCATCTTCTTAAGTAAGTCTGCCTTGCCAACAATGATGCCCGCCTGCGGGCCGCCCAGCAGCTTGTCTCCGGAGAAACACACCACATCTGCCCCCGCAGCCAGCGATTCCTGTACAGTAGGCTCATGCGCCAGCCCGAATTGGGCGGTATCCAGCAATGCCCCCGAACCAATATCATCCAGTAAATAAATGCCATAGTTATGTGCCAGGTCAGCCAGGTCTTTTAATGCTGGTTCGCTGGTAAACCCGACGATCCGGAAATTGGAATGATGCGCCTGCATGATCAACGCCACCGGCTGTTCCGCCAATGCCGTTTCATAATCCCGTACATGCACCCGATTGGTCGTACCCACCTCAACCAGCTTGGCACCCGACTGGCGCATCACGTCTGGCACACGAAACCCGCCCCCGATTTCTACCAGCTGGGAGCGGGAAATCACTACCCGCCGCCGCTTCGCCAGCGCGCTCAAAGCCAGCATCACCGCTGAGGCATTATTATTCACCACCAGGGCGGCTTCAGCACCAGTAATTTGTTTTAACAAGTCCTCAGCATGCCAGGTGCGTGAACCGCGCTTGCCCGTCTCCAGATCAAATTCCAGCGTGGAATAACCCGCCGCAACCCCGGACATCATCTCAATCGCTGAGCGGCTCAAGGGTGCCCGCCCCAGATTGGTATGTAGAATTACGCCTGTGGCATTAATAACCCCCAAAAGGCTCGGTGTCACCCACTCTTCCAGCCGCATCTGCACGGCATCCAGTAATGCCGCGCGCTGCGGCACCGTTTTACTGGCAGCATAATCGCGGCGAACAATTTCCATTTCCTGCCGGATCGCCTCCAGGGTCAGTGACCGTCCATAAACTGCCACCAGTTCGGCAGCGGTCTTGGTTTGCATCACACTTTCTACAGAAGGGATTTTTTTTAATCCATTGATCATGCTTATTCCCGCGGTTCCCAGCGGCTGCGCTCGCGCATGAGGAGCAGGTATTCGATCAAAACAAAACCCAGCAGCAGGAAAAATGCAATCGAAAGATTCAACACCCGTCCCAATTGCAGCCAGGCGATCAAGCTGATATAAGTGCCCAGCCAGATCACTTCCCGCAGGATGGTATCCTTGTCTACCGGCGGATCAGATGGAAAACGCCGGTGCAGATACGCCACTGCTGGCAAGCCCAGCCCGCAGATTCCCAAAGTCAGTAAAAAGAAAAACAACCAGCGCGGCCCCAGGGTGGGGTAGGCATTGGTGAATAACAATGCCAGACCGCCAATCCCCACCACTGCCATGGACAGCCCGGCAATCAAATAAGATCGTAATGTAGACATCAGCTCTCACTCCATCCTGGATGCGCCATTGATACTTCGTCACATCGTATACTGAATTATATCCCAAAGAATCACACGAAACAGGATATCCCTGTCCCCGTAACGCGCCCATCCATCCTGGGAACCCCCACCGTTCCCGCATGCACAAAATGCCCCTCCTGTTTTGCAGCCTCACCGCAAAGTGATAGGGGGCAGGTGAGCGCGCTTCAGCCGCCATGCCTGATCTTTATGCAAAAAATATGCCATCACCGTGATACAATTCGGGGCATTGTTAGAAATTTTTCGCGGGGAACAATGATCCCCGCGTGGAGTCCTCCTATGGATCAAGAATATACCAACCGCAGATACCTGGATGCCCTGCGAGAACACGTCCTCATTCTGGACGGCGCAACTGGCACCAATGTCGATCGCATGAACCTGACCGTCGAAGACTACGGCGGGGAACAATTCGTTGGCT
>Ga0334890_1003174_pt1 | contig 17118 bp, 15 predicted proteins | sample GraSluR1_MG_3_FD_207220 | JGI IMG/M metagenome (GOLD analysis project Ga0334890, IMG submission 207220) | Sludge microbial communities from methane-producing bioreactor in Wageningen University, Netherlands - Granular Sludge_31_08-R1 | ecosystem: Engineered > Bioreactor > Anaerobic >... | reverse complement strand
CGCTCTTCCCGCTCTTTACACTCTACTTTCTTCTATTACTTCTTTCCACCGTCTGCAGGCGTGAAGGTGTCCGTTTTCGATCTCCTGGAGCTTCGGTTCTTCCTGTTCAATGCATTCACTCTTTGCATATGGACACCTGGGATGGAATCTGCAGCCCTTGGGTATGTTCGCCGCCGAGGGGATCTCTCCCTTTATCGGCACTATTTTGGCCTTGTTTACCTTTCCGGCGACCGGTTCACAGACCGCAGCTATCAGCGCTCTCGTGTACGGGTGTACGGGTCTGTCTATTACGTTGTCCGGGTCTCCCATCTCTATTATCTTTCCAAGGTACATCACGGCTATTCTGTCTGTGAAGTATCTCGCTGTCGAGAGGTCGTGGGTTATGTACAGATAGGTAAGACCGAGGTCTCTCTGCACTTCCTTCATCATGTGCAGTATCTCTGCCCTTGTCGATAGGTCTATCATCGAGACCGGTTCGTCTGCGACGAGAAGCTCGGGGTTCAGAAGTAGTGTTCTCGCAGTCGCGGCCCTCTGCCTCTGTCCTCCAGATAGCATGTGCGGATATCTCACGAGGAATTCGTCGGGCGGATTCAGTTTCACTTCTTTCAGGGCCTTCTCTATCATCTTAAGTCTTTCTTCTCTGTCCTCTCCCAGTTTGTGTATTATGAGTGGCTCTTCCATGACGTCCCTTATCTTGAATCTCGGGTTCATGGAGGCGTATGGGTCCTGGAAGATCATCTGTACGTTTCGCCTGTATTTCTTCAGTTCTTCTTTCTCTATGTGGGTAACATCTTTACCGTCAAGGAGCATCACTCCTCCTGTGGGTTCGAGGAGTTTCATTATGAGCTTTCCAGTCGTTGTCTTTCCGCAACCGGATTCTCCGACCAGTCCGAAGATTTCTCCTCTCTTTATAGAGAAGCTTATTCCGTCTACCGCTTTCACGTATCTGTGTTCTCCCCTCAAGAGCTGTCCTATACTTCTCCTGACGGGAAACCATTTCTGGAGGTCCTTCACTTCTATTATCTTTTCGCTCATTTCTTGCACCTCCAGCATGCGACCATGTGTTCTTTTTCTATCTCTATAAGTGGCGGTTCTTCCTGTTTGCATCTGTCCATGACTACCGGGCATCTTGGATGGAATCTGCAGCCAGATGGCGGTTCTAGAAGGTCTGGCGGTGCTCCGGGTATGAAGGAGAGCGTGCTCACTTTTTCGTGCAGTCTCGGTGTGGCCGCAAGGAGGTTTCTCGTGTACGGGTGGCAAGGTCCCTTCTCTCCGTATATCTGTTCGTTCGTTCCTATCTCGGCTATCTTTCCAGCGTACATTACGGCTATTCTATCTGAGACTTCGGCCTCAGTCGCGAGGTCGTGCGTTATGAAGATGAATGAGAGATCGAGCTTCTCTTTCAGGTCTTTAAGGAGGTTTATTATCTGAGCCTGTACTATTACGTCCAGCGCCGTCGTCGGTTCGTCACAGATTATTACTTTCGGTTCGAGAAAGAGTGCCGTCGCTATCGCTATCCTCTGTTTCATTCCTCCTGACAGTTCGTGAGGGTATCTCTTCACTACGTCCGCAGACAGTCCGACGAGGTTCAGGTACTTCTCTATCCTCTTCCTGGCTTCTTCCCTGTCCATCTCTCTGTGTTCCTGCAGTGTCTCCAGCATCTGTTTGCCTATCGTATATACCGGTGTGAGCGTGTTCATCGCTCCCTGAAAGACCATGGATATCTTCTCCCAGCGGATGTTTCTCCTCATCTCTGTCTCGCTCAGCGGGGTTATGTCTATTTTGTCTACTTCTATCTTTCCTCCGGCCAGCCTCCCCGGAGGCGTCGGCATCTTCAGTAATGCAAAACCCGTTGTAGTCTTCCCACAACCAGATTCGCCGACAAGTCCTAGCGTTTCCCCTTTCTTCAGGCTGAAGCTTATATCGTCTACCGCCTTCACTACTCCCTTGCTCGTATAGTAATAAAGCTTCAGGTTCTCTACTGTAAGTATCTTATCCATAATCTTTACCTCGTCTTCAGTTTCGGGTTCAGTATCTTGTCCATCGCAAACCCTACAAACGCGAATGTCATTCCCATGAACGCTATCGCCATTCCCGGCGGTACTACCCACCACCACATGCCGCTGAGCATCGCGCCGCCCCTATGGGCATCCTGTAGAATCTGACCCCATGTAACTATATTCGGGTCTCCCAATCCCAGAAGACTGAGAGTCGCCTCGACTACTATCGCACCGGGCACATATAGGGCCATGGAAGCAAAGGCATATGGAATCAGGAGCGGAACCATGTGTTTGAAGATTATCCTCGCGTTCGAAGCCCCAAGCGCTCTGGATGCCTCTATGTACGTCTCTTCCTTTATCTGCAGTCCCATGCTCCTTACCGTCTTGACCGGACCTACCCAGTAGAAGATACTCATTATGAAGATAATCACCCAGATGCTCGGCTTGAAGACGGCACTCATCACTATAAGTACCGGCAGCAAGGGAACGCTTATGAATATCTCGAAGATCCTCTGCATTAGAGAGTCTTTCCAGCCTCCGAGATAGGCGCTCATCACTCCGTAGATGACACCTATTGAGACCGATATTAAGGCCGTCATTAACCCTATTAGCATCGCCCACTTCACTCCGGCCAGTACGCCACTCCAGATGTCTCTCTTAGAGTTGTCTGTTCCGAGTATTCCATGAACTCTTCCGGCTATCTTCATACCGGTAGATGTAATCGTGTCCGCTTCCTTTTGAAGGATCATCGAGACTTTTATTCTATACTCGCCCTTGAGAGGTTCCGGCTTGAAGGAAAGCGATTTCTCCACTTGTGAGAATATAACATCGGTCGTCCTCACCGTCTGCGCAGTGACCCCGTCCATTGCGTTGAAGCTCTTGAGAAAATTCAGGGCTTCGTTCTTCGAAGATCTATCGATAGCTATTCTTAGGGTTCTATCTGCGGGAAGTTCCAGAGGTTTCCTGAACAAATCTATAGTCTTTCCATCGGGTCGTTCGATTGAAATTATGAAGGTTGCGCTTCCGGTACCTGATGCCCTGAATACTAGATCGGCCGGGGCTACGTCGTACTCATAGTTGTAGATGAAGGACTCTTCGATTATCCTAATTGTTCCCACCTTTTTCTCCTCAATCTCGGATATTTCGAGATCCTCAGACACCGCCCGCTTTTTGGAAGTGAAGAGATTTGTCCATTGAGGAGCGGCGCTTGCCGGGTTGTCTTCCCAGTAAGTGATATCCTTCCAGCGGGTATTTGCTTCGGAAAAGGGTAGAAGCAAAGGTTCGAAGATGAGAATAAAAAGGAAGACACCCAGAAAGATCAAGCCGACTATACCGGATTTCACCTTTCTGAATTCACTCCAGAAGTCTTTTGTAGATGCTTTCATGTCGTTCCAGCTCATGCTCTACCACCAACTTTGATTCTGGGATCTAAAAGACCGTAGACTAGATCGAGTAGGACCAGGCCCCCAATGTACAGTGCAGTGGTCACCGCCAGGTTACCCATGAGAACGGGGACATCGTTTTGCTGAAGAGCAAACCAGAAGAGATTCCCCATTCCCGGCCAGTTGAATATCCCTTCAAAGACTATGTTTCCTGAGACTGAGGCCAGCAGTGCCAGCAGAGACATGGTGACTATTGGAGGAGCAGCTGTGCGCATCGTGTGGCCGTAGAGGACTTTTCTCTCTGGTATGCCCCTCGCACGCGCCGCCATTATGTAGTCTTCCTGAAGTATCCCGAGTACTATGTTTCTAGTCAGAAAGGCTCTTCCCCAGAAACCGAGAACTACCAGCGTGAGAACAGGCAGAGCAAGATGGTAGATGAGGTCAAAGAAATTAGCAATTCCTTCTGGGGGAGGCGTTGTGTGTAGTCCACCGGAAGGAAATATCTTTATCGTATATGCAAAGAACATGATTAATATCATCCCAAGCCACCATGATGGCATACCGAAAACCACCATAGTGCCGACCGAAGTACTCCTGTCGAGGACCCCTCCAGCCTTCTGAGCCTTCTTCAAGCCCAACCAGATTCCGATTATTATATCTACAAACATCGCAGTGCTAAATAGAAGAAGCGTACGGGGAATCTTCTCGGATACTATTGCCCACACACTTCGATCGCCGGCTGAAGATCTAATCGATGAGGACCTTCCAAGATTGAGAGTCAGGGTCGACCAGGTTCGCCAGATTACTCTTTCAAATATCGGTTTGTCGAGTCTGTACTGAGAGTACTTGTCTGCCCGCCTGTTTTCGATAAACGATTGCGTCTGCTGAGCATTGAGACTGTCAAGCGACATTATCTCTGCCCGGATTTCCTCTTCAATCTGTCCTCTTAAGGTTTGCTCCATTACTGTGTTGAAGAGGGACGAAAAGATAAAGATGAGAACAGCGTATATCAGTAGACCATAAATTAATCTTTTGAGAATATACTTCCAGAACATTTTCCACCTCAAATTAATGGCCAGTACCCCGTCTTGGAGCACTGGCCTTGTGTTGATCAGTAAACTATAGTGGAAGTGACGGACGAAGCCGGCACTGCACCTTCAAGAGATGCAATTGCGAGAACATTGTAAGAACCCGGAGCCAGTTCTTCGAGAACAGAAGCGGGAATAGTCGCTTCAAATACTCCTGGTTCCTTAAGAGTCGCTTCGAAACTCAGTTCCCCTTCAGGGGTAATGAGTGTCACTGCGATTTCTCCTCTGGAAGCACTGGATACTCTTTCCGACGGATACTCGATTTCGGATACTCTAACGAGCACTGTGGCGTCTGAACCCTTCATTACAATTGCCGGAACATCTATAGAGTCGATCCAGAGTCTTACCGTTACCAGATATTCCTTCCAGTAATTCGATTCATAAGGGTAAGAAGGATCTCTGAAAGCTCTGCATTCGGCGTAATTGGCCGTCGGGTCGTATTTGGAAAGGTAGTACGGTCCGTTGCTGATAAAGGCGTGCCCGTATCTGTCTATGAAGTCGATTGCGGCCTGGTATCTTGTCTGAGCCTCTTCGACTGTGACAAGGCCTTTCAGAGAGTTCGGAACGTGGCCGTTATTATTCATCTCGACGAGCTTTGCCCTGATGTCTTTAACATGGTTTGGAACCAGAACATCGATTTCGATAATCGCTGGATCGTTCCTGAAAGCGTAGATAGTTCCTGACTTGCTTCCATTGGCGACGATCTCTGCGAGAGCTTCGTAGATTTCCCAGGAAACAACTATGAATGGCTGTCTGTGAACTCCCATAAAGGGCGCTCCCCAGTTGGCAGTCCTGTTTATGCTTGCAGGGAAGTTGTAGTTGTAGTACGTGGTTATGGAATCGTCGCTGTTGACAACCCAGCCAACCACGGTATCCTGACCGCTTCTCATGTAATTCTCGTAGGACGCCTCATAGTATCTATCATTGCTTCCATCCTTGGTTATCCATTCTTCTCTAAATGCGAAGGCGTACAGGTAGTTGGCTACCGTTATGGGCTGTCCCTGGTGAGTATTACCGCCCAGCAGAGTATAGGTTCCCATAGACATAGACTTCAAACCCGGGCCGACTTCCTTCCACTGCTTTGTGGAGCTATCGTATTTTATGGCGTTCGCTGGCACATCTATTGAACCGACTACGTTCCCTTCGCTATCTCTCTCGACTCTTGTGATGATATCTTCTGGGTTCCAGTGAACTCTGAGAGGGGTATTGATAGCCGACGCAGGACTTTCAAAGGAGCTCGGGTCGGATAGTATTCCGACTACATTGGAAGTGTATGTATCCGACATTCCGTCCGGTCCGACAGGGTCCCAGTTCGACATGAAGAGCGCTCCGACTGAAGAGTACTGTGTCACGAAGAGAATCTTGTCCTTCGTCAGGGCTGTCTTTATGGACCACTCATTCAGACCGTCTCCAAGACCGTAAGCGAATCTGTCAACCATTCTGGCCTTGTTGGCTGTGTAGAAACCGTCCTGGAAACAGACGTACAGTCTTACTGCGTCCTTCAGACCCATTTCGACACCGGTGAGAGTCAAATCCCAGTACTCCTCTTCAGTGAGGAAGTTTCCGGTGTAGGCCTTTTCTATTAGAGTATCGAGCTCAGGGTTGCTGAAGTTCCAGAAATCGGGGTTCCCACGACCGGGGAGATACGTGCCGCCGACCGAGTACATCTGTCTGGCGATATGTTCCCAGAATGCCCTCGTGGCGCCTGCAGACCATGCCTCTGTGTAAAGAGTCCAGATGGCGTCAGCGGGGTCGCTACCGTAAACAGTGTTGCTTGCCTTCGATCTTTCCCAGATGAGTCTGTCAACAGTTATACCGGTCTTTTCAAGCTGGAGAGAAACATACTCGCCGATCTTCACCCGGACATTGGGATCGTCGGCTCTTATGACGAATCTCACAGTTACCGGATCATTGTCGAAGAACCACTTTCCACCGCGGTTTACCAGCCTGCCCTGGTTTTCTGGCAGCTTAGAGGCCTGTTCCAGAGCATTTTTCATCGCTTCAATGGCTCTAGATTCATTTCCTTCGAAGCTCAGGCCGAGTTTGTTGGCAACAAGACCGTACCTGTAGGTACCTGGCTGGCCCGGAGTAGCCATAGAAAGCATCGGTCCACCGGCGCCTCCAAGTATCTCGTCAACGATGTACTGTCTGTTGATAAGATCATTCAGAGCGTATCTGAATTCGTTTATAGCCATGACGTTGAAGAAGTCTTTGCCTCCGACCTCAGCGAAGTACGGTGCTGTGTTCGGATAAGGGTTGATAAAGAGCGAGTACGTCAAAGCCGGTACAGAGTAGATCTCCAGCTTTTCCCTGTCGGCCTGGTCCATTGCCATCAGGGTAGGTCCGGAAACACCTTCCATGAAGATATCTGTCATTCCTTCGGCAACATCTTTGAGCCCGAGTTCCTGTGACATCTTTACATTGTAGTAAATAATGTCGGACACGGCACCCTTCTCAACGGCAAAGACCAAACCGCTGAAGGCAAGAAGCGTCACCAGCAACAGCACTACAAACTTCTTACTCAATTTCTTTCGCCCCCTTTTGCAGTTAGTTCTGTGGCAGACCACAGAACGTTCACTTTATAAAATGACAATCGATATTATTTCACGACTCAACTTCATAATTTGTTTCTTTATCGACTAATATAGATATTTATTGCTAATCGCACGTAATTATTCGGATAGTACGATGTATATCCAAAGTATTACGAAGTCTAACATAAAAAATGAGATGAAGTCAAGTCTATTGTAAAAATAAGAATCAATTATCAGCATATAATTCAATCTATAGAGCAACAGATCATCAAATAAGCGCTGCCTAATGATGATTAATAATCGCTGAAGAGTATTTATTTCGCTATATCGATTCTGATGTTAAAAAATATAAGTCCATACAGTAGATTTGGGAAATCGTTAGTTAAGTTAACGAAAGTGGATCAGAGGTGAGGGATGAGAGGCAAGAGGTTTGAAGAGCGAAAACACGTCCTCCGTTCGCCGTCCACCGAGAAGAGCATGAAAAGCTGAAAATCCGTCCTTGGTCCTTCGTCCAAGTGCGTGAACCCGTCCTTGGCGAAGACCAGAGGCGAGAGGGGGGAGAGGTAAGAGGTTTGAAGAGCGAAAGAAACGTTCACCGTTGTCCGTTCGCCGTCCTCCGATAAGGCACTATAAAACGCCGCTAATCGGCTTTTGATCTAAATCCCCTCTCGAGAGGGGTGGCGGCATGCTCCTGCCGACGGGGTGTGTGCTCTTGAGATCCGTTGCTGGTTGTGCGTTGTAGGTTGTCGGTGAGAGCAGAGAGAAAGAGCATTGTCGAGAGTCCTCTTGAGAATCGTGGAGAGTGGAGCGTGGAGAGTTATGAGAAAAATCGAGAGGTTCGCTGCGCTCAGGAGAGGACGAGAGAAGCCCTAAGGGTTTACAATAATCTTAGAGTGGATTTCGCAAGAGATACCGTAGCGATTTGAGGAGGTCAATCATGCAGGGCAGACCATGGATTGTTAGAAACCTCTACTGGGTATTGTATGTTGTCTTTGCCATTCTGTTCCTTTTGCCATCGATCTATGCGTTGAACCATACCGTGTTGTCGGAGAATTTCATGAGTTCACTCGAGTCTCTGGAGATAGTGCTCACAACGGCGATGATTATTCAGGCGATTCTTCTTTCTCTTATTATGGTAATCACTATGCTTTCGGCTATAATGATAGCCAACACATATTCGACGAGAATGCTCGGCATCTTTTCCAGATTTCCAGATATTTATATCATCGCCTCTCTTTATGCCTTCAATATCGCTCTGGGAACGATAATGGCAATCCGGATTCCAGAACTGACTTTTAGCTCCCTGGAACCTATAGATAGCGGCCTGCTCGCGTTGTTTATAGTAAGCGTTTTTCTCTCGATATCTTCACTCGTTCCCTATTTTTTGAGATTGCTTAGAATCATGAAATTCGAGAATGTGTTGATCAGTCTTACGAATAAGGGAATCATTACAAGAAGACCCGAGAAGCTACTGGAGACGCTGAAAACACTAGCTCACTTCCTTGAGAGGTCGATCGACGAGAGAGATCAAGATGCTTTCAGGCAGACTCTATCGGCAATCAGTAAAGTCATGGGAAATGCCATATTTCGCGGATTGAAATCTGATAAAGCTCTCTGGACATGGCTTGGCGTCTTTCTTGACAATTTGAAAGGCTTTGCGATCTATCTTGTGGATGCGGGACAGAGTCAGGCTGTTCTGGCACTCGTCAAGACCTACGGAAGTCTTGGCGTAGCTCTGCAAGAGGTCAACGAGGACTGGGACTGTCTGGTTTGCGATATTGTCGGAGATCTCAAGAGCATAAGGTTGAAGGTAGTTGAGTCCGATCTTCGAGAGACAGGGAGACTTCTGGAGGAGATCTGGGCGACTTTACTGGAGATTGTCGATGCAGGCCCGGCTTCTTCAAACTCTGTACGAATGTTTTCAGAATGCTTTGCCGCACTCCAGGGATTGCTCAAAAGCGGTCATCTTGACTACTCGACAGGAGATAGTCATCTATCATTAGCTGCAGGAATTAGAAAGATGTCGGGTATAGAAACACGGTTCTTCAAATCGAAAATTTTTCCAGACAGTCGATGGGAAGAGATACTACAGAGTCTTGCCGGTCAGAGACCGACAAAAGATCTCATGGAAGCTCTGAAAGAGGCAATAGAGTCATCGGTTAAGGGGCTCGTGAAAGCAGGACAATGCGCGTTCGCCTACGGTAGATTGCACGGGATCTATGAACACTCCACGCAGTTCAGAGGCTTTCTCGAAGGTTTTTTCGATGCCTCTATGCTCAACGAGTTTGTTGGCAATACTTGTCCGGTGAATATCACAGTCTCCGCTCTGAACACAATGAAGGATTTCATACTCGATAACCTTTCAGTTGACAACAGCTTCCTTCTCGAAACTGGAAAGCGCCTCCAACTGCTCGATTCGCCGGGAGACAGGCAGGCATCTATGGAAGTCTTAGATGAGCTAAAAGAAAGGCTGGACGATATCTCGAAAACGGGAACGCATGACAAAAGACTTAACGCCAGATCGACCATAGACATGCTGCAGAAAGCAATAATTGATCGAGAGTAACCAGGAGGAGCCAGTGATAATCGACTCTAAATTCAAAAGTTATCCCGCGAAGTATGTATTTCAGACGCTAATGACCGTTGCAGCCTCATTCATTATCCTGATTCTCCTCGATGCGATTGCCGAGGCGGTGGTAATAGCTTCCTTTGGTGCCTCGACTTTCATAATTTTCACGATGCCGCATATGAGCAATTCGAGCCCGCGCAGAATACTTGGGGGCAATCTTGCCGGAACTCTGGTTGCACTGGCAATACATCTGCTTGAGATAGCCGCGACCGGTTTCGAGATTCCCTGGTCCAGAAACACATCTCTGGCATTAATGGGATCACTCGCAATAGGCATTAGCATGTTCTTAATGGTGATCACCAATACTGAGCACCCGCCGGCTTCAGGACTGGCTCTGGGTCTTACTCTAGATGGATTCAACTTGAGGACCGCAGTAATAACCCTGGTTGGCGTTTTCATTGTGTTCTCAGTTAAGCAGGTCTTGAAAAGACACCTTATAGATCTTGTTTGAAGGGGGGAAAGATATGTTGATAGCGTTCGAAAAGATGACGTCTGAAGAATTTGAAGTGTACCGGGAAAAGCTTATCGAAACTTACACACAAGACAATATAAAATCCGGAAAATACGATGCAGAAACGGCTTTGGAGAACTCCAGGAAGGAAGTTTACACCATTCTTCAGAATGGTCTGCATACTGAGGGACACGAGCTGCTCAGGATAGTCGACCGTTCAAACGGAGAGAAAGTGGGGTACCTCTGGATAAACGACCTGCGAAGCAAGAGAAGAAGCAAAGTCTTTATCTATGATCTGATAATCTTTGAGGAGTTTCGAGGCAAGGGTTATGGAAAAGCCAGCCTTAACGCCCTCGAGCAATTCGTTCGGGAGCTGGGAGTGATGAGTATTTCGCTTCACGTCTTCGCACACAACGAAGTCGCACTCGCTCTATATAAGAGTCTTGGATACACTATAACGAACATAAATATGACCAAAACTTTTGAATAGCCAATCTGAAAACGCTAACTCATATTGAGTTCCCGCAAATCGAGCCTATAGCAAATCTTTGTTTCCGTCTTCTGGAAACCTTCTTTATGGTACAGAGATACCGCTTTTTCGTTCTCGGCATTCACAGACAGAAACGTATCCAGTCCAAGATCACTGGAAAGCTGCAAAGCTCTGTTTAGAAGCAATCTTCCCAGTCCCCTCCGCTGATACTGTGGCAATACAGCTATGGGTCCGACCTCGAGCATTCCCTCTTCGTTTATCTCGCTGAAGAAGAGCCCAGCCGGTACTCCTCCATCCAGATATAACAGTTGAATGCCGCCTGTCGGGATATTAGCCCCGTCGGTGATTATCGAGACTCTCTCAGGGGTGATATCGAAGTGGCCGGCAATTCTTCCAAAGGCCTCGTTGATAATCTTGCAGTAGAGATCTCTGTGTATCCTTTCGTCGAAGGGAACGAAGAAGGAGTTTTTCGGCATCTCCAAAGGCGAAACTGTACAATCTCTTCTTATCATCAGGAATGAATAACGCTCAATTCCGAAGCCCAGACCTTCAAGAATCTGCTGCATAGTATCGCCTGGAGAGATGAAAAGGTAAACGCTGTCCAGCTCCTTCACACATGAGAGAAGCTCGCTCAGAAGAGCCCTGTAATTATCAGTAAGGGGTTCGATTGAGTGGAAGATCATGAATCTGCCCTTTCTGGCCTTTCTGTAATGCTCTTCGAGGATCAGCGAGGCCGCCCCGCAGAGTCTCGACTGTTCATCGTAGAGAAGGAATGAAGGATGATCGTCATCGGGAGAGAAGCCTTCGTCTGGAAGAAACGAGTCGTCGTTCTCCACTCCGTACCGACGGCAATATGATATAAACTGTACAAGATTGCTATTTGAAACACGCACCACCACTTATCTTACCTCCCCGACACTTCAGTAACGATATCCTACCACAAAGCGTTTGGAGTAGCGAAAGGTGTTAATTATGATACAATTATCCTCAAAAGTCCAGTCATAAGTGGGTAGTTTACTTAAGGGGGTAAGAAGATGGAGTTCAAGAAAATATCGAACTACAAAGAGATGATCGAGATCTCGGCTCTGGCCTTTTCATTCGAGAAGAAGGACCAGGGTGATCTTGAAAAACTACTTCGAAAGCTTGATGAGAATGGCAGATACTTTTACGGAGTCTATGATGAAGAGACTCTTGTCGCAGCCTGTGTAGTATATCCTTATCAAATGAGGTTTAGAGACAGCATCGTTACGATGGGCGGGATCGCTCTCGTCTGCTCCAGGCAGGATTACAGGGGAAAGGGCGGCGTGAGAATGCTCCTGTCTGGAACTCTCGAATCGCTGAGAGAACTCGGCCACTCTGTCTCTGTTCTTTATCCCTTTCAGAGAGACTTCTACAGGAAATACGGCTGGGAGATCTTCGACAGGTGGCAACTGCTGAAATTCTCGCCCGGAAGTCTGCGCGACCTGGAATTCCATGATGTCGAGGCCCGCGACATGGCCTTCCCGGACGAGCAGATGAAGGACTTCTACCGGGAGTACGCATCATCGCATCTGAACTATGTCGTCAGAAACGATGCCGACTGGCAGGATCGCTTCTATCCCGTCTGGTCGAGCCAGATTGCGAAGCGAATAGTGAAATTCAGCAGCAAAGGCGAAGTCGTAGGACTTATGGACTATTCGATAAACTCCGACCATAAGGATGGCGGATACTTCCACACGATTCTCACGTTTGTTCATAAAGACGAAAATGCAAGAAGAGCAATGTTTTCGTACATTAAGGGCCTCTCTCACCAGGTTAGCAAAGTTCATTTGTGGCAACCGGCAACATTTGAAAGCTGGCCTTACCTGTCCGACCGTCCAGACGAATGCACACTCAGGGAGACTTCGATGATCAGAATCGTCGACCTGATGAAGCTGTCGGGCATTAGAATGAGCACGCCCGACCTGAGTATCACCATGAAAGTGGATGACAAACAGTGTTCCTGGAACAACGGAGTATTCACAATAGGAGTACACGACGGAATACTTAACCTGGAAAGAGGGAAAGAAGACGAAGCGGAACTGGAGATAGGTATCGGCGCTCTCTCGACCGTTATTGGCGGTCGCGAATCACTGAGCAGACTCATCGAGATTGGCCTGGCGAAGCCACTTGAAGGCTACAAGGGGACAGATATTGAGCGATGCGAAGTGTTCATGATAGAACCGTTTTGAGAGGAATCCAAAAAGAGATTGACTGTTAATAGTACACTTCTTTCGTACGCATTCGATGATATCCTGAGATTGTAGGACGGCTAACAACGAAAAAAGGAGGCGAAGAAATGGAGTTGTATCCCTCAAGAGTGAGCTACAGTCTCAAGAGATCGATGGAATACTATCTCTCACTGCCTTTGCAATATGAAGAGACAGAAGACGACTGGCCGATCATTATGTTCCTGCACGGTGCAGGAGAGCGCGGTGATAGTCTCGAATTCGTTAAGAAGCACGGGATACCCAAAATCGTCAGCGAGATGGAAGACTTCCCGTTCGTAACTCTGTCGCCTCTGTGCCCGGAAGAAGACTGGTGGCTAAACCGACTCGAAGACTTGAAGTATCTGCTCGAACTGATTATCGAGCAATACCGGGTCGACCGTTCGAGGATATACCTGACCGGCCTTTCGATGGGCGGATTTGGGACCTGGCACCTGGCGGCCGAATATCCGGAGCTTTTCGCCGCCATCGCTCCCGTGTGTGGCGGGGGCCTTGGAATACTGGGCTTCCCAGAAAGAGTTGCCGAATTGAAGTGTGTTCCCGTCTGGGCATTTCACGGCGAAAAGGATAACGTGGTACCGGTTGAAGAAACGCTCGTTCTCGTAAGACAGCTTAAGGCAATTGGAGGAGACGTACAACTAGAACTCTATCCCGAGGCCGGACACGATTCCTGGACAGAGACTTACTCTAGACCTGAGCTTTACGAGTGGTTCATGAGCAAACGAAGAAGTTCAACTTGACCTCATCTTGATACCGCTTATTGCAGACCTGTTGAAAGAAGATCCCGAAGGACTGAGCTTTCTGGATCTGAATCCACTCGATGAAGAAACTCTAAATTTGCGAGCGGCCTTTCGGTATGCCAACAACGAGTAGAACCAGAGCGCGCCAACAAAAACCCATACCGAGATGAGCAGAACCAGCAGCCATTCGAAGCCTTCAAGCCGGCTGATCTCTCTAGTAAACCATGCAATACCGTAAACCGAAGCCAGCGTGACAAAGGCCAGCAATACGGTTCCGCGCAGAAAATTGTTCCTCAATTGGGTCACCTTCGGTCTTACAGATCGTTTCAAAGCGAATCCCATATACCTATCACCATCCTTGCTACAAAGAAGAGATTCAAGACAATTATACACTTAAGGATCGTCTGATCTCTAAAGTCGTCGCTTCTCTATTGATTTAACACTTCAGACTTATCGACAACGGCTGGCGTTCAAGAAAAGGCTCGCAGAAGAAAAGAAACCCGTCCATCAGGACGGGTTTCAGCAGTTATTATCCTAGAGGCATTATTTCAAGAATTCTTACAAACATAGTTCCCGGTCTGGCTCCAGTCTTCTCCATCAAGCGGGCCACTTCATCGGCATCATCGATATACTCAACTACAAGCCTCGCTCCGATGTTTCTCTTCAAACGGTCTTCTTCTTCAGGTGAGTACTTGTAGGCAACGATCACGGCCAGCTTTCTCTCGATTAGATTTACCTTAGTTTGGTTGTCGGCCAGGCCGAACATGAGAGTGTTCTCATCAACGACACCGGGAATTACAACGGCGGCGTTAGGTGTTCCGTCAGCGTTCGATGTCGCAACCGAGAATGCAACGGTTCGCTTTGTAAGGGCTTCAAAAAGCGCAGGGCCGGTTAAGGAACTCTCCACATAGTAATTCTGTACAGACGCGGCGCTGATCGCGTCAGGCTTTCCCGTTGCAAAGATGCTGACCGAGAGAAACACAAAGGCTATAACTATCGACATTAAGACAAACTTCTTCATACTCCATCCTCCTGTTGTTGGGTTTATTGAAAAACTCATATCACCACCATGCCTCGCTTGCTCCCGTATCTACATCTGTGGTCGGCAATTCCTCGCTGGTAGAAGGAGTCGAATCAAGGTTGATCTCTGGTGTATAGGTCCATTCGCTCGCTTCGGAAACGACATCGTAAGGCTCGCTCTGAGCAGGTGAAGCCTCCGGAGTTGCCGATTCAGAAACTTGTCCTGTGTTCTGAACAGGCGATTCCGTACTTTCCGAGAGCGCCGAAACCTTCATAATGGCGTCTGAGATGGCATTCAGTATGACTCTACTCGTTCCTGTCGCTCCGGTGATCGTGTCCACCATAACGCTCTGCTTCTTTATAACTCTATCTATTACCCTTTCCGCTGCTTCGGCGTAGGAGCCCTGCCTGTTTGTAAGTATCTCAATATCGGTCACAAGATTATCCTTAATAGTAACTTCAACAGTCACGTAATCGGCTGTCCCGGTATAGACACCGTCAACAAGAGGAACGAAATGACCAACGACACTGTTGGCGATATCATAGGGTTTTGCTACAAGATCGCCGTTTTCATAAGCATTCACCGTATAGACTATAGCCAGTATCGACAGAGTCGCAAACACTAATAAACTCAGAAAAAATCTCATTATACACCTCAAATCGAAATTCTCGAAAACTTACCTAGAGCCGATAATATTACTCGTATTTAATATCCTAAAAAAACAGTCTCCGGCTAAAGTTCGAGTGCATTTAGGAAAGACCTATAATCTTAGCAAATACAGACGACACAACTACTAGCAAAGCATCCCGTGACCGTTCAATACAATTATATCAGAGATATTGATCTAAAGTGAACTAGTTCACAAACTTGATGTAAAATCTTGCTATTTCGAATACCGGCAAATAAGAGGTCATGCAAAGGCCTTCAGTTCTGTAAGAGGCATTTCGGGAACCATACCCGAATGTTATATAATCTGCTTGGCTTGAATACCTACATACATTGGAGGGATACCATGGAATTCCTTGCAGTACCTGTGCCCGAAAAAGTCGCTGACTTCGAGAAAAATGGTGAGTTTGCCAGAGCTGTGGCAGAGATCGATTTAATGCTTGAATACGCTTCTTCAGCAATGCTCCGACAGAGACTACTCTGGGAGAAAGAACGTCTGAAGAGAATAGAAGAGAACTACACATACAGCTCACAAGAGGCGTTAGACCTACTGTCTGAAACCTTTATCGACCTCAGTCCGGAAGAGTTCGAAGATTTGAAGAAGAACAAGAAGCTCGATTCGATAATAATAGACGGGAGAGAATTCTATGAGAAGAGATTCGACAAGAATCTGATGTTTCTGGACAATAGCTACGAGGCAAGGCTTAAAGAAAAAGACACCATCAGATCAAAAAACAAGACTCTTCTGCACGAACAGATAGACAGACTTTCGAGGAACAGGAATCCATTGAAATTCAAGGTCCAGGCCGGGATTTACCTGAGAGCAAAAGTGGGCTTTCAGGATGAGACTCTTCGTTGCTGGCTGCCGGTTCCAAGAGTCGGAGATCAGATCGCAGCCGTCACTCTACTTGAAACAAGCCACGAAAGATATTCTCTGGCTCCTCTGGCCTCACCGCAGCGAACGATCTTCTTTGAAGCTCCGGCTGAAGAGGGAACCGAATTCTCTGTCAAATTCGAATACGAGATCTCTGAGATAAGCTGTTCATTTGACCCGTATACGGCCGAAGATATCGACCGGAGTAAATTCGGGAATTATCTCTCAGAGAGGGCTCCGCACATAGTCTTCACACCATATCTGAGAAATCTTGCCCTGGAAATAGCCGGCACCGAAAGGAACCCCTATTTCATTGCAAAACGTTTCTATGAATGGATCTGCGAAAACGTTAGATACTCGTTCATGAGCGAGTACGCTCTCTATGACAACCTCGCTGAGTTTGCTGCCGTGAATCTCAGGGGAGACTGCGGAGTAAAGGCACTGCTCTTCATAACGCTCTGCCGTATCATGGGAATACCCGCGAGGTGGCAATCTGGCTGGTATGCGACCCCAATAAGCGCAAGTCCTCATGACTGGGCTCTGTTCTGGGTAGAACCGCATGGCTGGGTCCCTGTAGATTGCTCTTTTGGAGGTGCTCGCAAGGATATACCCATATATAGAGACTTTTACTTCGGAAACCTGGACGCCTTCAGAATGGTCAGTAATTCGGCCTTCATGTCTCCCCTGTCGCCGGTGAAGAAGTTCTACAGATTCGATCCGTACGATAACCAGGTTGGAGAAATCGAAACCGACAAGAGAATGTTCCGAAGCTCGTGGTTGGAGCACGAACTGAAAATCTACTCGTTTGACCGGCTGGAGGAAAAAGAGTTGTAAGAAGCGTGGAGGGTGGAGCCGAGAGTTCCGCCCGATTGGAACAGAGGTAAGGGATGAGAGGATAGAGGTAAGAAAACCAAGAGAGACGTTCGCTTCGCTCACGAGAGAAGCGAGACTCTTTCTCCTCTTCTCATCAAAATAGAGACGGGCTCCTTACGTCTGT
>Ga0334890_1003173_pt1 | contig 17121 bp, 19 predicted proteins | sample GraSluR1_MG_3_FD_207220 | JGI IMG/M metagenome (GOLD analysis project Ga0334890, IMG submission 207220) | Sludge microbial communities from methane-producing bioreactor in Wageningen University, Netherlands - Granular Sludge_31_08-R1 | ecosystem: Engineered > Bioreactor > Anaerobic >... | reverse complement strand
ATTTATCATCTCTCTTCCTCCCAACAGGATGTCCATTGTCACGCGGACCTTATCAGCTTATGCGCATATGCGCATAAGCTGATAAGGTCAGAAGAGAGAGCGGTGGAGTTTCTGAAAAGAGGGGGTGGTTTGGGTCGGGTGAGTGGGCGTGGTGGGGTCGGGCATTGAATGCGCATGGATATTTTGAGCAGGAGCGGGACTTGAGCGGTGTCTTGAACGCGATGCGAAAAGCTATTAGGATCGGCGATGCCGTTCAACGTGCCTGTTGAGGTGAGATATGCGAATGACGAAAATAGTCTGCACCATTGGACCTGCTACCGATACCCCGGAGCGGATCGAGCAGTTGCTTCGCGCGGGGATGAATGTCGCGCGGCTTAACTTCTCGCACGGTACACAGGCGGAAAAAGGAAAAACCCTCCGGCTGATTCGTAATACAGCGGCGCGGCTTGGGCTGCCGATTGCGATCCTGCAGGACCTTGCCGGCCCCAAGATCAGAACCGGCATCATCGAGAACGGCCCGATTCAGTTGGAGTCCGGACAAACATTCATTCTCACCGGGCGGCGCGTGAAAGGAAATGAGAAAGAGGTCTCCGTGACCTATGCCGGCCTCCCGAACGATGTGCGCACGGGCGATACGATCCTTCTGAGCGACGGCGCGCTCGAGTTGGTGGTGAAGGAAGTAAAAGGAAAAGACATTCGTTGCCGCGTGGTGGTCGGGGGCCCGCTCAGTTCGCACAAGGGCATCAACCTGCCCGGGGGTTCCGTCCGCGCGGCGATCCTCACGAAAAAGGATCGCAGCGATCTTGCCTACGGCCTGGCTCGTGGCGTTGATTTCGTCGCTCTTTCATTTGTCCGCACCGCCAAGGATGTGGAGGTCACCCGCCGGCTGATGAAACGTCTCGGCCGCTCGGTCCCGCTGATCGCAAAGATAGAGAAGCATGAAGCGGTCAATAACATTGACCGGATTCTCGAGGTGGTGGACGGCGTGATGGTGGCGCGCGGAGACCTGGGCGTTGAAATCCCGATTGAAGATGTGCCGCGTGTGCAGAAAATGGTTATCGAAAAAGCAAACCGTGCCGGCAAGCCGGTGATCACCGCAACGCAGATGCTGAAATCCATGGTGGATAATCCGCGTCCGACAAGGGCGGAAGTGACCGATGTGGCCAACGCGATCCTCGACGGCAGCGACGCGGTAATGCTATCGGAGGAAACGGCGGCGGGCGGATATCCCGTACAGGCTGTGCAAGTCATGTCCCGTGTGGCGCGTGCAACCGAGGCCGGTTTCCCGTATCGCGTGTGGACATCAAAATTCGACCACGGTGAGCCCATGGATTCACAATTGGCCGTTGCCCACGTCGCTTGCCATCTTGCGGAAGAGATTCATGCGGCCGCCATTATCACATGCACGCAGTCGGGCAGCACGACGCGCATGGTATCGCGATACCGCCCGCCGCAACCGATCCTTGCGATGACGCCGGACGAACATATATACCGCCGGCTGTCCCTGGTGTGGGGTGCGGTGCCCGTTCTGATGAAACCGGCGCGGACGGCAGACAGTATGGAGCGGCAGGCGGTGCGGCTTGCCGTCAAACAGGCCGGCCTCAGGACCGGTCAGACGGTTGTTCTGACGGCGGGTCTGCCGTTGCATGTGCCGGGCACGACGAACCTGGTGAAAGTGATGAAATTGAGCTGATGGCCTGGAGGATTTGAACTGTGAATGAATTGAAGGATCTCTTAGACGGCAACAAAGCATGGGCCGAGCGGGTCAAGAAAGAGAATCCCCATTTTTTCGAGACGCTTTCAAAGCAACAGGCACCCGAGTATTTATGGATCGGTTGCTCCGATAGCCGCGTGCCCGCCAACGAGATTGTCGGGCTTCTCCCCGGGGAGCTTTTAGTTCACCGGAACGTGGCGAATCTGGTCATTCACACCGATCTCAACTGCCTCAGCGTGTTGCAGTATGCGGTGGATGTGTTGAAGGTCCGTCACGTGATTGTCTGCGGTCATTACGGCTGCGGCGGTGTTAAGGCCGCGATGGGGTCAGAATCCTACGGGCTGATAGACAACTGGTTGCGTCACTTGAAGGATGTCTATCAGAAATACGCCGCGCAATTGGATGCCATCACGGACGACCATGCGCGCCTGGAGCGATTTTGCGAGCTGAACATTATCGAGCAGGTTCGTAACGTGTGCCAGACAACGGTCGTGCAGGAAGCATGGCAACGAGGGCAGGAAGTTTCCGTGCATGGACTGGCTTACAGTCTCGAGGATGGTTTGCTGCGCGACCTTCGCCTGTGTATTTCCTGCGCGGGCGATCTGTCGTCAGCGACTTGTTCAGATTGCGCGCGATGACGGTTTTGGGATAGAAATAGGGGCCTCAGCGCTATGAGACATCGGAAAGGTTCGCATTAGGATGAGCATCTGGCTTGGACGAATCGGTGCGAACGCCATCGGCAAGCTGCGGATTCACAGCGATACCGCGGCGATTGTCTGGGGCGTTTTCTGCGCTGCGTTTCGCCGGGACACCTGGCCGCGAACCGTTCGGAATGTCTTTGCCCGGCAGATTCTTTTCACCGGTTATGAGGCTTCCCGCTTTATTGCCCTGCTGGCTGTCATGGTCGGCATTTCCGTCGTCGTTCAAATGCAGGTCTGGTTGGCGCGGGTGGGGCAGACCGGTTTGCTCGGTCCCGTGCTGGTGATGGTTATTGTGCGGGAGTTGGGGCCGTTGCTGGTCAACTTCATCGTTCTGGGCCGAAGCGGAACCGCGATGGCCACGGAACTGGGCAACATGAAAGTGGCCGGCGAGGTGAACGTGTTGGATGCGCAGGGATTGGATCCTTTCATCTACCTCGTGGTGCCGCGCGTACTGGGGATGGCGATTTCCGTTTTCTGCCTCACGATCATTTTTATTATCGTATCCTTTTTCAGCGGTTATTTAATCGGCCTGCTCCTGGGTGCTAATCCCGGACCGTTCGTTCTCTTTGTGGAAAGCGTTTTCCGCGCGGTCAGTCCGCAAGACGTGGTGAACGTGCTGGTGAAAACGTTCATCCCCGGCGCGATGACGGGCGTGATCTGTTGCATGGAAGGCCTGAGCGTGGAGGCATCCATAACGGAGGTGCCTCAGGTGATGACGCGAGCCGTGGTGCGCTCGGTGGGTGCTTTGTTTGTGGTTTCGGCCATCATGTCTATTTTGACGTATGTATAGCGTTTGCGGACACGAGAGGTGCGCGTGGCACAAGAGCCAATCATTAGATTCGAAGAGGTCACGATCGAGGTGCGACCTCCGTTTGATGCCGGTCTTCGCTCTTTTTCGTGCGCGATCAGGCCGGGAGAGTTGCTTGCCGTGCACGTGGCGGATGGATATGGGCATATACCCCTGGCAAGTGCCGCACAGGGATTGATCACGCCGGATAGCGGCCGTGTTTTCATCAAAGGCGAAGATTGGAGCCTTGTGTCTCCGCTTCGCGCAGCGGAATGCCGGGGGAAGACCGGCCGCGTTTTCGAGGAACACGGATGGGTGAGCAACCTCGATATGGATGAAAATATCACCCTTTCGGAGCGCCATCATACGCTTCGGCCCGAGGACGAGATTATTGCGGAGGCGCGTGAATTGGCCCGCCGGTTCGGTCTCCGGGAACTCCCCGCCGGGCGCGCGGGGATTTTGAAGCGCGCAGACCGGCGCCGCGCGGAGTGGGTGCGCGCCTTCCTGGGCAGTCCGCTGCTGATCCTCCTGGAGCATCCGATGCGTGACGTCTACGAGGAGGCGCGCGCGAGCTTGTTGGACGAGGTTCGCGCGGCGAAAAATCGCGGCGCGGGAGTCATTTGGATTTTATCGGATCCTGTGTCATGGAAAGCTGTTTCTGAAATCGCAAATTACAAGCTGAAGCAAAATGGAGCCGACCTGGTTCCTGCGGAGGGGATGTGATCATGCCCAAGCCATTCAAATTCAGATACGTCAATGAAATCACCGGAGCGTTTGTGCTGCTGGTCGTCGCTGCCCTCGTGGTCGGCATCTTCGTGGCCGGCCGCGCACAGAAGTGGTTTGAGGAAATACATGAAGTGAACATCAAGTTCCCTGAGGAAGGGTCATTCGACCTGCAGCGGGGCGCGGAAGTGAGGATCCTCGGCGCTCTGGTCGGCTCGATCGAGGAAATCAGCGTCGCGGACGACGGTGAAATGTCCGGCATCCTCCGCATTCGCGGCAAGTTTATCCGTTTCGTGCGCACCGATTCGCGCGCCATCGCGAAGAAAAAATTCGGCGTTGCGGGCGATGCGTTCCTGGAAATCACGAAGGGCAACGGGGATCCATGGCCGGAGGAATCCGTGCTGAAGGTGGAGAAGGATACGGAAATCACGGAGCTGATCCAGGAAGTGATCGAACGAGTGGAGGAAGTGGCCCTGCCCGCCATAGAACAGGTTCAGAAAGCGCTGGAGGAATACACCAACCTTGCGGCGGATCTTCGCGACAGGGAGGGGAATTTGCAGCAACTCCTCGGACACCTCAGCAACCTGGCGGATTCTCTCGAGAAGGGCGAGGGCACAGTGGGCCAGTTGCTGCGCGACCCGTCGTTGGCCGAGGAATTGCGCGCGATCGCGGCCAAGGTGGATGACTCGCTCGCCGAGGTGACGAAGATCCTCGAGGATGTGCGCGCCTCCACGGGCGTGGTGAAGGATGAGATGCAGGACGTGCCGGGCATTATGCTGCAAACCAGGGCAACGATGCGCGAAACGGAGAAGCTGATCGAAGCGCTGCAGCGGCATTGGCTTTTGCGGAAATACGTGGAGGGCGGGGAGCCCAGCACATTGATTTCACCCGCAGCGGTGGGAGGTGGGCGATGAAAAAGAACCCGGGCATTTTGTGCTGGGCCTGCTGGAGTGTCGCCATCCTGATGCTGGTCGGTTGCGCGGCGAAGAAGCCCGCGATGACAACCGATCCGGAGCTGTCGCGCGTTGCCGGTGTTGCGCGGATGTCGTTCGAACAGGGTTCGCTCGAACAGTCCGCCCGCCTGTATGCGAGGGCCTTGCGTATAGCGCGTAAAATGGATGATGCGCGGGAGGTCGGCAGTAACGCGTATAACCTGGCCGCGTGCCTCGCGGAATTGGGGCGCTATCCGGAAGCGCTCGGTTATCTCCACGAAGCGCAGGCGGAGTTCGATCGCGCGGGACGTCCGCTGGCCGATGTACTCTTGCTGAAAGCGAAGATCGCGCTGCTCGATGGACGCTATGACGAAGCGTTGAGCTATGGCGATCAGGTCGTGCCGGCGGCACAAAAGCCGGGCCAGGATTCCTATGCCGTGCAGGTCATGCTGCTGCGGACGGATGTGGCAATTGCCCGGGGTTCGATGGCCGAGGCCCAGGCCGAATTCGACCGCGCAAAAAAGGAAGTGCAGCGCATTCGGGACCCGCTACTGAACGCGCAGGCGGCAGGCGTCGAGGGGCGAATCCTCCAACTCGCCGGTTCGTTCACGCAGGCCGCTGAAGGATTCGACCGCCAGGCTGAATTGCTGCGAGGTGTTGCCCGCTTCCGCGAAATGGCTCATGCGTTGGGCCGCGCCGGAGAGGCGTACCAGCAGGCGGGGCTTTTTGCGCCTGCCGGCGACCGGTTTTATCGCGCGGCGCGCAGCTTGTATGCGCAAGGGGACGACCTTATGGCTTTGAAGATGATCCAGGCCGCCCTCGCCGCCGGGGAAAAAAGCGGCGACGAAAATGCGTTTCGTTCGATTGCCGCACTTTTCGAGGAAGTGCGCGCGCGCGTGGAAAACAGCGTGAAGAAATCACCCACCGAAACGTCGAATGATGCGGGTGATATTTGATTTCAGATGGACCTTGGGATAGTCTGACGGCGAAACAGCGACGGCTGTGACAGTATAATGGAGGATCCATGAAAAGATGTGTGGATTTATGTGTTGTGCTTGCTTTGCTCTTTTGCTCCGGGGCGGCGCTTGCCGCCGCGCCGCAGCAGATGAGTGTGCAGATTCGCAATGGCCAGGTACGCGCGAATCCTTCTTTCCTCGGGCCGATCGTTGCGCCGGTTGAATACGGCGACTCGGTCCGGGTTTCGGGCGAGCAGGCGGGATGGATGAAAATCACGACGCCGGCAGGCAAGGAAGGATGGATTCACGGATCGGCGTTGACTACCAAGCGCGTGGTACTCCAGGCCGGAACCAAGGATGTGCAGGCCGCTGCGTCGGGCGACGAATTGGCGTTGGCGGGCAAGGGGTTCAGCTCCGAAGTGGAGGCCGAGTTCAAGGCGGCGAACAAGGACATTGATTTCAGGTGGGTGGACCGCATGGAAACGTTCAAGGTGGATATGCAGGAAATCCAGCGCTTCCTTAAAGAAGGAAATGTGACCTCGCGGGAAGGAGGCCGGCCGTGAAGAAATGCTTCCTTTCCATTAATTGGATTGCCGTTGCTGTTCTGGCGATGGTTGTTGCGGCGGTTGCCGTGGGATGCGCGACCGTGGCCCAGGTTGGAACCGCGGTCGGGCAGGCAACCGGAGTGATCACACAGGAACAGGCCGATTCCATCAATCGCGGCGCTGCGGCGGTGGAAAAAACTTTCCAGGACATCACGCCTGAGCAGGAGTACTACCTTGGGCGCTCCGTGGCCGCGACGATCCTGAAGGCGTACAATGTGTACGAAAACGATGCGGCCACGCATTATCTGAACGTGCTTGGGCAGACGCTCGCTCTTGCATCAGACAAGCCGGAAACCTTCGGCGGCTACCATTTCGCCATCCTGGATACGGACGAAATCAATGCGTTTGCGGCCCCGGGCGGATTGATCATGATCTCGCGCGGGATGATTCGCTGCTGCACGACGGAAGATGCGCTCGCCGCTGTGCTCGCGCACGAAGTCGGGCACGTCGAAAATCAGCACGGACTCAAGGCGATTCGGAAGGGGCGACTGACTTCGGCACTCACGATCCTTGCGCTGGAAAGTGCGAAGCAACTGGGTGGTGAAAATCTGGCCGAGGTAACGAAGGCCTTTGAAGGCAGTATCAGCGACATCACCGCGACGCTGATGAACAACGGTTATTCCCGCAAAACGGAATACGAGGCCGATCGGTCCGCGGTGAAGGTCATGAACCGCGTCGGCTACGATCCCGAGGCGCTGGTGGATATGCTGCACGAGATGAAGAAGAATCTGAAACCGGGCGGACTCGATTTTGCAAAGACCCATCCCGACCCGAACGTGCGTATCGCCGAATTGCGGAAGGTAATCGGCCCGGCCGGCAAGGTGGATGTGGTTCCCGCGCGCCAGCGCCGTTTCGAGAAGGCTGTGGGCGGGATCTGAGAGAGCTTTGAAGAAGAAACTTCTATTCGGAATTCTTATCGGCGCAGTGTCTGCCTTGCTGGCCTGCACGCTTGATGGATTGCGCCAGCTCGATACATGGGAATTCAATACGTGGGATCTTCGTGTCCGCTTCTTCAAGGGCGAGAGTCCTGCCACCGACAAAATTCGGGTCATTCTTCTCGACCAGGCGAGCCTCGATTGGGGCAAGAACGAGAACGCGCTGGCGTGGCCATGGCCGCGCCAGGTCTATGCGCCGATCCTGGATTTCTGCCGGCGCGGTGGGGCAAAAGTGATTGCCTTCGACGTGCTGTACACGGAGCCGTCCGCTTATGATGCCTATGACGATACAGCCCTCGGGACGGCGATTCAGGCGACGCCCGGTTTTGTCGGAGCCGTTTTCATGGGTCGGGCTTCGGGCGACAGAGATGCGTGGCCGGAATTCGTTCCGTCGCCGCCCTATGTGATTCAAGGCTTGGAGCAATGGTTGGCAGGAGAACGGCCGACCCGTGTTGAATCTTTGCGCGCGGCGTTCCCGATTCCCGATCTTGCGACCAACGCCACATTACTCGGCAATGTCAGCGATGAGCCGGACAAGGACGGGGTTTTTCGGCGTGCCACTCTTTTCAAGGTGTTCGATGGGCGGGCCGTGGCATCCCTCGGCCTTGCGGCCTATCTTGCGGGTGAACCGGACGGCGGCCGCCAGGTTCCGCTTTCCATTGAGGCCGGATGGTTGAGGGTCAACAATCGCCGCATTCCCATTGATTCCGAGGGGCGTTATATCCTGCGGTTTGTCGGGCCTTCGGGATCGCACCGGACCTTCAACGCGGCAACAATCATACAGTCGGAAGTGCGAATCCTTTCGGGAGAAACGCCGGCATTGGATCCCGAGGTGTTTCGCGATTGCTATGTGCTTTTCGGGTTCAGCGCGCCGGGGCTGCTGGATTTGCGGCCGACGCCGGTCAGCGGAGTCTATCCCGGGGTCGAAATTCATGCGACGATGTTGGACAACCTGCTTTCACAGCTTTTCCTGCGTGATGCACCACCCGCGCTGGTCATGATCGTCATTATCGCGATGGCCTTGTTCAGCGGTGTGCTTGGCACATTGAGCCGAAAAGCGTGGCAGAGTGTGTTGACCTTCTTCGTTTGCCTGCCGGTGCCGGTTGTGGTCGGGCTTGCGGCCTATCCGGCGGGCTACTGGTGGCCGATAGTGGCAGGGACTATTGCGGTTGCTCTTTCTCTGGTCGGAGCCGTGGTGGTGAACTACGCGACCGAAGGCCGCCAGAAAGCCTTCATTAAAAATGCATTCCGGTTCTACGTGGGACCGGAAGTGATTGACCAGATGATCTCCGATCCATCGAAACTCAAGCTCGGCGGCGAAAAGAAGGAGCTGACCCTGTTCTTTTCAGACTTGGAGAAATTCTCCTCGTTCTCCGAAAAACTGAAACCCGAAGAGCTGACGGCATTGCTCAACGATTACCTCTCCGACATGGGTGAAATCATCAAGGAGGAGGGGGGGTATCTCGATAAGTATATTGGTGACGCGATCGTCGCGTTCTGGAACGCGCCGGTGCCGCAACCCGATCACGCGTTGCGCGCTTGCCGGGCCGCGCTTCGCTGTCAGAGGAAGCTTGCAGAGCGGCGCGAGGAAATCGCGCAGCGAACCGGCGCCGTGCTGAAAATGCGCATCGGCATCAACACCGGCGAAGTGACCGTGGGCAACATGGGCTCGCGTGAACGGTTTAATTATACCGTACTCGGGGATGCCGCGAACCTGGCGTCGCGGCTTGAGGGCGCAAACAAGTTCTTCGGCACCTACACGATGATTTCCGAATCGGCCTGGGGGCAGGCGTCGCAGGGGCTGGTCGGCCGCGAGATGGGCCGTATCCGGGTGGTGGGTCGCGCCACGCCCGTACGTGTCTACGAAGTGGTCGGCCTGGCGGGAGAGTCCGTGCCGGAAGCGGTTTCCGGATTTGAACAAGCAATCAAACTTTGCTATGCTGGCGCGTGGCGTCAGGCGCTGGATCTATTGGAGCGTTTCCCGGACGATCCGTTGTCCGCGAAATATGCTGCGCACTGCAGAACGATGTTGGCTGAACCCTCCCGTAAATGGGAGGGAGTCTGGACGTTGACGGAAAAGGGCTGATGCGGAAACCAGGTGATGCAATGAAAGTAATTTTTGGCGGTGTTCGCGGAACCAGTTGCGTGGCGCAGCCCGAGTTTTCCCGTTTCGGAGGCGATACGACCTCCTTGCTGGTGGAGGGGTCTGCCGGGGGGCGTATCCTGATAGACGCTGGAACGGGTATCCGGCAACTTGGCGAGCGCATTGCGGCAGCAGGAAGCGAGTCGCGCGCACTGCTGCTGATGACGCATTACCATCTGGATCACGTCATGGGTTTGCCCTCGCTGCCGTTGTTATATCAGCCGGGCGCATCCCTGTTGATGGCGTCACCGCCTCGTGCCGGGCGCACGATGGAAAAAGTGGTGCGTCAGATCATGGCCCAGCCGTACTGGCCCGTGCAGATGGAGGACCTTCACGCTTCGATTCGCTTTCTGAAGTGGAAGGATGTCGCCCCGAAAGCGCCTGCCCGCTTCGGCGAGTTCGACATCCGGTGGTGTTCGGTGCATCATCCGGGCGGTTGTACGGCCTATCGCGTGGAAGAGCGGGAGAGCGGCGCATCGCTGGTCTTTGCGACGGATATCGAATGGGCGTTGTCGAGCCCGAAGGAGAAGAAGACCTTTCTGAAACTTTGCACGGAGCCAGTGCCCGCGAACCTGCTCGTCATGGACGGCCAGTACAACCGGCGCGGCTACGCTCCGTTCAAAGGCTGGGGCCACAGCACGTGGGAAGATACCGTGGATGTGGCGCGGGAGACCGGTGTCGGAACGTTGTTGATCACGCACCATGCGCCCCGGAATACGGACCAGCAATTGCGGAGCCTGGAAGGTCTTGTGCAGAAAGCGTTTGCCCGCGCCGGGTTGGCGCGCGCGGGCCAGGAGGTTTCGCTTTAGCAATGCCCGAACCGAAGCATCCATCCCTTTATCTTTGCGCGCCTGTCAATGCCCTGGTCCAGGGTTTGTACGAGCAGAACATCCCTATGTCGGAGGTCCGGAAGCATGGTGATTTCGGACTCGGTACTTTTAATGATCTCGATGGCGAAATGATCCTGCTGGATGGAGCCGTGTACCAGGTGACCGGCAAGGGCGAGGTGCGCGTGGTGGAGGAGGATGTGCTGACGCCCTTTGCATGCGTCACTTTTTACGACGCATTGACGCAGGATGCGTTGGATGGGGAGCGGGATTACACCGCGTTCAATGAATGGCTGCTGCGATTGCTTCCCTCACCGAACATCTTCTACGCCATTCGATTTGAAGGTTTGTTCCGGAGCATTCGAACGCGCTCGGTTCCGAAACAAGACAATTACAGACCTCTCGTGGAAGTTGCAAAAGAGCAGCCGGAGTTCACGTTTGAAGATGTCGAGGGCACGCTGGCGGGTTTTTTTACGCCATCCTTCATGGCGTCCTTAAACGTGCCGGGATTGCATCTCCATTTCCTGTCGAAAGATCGGAAATGCGGAGGGCACCTTCTTCAATGCCGTCCAATGCGCGGGCGGGTCGGTATCCAATTCATAAGCAAGTTGGAGCTCGGATTGCCGATGACGCTGGATTACCTCGGCGGCGAGTTCGACCGCGATGTCCGTAAGGATCTCGATCGGGCGGAGAAGTGAAGGCATCCCTGAAACCTGCTTGCCCTCCATAGCCTCCGGGCGAAGGAGGGAAACCCCTCTCCTCTACCGCGCAGCCATCACGAAAAAGGAGATGACGGCCAGGGTCACGCCGATGTAGGCCACCGGAGTAAGCATTTCTTTCAGAAACAGCAACCCGAGAATATTGCTGATGACAATGGATGACGCGCCCATGAGCGCCATGGTTCGGCCAAGTTCCACGTGGGCGAAGACGTAAAGCTGACCGAACATCGCAAGCTGTCGGAGCACGAGATAGATGAAGAACCAGAACGTGAGAAAGGTGGCCATGCGGAAGCCGTGTCGGTGCATGTAGATCCGGCCCATGAAATCGCTGACGGAATAAACGAGTTGCGTACCGACGAGAATCAGCAAGGCCTTGGGCATAGTGCGGTCCTCAGCGTCTTTCTTCGCGCTTCTTGATATGCAACTCCGCATGCTTGCTGGTGACGAAACTGTTCGGGGGGACGGACTCCATCAGGAATACGTTGCCTCCGACCGTTGATCCTTTGCCGATCACCGTGTCGCCACCGAGAATCGTCGCGTTCGCGTAAACCACGACATCGTCCTCAACCGTGGGATGGCGCTTGATGTGCTTGATCGGCCTTCCATGCTTGTCGAGCGGGAAGCTCTTCGCGCCCAGCGTTACACCTTGGTACAGCTTCACGTGATTGCCGATATGGGTTGTTTCGCCGATCACCACACCGGTCGCATGATCAATGAAGAAGCCGTGCCCGATCTGGGCGCCCGGATGAATATCCACGCCTGTTGTGGCGTGGGTCCATTCGCTCATTACGCGGGAAACGATCGGCACTTCGAGTTTGTAGAGTTCGTGGGCCAGGCGATGCGAGGTGATTGCAAGAAGGCCGGGATAGGCCAATTGCACTTCAGCAAACGTCAGCGCGGCGGGGTCGCCTTCATAGGCCGCTTTCACGTCCTCGACGAGAAGCTTCCGCACGTCAGGCAGACGGTTGATGAATGTCTGCATCACGGTGAACGATTCTTTCCTCGCATCGGAGGCTTTGTGCCCGCCCTCTACGCGCGAGGCTTCGCCCATCCAGCGAAACGGAATGGCGCGTTCGACTTCGGGACGGAGCAGGGCCCATCCGTCGCTGATCCGCCGGACCAGGAAGATTCCAAGCTCGCCCGGATCAATGCTGTTCTGGGACATCCGTCCGGGGAACATGACGTCAATAAACAGCTTGAGCGCCTCGATAATATTCGTTGTATTCGGATAGGAACCGAGCAGACTGTCCGCGCGATCTTCGGCGGCGCCGGAGTAAAGCGGGGTCAGTCGCGTGGCCGCGTGGCAGATGCAATATTCCGCCTCCGGCCCCGCGCATTCAGGCGTCATTTTCTTTGTCATCGCATATTCCTCCGGCAAAACTTCCAGCACGGTAACGCAGAATGCGCCGCCAATCAAGCCGTCCATTCCCTGTATCCGTTCTTGCATCCCGGGCCATCTCCAAACACAATACAGTTAACGAACGGCAGTGTGGCTGAAGCTCCTTAACCCTGTAGGTGTTTATATGAAGATTCTGATGCGCATCGTGATCGTGATCCTGATTCTTCTGGCCATACTTATTCTTGCGCGAAACGTCATTATTGAGAAGTTGACTCGAAAGACCGTGTTGCAGACTACGGGTTTCGATATCGAAATGGGTGGAATTCGCGCAGGACTGCTGGATCCCGTGTTCGAGATTACAAATGCCCGCTTGATCAATCCGGAGGATTTTACCGAGCCAACCGCATTGGAGATCAAGACCCTCAGGGTGAAGTACGATTTGCCGTCGTTCTTCAAGGAAGAGGTTCATCTCCGGGAGGTTGTAGTGGATGTGCCTCGCGCGGTGCTTGTGATCCGCGAGGATGGGGAAAGCAATCTCGCGCGATTAGGTCAGGTCGCCCAGGGAGAGAGCAAAGAGGAATCCACGGGCAAAGAGGGCGAGGGCGGGCAGGAGGCTAAGCCAGGAAAGCGTGTCCGCGTGGATATCCTGACGCTCCGAGTGGGCAAGGTTGATGTCTATCGCTATCGCGAGGGATCTGACAAGCCGGAAGTGGACAAGTACGACGTGAATTTTGACCGGACCGCGCGCGATGTGACCGATCTTAATGTCGTCAACGGTATGATTACCGCGGGTGTGATAGAAGCTGTAGGCGCAAGAGCCCTGCAAGGGTTCACAAAAGCTTTCCAGCAAAACGAGGGCGATCTTGAGAAAGTCGGCCAACAAGTCGAGCGGACAGCAAAAGATGTAGGGAAGCAGCTTAAAGGCTTGCTGAAAGATGCCGGCATAAACACAGACCGCTGAGCGTGTCATCGCTTATCCTCGAATCACGAAAAAGCGCCAGCTTCACGGGATAAGCAGCGGCGACTGAGCAGGAACTCGGAATTTATCCGCCCCTTAACAATCCGTTACCATTGCACCATGCGTGTATAGCGCCAATATGGCGCTGTATTATTGTTGTAATGTTTATTAAAAGCGCATTAATGACACACTCTAATCGTTTAGAAAAAAGTGTAAGCAATTGAAATACAATATATAGCATAAGATTTGGCGTTTTGGCATGCCCATTGCTGTATATGGTTTTGTGTATTGTGGAGGATATCCCTCCATGCAAAGACAAGACGATTATGGAAGGAGGAAAATATGTGGTGGTTGAACGACATAACAATGGGGTCGGATCCGTTCCGAGAGATGAGGCGGTTGCAGAGAGACATTAACCGGCTTTTCTCCGGCTACGAAACTGCCGGCGATGTTTTCCCGGCAGTAAATGTCTGGGCAAACAGGGAAAACGTTGTGGTTACGGCAGAGTTGCCGGGAATGGATGCGTCTTCCATAGATATCTCGGTCCAGGGAGACCAACTCTTGCTTCAAGGCGAGAAAAAGGCGGATGAGATGGCGGGTGATGTGGTTTGCCATCGAATTGAGCGTGGGTCCGGCAAATTCATGCGCACGTTCCGTCTGCCTTACGAGGTGGATAACGCGAAGGTGGACGCCAAGTATCGAAACGGCGTGTTAACCGTGACCCTGCCTCGCCAGGAAAGCAGCAAGCCGAAAAAGATCGCCATCAATGCGGGTTAATCGGGAGGTGACGAACATGACACAGGAAACAAAAGCCATGAAGACGCAGAAGAAAGAAAACACGGATGTCGAACTGACTCGTGATGAGCCGGTTTTCCTTCCCGCGACGGATATCTATGAAAAATCCGATGCGGTTTTGGTGATGTGTGACATGCCGGGTGTGGATGAAAAGAGCGTGGATGTAGGCCTTGAAAACGGTGTGCTTACCATCACGGGGCGCCAGGAGTCGGCGCCGATGGATGGGTATGAGTTGCTCCATCATGGCTATCGCACAGGCATCTTTCGAAGGACATTCAATGTAACGGCGGATATAGATGCATCGAAGATAGACGCCAAGATTGCAAAAGGCGTTCTTCGACTGGTCTTGCCGAAGAGCGAGAAGGCTCGGCCGCGCAAGATTGCTGTCGTGTCCGGTGATTGAAATCACGAAATGAAGGGAGGTGTCGTCTATGAACAGAAGTCTGATTCCGTGGCGCAGAAAGGAGGGCCTTCCGGCCCGGAGTCGGGATGCAGACAATCCTTTCGAAGCGCTGCATCGGCAGATGAACGAACTCTTTGAGAGTTATTTTGAGGAATTTGATGTTCCTCGTCTGCCGGGGCTGTGGCGCGGCGGTGAAGGGCTAAGCACCCTGACACCGAGTTTCGAGGTGGCCGAGACGGATGATGAGGTCAAGGTCACGGCGGAACTTCCGGGCATGGAGGAAAAGGATATCGAAGTGACGCTGGAAAACAACATTCTCACTGTGAAGGGTGAGAAGAAGGAAGAGAGGGAGGAGAAGAAAAAGGGCCGCTACTTCACAGAGCGCCGATACGGGCACTTCCAGCGGATGCTTTCCCTGCCTTCAAATGTGCAGGAGGAAAAGGTCAGGGCAAAATTCAAGAAAGGCGTTCTTTCGATCACGCTTCCGAAGTCGGAAGAAGCCCGCAAGAAGGGGCGGAAAATAGAAGTTGCGGTGGAATAATCTTGCCGACAGATGGGTCGTACGTGGCGCGGGGATCATCCCCCGCGCTTTTTTATGCTCGCAAAATGGGCGTTGATGGGCTGGCATGGACATCTGACGTGAGGTAGGCTATGGCAAGTCGTTGAAATCGGCTTTACAGTAGGCGCCGGGTGGAGGGCAGATACCGTGATCCAGATCATCGGGTTCGATTTTACCAGCAAGACCATCACAGATGTCCATGTTGATTCTGTGCAGGAAGGCTTGAAGCAAGGAGCTTTCTGCTGGGTGGACATCATGCCGGAAGCCGGAGATGACGTGGCGCCCTTGCTGCAGAATCTCGGGGTGAATTCGGTGGCGATTTCCGAGACGCTGGGCGGTGACCAGGAAGGCCGATACGATATTTATGAAGATTGTCTGCACTTTTCTTTCACAGAAGCCGCTTATCGCGGAGATCAGTTGCAGACCGGACACCTGGACGTTCTTTTCGGGGCTTCGTACCTAGTGACTTTTCATCGCAAGGAGTTGACGCTGATTCAACGAATGAAACGGACATACCGGGTAGACTTCATGAAGTTCAGCCGCACCCCGGGATTTCTGCTCTACGAGTTGGCCGATGGCCTTACCGATATTTACCGTAAGGCATTCCAATCCAGTTCCGCAGTCTCGGAGAAACTGCAGTTAAGCCTTTTCGATTCGGCCAGCGACGCGATTTTTCAAGAGGTGTCCGGCTTCATGGGCGGGTTGTTGGCCCTGCGCAAATACGTCATGGCGTCGCGCGAGGTTCTTCATGAGCTCGCTACGCGCCGGTCTCCTTTTATCAGCGATACCACGCAACCTTTTCTGCTTAATATGGCTGGCGCGTTGGACCGGTTGTCGAACGACCTCACGACCGAGCGCGATACGTTGAACGAGAACCTGAATCTCTACATGGGGATGGTAGGCCATCGCACCAATAAGATCGTGAGCCGATTGACGCTGATCAGCATGATCTTCCTGCCGTTGACCTTCTTGTGCGGTGTATATGGGATGAATTTTGTGGGGATCCCGGAACTGGAATGGAAGTACAGCTATCCTGTTTTCTGGCTGCTTGTATTGGTCATCTCCGGAATGTCCTTTTATTTTATGAAGAAGCGAAAATGGGTATAGGGGTGTTCGTCAAGGATTCAACAGCTCATCGACCAACAGAATTCGGCTCGGATTGGATGGATCATACAGGATGCCGACGGGGGCTCCGGATGTGCGCTTGTTTTCGGCCAGCGTCGCCTGATCGCCGTAGGCATAATAGTAAGTCGTGCGATCCGCAAAATCGTCTTGGAACGAAACCTGGACCTTGTATTGCATCTGTTTGTTCACCCGGACGTTGGTGGCGTCAACCGATTCAATTTTGCCTGAGCTGAATCGGCCGTACGAGAGAATCGCCCGCAATCGCCTGCGGCTCCGCAGGCTGAAAAACACCATGCCGAATCCCACAAGAGGAAAGATGACGACGAAAATCCCGCCCCAGCCGAAAGGAGAAAGCCGGCATCCCTTGATGCGCGCGACATCGGGATTGCCGGGCAGATACTCGACCATGACCCGCGCTTTTTCAGCGATCGCTCCGCCTCTCAGAAAGCAATGCCCGGGGCGGATTGCGCCCTCGTCGGTCGTGTAGGAAAATTCATAGCGGTAAACCCTGACCTCGTTTTCGCGCATATTGGTTTCGGCGCGAACCGTAACCGTTGCATCACTTGCAGTCTTTGCATGGATATTCAGGCGAAGCTCATCCGCGATGCGCCAGGGGAAGAAGATGAAAAGAAAGCTGCTGCCGAACAGGCCAAAAAACAGCCCGAAAATGATCAAGACCGCGGGTACGCGCTTCAGGGCTTTTTTCCGGATATTGGCAGGGATGGAGCGCGGCGGATTCTGGCGCAGGAAGTCGCGCAGCTCTTCGACGCTGATGTTCATGCGACATATTATAGCGTTTGCCCGAGGGTGGGAGTAGAACGAAACGCAAGGAAGAGGGCGTTTAATTTTATATCAGGATTGGTGTTATCTGTTCATTGTGAAGTGGTTTGGAAAATCATG